>JGI2924J29684_1077974_pt1 | contig 26676 bp, 23 predicted proteins | sample BenlonsequencITS_FD_29684 | JGI IMG/M metagenome (IMG submission 29684)
GGCGGCCACCGCATCCCCGCGGAGCAAGGCTTGCCGCGCAAGCGACAGGCCGATGCCGCGCGCGGCGCCGGTGATGAACCAGACTTTGGAAGGGTTTGCTTGTTGTTGCATGGATGAAAACTCCTGTGAGGTTGAAATATGGGTTGCGTTACTGGATGGCTATGCTCATGCCGCCGTCGGCCATGACTACTGCGCCGACGATGTAGCTGGCCTGGTCAGAAGCCAGGAAGGCGGCGACCTGCGCGATTTCCTCGGGACGCGCGGCGCGGCAAATGGGCGCCTTGCGGCCGTGTTCGGCCAGATAGGCCTGGCCATCGGGCTGGATGGCGTTGGTGATGTTGGTGACGGCATCGCCCGAGCCGACCGCGTTTACGCGGATGCCGTGGGAGATGGCCTCCAGCGCCAGCGTGCGGGTCAATTGCGCCAACGCGCCCTTGGACGCGGCATAGGCGGCAATGCCGGGAAAGCTCTGGTAGCAGGCGTAGGAGCCAATGCTGACGATGGCGCCGGAGCCGGCGGCCATCATCGGACGCATGGCGGCGCGGGAGAACAGGAAGGCACCGGTGGCATTGACCGACAGCACCTGGTTCCATTCCGCCAGGCTCATCTCGGCGACCTGGCGATTGATGATGATGCCGGCGTTGTTGACTAGGATGTCAAGGCGACCGAATCGCTCAGTGGCTGTCTGCACGGCCAGTTCGGCGCTGGCTTCCTGCGCCACGTCGGCCACGATGGGCACCACACGCTCACGCGCTAAGGCATGGACGTTATCGCCACGGCCCACCGCGACGATGCGTGCGCCCTAGCGATGCAGCAATTCGACAGTTGCCAAGCCGATGCCGCTGGCCGCGCCAGTGACGATGGCTACTCGCTCGGCGAACGGCAGGATAGGTGAGGAAATATTGGCTTCGGACATAAAAACTCCTTGTAAATGAATAGATGTCAGGATCAATACGGACTGGCCGTGGGACGCACGATGAGCTCGCTCACGTCCACGCCATCGGGCTGCGCGATGGCATACGCAATGGCCTGCGCTACGGCCTGCGGTGGCAAGGCGATGCGGCGGAACGCAACCATGGCCTCGCGCGCGGCTGGATCGGTGATGTGATCGGCCAGTTCGCACTCGACCAAGCCGGGGCTGACCAGCGTCACCCGGATGGCATCGGTCTCCTGGCGCAGCCCATCGGAGATGGCGCGCACTGCGAACTTGCTGGCGCAATAGACCGCAGAAGACGGCCACACCTGATGCGCGCCGACCGAGGCGATGTTGACGATGTGCCCATGGCCCTGCGCCTGCATGATCGGCAGCACGGCGGCAATGCCGTGCAGCACGCCGCGCACGTTGACGTCCAGCGTGCGGTTCCACTCCTCGATCTTCAGTGCGGCCAGTGGCGAAAGTGGCATGACACCGGCGTTGTTGATAAGCACATCGACGCGGCCATGCGCGGCATGTGCTTTGGCGACGATGGCTTGCAGATCTTCGAGGTGCGTGACGTCCAACTGCACCGCCTCGACATGGCCACCCTCGGCGCGCAGTTCGTCCTGCAAGGCGGTGATCCGGTCCAGGCGCCGCGTTCCGATGTAGAGGTGGTGTCCTTGCCTTGCCAAACGGCGGGCCGTGGCCTCGCCGATGCCGCTGCTGGCGCCAGTGAGCACGATGACCTTAGTAGTGTCCGGTGTCGTGGATAGCATGATTTCTCTTTGTGATTTCTTGGCTGGCGCGGAGGCAAGCCAAGGCATTGCAAACAAGGTGAAATCGTAGGCAGGACCGCCTGGACGGACTAGGTCGATACCTCTTGCATAATTGCCTAAACCTATTTTATAACTGCCTTAAACAGGCATGATTATGCAAAAATATAGCCATATCATCATTCCTTAAGGAAAAGGCATGCTCCATGCGCAACCGGATCTGTCACGGCAGGCGGAAATGGCCGAATTGATCCTGCAACTGGCTCCGCAGGAGGGCCACACCCGCTCACTGCTCGATGGCGTGCGCCTGATGCGCGCCGATCACCCGCTGGGCCGCACACCCGTGCTGTACGAGCCGAGCATCGTCATCGTCTGCCAGGGCCACAAGCGCGGCTACCTTGCCAATCGGGTCTATCACTATGACCCTCAACACTACTTGGTGCTATCGGTGCCACTGCCGTTTTCGACCGAAACCGACGCCAGCCCCGACGAGCCCTTGCTGGCGGTGTCCGTGCGTCTGGACATGACCGCTGTGGCCGACCTGGTCATCGAGGTCGATCAACAAGCCAGCGCAGCGTCCACGGCGCCCGCCGGCATCGTCTCGACGCCCTTGGACGCTACGCTGGCCGACACCACTGTGCGCTTGCTGCGGGCATTGCGCTCGCCACTCGAAGCACGGGTGCTCGGGCCGGCCATCGTGCGGGAATTGTGCTTCCGCGTGTTGCTTGGGGAACAAGGCGGCGCCATCCGCGCGGCCCTGGCCAGCCACGGCAACTTCGGCCGCATTGCGCGGGTGCTGCGGCGCATCCACACCGACTACGCCCAGCCGCTGGACGTGGCCGCACTGGCGGGCGAGGCGGGCCTGAGCGTGCCGGCCTTTCATGCGCATTTCAAGACCGTGGCCGCCACTTCGCCCATCCAGTACATCAAGTCGGTGCGGCTGCACCAGGCCCGGCTGATGATGATCCGCGACCATCTCACCGCAGCCGGCGCTGCGGTGCGCGTCGGTTACGAAAGTCCCTCGCAGTTCAATCGCGAGTTCAAGCGCCTATTTGGCCGCAGCCCGGGCGAGGAAGCGCGCGAAATGCGTTCGGCCTTCGCATTGATGGAGCCTGCACAGGTTGCGGAGGCTGCAGCGATGCATTGAGGCGCGCGACGCAATCCACCTACCTGTCGCCATTCCGATCCACAAGGTGGCTTCACTTTATAGCTACTGAGGTATGAATCAAACGAGCTCTCCCGAACGCACACTGTCGATCGACGGCGCTCGCATCGAGGGCATCGCGGATTTCTAGGCTGGGATCAATCGAGTCTTCGTGGCGCAGGAAGACTGGGGGTTCTACCCCGAAATTACGGACGGTTTGGAGCGGGCTGAAAACTTGAGGTCCTGTATCGCAACGCCTATACGATGAGTTGATCCCATCGCCACGTCCTCTCAACCCCCATCATGCTTCCCTCCCCAGACCCGCCCGCATTCGGGCCATGCCCCTGGTGATGGAGGCCTCCCATGCCTGCGCGCTGCACGTTTCGACTGAGTCATGTTCCCATCAGTGCCCTGGTATGTGACGACCGAGCCTATGCGGCCTTCTCCGGGGAGAGGGGGCATGAAAACAATCCAGATGATACGGCGCTGGTGGGCAAGGGGCCGCTGCCGGTTGGGCGTTACTACATCGTCGACCGACATGGTGGGGGCCATCTGGGCTGGCTATGGGACGAGCTGACCTATCTGCTCAATGGGGTACGCCGCGAGGACTGGTTCGCGCTGTATGGAAAAGACGGAATGATCGACGACAGGACGTTTGTCCATGGGGTTCAACGTGGCAACTTCCGTCTGCACCCAAGAGGGCGACGTGGTATCAGCGAGGGATGCATCACCTTGATGTCACCTCAGCAGCTCAGGCCGCTGCGTCTTTACCTGCGATCCCTGCCCACCCAGCTGATCCCGGGCACCGCGATCCCTTGCTACGGCACTGTGGACGTGCTATGACCATCATCTTGCGCATACTCCTTGTGCTGTCGCTGACCTTGGTCCTGTCCTGGCTGGCTTATCACCGCGCTTTGTTTGACGCACTGTATTCCAGCAAAAGCTGGCAAGCGACCTATATCTGGCTGGCGGCTCGATTTAGGGTGATCGGTCCGGAGCAGGGTGACAATCTGCTGATGGCGATGACTCTCGGCCTGTCATGGCTGCTGGCCTCCGCTGGCGTGACGCTCGGGTCGTGCGCGATGCGTGGCTGTCTGCGTCAACGGAACAGGGAGGCAGATTGAGTCGGGATAGCTGGCGATCATGGGTCTCCATGGTTCCGGACAGTGTGCCCGGCGCATCAGCTGCGCCGGTACCGATCCTGGTTTGATAACGGATCGCAAGGGCATGGAATGGACTGGATGCTTTTGATCAATCCGCGCTGAGTGCACTGATCCGCTGCCGACTGATCTCCGCCTTGCGTTCGAACCCGATGGGGCCGCGGTCCGCGGCCATGGCTTGCTCTGACTGGGATGGCCGTGCCGACAAGGCGTGTGCCGGGAGGGTTCCGGTCAGTGATTTCACTTGGCACCCACTCTATCTTCAAATTTTATAGACATATGTAACGGTCCACTATGGCGTCTTTTCAAAACGCAGTGGACGCGCGATGAAACTGGTGTTCAAGGCGGTATGGGTGGGTGTCTTGACCATGGCCCTGTCATTGATCAGCTATCGATGGTCGCTGCTGGATCCTTGGCTGGATCAGCTGGGGGGATGGCAGTTGTATGACTGGTTGTCCGGCGCTTTCAACCGGATGGGGGCGGAGCGTGGAAGCCAGTTGCTGCTGGTGCTGATCGGCGTTGATGCCTTTGCCTTGGCCTTGTTGCTGGTGACCTTGGCAAGCAGGCTGTCGGGTCAGGTTCGCCGTCATGCCAAGTCGCCTCTTGCACGTTAGTTCGCTGGTGATGTTTGCGGTCTGCAGCAGTGGGCAGCGGCACTTGTTGCTCCAGTGCGAAGCCCACTGCGCAAGGCAGGCGAGCCACCGCCGAGACCGGGCGATCAGTCCGGGGAAACCGCCGTGCAGCGCATTTCTCATGTCAGTCATACGAAGATACCGCCGGGTCTCCTCGAATGATGGAAGCCTGGCCGTTCGCGGATGGAGGTCCAGGGTCAGGATGCTTCTTTGTGGTTCCGGAGCCGGCAGGCCAGGCTCAATGCGGGCGCAGGGCCTGATAGCACCACATGCCGAGGGCCGTCATCAGCAGTGATCCAATGACGTGGATCATGATGGCGGCGATGGCATGGAGCAGGCGGCCGCTTTGCAGATGAGTGACGACCTCGGCGGAAAATGTCGAGAAAGTGGTCAGGCCGCCGCAGAAGCCGGTGGTGATCAGCAGTTTCCAGGCCGGGCTGAGATGGGGGTTGCCGGCGAAGAAGGCGATGGCCAGGCCGATGATGAAGCCCCCGACCAGGTTGGCGACGAGGGTGCCGGGCGGCAGGTTGGGGAACAGATGGTTGAGCTGGATGCCAAGGAACCAGCGTACCAGACAGCCGACGGCACCACCGATCAGAACGGCGAAGAATGATGGGGTCAGGTTCATGCGCAGGCTCCCCGATCGCAGGCGTGGCAGGCGGGGAGGTTTGAGTGGTGATCGGGCATGGCGGCGCTCCAGCAGGTATCAATGGGCGCACGGCTACGCGCCCCGGTCAAAGGGTGGCGTAGGCATCATCAGCCTTGCGGCGGTTGGGACAGGAGGCATGCCATCTCCCATCGAAAAGATAGCCCAGATTTTCGGCTGCGGGCAAGCACCATCATCGAGTCAGCCGGGAGTCGGGGTCTTTGGGGCGTGCTTGCGTATACTGGCCCATTCCCCGTGGTGGGGTGTCGGCGGTCGGGATGATCGCCGCTGCTGGAATGCCGACGCGAGAGGCCGTGCGTGATGGATGGTGTATGGATTCGCCGATGCCTTGGGCTGACGGTCTGGTTGGTACTTGCCGTTCCGGCTTTGGCGCGCGCACGTCATCCGGTCGTGGCACCGGGGCCCGAAGCGATGTCGATGCAGATCAAGAATGATCGGCTGACGATGATGCTGGTGAAGTTTCCCCAGGTCTATCTGGCCGGCCCCCTGGATGCCGATGCGCCCGAGCGGTTCCTGGCCTTGATGCGAAAAGGCGCTGTGCCGGACGGTTCGGATGTGTATCTGGACTCGGATCGAGGTGATGCCGAGGCCGGCATGGCCCTGGGCCGGTTGTTCCGCATTCACCGGATGGTGACCCATGTCGGGGCCCGGTCTCGTCCGGGCAGTTACGGCAGGGCGGCCGCGGCGCGGACCGCGAGCTGTGTCGATGCCTGTACCTATGCATGGCTGGGCGGCCTGTATCGATGGGCGCCAAGCGGTACGGACCGGATCGGTCTGCATCAGGCCTTGCTGCCCGGGCAGCGACCTGTGTTCAGCGATTATCTGGCGAGCATGGGCTTGAGCCGGCGCCAGCTCGGTGCAGTGATGCAGGTATTGACAGCGGATATGGTCTGGTTCGATACCCGCCTGCTGCTGACCTGGTCGGTGGCCAACAATGGCCGTCAGCCGCTGACGGCAAGTTATCAGCTGACTCCCGATGGCGCGCAGCTGACCTATCTGCAGACCGTGCGGGAAGGCCGGCACCGTATACTGCTCAGCTGCAGTCGGTCGGGTGCCACTCTGACCGCGATCAATGAGCTGGGGGCACGCCGCAGTCTGATGCTGTGGCCGCGAGTGACCAATACCTATTTCGAGATCGATCATCAGGCCATGGCGGGGCCGCGTGGTCCCTCGGCCCGTCGCACGGATGAGGGCCTGCAGTTCGGGCGAACCCTGGATCTTGCCCAGCTGCGGCAGATTCTGGATGCGGAGTCGCTGGGGGCCTGGATGCAGGACCGCAACGGCATGGTCCGCTATGGATTCACCATCGGTCCGGTGGCGGTACGCAGCAGCACCCAGTTCTTTCTTGAGGCATGTCGTCATATGCTGGAGCCTCGGTTGACGGGCATGGTTGCCCGCTGATCCATTGGTCGTGTCGTGACCGGCTCAGGTCGTCGCGACTGTTTTCATGATGCAAGGGGCGGATGGATGGAAGACAAGACAGCACGCGCTCCTGCCGGCGCAACGGGCTGGGAGACGCACTGCCTGAATTGCGGCACCGCACTGGAAGGGCATTACTGCTATCGGTGCGGGCAGCGGGCCGGTCCGGACGAGCGTTCGATCAAGGCCTTGTGCGGCGAATTCTTCGAAATGCTGACCCATGCCGACAGCAAGTTCTGGCGCACGATCCGTCGTCTGGCGCTCAGTCCGGCCTCGTTGACCCGGGATTATGTCCAGGGACGGCGGATGTCGGAAATTCCGCCGGTACGGATGTTCTTCGTGGTCATCATCATGATGTTTGCCGTGCAGTCTCTGATTCCTTCGGGGCATGTGGTCACCGTGATCAAGCCGGACGATACCGCGCATACGGCGGGGCAGGTGCAGGGCTGGCAACTGGCCGGCCATCCGCAGATCACGGCCTGGGTGCACCGTCATGTCAGTGCCGCTGTCCGCAATCCGCAGGAGGTGGTGGCGGTGATGCGGGAGTGGTCGGAGCGCTTTGTGCTGCTGCTGCTGCCTCTGGCTTCCGGCATGTTGTGGCTGCTGTATCTGTGGCCGGGGCATCGTCATCTGTATGACCATGTGATTTTCACAGTACACTCGCTGACTTTCAGTTTCGCCGTCTTCACGGTGGCGGTCGCACTGTCGCAGGTACTGGGTGACAGTGCCTGGTGGCTGTTATGTTGGCCACCATTGCATCTGTATCGCCACTTGCGTGGCTTTTATGGCAGCAGCCGGATGGGAACCATGTTGCGAATGGCCGTCCTGCTCGGGATGTCTCTGCTGGCGGTGACGATCCTGTTGTCGGCCCTCAGTCTGCTGAGTCTGCAACTGGGCACGTCCGAAGCTGGCTGACAACCGGCGGCGCTTCCCTTGATGCCGTTTCCTGGCGGAGACCTTGTGTGGCCGTCGGCCGCCGCTTTCGACGGCCTGTCGTTTTGATCTTTTCGGTTCAGGCCTTGACCGCCTGTAGGGCCTATGCAAAGCAGTTTTGATGTGAGCTTGGTGGTGCTGTCGGTGCTGGTGGCGGCCTTGGCCTCGTATACGGTACTGGACCTGTCCAGTCGAATTGTATCGATGCACGATGGGCGTCGTCGGACGGGTTGGTTGCTGGGTGGTGCACTGGCCATGGGGGCGGGGATCTGGTCGATGCACTTCATCGGCATGCTGGCTTTTTCGCTGCCGATCCACGTGGCCTACGATCCCTGGATCACGATGACCTCGCTGGGGCTGGCTGTCGGTGTGTCGTATTTCGCGCTACACGTGATGGCGCGTCCCGAGTTGCGATATCGCCCCCTGCTGGGCAGTGCGCTGTTGATGGCGGCAGGCATCTGCAGCATGCATTACACCGGCATGGCGGCGATGCGGATGCTGCCGGGCATCGAGTACCGGCCGGGTCTGGTGCTGCTGTCGATACTGATCGCGGTAGTGGCATCGGTGGCCGCCTTGTCGGCGGCGCGGTGCCTGAACAAGGCCTCTGCCCGCGGGCTGCTGCCCAAGCGGGTCGCGGTCGCCTGCGTGATGGCGGTGGCGATCACCGGCATGCACTACACCGGGATGGCTGCCGCCAGGTTCCCGCCCGGCTCGATATGCGGCGTGGTGCATGGACTCAGCACGCAAGGCCTGGTTCTGCCGGTCACGCTGGTGGTGGTGCTGTTGCTGATCATGACCTTGCTCTCATCCTGGATGGATGCCAGCAATCAGCGTCTGGAAGGCTCGGTGGATCAGCTGAGCGGGCAGATGGTCCGGCTGGCGGCGCTGGACATGCTGACCGAACTGCCGAACAGGCGCACCTTGATGGAGGGCATCGAGCGGATCATCCAGGCCGAGGGTGCGCAGCAAGAGCCATTTGCCGTGCTGTTCATGGATCTGGACGGCTTCAAGACCATCAATGACTCCTTGGGTCACGCGGTAGGCGACGAGGTCCTGAAGGCTTTTGCCACGCGCCTGCAGCAATGCGTCCGCAAGAGCGACATGGTGGCCAGACTGGGTGGGGATGAATTCGTGGTGGTCATCCATCAGCTGCGTTCGGTCGAAGCGGTGACCCGGATCGTCGAATCGATGCTGGCGCGGATGCGCGAGGGAAACTGGCATGATGGTGTATCCCTGCAGGTGATACCCAGCGTCGGCATCGCCTTGTATCCGCAGGATGGCGAGAGTGTCGATGTCTTGCTGAAAAACGCCGATATCGCCATGTATGAAGCCAAGCGCGGCGGACGCGGCACCTATCGTTTTTTTGACTGGAGCATGAATCAGGCCGCCACCCGGATTCTGAAGATCCAGCAGGGTCTGCATGAGGCCACCACCCATGGCTGGTTCAAACTGCATTACCAACCCAAGTTCAGTGCAGACGGCCGCCGTCTGCAAGGCGCCGAAGCCTTGCTGCGCTACACCCATCCCGAACTGGGCGTGATCAGTCCGCAGGAATTCATCGGTATCGCCGAGCGGTCCGGGCTGATCGTGCAGATCGGCGAATGGGTGGTGCGTGAAGCCTGTCGCCAGCTGCGCAGCTGGCAGCTGCAGAATATCGGTCCCTTGAAGCTGGCCATCAATCTGTCGCCGCGCCAGTTGATCCAGCCCGATCTGCTGCAAGGTGTGCTGGCGATCGTGAAGCAGGAGGCGGTCGAGCCGGCCTGGCTGATGTTCGAGATCACCGAGACGGTGGCGATGCAGGACGCGGCCCATACGGTGGAAACCATTCATGCCTTCCAGCAGGCCGGTTTTGATGTAGCGATCGATGATTTCGGCACGGGCTATTCCAGCCTGGCCTATCTGCAGCGCTTCCGGGTACGGCAATTGAAGATCGACGGCTTTTTCACCCAGGGCCTGGATGCCGCGGGTGAAGAAGGTGAGGCGATCGTATCGGCGATCATCGCCCTGGCCCATTCGCTGGGCATGGATGTGGTGGCCGAGGGTGTAGAGACCGCGACCCAGCTGGAAAAGCTGAAATCGCTGCAATGCGACCAGATCCAGGGGTTTCTGCTGGGGCGGCCGATGCCTGCCGAGGCCTTTGCCGAAAAGATCGAGGGCTGGCTGGCGGTGGCCTGAGGCGGAGGCGCGCGTGGCATAATCGGGCGTTCCGCAGACTGGCGCCGAGAGCGTGTCTGCGTCGTCAGACAGGATGCTTCATGAGTGAATCGAATCTTCATATCGTGGTGGTCGGTGCCGGGCAGGCCGGTGCCGACTGCGTGAACGCGCTGCGTCAGCAGGGGTTTGCCGGCCGCTTGAGCCTGATCGGTGACGAGCCCCGGCTGCCGTATCGTCGTCCGCCCCTCTCCAAGGCCTGTCTGCTGGGCCAGGCCGGCGTCGACAGTCTCGGTCTGCGTTCTGCCGCAGCCTGGGAGAAGCTGGATGTCGAGATGCGGATGGGGCAGTCCGTCGAGCATCTGGATCGGGCCGCCCGCCAATTGCAGTTGCTGGATGGCAGCCGGCTGGACTACGACCGGCTGGTACTGGCCACCGGCAGTCGCGCCCGCCGCTGGACCTTGCCGGGCGGTGATCGTTCGAACGTGCATACCTTGCGCAGCATCGATGATCTGCAGCGCCTGCTGCCGGCCTGGCAGGCCGGGCGGCGCCTGGTCGTGATCGGTGGCGGCTATATCGGCCTGGAAGTGGCGGCGGCTGCCAGCCAGCATGGCCTCAAGGTGACCGTGGTCGAAAACCAGCCCCGACTGCTGGCCCGGGTGGCCGTGCCCTTGCTGTCCGATTTCTATCTGCAACTGCATCAAGACCATGGTGTCGAATTCGAGCTGGGTCAGGGCGTGGCCCATTTGCTGGGCGAGCCCGAGGTCACGGCGGTCGAGTTGAGTGATGGTCGGCAACTGGAATGTGATCTGGTGGTGGTGGGTATCGGCTCGCTGCCGAATACGTCGCTGGCCTCCGAGTCAGGTCTGGAGGTCAATGACGGCATCGTGGTCGATGCGGGCATGCAGACCTCGGATCCGGCGGTCTGGGCCATCGGTGATTGCTGCCGGCACTTCAACACCTTCTATCAGGCCCGTATGCGGATGGAGTCGGTGCCGGCCGCGCAGGAGCAGGCCAAGGTGGCTGCCGCGACGATTCTGGGCAAGGCGCCACCCGCGCATGCCGTGCCATGGTTCTGGTCCGACCAGTATGACGTCAAGCTGCAGATGATCGGCCAGCCGGTGGCCGAGGCCGAGCTGGTGGTCCGTGGTGACCCGGCGGGTGGGGATTTCAGTCTTTGCCAGGTGCAGCAAGGCATCATCGTCGCTGCCGCCACCCTCAACCGCACCCAGGAGTTCGTGGCATTGCGCCGGCTGGTGGGCGAGCGGATCGCGGTGGATGCGGTGGCGCTGGCCGATCCCGAGCTGGCCTTGAAAAGTCTGCTGCCGTCCGCGGTCTGAGTGTCGATGGATGCGAGGCGATCCGGGTCCATTCGTGATCCGGCCCGCCTTGGAGTTTGTCCCAGGTGATGCGGGGCCGGCCCGGTCGCCAGACTTGCCCGGGCGGGCACAGGGCCAGTGGTTGACGTGGTGATCGGCTGAAGGGCCGCGAAGGGGCCCCGTTTCCAGTATCAGCGACGCGGTCATGCATCGCTCAGCGCCGGCGGCTTGCCTGTGCGACGCTCTATGGCGATCATGTCGAGACCGGCCGGTTGGCCAGGCTGCCGGCCAGTCGCGTCAGGCGGCCGTGGCCCGGCCATGTCGGGCTTGATCTTTGACCTTTGCGGATCTGGAAAGCGATGACGATGACTGTGCCGACGACACGTGTAAACGAAATCTGGCTGATCCGCCACGGCGAAACCGCCTGGAGTCTTTCCGGACAACATACCGGGCGTACCGATATTCCCTTGACCGGGCATGGCCGCGAGCAGGCCGAAGGACTGCGGCCGGTTCTAGCCGGTGCCGCTTTCGATCATGTGTTCTGCAGTCCGCTGGCCCGGGCCAGGACGACCTGCGAGCTTGCCGGCTGGGGCGAACAGGCCCAGATAGAGCCGCGCCTGCTGGAGTGGGATTACGGCATCTACGAGGGGCGCACCACCGTGGAAATCCGGCAGCACACGCCGGGCTGGCGGATCTGGGATTCACCGGTGGAGCAGGGCGAGGATCTGGCCGCGATCCAGGCGCGGGCGATGGATCTGATGCATGATCTTCTGCCGCTGCAAGGCCGGGTGGCCTTGTTTGCCCACGCCCATATCCTGCGGGTGCTGGCCGGCTGCTGGATTGCCGATGCCGGTGCGATGGGGGCGCATCTGGTGCTGGGTACCGCCTCGGTCAGCGTGCTCGGCTTTGATCGCGAGACCCGGGCGATCCGGCAGTGGAATGCCACGCATTATTGAGCGCCGTTCAGCCGTTTGATGCGCCATGCTCCGTGCAGCATGGGCCTTGCGCTAAACCTGAGGAAGAGACAGTCAGGCCATGGCGGCAAGGTGGTGGATCGGAGCAGGGCCGGCAATTCGTGCCATGAAGCTTGCTGCTGACAGCATATGGGCACCCTGCAAGCCGCCTGTCGCCGTGGGGCCATGCAACGGAGGCTTGATCCGGTCCTCTCTGATGGATCGACGCGATCATGGTGCCGGCAGATCGCGTCGCCCTCAGTTCCGAGGGCTGGCCGCCTCGGGCGCAGACTGTGACAGTCGCTGGATACGTTGCTGCAGATTGGCGATATCGCCATCCAGACGTCCACCCAGATTCAGCTGTTGCAATGCGGTCACCTGCTGGCGTGCGCCGGCCGCATCGCCCTGCACCACCAGCATGCGGGCCAGAGTGATGTGGTAGGCCGGTTCATGCGGTGCACTGGCGACGGTCCTTTGCAGCAGGTTCAGGCCCAGATCGCGATTGCGCAAGACGTTCCAGGCATAGTCGCCATAGGTTGCCATCAGTCTGGGGGTGGGATGGGGATGATCCATGGCCGCCTGGAAGGCATCCGTCATACGGTCCTTGGGCAGGTGGCAGATGCCGTCACGGGTGCAGTCGGTGAGGGCGGCCAGCGAACTGTCGTCCTGCACGCCCAGCGGCCGTGCTTTCAGCTTGGCGATCATGCTGTCCCACCACTCAGGTTTCAGTGGCAGGCCCATGCGCGCGTTCATGAAAATCAGCGCCTGCTGCGGCAGGATCGAGGATCCGGGCAGGATCGCGGCATGTTCCAGCGGCGCATAGGCCGCCCGGGTATAGGGCGAACTGCGGTCGTAATGCGAGTAGACGATATAGGTGCGACCCAGCTCGTATTGGGCACGGGGCGAGTCGGGCGCGCGTTCGGCGAGGGTCTGGGCCAGTCGCAGCGGAGAACCCCAGTCCCAGGCGGTGACCGCCGTCATTCCGCCCCAGCCGATCAAGGCCAGCGCCAGCACGATACGGCGCGGCAGCCGGCCCGGCCCGGCGGCGCCGGCCAGTGCCGGCAGGCTGAGCCCGGCCAGCCAGGGGATCACCGCCAGCAACAGACCCAGGCTGGCGAAATAATTGCGATGCTCGTAGACCAGCTCCAGCGGGATGATGGTGCCGGTCAACAGCTGCGCGCTGAGAAACCAGGCCAGCCCCAAGGCCAGCAGAGGCTGGCCGCGGCGAAAACGGATGATGGCGATCACCATCGCCAGCAGGGCCAGCAGACTGGTCAGGGTGGTCCAGGGCTGCAGCAGGCCGGTCGAGATCGGGTAGTCGTCGTGGTAGAACGACAGCGCATGCGGCCAGGGTGTCAGCGTCCAGAACACATAACCGACCACGATGCGGGCCTCGCTGAGCAGTCGCTGATCCAGGCCGAAGTCGCGCGTCGCCCAGGTGGCGGGATTCAAGACCCCGGGCAGCAACCAGCACAGGCCGGCGATCAGCGGAATGCCGAGTATCAGCGCATAAAAGGCGATCAGCCCTTTTTCGCGACGTGGCCGTTCGGGGCCGATCGCAAAATCGAACATGACCCATTCCAGCAGCAAGGCGTAAAGCGGCAGCATCACCGCCGTTTCCTTGGCCAGCAGGCCCAGGCCGGCCGGCACCGTGATGGACAAGGCGGCGGTGATGCCGCCGGCCACACGCCGGCCCCGCCACATTTCCTGACGGGCGGCGATATATCCGGCCAGACCACCCAGCACAAACAGATTGGCCAGACTTTCCATTCGCTGCACGACATACAGCACGGCCGTGAGATTGATCGGCAGAAGCATCCAGGCGCCGGCGATCAGCGCCGCGACGAGCTGGGCATGCCGGTTCAGCGGCGCCTCCGCCGGTACCGTGCGACCATGTCGCGGCATCGCCAGCAGCAGGCGCATCAGCACAAACACCAGCACGCCGTTCAGCAGATGGATGACCAGATTGGTCAGCTTCATCGCCGAGGGATCCAGTCCGCTCACCAGATAATTGGCTGCAAAACTCAACGACGCCAGCGGCCGCTTGAAATCACTGGCCGGCGACGACAGCGCTGCCGAAATCAAGGCCCCCAGACTGCCGTGCTGCGGCTGCACCCCCGGGTTGTCGACGATATTGGGATAGTCGTCAAACAGCCATCCGCCGGAAAGACCCGGCAGATAGATCATCAGGCATGCGAGGAGCAGAGCGCTGAAGATGGTAATAGCTGTGGAGCGGCGGATGAGCATGAAAGGATCTTGGAGCGACAAGGTCGAGAGGATGCAGCTGATGACAGAGCAGGCTACCTATGTCTGGCTGCTGCCTGCATATGAATGATCGATTGTATATCTGCATCCCAGATTGCACGATCATTGACGAGCAGACGTCGTAACAATGGAAGTCTGGAGGCATTTGCCTGTTGCAGGGCCTGAATAGCTTGAGGGTAAAGGCCGGCACTGGCTAGATATTTTGCTTCAAGACGTGGTATTTCAGGGTCGGGGTCTAGTCGCCAAGTCTCCTTAAGTTCGGCAATTGCTTGATTTAGATCGCCTTTGTCAACGGCCGCCAGATGCAGTTGGTAGTGGAGGTAGCCTTCGGTTGCCGGGTCCACCGCAAGGCGAGGATTCTGCAACAGTGCTGTGACAAGACCGCGCCAGTGATCTGAGTTCATGGCCTGTGGGCATCGGTTTTGGTGGGCCAGTTCCCTCAGTGAGCCCACTATGTCGTAGCTTTCACGCTGATAGGGGCCAGTTGCATAGAGTTTCTGCAGTTGTCGGATGGATGCTTCCTGCAGGGTGCCCGCTAGACACTGGAGATAGATCTGATGAGCAAGCACACCTGCGTTGCCGGGCCTTTGCAGGGATATGGACTGCATGGTGGTCATGGCACCGGCTAAATTCCCGTGATTCAATTGAATGCTGGCCAGGAATTCAGTGGCACGTTCAGAGTCTGGATGATGGTTGGCCCAAACCTGTGCTAGCACAGATTCCTGTCCCCATACCCGCGCGGACAAGCCCGTTGAGAGGATGCAGGCGAATGCCCATACGGCTAATGCCAGCTGTCCCTGACGTCGGCGTACTGGGTTCTTGATTTGGAATAGAGCGGTCACGATGGCATATAGTGGACCTACCATTGGAAGATAAGTGCGGTGTTCGAAATACAGTTCCAATGAGATGGCTGTGCTTTCCAGCCATTGTCCGCCCAAATACCAGAAAACGGCAAAAGCAAAGAGCGGCCATTGGCGACGTTTGAGCCAGGCTGTGGCAATGGCTGCAATTAGAAGTATCGTGCTAAATAAAGTTGCCGCAGGATGCAGTAATCCGCTGGAAATGGGGTAGTCGTCATTATATAAGCCATAGGGGCCAAACTGTGGTAGTGCTATCTTTAGTAGGTACGAGTCGACTACACGCGTTTCGGTGAGCAGTCGCTGTGGCAAGCTAAAGTCGCGGAGGACATAGCCATGAGTCAGCCAGGGAAGAAGTGCGATCATGCCGCCGAGCAGTACCCAGGCAGGTATGACTACCAATATGGCACGCATGATCTTCAATGGACGAGGCAATTGCTTGCGTGACTCACGGAGCAGGGTGCTATCCAAAATCAGTGCGTATAGGGGGAATAGTGCGCCTGTTTCCTTGCATAACAAGGCCAGTGGGGCGCATAACAGGATGGCGGTGAGCATCGCTGCCAGCCGTTGCGCCTGACTGCGCTGGGCTGCTGTAATTGCAAAGGTATATAGAATCAAGCCTAGCAGCATAAAGGCAGTTGCTAGAATGGTCATGCGTTGAATAACGAGCATGACAGTACTTAATTGAATGGGGTGAATTAGCCAGAGTGCTGACGTAATTGAGGCCGTCAGGAGCGCCTTATTCCTTGTCATATTTGCGCGACTGACAAGGTCAAGCCAGGTGGCAAGTAGCCAGCCGCAAGCTAGATGCAGTAGTGTATTGGTTAACTTGAATGGGAATGAATTTTCCGGCCACCCAGTTCGTTGCGGGTAAAAGCTAAGCATAGCTAACGGGCGCCCCGGAAATCCACGCGCCTCGGAAAGATATTTGGCTATTGCCTGCCACCCATGTGTTCCGGGGTATTTGCTTAATGCAGCAAGGTTTGGGAGGTCATCAAAGACGAAGGGGCCATGCAGTGCTGGCCAATATAGGGCCAATGTCAGCAAGCAGGCGGCAGCTAGAAAAAGCCTAGTATAGCGTTGCATGAATTTGTCTTAAATAAATGAAAGGGCCCCCTAAGAGACCCTTTCACTCATTGATTATGCGACTAGTCGGCTAGTAATTTTAGGTGAATGAGGTGCACGTAAAATACCATCCGATATGCACATTAGTTCGGGCAGGTTGCCGGCTTGTATTTCGATGCAATGCCGCTGGCAGTGCAGGACCAGGACATCGTGCCACCATTATCGGCGCTAGTGAATTGGACAGTCTTTCCAGCAAGAGGTGCAGAGACGCTGCCGGTACTCTTGAATGTCATGGTTGCTATGCAGGAGGGAAGTGTTCCGGTGCCACCAGTGCCTTGAGTCAGGGCAGTTTGTGCAATGTATTTACCTGAATAGCTAGCTGCTGCCGAGAATCCGGTCGAAGGGCCAGCCGTCAAGGGGCAGGCGCCATTCTGGGTGGCGAATTCTGCAATCGGAGTTTTAAGGCCATCAATGATAGATTGCGATTCAGAAAACTGAGCCTTAGTGATGTAATTCTGATACTGCGGAATGGCGATGGCGGCCAGGATGGCGATGATCGCGACAACGATCATCAGCTCGATCAGCGTAAAGCCTTTTTGCGAGTTCTGCATGGTGATTCCCCTACAACTTCTGGATGGTGATCTGGTGAATACAACGTTTGAGCTTGCACGGCAATAGTCGCTTTGCGACATGACCGCGGATCCGGCTGGCATAGGGGTGCACCGGCGCCATGCCATCGCGCAGGTCACACGTGTTGCGTGTGTGACATGAAGCACACTTATGATAGAGCAAATCCCGGCGTCTTTGCACAAGCCTCAAGCAAAACCTAATCTGTTCCGGTGACAGATCAAGGTCGGCCTGGACAGGAAGGGTATCCTGTCCGGCGCCAAGACGATGCGAGGAGAAAGTGCATGAACGGAAGGAGCAGGTTGTGGCTGGGGTTGGCCCTGGCGGCGAGTGGGGCGATGGCTCACGCGGCCGAGGCGGCAAAGCCGCTGGATGTGCGGGACATGATCGTGATGGATCGGGTCGGCGATCCGCAGATTTCGCCGGACGGACAGATGCTTGCGTTTACCGTCACGCATCGGCCCACGGTGGAAGGCAAGGCTGAGACGGCCATCTATCTGCGGTCTTTGACCGGCAAAGGCGAGCCGCGGAAGCTGGTGGCCGAGGGGGCATCACCGCGCTGGTCGGCGGATGGTCGCAGCGTTTATTACCTGGCACCGGCCCAGGGTCTGGAGCAGTTGTGGCGGGTCGGTGTGAACGGTGCAAGCTCAGGTCCGGGCGGCGAAGCGCCGCAGCAGATCAGTGCGGCGCCGCTGGATCTGCAGGGCTTCAAGCTGTCGCCGGATGGCAAGGCGGTAGCCCTGGACTATGCGGTGTTCGCCGATTGCGACGGCCTGGCTTGCACGGCGGACCGGCTCAAGGCCCGTGCGGCAGGCGGCAAGGGACATATCTATACCCGCTTGTTCGTGCGGCACTGGGATCAATGGTCGGATGATCGCCGCAACCAGCTGTTTGTCGCCCGCTTCGGTGCGGACGGACGGGTGGCCGAGCCGACCCTGGTCAGCCGCGGCATCGATGGCGATGTGCCCAGCAAGCCGTTCGGCGATGACAGCGAGTACAGCTTCTCGCCGGATGGCAAGACCGTGTATTTCAACGCGCGTATCGCCGGACATGATGAGCCCTGGTCGACCAATTTCGATATCTTCCAGGCGCCGGCCGACGGCAGCAAGCGGCCGGTCAATCTGACGGCGGCCAATCATGCCTGGGATGGCTGGCCGGTCGCGTCGCCCGATGGCCGCACGCTGTATTACTTGGCGATGAAGACGCCGGGCTTCGAAGCCGACCGTTTCGGCATCATGGCCCTGGATCTGGCCAGCGGTCAGCGTCACGAAGTGGATCCGCAATGGGATCGCTCGGCGGGCGGGCTGTCGGTCTCCGCTGACGGCAAGCGGTTGTATGTGACGGCCGATCAGGCCGGCCAGCACCCACTGTTCAGCGTCGACCCGCGCAACGGCAAGGTCGAGACTCTGGTGGCCGACGGCACGGTGGCAGGCTATGCGGTGGGCCGCAAGCGGCTGGTGGTGGCGCATGATGACTTGCTGCATCCGGCCGAGCTGTTCGCGGTGTCGCCCAAGGGCGGCAAGCTGCAGCCGCTGACGGCCTTCAACCAGACCCGACTGGCCGGAATCAAGATGGGCCAGCCGGAGTTCTTCAGCTTCAAGGGCTGGCATGATCAGCCGGTGCAAGGCTATGTGGTCAAGCCGGCGGATTATCAGCCGGGCAAGACCTATCCGGTGGCCTTTATTATCCATGGCGGGCCGCAGGGGGCGATGGACAATGGCTGGAGCTATCGCTGGAATCCGCAGACCTATGCCACCCAGGGCTTTGCGGTGGTCACCATCAACTTCCATGGATCCACCGGTTACGGTCAGGCCTTTACCGACTCGATTTCCGGCGACTGGGGTGGCAAGCCGCTCGAGGATCTGAAGCTGGGCTGGAAGGCGGCTCTGGGCCGCTACCCCTTTCTGGACGGTCAGCGTGCCTGCGCGCTGGGTGCCAGCTACGGTGGTTACATGGTGTACTGGATGGCCGGGGTGTGGAACCAGCCTTGGCGCTGCCTGGTCGATCATGACGGCGTATTCGATGCCCGCATGATGTATTACTCCACCGACGAGCTGTGGTTCGAGGAGCACGAGCAGGGCGGCACGCCCTTCACCGACCCGGCCAAATTCGAGCGCTTCAATCCGGTCAATCATGTCGCCGACTGGCGGGTGCCGATGCTGGTCATCCACAGCGGTCATGATTACCGGATTCCGGAAACCCAGGGGCTGGGTGCTTTCACTGCCTTGCAGCGTCGTGGCATTCCCAGCGAGTTCCTGTATTTCCCGGACGAGAACCATTGGGTGCTGCAGCCGAAGGACAGCGTGCAGTGGCATGATGCGGTGCTGGCCTGGCTGAAGCGCTGGACGGCGCCGGCAGCGACGGCGCCGGTCGAGGCGCCCTCCGTCAAGACCGCATCGGTCAAGACGGCGCACTGAGCCATGCTCGGCCCCGTTTCTGCTGCGGCGGGACGGGGTCGGCCTGGGCCGCCATGCCGAAGGGCCGCGCAAGCGGCCCTTCGGCATTGATCGAGTGCCGTGGTGCCGGCGCTTACAGCCAGCGCGCGCGGCGCAGGATGTAATACATGCTGCCCATCACGCCCAGTACCGCCAGGATCACCACGGGATAACCGAGGCGTGTATGCAGCTCGGGCATATGCTCGAAGTTCATGCCGTACCAGCTGGTGATCAGGGTCGGGGCCGCCAGCATGGCGGCCCAGCCGGCCAGTTTCTTGGTGACTTCGTTCTGGGCGAAGGTGACCAGCGACAGATTCAGGCTGATCGCGGCGGTCAGCATTTCGCGCATGGCGCTGATCGACTCGTTGACCCGGAACACGTGGTCGTAGATGTCGCGGAAGTAGACGCGAAGGTCGTCCGGAATCAGATGCGGATGCATGCGCACCAGCTGGTTGATGATGTCCTGCAGCGGGGTGACGGCCAGTCGCAGGGTCATCAGATCGCGCTGCATGTCGTACAGGCGCTTGATGATGTCGCGATTGAACTTGGCGGCGAAGATGTCCTGCTCCAGCTCCTGCAGCTCTTCCCGCGAGTCGCGGATGATGGGCAGCAGGTTGTCGACGATGAAGTCCAGCACGCCGTACAGGCCATAGCTGGGCCCCAGGGCCAGCAAGTCCGGTGATTGTTCGCAGGTGCGACGTGCCGGGGCATAGCTGAGCGAGGTGCCATGGCGCACGGTGACCAGATAGCGCGGCCCCAGAAAGATATGGGTCTCGCCGAAGGCGATGTCGCCGGCGGCCAGCTGGGCGGTCTGCACCACCACGAACAGCGAGTCGCCATAGGTCTCGATCTTGGTGCGCTGGTGGGCGTACTGCGCATCCTCGATGGCCAGGTCATGCAGGTCGAATTCGTTCTGCAGCTTCAGCAGCAGTTCTTCGGACGGCTCGTGCAGGCCGACCCAGACAAAGGTGTCGGGATCAAGCAAGGCATCGCTGATGGCATCAATGCTGATATTGCCGACGCGCTTGCCGTTGCGATGGTTGTAGGCCACGCAGTTGACGACCATGTCGGCCTGGGATTTGGTCGTGGCTTTGGCGGTGGGGAGCGGGATCGGATTCGACATGCCGGCTATGATGCCGGTCACCCCGACCCGGCGCAATTGACGATCGCGGTTTCAGCGCGGTCGGCGCCTGCGCAGGATCAGGATCAGGGCCGTCCATACCGGTATCGCAAAGCCCAGCCAGTGGCCGTTGTGCTGGCTGGATATGCCGGTGACGTGCAGGGCCAGGGCCAGCAGCAGTGCCGCCAGTTGCAGGGGCGGCAGCCAGATCCGCAGGCCGCCGCCGGAGGCGGGGCGCCACAACGGCAGCAGCCACAGCCAGGCCAGCGGATTGAACAGCAGCAGGTTGGCGTTGTACCAGGCGGCGTAATGTCCGGTCAGGCCCCACAGCGCAGCCAGCAGCACGCCGCACAGGCCGGCCGGGATGAGAAACAGGCTGCCCAGCAGCAGCAGCCCCGGTCGCCAGCAACGTGCCGCCAGATACAGTGCCAGGGCGTAGCCGATGCCGGCCAGCAGCATCGGCCACAGCAGCCGGGGCGGCTGTGCCGGTGGTGGCGCCAGACGTGCCTTGGCGATGACTTCGCGGCGACTGATCACGGGGCGACCATCGGCAAGCGTCGCGGTGGCCAGCTGGCTGGACAGCACCTCAGGCAGAAAACTGGCCTGCCAGGCATTGAGCGGTTGATCGGCAAACGGCCCCAGGCCCAGGTCCAGCAGCAGCATCAGCCAGGGCTGGGCCGCCATCAGGCGGTCGGTCTGCTGGCGATATGTGTCGCCGCCGGGACGGGATTTCAGGACGCTGGCAATCCGTCCATCCAGGGCCAGATCCAGGGCGTCACGGACCCGGGTCGCGCAATTGCTCTGGAAATAATCGTAACGGTAACGCAAATTTTCCGGCTGCAGATTCCACAGCAGGAACTGCCGCAGCTTTTCCACCTGGGCCGGTTGCAGATCCAGTATCTGACGGGTCACCGAGCGGCCGGCGTCGATGTAGCCCTGATTGTCTTCGGCGGCTGGCTCGGCATCCATCATATAGCGCATGCGGCCACGGGCAAAGTTGAGCAGAAAGCCCTTTTCGTCGAAGTCGAAGACGCCGTAATTGAAGGTGATGGTCTGGCCCGACAGCGTGTCGCGCACCTCGATGGCGTCGTGACCGAAGCGTTCCCAGTAGGTTTCGCCCGGCCCATAGGTGATCAGCGCGACCTGCAGGGCCTGTGGTGGGGCATCCACGATGCCGGCGACAGCCGGCATCATCAGTCCCAGCCACAGGCAGAGCAGGGCGATCAGTCGAAATCCGCCCGGCAGCTGCCGGGCGGAAGCTCGCTCAATGGCCATGCCGGCGGGTGACCCGGAATTGCTGGACCCGGCGTTCGTCGGCTTCGGTGACATGGAAGATGAAATCGCCCAGATCGATATCCTCGCCCACCTGGGGCAGCCGGCCCAGTTCGGAGGTCGCCATGCCGCCGACGGTGTCATAGGCCTCGTCGGAAAACTGGCTGCCGGACTGTTCGTTGAAGTCCTTGATCGGGGTCAGGGCGCTGACGATCCAGCTGCCATCGGCCTGTTCGGTCATCAGCTGCGGCTCGTCATCGTCATCGTCGTGCTCGTCGTCGATTTCGCCGACGATCTGTTCCAGCACGTCCTCGATGGTGATCAGTCCGGCCACGCCGCCGTATTCGTCCACCACCAGCGCCATATGGTTGTGGTTGAGGCGGAACTCGGCCAGCAGCACGTTCAGCCGCATCGATTCGGGAATCAGCACGGCAGGACGGAGAATGGACTGGATGTCGAAGGCATCGTCGTTGCCGAAGAATTTCAGCAGATCCTTGGCCAGCAGCACGCCGAGAATCTCGTCCTTGTCCTCGCCATGGACGGGAAAGCGGGAATGGCCGGATTCCACCACGGTCGCCACCACTTCGGCGAGCGGAGCCTCGGCGCTGAGCATCACGATCTGCGAGCGGGGCACCATGGCGTCGTCGACGCGCAGTTCGGTGACCTTGATCGAGCCTTCGACCATGGTCAGGGTGTCGGAGGAGAGCAGGCCGTTGGCCTGGGCGGAGCGCAATTCCTCGATGAGATCTTCGCGACTGCGCACTTCACCGGAAAACAGATGGCCCAGACGTTCCCACCATGAGCGGGGCGTCGGGCCGCTGGTACTACCAGGGTCGTCGTTCATTACCTAGGTTGATCGGGCCCGAATAAGGGCGGTGAAAACAGTTTAGCGGAACTGGCCGATGATTTCAGGCGCTGGAGGTGTCCCGTCATGGGCCGGGGATATTCCAGCGTTGGTGCAGCCGGTTCCATGCCGGGGTGCTTCTTTTCAGCCTCGTGACTGGATCAGGCCTGAGACCGGATCGGGTCGGCACCGGGAGTCCCCGGTGCCGACGGGGTTTCATGGTTCACTCGCGCAGCAGGTAAGGGTCGGCGATGCCCAGATCGGCCAGGATCCGCGTTTCCAGCGCCTCCATCTCCTCGGCCTCGTCCTTGTCGATATGGTCGAAGCCCAGCAGGTGCAAGGTGCCGTGGATGGTCAGATGGGCCCAGTGATCCAGTACGGGCTTGCCCTGTTCGGCCGCCTCGCGGATCACCACGGGAGCGCTGATGGCCAGATCGCCAAGCGGGGGCAGGTCGACGCCCGGCGGGAATTCCGCCGGAAAGGACAGCACATTGGTGGCATAGTCCTTGCCGCGATACTGCAGATTCAGCTGACGACCTTCTTCGGCATCGACCAGGCGGATGGCCACCGCACTGGGCTTGCGCCGGCCCGCCGCGCGCAGGGCTGCCTCCACCCAGCCCCGGAAACGGGGGCTGGAGGGGAGGCCGGTGCGAGGCAGGCCGTAGCTGACCGCCAGCTCGAGTTCCATGATGTCTCTGGCAGTGGCGTTCATGGCCTGGCGTTCGCCGCCGGCTGTTCGCTGCTGCTTTCGAAGGCCTCGTAGGCACGGACGATCTTGGCCACCAGCGGGTGGCGGACCACGTCGCGGGAGCTGAAGAAGGTCATGCTGATGCCGTCGACGCCGCGCAGTACCTCGATGGCGTGGCGCAGGCCGGAGCGGATATGCCGGGGCAGGTCGATCTGGCTGACATCGCCGGTGATCACCGCCACCGAGCCGAAGCCGATGCGGGTCAGGAACATTTTCATCTGCTCCACCGTGGTGTTCTGGGCTTCGTCCAGAATCACATAGGAGTCGTTCAAGGTGCGCCCGCGCATATAGGCCAGCGGCGCGATCTCGATGACATTGCGTTCCATCAGCTTGGCCACCCGCTCGAAGCCCAGCATTTCATACAAGGCGTCATACAGCGGGCGCAGATAGGGATCGACTTTCTGCGACAGGTCGCCGGGCAGAAAGCCCAGCTTCTCGCCGGCTTCCACGGCCGGACGCACCAGCAGCAGGCGCTGGACCCGATTGGCTTCCAGTGCCTCGACGGCGCTGGCGACGGCCAGATAGGTCTTGCCGGTGCCGGCCGGGCCGATGCCGAAGTTGATGTCGTGCCGGGTAATGGCATGCAGGTAGCGGGCCTGATTGGCGCCGCGGCCCTTGATGACGCCGCGCTTGACCTTGATGGTCACTTCCTGTGCGCTGTCATCATCGGCAACGGAGGCATCCAGACCGCTTTCGGACAGAAACAGATGCACGCGGGCGCCGTTCAGGGGTTCGTGTTCGGTCGCCTTGTAGAGCGCGCGCAGCACTTTCTCGCCTGCACGGCAGGCATCCTCCGGGCCGATGACGCGAAAGATATTGCCGCGGCGATTGACTTCCAGACCGAGCCGGAGCTCGATCTGGCGCAGATGCTCGTCCAGCGGCCCGCACAGATTGGCCAGACGCTCGTTGTCTTCCGGTTCCAGTACGAAGTCGCGTTGTTGGGATGGGTCAGTCATAGTGTCCGTAACTTGTGGGTTTCGGTGCCGCCGGGGCTGCCAGTCTGGCATGAGATGGCGGCAATGCCGATAGCGTGCAAGAGGTCCGGGCGTGGCGCGTGCAAGCGCAGGCCCGGCCGAGGGCCGGATCAGTGCAGACCTGGGTTCCATGTCTGATCGACCGGCACGGAAATCGGCAGGCATGGCGGCGGCGTGGCTGGCGGCCGGACAGGGCCGGCGCGCCCGCAGCAGGCTCCGCCGTGACCGACGGGCTGCTGCAGGCTGTGGGGCGGAAGCGGGGGCTGGCTGTCCAGCTGCCGAACGAGGCCGCAAAGCGGGGCGCCGTGCGCCGCCAGCGGCTGCCGGTGACGACCAGGGGCACGCCATGGTGCGCCATGGATCATGACCGGCTGCTCTCTCATGCGGCGGTCGGCGGCCGGGACTCGACGGCCACCAGTCGACCACGCAGCGAATTGGTCATGGCCTCGGTCACCAGTACGTCCACGAACTGGCCCTTGAGGCGGGCATCGCCGGGGAAGTTGACGAAACGCATGTTTTCGGTGCGTCCGGCCAGCTCGTTGGCATCCCGGCGGCTGGGGCCTTCCACCAGCACCCGTTGCACGCTGCCCAGCATGGCTTCGTTGATGGCCTTGGCGTTGGCATTGATGCTGGCCTGCAGCCGGCTCAGGCGCTGCTGCTTGACCGAGGCCGGCGTGTCATCCTCCAGGTTGGCGGCCGGAGTGCCTGGACGCGAGGAGAAGATGAACGAAAAGCTCTGATCGAAGCCGATGTCCTCGATCAGCTTCATGGTCTTCTCGAAATCGGCATCGCTCTCGCCGGGGAAGCCGACAATAAAGTCCGAGCTGATGCAGATGTCCGGACGCACGGCACGCAATTTGCGGATCTTCTGCTTGAACTCCAGCGCGGTGTAACCGCGCTTCATGGCCGCCAGAATCCGGTCCGAGCCGGCCTGGACCGGCAGGTGCAGATAATTGGCCAGCTTGGGCACGTTGGCGAAAGCCTCGATCAGCGAGTCGGAGAACTCCAGCGGATGCGAGGTGGTAAAGCGGATCCGGCCGATGCTCTCGATCTGGGCGATGGCGTGGATCAGCACGGCCAGATCGGCCACGCTGCCATCGTGCATCGCGCCGCGATAGGCGTTCACGTTCTGGCCCAGCAGATTGATTTCGCGTACGCCCTGCTCAGCCAGCTGGGCGACCTCGATCAGCACGTCGTCGAAGGGGCGGCTGATTTCCTCGCCACGGGTATAGGGCACCACGCAATAGCTGCAGTATTTCGAGCAGCCTTCCATGATCGAGACAAAGGCACTGGGTCCTTCGGCACGCGGTTCGGGCAGGCGGTCGAACTTCTCGATTTCCGGGAAGCTGATATCGACCTGGGGCTTGCCGGTCTCGCGGCGTGCCTCGATCAGTTCAGGCAGCCGGTGCAGGGTCTGCGGGCCGAAGACCAGGTCCACGTAGGGCGCGCGCTTGATGATGGCCTCGCCTTCCTGGCTGGCCACGCAGCCGCCGACGCCGATCAGCACCTGCTTGCCATCCGCCTTGCGTTCGCGCCAGCGGCCGAGCTGGCTGAAGACTTTTTCCTGGGCGCGTTCACGGATCGAGCAGGTATTGACCAGGATCACGTCGGCTTCGGACTCGTCCTGGGTCAGTTCCAGACCGTGCGAGGCCTTGAGTACATCCAGCATCTTGGCCGAATCGTACTCGTTCATCTGACAGCCGTGGGTCTTGATGAAAAGCTTGCCGCTCATTGCGTCACCGTTGCTTGTGGCCGCAAGGGCCTGAAAATACAGAACCCGCTAGTATACGCCGGCGTCCGGTCACTGGCCAGACAAGCCGGTGTCGTGCCGGAGCGTTGCCGCACTGCCATGCCTTGCGGCAACGCTGGCGTCCGCAGATCGGACAGGCGAGAATCCGGGCATGGGTAAGCGGGCAAGAGACAGGCTGTGAAGCGGTTGGCGAGGCGTTTTTGCCTGATCGCTGTCGGCGGGCTGTGTGTCTGGCTGGCTGCCGTCTGCGCCAGCCAGGCTGCCGCCACGATATTGTATCGATGCGTGGGCGAGCAGGGCGAGCCGCTGTATACCGGCCATATCGGCCATCACCATGGCTGCAGGCGACTTTCCGGGGTGGGACTGCCGACGGCTCGACGGCATTCGCCGGGCTTCCGTGGCGTGACTGGCGCAGCCCTTTATCAACCGGCGCCCCGTCAGGCTGGCGTCGGTTCCGATACCGGAAAAATCGCGGCGCCGGTGGTATGGCCGGTGTCCGGGGCCGGAGGCGCCAGTGCGCACACCGGGACGGCGCTGGCTCAGGCCGCCTTGCCGTCATCGGCCTTGCGCGGTGCGGTATACCGCGTGCGGCGGGCCGATGGCAGTCTGGAATATACCAACCTCGCCCCGGCCACGTCCGGTGGGGGGCAGG
>JGI2924J29684_1077972_pt1 | contig 26663 bp, 21 predicted proteins | sample BenlonsequencITS_FD_29684 | JGI IMG/M metagenome (IMG submission 29684)
CCCGCCATTTTTGTATTTGGGGTATGTTGGTTTTTCTTTTGTCTTTTCGCTCGCAGCAGCAGGTCTATTGCTCAATGAAGTTGGCGCAAGCTGGGCGAAACGTGCGCGGCCATGGGCGTTGTTTGCTTGGTCTGGCTTAACGATAGGAATCTCACTTGGTGCGATCTGGGCTTATTATGAGCTTGGCTGGGGTGGTTGGTGGTTCTGGGACCCTGTTGAAAATGCTTCCCTTATGCCTTGGCTGGTGGGGGCTGCTTTGGTGCACTCCATTATCGTGACGCAAAAGCGTGGTTCAATGGCATCGTGGACAGTGTTTTTGTCAGTTTTGACATTCTGCCTATCAATTCTTGGGGCATTTTTGGTGCGTTCAGGCGTGTTGACTTCGGTGCATGCGTTTGCGCTGGACCCTGAGCGTGGTCGTTTATTGCTAATTGGCTTGTTATTGGTTTCGGGTTTTGCATTCTCACTTTTTGCTTGGCGTGGTCCCGGATTGAAATCTGGTAGTGAGTTTGATCCTGTTAGTCGCGAAGGCGCGCTTATCCTCAATAATTTGTTTTTATCTGTTGCTGCAGCAACTGTTCTTGTGGGCACGCTTTATCCTTTGGCGATGGAGGTGGTGACGGGTGAGAAATTATCTGTTGGGACACCTTATTTTGATCTGACGCTGGCACCTTTAATGGGCATACTGTTTCTCGCGCCGCCATTTGCACAGGCAATGACGTGGCGAGCGGCTGATATGTCACCTGTTGTGAAACGTTTAATCGTGGCTGGCGCGATTGCTATTGCGGCTGGGGCGGCAACATTTGTGTTTTTCTCAGGCAAGCTTTGGGCTGTGTTTGGTGTCGCTGTTGGTGTCTGGTTGATTGGTGGAACAATTACAGATCTTATCAAACGTGTTGGCGCTGGTGGTTTGACGCGCGTGTTTAAGCTGCCGCTTGGTGTGTGGGGACTTACGATTGCGCACATTGGGCTTGGATTGTTTGTGATTGGTGCCGTTGTTGAAACAAATGGACGAATTGAGCGTACATTTGCGGTCACTCAAGGGCAAGTTGTCGAGCTTGGCGATTGGTCTTTCACTTTTAACGGCGTTGTTAATTCTGAAGGACCAAATTTCTATTCTGATCGTGCTTCCATTATGGCTGTGAACGGAAAACGAGAAACAGAATTAAACCCGGAAAAACGGTATTATCCGGCATCTGGGATGCCCACGACGGAAGTTGCCATCCGAAAATCTCTGGTTGGTGATTTATATGTTGCGTTGGGTGATCCTGTTCGGGGAGAATTAAATGGTTGGACAATTCGTATCTCCATAAACCCGATGATTGATTTTGTTTTTGGTGGTGTTGGTCTCATTGCGTTGGGTGGTTTTTTAGCTTTTGCCGCTCAACGCGGGAAGCGTGTATCATCATCAAAAGAAGAGCCGACTTCAGATAACAGTATAGAAGGGGCAGCTGTATCATGATGCTTGCTTTGGTATTGGCTGCTGCGCTTTCAGATGCGCCGCTACAGGATGCGGATCTTGAAGCCCGCGCGCAATTATTGATGCGTGAAATCAGATGCGTGTCGTGTGAGAATGAGCCAATATCTCAGTCTGCTTCTGAAATTGCAGGAGATATGCGCCATCTTGTGAGGAAGCAGATCCAAGACGGTGCCAGTGATGTTGAAGTCCGGTCTTATTTTTCTGAGCGTTATGGTGAGTTTGTGCTTTTTCGTCCTAAAGCGAGTGGCGGCGGTGCATTCTTATGGGCTTTCCCGTTTGTCTTGCTTGCTTGGGGGGCGGGGGTTTTGTTTATGGCAATACGTGCACGTAAAAAGCGCAACCTGGCACCGCTAAAGCCTGACATGGTGGCTGATCACGAAAATGATACTCTAGATTGATAAGAGCGGGCCTTGTTAAACTGTTTTGCTCTACCACTTTATGGTAACGCTAGGGCTGAAAGTGGAGTAAAAAGACAATGGCACATAGATCACAAGTTCAAATACCCGGTTCGCTTGGTCATAAGCTAGCTGCAAGGTTTGAATTGCCAGCTGGAACGCCGCGCGGCTTTGCTATTTTTGCACACTGTTTTGCTTGCTCGAAAGACCAATTTGCGACAGCTCGTATTGCCCGCCAGCTCGTGCAGTTAGGTGTTGGTGTGCTGCGGTTTGACTTCACCGGACTTGGGTTTTCTGAAGGTGATTTTTCAGACACTACTTTCTCCTCAAATATTGATGACCTTGTGGCAGCTTCCCAGTGGATGGAAGAGCAAGGCATGGCTCCTACACTGGCGATTGGGCATTCCCTTGGCGGGGCAGCTGTGCTTGCTGCGGCTAGTAAGTTGCCAACGGTCAAAGCATTTGTATCTATTGCAGCACCGTCTTGCGCCAAGCATGTCACTGAGAATTTCGGCTCCCAGATTTCAGAAATTGAGACCAAAGGTGAAGCGGATGTTCAATTAGCTGGCCGTACCTTTAAAATTAAAAAGCAGTTTCTTGATGATGTAGAAGACGCACGGGTAATCGAATCTGTTCGAAATATGAAGCGCCCGTTACTGGTGATGCATTCTCCCATAGATCAAACCGTTGGTATCGAAAATGCGAATGATATCTTTATGGCGGCTATGCATCCAAAAAGTTTTGTATCGCTCGATGATTCAGATCATCTTTTGACAGATCGTGAAGATGCTAAATATGTGGCTGGTGTTATCGCCGCGTGGGCAACGCATTACGCAATTGCGGCCAGAAAAGACAAAGCTTCTGTTGAACCTGTAAATGGGAATGAGCCAGTCGTTGTCGAAGAAACTCAACGTGGAAGTTATGAGAACTGGGTGGTGACGGGTGATTATCGCGGCGTTGCAGATGAACCTGTTGATGTGGGCGGAGACGGTGCTGGTCCCACACCATATCAATATATGAATGCTGCGCTTGGGGCATGTACGTCTATGACATTGCGCATGTATGCTCAAAGAAAAGGCTGGCCAGTTGATAAAGTTTCTGTCTCAGTAACACACGAAAAATCACGAAATGAAGTTGATTCTAGCGATTTGGATGTTTTTAATCGTGAAATTACTATTTTAGGTGATTTAAATGCTGAACAGCGGACAAAAATGATGGAAATTGCGGATAAATGTCCCGTACACCGTACTTTACATAGGGTAAGTTCTATTCATACCACAGAATCGACATGAAGCGATCATAATTTTTTACTCAAAGATATATATTACACATTCGACATCTAGAATGTTCTGAAGTGAATAAAGAGGAATACAGATGAAAACGACCGGAAAAAGCCGCACTTTGAAAATGTCTTTAGCCATGGCATTGCTAGGCAGCGCGGCAGTTGGTGGCCTTATTTTATCCCCGGTTGGGTCGAAAATTGCCGATGCAAAACCAATCGTTGTTCAAGCGCCTGTCGGTGCGCCACTTAGTTTTGCTGATCTGATTGAAAAAGTGAATCCTGCCGTTGTGACTGTGCAAGTGACAACAGAAATAGAAGCGCCAGAACAATATGGTGAGCTGTTTGAGCGTTTCCGCAACATTCCAGGCTTTGATGACTTTATGGATCGTCAAGGACGCGGTGAGGGCGAAGAAGGCGAAAGTGAAGAAGATGAAGGTCCAGCACCTCGCGAAGGACGTTCACTTGGATCTGGATTTTTTATCTCGGATACAGGGTATATCGTAACCAATAATCACGTTGTAGAAAACGCTTCTGAAGTGACGATCACATTGTCCAATGGTGATGAGTTGGAAGCTGAGATTATCGGTCTTGATGAGCTAACCGATCTGGCCGTGCTGAAGGTCAAAGAAGGCGGGAAATACCCATATGTTGAGTTTGAACTTGGTGCGCCTCCACGTGTAGGCGACTGGGTTGTCGCTGTTGGTAACCCGTTTGGTCTTGGAGGAACAGCGACCGCGGGTATCGTATCTGCTATTAGTCGTGAAATGAATGGTTCTAACTATTCAAACTACATCCAAGTGGATGCATCAATTAACCGTGGTAATTCCGGTGGTCCGACATTTGACCTCTATGGTAAAGTGATTGGTGTGAACACGGCAATTTATTCACCGTCTGGCGGTAGTGTAGGAATTGGTTTTGCGATTGAATCGACTGTCGCAAAAGAGATTACCGATATATTGATTAAAGACGGTAAGGTTACACGCGGCTGGTTGGGGGTTTCTATCCAATCAATGACTGTGGAAATGGCCGAATCTCAAGGCTTGAAAAATGAAAAAGGCGCACTTGTTGCTGATGTCCAAGTTGGCAGCCCTGCTGAAAAAGGCGGAATTGAGCGTGGTGATGTCATCCTGTCGGTAAATGGTCTCGCCGTTAAAGATAGCCGTGAGCTAACCCGTCTTGTCGGTGGGTTAATCGCTGAAAGTAAAAATGAATTCAAATTGATCAGAGATGGTAAAGAGAAAACAGTCTCTGTGACAGTTGGTGTTCGTCCATCAGATGTTGATAGTGCATTCAACCGTGGTGGTTCAGAATCTGAAGGTGAGAAAGAGGACGAAGTAGCGCCTGAAGGTGCGTTGGTCCATGGTTTGACTGTCAAACCATTGTCCAAACCAGAGTTCGAATTATTTGGTTTAAAAGAGAATGAAAATGGTGTTCTCGTTCTTGATTTGAACCGTAATTCTGCCTTTGCAGAAGCTGGAATTGCAAAAGGTGATGCTCTTCTTGAAGCACAGGGCACGACGTTGAAATCTGCGGATGATTTGGCTAGCGTGATCAAAAATGCTAAAAAAGAAGGTAAGAAGAATATTCTTGTGGCTGTTCGCAAAGGCCGCGCGACTATTTTCCTACCGGTTGAAATTGAAGACCTTAAGTAATTTATAGAATGGGAGAGCTCGCTTTGCGCGTACTCGTCATTGAAGATGATATAGAAGCAGCGGATTTCGTCAGAAAAGTGCTCAGCGAAGCTGGGCACGACGTTGCCGTTGAGAATGATGGCGAGGCTGGTCTCAGTCGTGCTCAGTCTGATGAATTCGATGCTATGGTTGTTGATCGTATGATGCCAAAGATGAATGGTATCGAGATGTTAACAACCTATCGTGATACGGGTGGTAACACACCGGCATTGTTTCTGACGGCTCTAGGTGATGTTGAAAATCGCGTCGAAGGTCTAAAAGCTGGTGGCGATGATTATCTGTGTAAGCCTTTTGCGCCGAGTGAATTAATTGCGCGTGTTGAAGCACTTGGAAGACGCGCTTCTAGTGAAGCTCCTACGACAAAATTACAAGTAGGGGATCTTGTCATGGATCTCCTAGCACGCACTGTTTTTAGAGGTGAGGTCAAAATAGACCTTCAGCCGCGTGAGTTCCGTTTGTTGGAATTTCTTATGAGAAATGCCGATCAAGTGGTTACAAGAACAATGCTGCTTGAGAAAGTCTGGGATTATCATTTTGATCCGCAGACAAATGTGATTGATGTGCATATTTCCCGTTTGCGCAGCAAGATTGATAAGGACTTTGAAGTTGCGCTTTTGCACACAGTGCGTGGTGCAGGGTATAGACTTCAGGCCTAGGGATTGTGAATTTATCTCGTCTACCAGCGTTCACCCGGACGACAACATTCCGGTTGGCTTTGGTGCATACGGCGTTATTTATTCTTTTTGCTGGTGCGCTGTTACTTTATCTATTCTCAGCCACGGCAGGACGATTAGAGCGCGATGATACTGACGCCCTCAATTCCGAGATAAATGCTTTGACCGCCGCTTACACAAGCGGCGGTTTTTCTCGTTTGAGTCAGTCAGTATCGGAGAGGTCTTCCTCTAGAGGTGCGTTTTTATATCTTCTGGTTGGTCCGGATGGAGAGAAAATCGCTGGTGATTTTGATTTCCTGCCGGCGGAAGCCCCTTTAGCGGGTGAGCTGTATGTGCCATTTTCATATGACTCTCGAAATTACGCGGGTGTTGTACAAAGAAATAGAGCAGAAGGACGCATAAAGACATTTCCTGACAATACTGTTTTGCTCGTCGCATATGATATCGGTGAACGCGGGGAGATGGTGAAACGCATTACAGATGTGGTGTGGACGGCAGCTATTGCTGGTTTGGTTCTTTCCATGGTGGGAGGGGTGATTGTATCGCGATCCGTCTCACGGCGAGTTGAATCGCTAGCGCGTACAACTGAAGATGTCATGGCTGGTGATTTGTCACGCCGGGCAACTGTTTATGGGTCTGGAGATGAGTTCGACAGGTTGGCTGAGCGTTTGAATGCGATGTTGACCAAACTTGAAAGGCTGATGATTGCGTCTCGGTATTCGGGCGATGCGATTGCGCATGATTTACGATCGCCATTGGCGCGTTTGCGGAACCATTTGGAATCTTCTCTAGCTCAAACAGGAGATCGACAAGATTTTGAAGGTGCGCTTGAGTATTCTATTGAGGAAGTGGACCGCGTCCTAGAAACCTTTAATGCGATTTTGCGGCTGTCAAAGGTTCAAGGTGGTCAATCGGGGACGTTTGATCGTTTTAGTCTAAGTGAACAAGTTGTAGAAGTTGCTGAGATTTACGAAGCTGTGTGTGAAGAGGCCCAGTTAGCCTTTAGTTCTGATATCAAATCGAATTTAGAGCTTCATGCTGATAAGTCACTGATCATGCAGCTTATTTTTAACCTCATGGATAATGCTGTGAAATATACACCAGCAGGCGGTGCAGTTAAGCTTGTTCTTCGACGTAGACGGAATGGAGAGGTAGAGCTGTCTGTTCTTGATAGTGGACCGGGTATTCCTGAAGAAAATAGAGAAAAAGTATTAGAACGATTTTTCAGATTGGAAGAGGCACGCACGGAGCCAGGATCTGGACTTGGATTGTCACTGGTGGCTGCTGTCACGGAAATGCACCAAGGGCGACTTGAACTATCAGAGGGGCTTCCTGGGTATCCGACGCCGGGGCTAAAAGTGAGCCTTACTCTCGCTTCTGCGTGAACATCGCGCTAGCATAAGCTTGAATAAGACGAGTCAGTGCAAAGGCGTTATAAGATGATACCCGTTCCAGACAGAACTCTTGTTGAATTATCATGTCGGCCGGTCAAAAGTATTTTAGATAGTCGTGAGGCCGCGTCGAAATTTTTAAGTCATACGCCCTACCTTTGTAATTTACTGACAAGATATCCTAACGTTTTCGATTCAATAGCAGATGATGGTGCGGATGCAGCTTTTCAGTTGAGCCTCGAGTTGCTCAATGAAGCAATGGCCGCAAACACTGACCGTGAGATAGTCAGCAAAACATTGAGACAGGCAAAGGCAAAAGGGCATCTAGCAATAGCGCTCGCTGATTTGTCCGGATTATGGGATGTCAACCAAGTCACACATGCCATCACTGTGTTGGCAGAAAAATGTACACAAGCGGCTCTTTGGTGTGCGTATCAAGTTGCTGCGGATAGAGAATGGGTGAACCCTAAAACTAGTCTAGAAGAGACGGGGCTGTTTGCCATTGCTATGGGGAAAATGGGTGCCTATGAGCTAAATTATTCCTCAGATGTTGATCTAGTTGTTTTGTTTGATCCTAATCGATTTGATGCAAATGCAAGGTCAGCAAAGGAAGCGGCTGTGCGCATTACGCAAGATTTTGCACAGCTCATGGAAACTCGAGACGAGCATGGATATGTCTTTCGAGTCGATTTGCGTTTGAGGCCGGACCCGTCTTCAAATGCTGTTGCTTTGTCGACTCAGACTGCACTCAATTATTATGAGCGTGTCGGACAGAACTGGGAGCGTATGGCCTACATAAAAGGGCGGGTTTGCGCGGGTGATGCTGTTGCAGGGGATGCTTTTTTTGAAGAGCTGGAACCATATATCTGGAGGCGCCATTTAGATTATTGGGCAATTGGAGACATTCACGCGATAAAACGTCAGATACATGCGACTGGTGGCCATGAAACGCTCGATATTAAGGAATTTGATGTCAAACTTGGGCGCGGCGGAATTCGTGAAATAGAGTTTTTTGCACAAACACAACAACTTATCCTTGGTGGTCGCCATCCTAATTTAAGGGTTCGGCGCACCGATGAAGCGCTTGATGAGCTTGTTAAATTGAAAGCTGTGTCTTCTCAGAATGGCGAAGAACTAAAAAAAGCTTATGCCTTTTTGAGGAATGTCGAACACCGCATCCAAATGCATAATGATGAGCAAAGCCATACACTACAAGACCGTGATGATAGGCGACGAGAGGTCGCCATATTGATGGGATATGGTGATAATCAAGATTTGTTTGAGAGTGATCTATTAGCTGTTCGAAGATTTGTTCACGGCATTTATTCTGATCTTTTTGCGCAAGAAGAGAGATTATCGGGCGATAGTGGCAATCTGGTTTTTACTGGCGTGGATGATGACCCGGGGACACTAAAAACGCTTGAAGAAATGGGTTTTTCTGACCCCGGCGGTGTGATTAACAGAATTAGGAATTGGCATCGCGGAGGACTTCCAGCAACGCGCACAGTACGTGGGCAACAGCTTTTGACATCACTTACACCACGTTTATTGGAGTGGATTGCTGAAACAGGTCAGCCTGATACTGCTTTGAGCCGTTTTTCTGATTTTATTAGCGGTTTGAGAGGTGGCGTGCAGGTTTTCTCGCTAATGCTTGCAGAAACCAAATTCTCTGAAGATCTCATTTCAGCTATGGCTTATGCACCTAAGTTGGCGAATGATTTAGCACGGCAGCCAGCTCTTCTTGATGGCATGTTAGACAATTCATTCAATGCACCTTTAAATCAGGATAGCTCCGAAGCAGTCCTGATGGCGCTGGAAAAGGTTGTTAATTCTGAAGATGATTTTGAGGGACGGATGAACGCCGCGCGTCGGTTCCACCGTGAAGAAACTTTGCGAATTGGATATCAAATTCTAAGAGGTCAAGCCAATGCTAGTGATGCTGGGCCTGCATACACGCGATTGGCGGATGCTTCAATTTCGGTCATGGCGCAGGTCGCGTTAGAAGAGGTTCAACTTAAGTTTGGCGAATGGCCAGGAAAATGGGTGATTGGTGCATTTGGCAAGCTAGGAGGAAAAGAGCTTTCAGCGACATCTGACCTGGATATCATCGTCATTTATGATCCGGGAAACCCTCCTCACCCGAATGATCTTGCTGCCCGTTTTACACAAAGATTGATTGCTGCGCTTTCCGCTCCAACTGAAGAGGGTGAGTTGTATGAAGTGGATATGCAATTGCGACCTTCGGGAAAGGCTGGTCCTGTTGCTGTAAAAGTGACGTCGTTTGAAAAATATTATCAGGGCGATGCATGGACGTGGGAATATATGGCGCTGACAAGGCTTCGCATTGTTGCTGGAGATCGAGAACTGGCGGCGCGGGTGAAAGCTATCGCCTGTGCTTCTTTAAAAGTGCGCTCGGATTTTGAAGGTCTTGAAGAAGATATTCTGAATATGCGTCAACGTCTGGCCAAAGAGAGAAAGCCAAATAGTCATTGGGATTTGAAATTAGCCGAAGGCGGATTGCTGGATATCGAGTTTGTTGTTCAGCAAGCTATATTGCAAAATGCGAGAGCGGTTCCCAGTGTGATACGGCCCAATACCCTTGAAGCGATACAGGCTTTGCAGGAAGCGAACATTTTGCAACCCGAGGAAGCAACCCTACTAACCCAAGCATATAGTCTTCAAGTTAACTTGCAGCAGGCGTTAAGGATTGCTGTTTCAGATCAGTTTGATGAGGAATTAGCTTCAACGGGCCTGAAGAAATGGCTTAGTGCATGTGGTGGGGTAAGTGATTTTGTTGAATTAAATGAATTACTTAAGAAATATCAGGAAAAAGTTTCTAGTATTAGGCGAAATAAAATAGGGCCATTGGCGACGGATAGTTGAGGGTGCGGGCGTTAAATATATATCAAACACCAAAGAGGAGTTTAGACAAATGAAACGCTCAAAAATACTAGCACTTACAACTACAGCTTTTATAGCTCTAGCTGCTGTTTCAACTGCCGCTGCCGGTCAGCGTGAAGGTGACAAAGATGGCAAGGACAGATGTGAGGCCGTTAAAGAAAAATGGATGGAACGCATCGCTGAATTTGATACTGATGGCAATGGTGAACTATCAGATACTGAAAAAGCAGCGATTAAGAAAATGCGTTTTGATGCGGCTGATGCAGATAAAAGCGGTGGTGTGACACTAGAAGAATTAACCGCCTATAACCAATCGCGTATGGATCAACGCAAAGAAGAGATGGCTGCACGTCATTTCAGTCGGATTGATAAAGATGGTGACGGTGTTGCCTCATTAGAAGAATTCGATAATGGAATGCGAAAAATGTCAAAACACAAAGGCAAAAGCAAAGGTCAGTGGTCCCAAAAAGGCCAAAAGCAAATGCGTGCTGAAATGATCGAAAAATTTGATGCGGACGGTGATGGCAAATTATCTGATGCTGAGAAAGATGCAGCTAAGCGTGCAAAATTTGAAGCAATTGATGCAAATTCAGACGGCAAGCTTACAAGTGAAGAGATTACAAGTTTTCATGAAGCAGAGCGCGTTAAACGAAAAGCTGAAATGCAGTCAAAGCATTTTGAAAAAATAGATGCAGACGCAGATGGTGTAGTATCACTCGAAGAGTTTAGCGAATCTAAAATGATGAAGCATGACAGAAAAGGCGGGAATGATGGACCGCGTAAAGACCACGCGAAAAATTGCAAGTAGCCTTTCGTCGCCATACTGGTTAATTTGAATCAGTGAAGATTTTTTCAACTAGGATATTTTGATTTCAAATGCAGTTCGAGTCGATATCAGATGATATTTTGGTTGAAAAAGTCGGAGGCGGAGACCGTCAAGCTGCTTCTGTATTAGTACGTCGTCATAGTCAGCGTGTTCTAAATATTGCCCGACGAATGATGGTAAATGAAGCTGAAGCAGAAGATGTGACACAGGATGTTTTCTTAAAGGTTTGGAAAAGTGCGGCAAAATGGGAATCTGGAAAAGCAAAATTTACAACATGGTTACACCGCGTAACTGTTAATACTTGCTTGGACAGGCTTCGTAAGCCGAAAATGGGAAATGTTGACACTGTTCCAGAGGTTGCTGACGAATCTGAAACACCAGCACAACGTTTAGAGGCCGAATCGAGAAGTGAATTGCTAAAACGCGCTATGGAACAATTGCCCGACCGTCAGAGGGCTGCTCTCAGTCTATGTTATTTTGAAGAGATTTCTAACATTGAGGCGGCAGAAGTGATGGAGGTCAGCGTGGATGCATTAGAAAGTTTGTTATCGCGTGGCCGACGAAAGTTAAAGGAATTGCTCCAAATGGACCGCGAGGAGTTATTGGTCTCGAATGCACAAGGTCGAGCAACAGGATTTGATGGATAAGAAAGGAGGTAGAAGATGAATAAAGAACAGTTTTTAGAATATTTGGAAATATATGGTGCAGATGTAAAGCGTTGGCCCGAAGGCGTTCGTTCTTCTGCGGAAAGTTTCTTTCGGAGTGAAGACTTAGAGCTTAAACGTGCGATCGAACTTGAAAGCACATTTGACTCTTTCTTAGGCGATCAGGCCGACATGCCTGAAATTAGTGTGGCGTTAGAGGCAAAGCTCATTGATTTGATGCCCATGGCTGGTGAAACAAAGTCTGCACCGAGTTTTATAGAAAAGTTGAAATCTTTCCGAGCTTCCAAATGGATGGCTGCTGGGTTAATCAGCGCATCTTTGGTTGGTGGTGCCAGTGTTGGGTATGCGCAAGCGGCAGAACAAGCAGAATTGAGTGTTGTAAATTCAATGTTGTCTTATGCGTCAGCAGATGAACTTTCAAACTTGGATACTGAGCAATGGTTAAATGTTGAAGACATAAGCGATGAGTGAGAAAATGGAACAGAAAAAAAATAAAAAGGTTTCGTTTCTGCTTGCTGGGTCTCTTGCTGTGAATGCTGCATTGATTGGTATCGTTGGAGGTCAATTTCTAGGAAATAATGGAATAGGAATTGATGAAAAACCTCCAAACACATCTAGAGAGAGGCCTCATATTGAACGCGTATTTGGTCAGTTGGAAAAAGCGGACCGAGAAAAGCTTTTTCGTACGATGAAAGAGCATTGGCGTAGCAGTAAAGCTGAACGCGCCACCATGCATGCAAAGCATCTGGAAGTTTTAAACGCGATACGCGCTGAACCATTTGATCGGGGGCAGGTTGAGTTGGGAATCAATGAATTTATGAGAGTTGATTCTGAACTTAAAACGCTCGCTACAACAGGAATACTGGATGTGATGGAAACATTGCCTCCCGAAGCGCGTGTGGCTTTAGCTGATTCGTTTCTACTGAGAAACCGCAAACCTTTGAAGATGAAACGGGATTCTCAAAGAGAAGAAGAGGGCTTCAGACCGTCTCCTCCTGATGGTCCAGATCATGAGGGAAGAATGCCACCACCACCTGAAAATATGGATTTTCCTCCAGAGCCCCCTCCAGAGGGCCGATTTGAAGAATAAGTTAGGCAGCGTATTCAGATTTGATCATTTTGGGAGGGTCGACTGGGAGTAAGAAGCTAACAGTCGTGCCTTCTCCAAACTCACTTTCTATTTCAAGGCGTCCACCATGCATTTCGGCGAATGATTTGGTGAGTGAAAGCCCAAGACCACTACCTTTACTATTGCGGTTTTCATCTGCAGACGATTGCTCAAATGGTTGCGCAAGGCGAGGTATATCTTGTTTGGGTATTCCAATTCCATTGTCTGCCACTGATACGCGGACAAATGCATTTTCTTTGACAACAGAAATATTTATATAACCTCCTGGATCTGTAAATTTAATCGCGTTCGAGACCAAATTTAAGACCATCTGTTTTATAGCGCGATGATCGCCTTCGATGTCTGGAATATCATCTTTTACAGTTAGATTTAGGTCTATGTCTTTGTCAGCTGCGCGTCGGCGGATCATACGAACGGCTGAATCAACGGCTTCAACAGGATCTATTTCGCGCGTAGAAATTGACATTTTACCCGCTTCGATTTTGGCCATGTCCAGAATGTCATTGATCATATCTAATAGGTGCTGCCCAGAAGAAAGTATATCTTCGGCATATCCAATATATCGTTCATCACCTAGCGGGCCATAAATTTCTTTGATGAGCATTTCAGAAAAACCATTGATGGCGTTTAAGGGTGTTCTAAGCTCGTGGCTCATGTTTGCTAGGAAAACTGATTTTGCCTGACTGGCTTTTTCAGCTTTTGTTTTTTCTTCTGCATATTTGCGCGCGTGTTCTTCTGATTGACCTTGCATCCGATCTAGTTCTAGCACCAGTCGGCGTAGTTTTTTCTCTTTTCCGAGTAGGGATTCTTGATGGTTTTTGATTGATGAAATGTCGAGGCCAACAGTAACAAGTCCGCCTCCAGCTGTGGGGCGATCATAAAAGTTCAGCCAAATATCAGAAAGCAAGAGAATTTCGCGACCATTGTCGCTACCTGGAACCGGACGTTCAATACGAATCTGCTTTGCGGCTTCAGCCATGACAACATCATATGATGTGCCGGCTTTTAAAACATTCTCAGGAAGATTGAATAGGCGAGCAAAATGGCGGTTCCATAACAATAGTCTATGGCGCTGATCCCAAGATGCAAAAGGGCCTGGGTATGCGTCAGCTACGGAACGGGCCAAATGTTCTGACATACGAGAGCGGGCTTCCGCTCTCACGCGTTCAGTTGTGTCAGTCATTATGCCGGATAGACCATCTTGAAATGGGCCACCCTGCATTTCGAAATATCGCGAACTAAAGCTGCCATTGCCTTTGAAGGATACTTGAAAGGATTTGTTGTGTTTGGCTTTTTCTAGCTCATAGAGAACATTTTTTTGATTGCCCGGGTGTATGAGTTCCTGAAACTGCTGAAGGGATAGGTCGCTATTATCGATGAGGCCAAGCATTTCGGCTGTTTTGGTGCGTAGACTGAATAAACCTGTTTCGCGGTTCCATGTCCAATATCCATTTTGCCCCCCAATTTCCAACTCTCGCCAATGCGTTTCAATTTCTTTTTTTGCTTTTATTTCAAGGTTTAGCAGCTCAGTATTTGTCTTGATGGTTCCAACAAGACCGATAACAGCCAATCCTGGAGCAGCTAGTAACAGTAGATATATAAGGATTAGATTATAGTCTTCAGTTCCAATTAGCTCCACTTCGTTGGAAACACATGCAGCAATTTGCGTGTCACCAACAGGAGCACAGGCATTTACTTGGCGCGTCATACCGATTCGTTTTACATTCGCTCCTAAATCTGAATGCGTAGAATTAGCGAGCCTAAATGATCTGTTTCCTTCCGGCGTTGGGGTCAGCTTTGTTATTGGCAAACGTCCTTCCCACCAATTTCCTGAAGAATCTTGAGCATACAGTGCTGCAAAGTTTGTATCGATAAGCTTGCTACCGTTTTGCGCTGAATTTGCAGTGGTTTGAGAAATTTTTGCGAGCCCTGCACCGGATAAGGCCTGAGCAGACGTCCCACCGCGTTTTAAAATCAATTCCATCTTTGTTTGAGAGGCGACAAGCTCAGATCTGACATATCCACCTATGGCCATAGCCTCACGCGCCTGTAGCGCCATTAGATCGTCATTTTGTCCAAGGCGTTCCTGCCACGCTTTTAGCCCTAGCGTTCCGGCAAAAGCAGCAAACAGCATTAAAAGCACGCGACCGGGAACTGGCACAGCTTTCGAGACCTTAGCAGGTTTGTGGATGTCTGATTTATTTTTTCTTGTCTTGGCCAAGACATTTGTCTCCATTGTGCGAATTGATAATGCACAAGATTCGAAACACTCCGAAAGCCTTAATAGTGTATTAATTTGTGAGTTAAAATCTCACTAATTTGTATAATGAAATATTTAGTGGCAGCTCAAAAATCCAAGTTTAGATCATTATCCTGATCTGGTTTTTGGCGTTTGTCTTCGCCTCTGAAATCGATGTTGTCATGACGTCTTCTATCTGGTCCAAAATAGCTGTTTGTTCGCACGAATGGACGAGGTGAATTTATGATTGATGCAACTTTGGCGTAAAGGTCAGAAGAGGTAACTGGTTTGGCAAGAAACTCCGATACGCCAGCATCACGGGCACCTTCTACTTTGGAGCGTTCTGAATAAGCTGTAAGCATGATTATAGGAATAAAAGGATTATTGCTGTCGGGCGCGTTGCGAACCAATCTTACAAAATCGGCACCATCAAGTATTTCCATGTGATAATCGACGATGATAAAATCAATTGGTTCACTGTTTACAATTTCAAAGGCTTCCACTGCATCACTTGCTGAGTCGAAGTTCTTTATACCAAACCCACGCAAGAGCGTTTTGATGATATTTATCATGTGATGATTATCATCCACAATAAGGACGCGTATTCTATCTAGGTTTCTTTTCGACATTGAGACGTCTCTTGGCGTTAGGCGGCTTGTTGTTTGTGCTTTCGGTTTGCAAAAAATGTAGGGTCTATCTCAGGGCGGCCAAAGTGGAAGCCTTGTGCGAGCATGACACCTGCATTGAGAAGAGTTTGCCGATCAAATTCATTTTCAACGCGCTCACCAACAACAGACATGCCTAACTCCCTACACATGCTGGAAATAGCGCGCATTAGTGCAGTATTTCGTTCGTTGGACACTTGTCCATTCAAAAAACAACCATCAAATTTCACACCATCGACGTTTAATGCTCGCAAGTAACCAAATGACGCTGCGCCTGCACCAAAGTCATCCAGCACGATTTTAACATTGCTTCGTTTAAGGAGTTCGACTGCATTTGCTGCTGTATCTATATCGTGCATTTCAGATGATTCGGTTATTTCGAGAATAAGTTGTCTTTTATCAAATTCGTAAGCTTGAACGATGCGATTGAGTTCGGCAGCAATATCCGTTTTTTGGATGGATTGACCTGAAATGTTGACAGCTAGTTTTAGGTTGTGACCAGTCGGGTGAGACATGCGTTGGCAAGCTGCATCCAACATAATACAATCTAGTTCTGAAATAATCCCACGCCGTTCAGCCGCAACGATCATTGGGTAGGGCGAACCCTCAAATGGGAACCGTGCAAGAATTTCATAGTGTCTCAATTGTCCTGTTTGCGTGCAGACAATGGGTTGTCGGGCGGCTTTCAATTCGGGAGAGGCAATTGCGCTTCTGAAGGCGCGAACCAAATGTTCATCGATTTGCTGATCTTTCATGATCGTGTGACATGTAAGGTCGGCAAAGGCTAGGCGATAAATTGCCTGATTGTTTTGGCAACGTTGAACGGTAATTCGTCGACCACTTGGTGCAAAACTCATGTCATCAAAAGTTGCTCTATCTCCGGGAGAAAGCGTCGCGAAACAGGCTTGCAGCTGTGATAAATCCGGGACGTTTATAAGTTGAAATAAATTTGAGAGCACCAGCATTCGCACATCCACCGTATTGAGAAGGTGGCCGTCACCTTCCGCAAAAATAATGGTCCCATTTGCGTCAGCTTCTAGAAAAAGGTCATTCGCTGAGTTTGCGATGATGTCTTTTCTGTTTGTGGTCTTGATAGTCGATTGCATTGTGTGTCTCACATTTTTTATTATGTAAGTCTCTACAATATCGACGTTGAAGATGGTTAAAGGTAAAGGGTGAAATTTTTGGTTTACTGACTTTATTATCTTACGATATCTGCTCGATAAATTAATATATATAAAATCAGTGGTTTAATGTTCCAAATTGATACGAATTTAGACGATTCATCACTGTTAAAATTACACGCTCGCGCGCCAAGGTTAATACCTGTTCAGGTTTGCAAACTGCATGGAGTTTACACCACATGCAGTCTTGTTCTTAATTACTACTAAGAGCAAGTGCTCGCGTGATAATGTCTTGAGCATTTTTGGAAAGATTAGCGTCATCCAGTCTGCGCAATTGTTTTTCTGCGTGCGCTTGGCGATCAGGTGAAAAGCGTCTCCAGCTTTCAAAAGATGTTGTAAGGCGTGCAGAAAGGGCGGGGTTTAGACCATCCACTTTCAATATTATGTCTGTCAGGAACTCATATCCCCATCCATCAGGTGCATGAAATCCAACCGGATTATTCATTGCAAAAGCAGCAGCGACAGCGCGCACGCGGTTTGGATTCTTAAAATCAAAATCTGGGTGACTGCACAGGCGATGTAATCGCGCACGCAAATCAGCCCTGATAGACATAGCCTGCACTGAGAACCATTTGTCCATGACGATAGGGGTGTCTTTCCACTCTTCCTCAAATGCCAGTAGAGCTTTATCGAAATATTCTCCGCTAGGGCCGCCATTTTCAACATTTGCCAAAGCATTTAATGCAGAAAGTTTTTCAGTCATTGTTGGGGCAGATAAGAAACTTTCATAAATACGATCTGCATGCTCGTCCTGTAATCCTGAAAGCAGATCAATCGCTGCAGCTTTCAAGGCACGTCGTCCGGCAGCAGCAGCTGATGGATCAAACACACCTGTATCTGAGTGTTGCACTGTTGCGACGAGTGATCCTTGCATGTGTCGCGCAATAGCGCGCTTCAATTTCAATCTTGTTGCATGTAATTTTGAAGGATCAGCGTCTTTTTGATCAAGAATAAGTTCTCCAACAGTTGGCATGCGCAGGATTAAGGCTGCAAAAGCAGGATCATCAATTGTTGCTGTATAGGCTTCATCAATTGCATCGATGAATGCACTTAAACTATCTTTGTGATCGCCGTCTTCGTCTTTTGACATTTCCAGCAAGATGTTGCGCGCTAAGGTTTGTAAACCTTCCCATTGCGCAAAGGGGTCATTGTCAGCTGCTGCGAGTGCAGAGCGATTTGCATCATTGAGGCCATCCACAAGTCTTACTGGAGCTGAAAAACCGCGATTGAGTGAATGAATCGGTGCAGAACTGACATCGGTGAAGACGAAGTCCTGTTCAAAATCACGTAAAATCAACAAGTGTTCATCATTGGCTTGGCCGTTGAGCTTTGTTGAAAGACGCCGTCCCTTTCCTGAAAATAAAGCTGTTTTCAGAGGTATTGGGAGTGCGATTTTATCGGGCTGTCCAGGAGTTGCAGATGTGTGCTGTTTTAAGGTCAGAGTGTAGGTGCGAGCAATTGTGTCGTGTACGCCTTTGGCTGTGACAGTGGGTGTCCCTGATTGTGAATACCATCTTGCAAAATTGCGTAAGTCTTCAGACGTCGATAGCTGCATTGCATTTAAAAAATCTTCAATTGTAGCAGCTTTCCCGTCGTAGCTATCGAAATAGCGGTTTAGACCTGCAAAGAATGCAGTGTCACCAATTAAAACACGCAACATACGAATGAGCTCAGCACCTTTTTCATATACTGTTGCAGTATATAAATTATCTATGCGAGCATATTCATCTGGCCGTACAGCATGGGCTAGTGGACCAGCGTCTTCTGCAAACTGGCGAGAGCGAAGTCTAATGACGTCCTTGATGCGCGTCACTGAGCGCGAACGCATATCCGCAGAAAATTCTTGATCACGATAGACGGTCAAACCTTCTTTCAAGCAAAGTTGAAACCAGTCACGACAAGTAATGCGGTTTCCGGTCCAATTGTGAAAATATTCGTGTGCAACAATGCTTTCTATTGCTTCAAAATCTGCATCAGTTGCCGTTTGGCCATCTGCTAAAACATAGGCTGCGTTGAATATGTTCAACCCTTTGTTTTCCATGGCTCCAAAGTTGAAGTCACGTACGGCTACAATATTGAAAACATCCAGATCATATTCACGGCCAAATACATCTTCATCCCACGACATGGAGCGTTTCAATGCATCCATAGCATATGCAGAGCGATCGCTGTCGCCCTTATCAACATAGATCGCTAATGGTGTTTCTTTTCCTGACATTGTGGTGAAGCTGTCAGTGTAGACATCAAAATCACCCGCGACCAATGCAAAAAGATAAGAAGGCTTTGGGTGTGGGTCTGACCATATTGCAAAATGGCGATCTGTTCCGATATTTCCACTTCGAACTGGGTTACCGTTGGAGAGCAAATAAGGGTAGGCGTCTTTATCTGCTTCCATGCGAACATCAAACGGAGCAAGGACATCAGGACGATCAGGGTAATATGTTATGCGGCGAAACCCTTCAGCCTCACACTGAGTGCAAAAACGACCACCCGACATGTATAGCCCTGAAAGCTGTGTATTTGTTTCTGGTGATATTTCAGTTTCGATTTCTAGACAAAATTCGCCAGCAGGCATGTGAATGCTAATGCCTTCAGGAGTTATTTCATATTCCTCCTCAGGAACAGCAAGACCGTTTATTGCTATAGAAATGAGTTTAAGGTTTTCACCGTCTAAATTCATCAAAGCATGTTCGCCAAATGATCTTTTACCGGTCATCTTGTTGCGAACGCGTGTTTTTGTCGGCTCCAGAAAGAAGTCTAAGTGGACATGCTTTATGACAAAAGGATATGGGCGGTAGTCTGTGAGACGGACCGGTGGGGGCGTGTCAGTACGCATGATGTCTTAACTCCGTAATGGATGCTCTTCGATCAAATTTTTAAGAGCATACTCATTAACGCAGATATCTGTTTTTCTATGAAATTTAAACCCGCTCCAGAATAATTGTATGGTAAATCAGGGAGCAAATCACTTAAATGCAAAAAAAATGTTCTAAATAGAGCGATTTGGCTAATAATTAGAATGTAATTTAGGTGTAAATTACATTGAAACTAGTAATTTTTTGACGCTTTTTGAAACCGATTAAGGTTAATATTGGAACAGGCTAGGCTTACTCAGCAGCCTGAGGTTTTTCAGCGGCTGAATTGGGGGTGTCGTAAATTGTTCTGAGCAATGACGTTCCTTGTTTAGCAAGTTGAACAATATCATTGGGAAGATCATCAGGATCTTGAGCCACACAACGTGACAGAACTTTAGCCAGTTTCATAAGTTGCGGTGCTGCGCAGATTATCCGAGCTTGAAATTCGATTTTTAAAGGATCGCGATCATACTCTGCACTTGGCACGCGCCAACCACCCCAGTCTTTTTCGTCTGTAACAACCTTTGGGAAAGTGCCAGGGTGAGGATGATCTGTTGCCTGCTCAGATTCTTTCCACCGGTTTTTCTCACGAATAACGCGCCAACTTTCGAGGTCACCGATTGAGTCTGTTGGTCCATTTGTTTTGTCAGCGGTCAATTCTGTGGCTGCAAATTCCCGACCTAAACCGACATCATAATGGATTTTCAAAGGCTCATCTAGGCCCTTGACCCACTGAGGAATCACTTTTTCAACGACCGCCCATGTGCCGACTGGCTTCACAAATACTTTTTGATTTTTATGAAACGACGCTTTGGCCATATCTCTAATCCCTCAATGATTTAGATCAGAGTATCAAAAAGGTTTTAGATTGGCGTTGAGTTATACCAGAAAATTTGTACGAAACTTATAAGATAAAATCAGGAATCGGATGGCATTTTCCAACCTACGAATAACACAGCTATGGCAATGAGCAGCCCAATGACTGCATAAGCATCTGCAACGCCTAGCGGACCGTGAGTGAGTTCACGAAAACTACTCAAAGCATACCAAGGCAACATTACGAGCCCCAATGCAAGATAAGCACGTTTCTTGGTCAGGATTCTAAATCCTAAAAGTTGTTTTCCTAGTGGTTGTGACAAAATATGCTCCCCATTTTCTAATGATGATCTCAGTCACCTTCATTGATATTGTTCAATTAAACGGCATTAATTAGTTTCTTGCGACATAGACTATAGTCCTACGCTCATCCTCTATTCATGCATCACTTGATAGTTTTGTTGTAAGTAGCGAGTATAAATGGGTTTTCCAAAATGAACTTTATGGTAAACCTAACATATCTAGTTTTAGGAGGGATTGGGAAATGTGTGACAATCACCAAATCGTGCAAAGCGCGAATGGGCCAATACAATTGCATCGTCGAGACGTTGTAAGAGGCCTTTGGGCCGGTACTATTGTTGCTTTTTCTGGAGCAAGTGTGTCCGGATGTTCAACAAACCCAGCTACGGGTCGATCTCAATTAACTTTCATGTCTGATTCTCAATTAGTTGAGATGTCAGCCAGCGCTTGGGCGCAAACCAAACAAGAAACACCGATTTCAAGTGATCGTGCAGCGAATGCGCGCTTATTGCGTATCGGCGAAAGAATTCGCACAGTTGCTTCAGAACGTACACCTTCACTTGCACAAGCAGATTGGGAATTTGTTGTTTTTGATTCCGATCAAAAAAATGCTTTTGTAATGCCGGGTGGTAAAGTTGGGTTTTATAAAGGTCTGATGGATTATTCAGATAATGATGATCAAATCGCTGCTGTTCTTGGACACGAAGTCGGACATGTCGAAGGGCGTCACTCCAATGAACGTATGAGTCAGCAAACGCTTGGACAAGTTGCTCTTGTTGGAACAACTGTTGCGGTTGGAACATCTGATATGAGCAGCACGGAACAACAAATGGTGATGGCTGCTGCTGGAGCCGGACTTTCATTGGGAATCATTCTTCCTTACTCACGTAAACACGAGTTGGAAGCTGACCTTCTTGGCGTTGATTCTATGTATAAGGCTGGATACGACGTTAAAGAATCTGTGCGTCTCTGGGAAAAAATGGGTCAGGGCAGTGAAGGTGCACCACCAGAATGGATGTCGACACACCCAAGCGCGAGTACACGGGTGCGTGAATTGACAAACTATATCAATTCTAAAGGCTATGCAGTCATGTAAATTGAAATTTGCGCAAATTCGGGCTTGCAGAGTTCGCGCATTCGATTTATTACCCGCACCTCAACTTTCGCAGTTGAAGAAATGTGCCGTCTTAGCTCAGTAGGTTAGAGCGCCTGGTTGTGGACCAGGAGGTCCCAGGTTCGAGACCCGGAGGCGGTACCATTCTTCAAGCGTAGATGATTATAAAAAAAGCCTCCTTAGACACATGTCTTGGAGGCTTTTTTATGTTTCATAGAAATGTTTCAGGCACGGCGTTTAATCTGTTGCACCGATTCTTTCCCACATTCATGAAGATAGAAATTGCGTAAGCTTAATGCATCCCAAAGCGCGTTGTGACGTACGGCACCTTCTAGATTTGTGAAATATGCATCCACACGGCGCATTTCTACATTAAAACTAGGAAGATTAATCATGCTTCCGGGAGATATCATCATAATATTCATAAGGTGTGAAATATCTTCAGGCCAATCAGCAACAAATATTATGTTGTTATCGCCTCGGAGAAGGCGCTGCAATTCCATTCCCCATTGTGCGCGGTCCATATGAGTTGGAGATAGGCCGTTCGCTGATATAACAGGCAGAACATAATCTGCGACCCATGGATCGATTTTATCGCTGGAAACAAGTGTATTTATTTCGGCTTTGGGTAATGCAAGATATAAAGGCGTGCCGTGCTCAGGGGCGATTGCGATTGAGATAATTTCTCCGCCAAAACTATTGAATTCACAATCAACAAAGTAACGCACGACAAATATTCCTCCCGTCCATTAGATATTGGACGATTATCCATTATTTGAGAGTAACGTTACGCCCACACACTGGACCTTTTTAATAAGGTTCTCTTTGTGCGTGGGCTGCAACGTAGTCAGTCTGGTCTTCAAATACAGGTATAGACTATTAACGTTAAGAAGCCGATGTTTAACAAAAGAAAGTCTCTGCCTATTTTGGTAACCTTTTGATGACCATAAATTTGCAACCTTTTTTCTTCGACAATTTTGCTTGTGTGATTTAAGAACTATCTGAAATCAGAGTGTTTAAGTGAGGATCTAACTTTCAGAATGGGTGATTACAAATCTGAAAATTGGGCGTCCCAGTCTGAAAGAGGGACAAGGCTAGGTATTTTGATATCTGCCAAGATTTACAGATTGTTCGGTAGAAGAGTCTCTATGATCCTGCTGTCTCCAGTTGTCTTTTTCTTTTATTTAAGTGGTGTTCAGCAAAGACGTGCTTCAAGAGCCTATCTAAATCGTGCCTACGAGCAGGGCTTGATGGCCAAGAAACCTAGTTTTCTGACTGGATTTTTACATTTTATGGCATTTGCAGGTTCCATGCTTGATAAACTTGCCAGCTGGACAGGGGAAATCAACAATACGCATGTTGCAGGGGTTGATGATGGTGAATTTGATGCCGCCAAGAATACAGGCAGAGGGGCACTAGTCCTGACTGGCCATCTTGGAAACCCTGAATTAATCCGTGCTGTCGCCACTGTGAATAAACGTTTTTCCGTGACTGTTTTGATGCATACAAAAAATGCAGAGCAGTTTAATTCGGTCATAAATCAGTTTTCAAAACATTCGACCGTTCGACTTGTGCAAGTTGATGACATAGATATTTCCGTTGCGATGCAATTGTCTTCTCGCGTAGACGAAGGTGAATGGATAGTGATGGCAGCGGATCGGCCACCACCGCATGGCACCGCAAAAAATAGCACAGTGGACGTGGATTTTCTTGGAGGCAAAGCGCCATTTCCGATCGGACCATATATTTTAGGGGCTGCCCTCAAATGTCCTGTCTATTTTTTATCCTGCATTCGCACCAATCAGCAGCCATCATTTTCTATCATGTTTCGTCATTTTGCTGATCCAGTATTTTTACCGAGAAAAGATAGATCACAAGCGTTGCAAGCTTATGCGCAGCAATATGCAGAATTATTGAAAGAAGCTTTGGCCATGGCACCTAAGCAATGGTTCAATTTTTACGATTTCTGGGGTGATTTTTCTGGGCAGACCAAAGAGACAAGCTCTGATAGCTCTCACTCTAGCGCGGCGGACTCTGATTCTGTCTTGAATTAAGAAAAATAGTTGGGAATAGTCATTTTATGAGACGGGCAATTGTCAAAGTTGAAACGCAAAGTGAAGCGCAATTTCACGACATCGACCCGATGAATATTGTCTGGCATGGAAATTATCCACGTTTTTTTGAATTAGGCCGCGTCAAACTGTTAGACGAAATCGCATATGGCTATGAAGAGATGAAGGCATCTGGTTTTGCTTGGCCGGTGATTGAAATGAATATTCGCTATGCGCATCCCATTGTCTTGCGTGAGAAGATTATCATTGTTGCGGGACTGACAGAATGGGAAAACCGCCTTAAAATTGACTTTGAAATCAGAAACAAAGAAACAAACAAGCGATTGTGTAAAGCCTATACGACGCATGTCGCTGTCGATATCAAAACGAACAACATGTTATGGGAAACGCCAGACGTGTTTCGTAAAAAACTGGAGCCGTTTCTTAAATGACATCTTTGATTATTGGTTTTGCGTTTCTTTTGGCAGCACAATCAGAGCCTGCAGCAGCAGACAATCAATGTCTTGCGCCGCAAAGTGTTGCTCAGGAAATTGGCAGTCGTAAATTTACGCAAGAACGCCGCTTGGAGGGGATTGAGCAAAGCCTAGTATCCCAAGGTATAGTCAATGTCTCCGCTGATGCGATTGAATGGACTGTATTGGACCCAATCGAGATTACGACAGTTATTTCTCCAAATGGTATGACGCAGTCTATAGAAGGTGGTCCAGCGCAAGAGGTTGGAGCTGTTGGGGCTTCAAACCCTATTTTGTCGCAAAGTGGTTTGATCCAGCTCTTAAAGGGCGATTTGACGGGTGCTGATGCCAATTACACTGTTACTGACTTTGAAATTAATGACGGTTGGGGGGTATCTCTTGCACCCAAAGCGGAAGATATGGCTAAACATGTTACAAAGATTGATGTGACTGGCTGCATGAAGATTGATTCAATCAATGTAGTGCAAGCCAATGGCGATCAGATTCTTGTCAAATTTGCTGAGGAATAAACGTGTTGTTGGGGGGTAAGATTAGGATTGGTGCAGTATTGTGCGCCATATGGCTGGTGGCTAGCCTGATCTTCATAGCGGTTCGGTTTTCTAGCGGCGCTCCCATTGATACAAACATACAATCTATATTACCGAATAATTCTCTTGCTCCCGCTGTAAAAGCAGCGATGACGCAATCTGGTGAAGTTGCCGCAAACAGAGTTGTTTTCCTGATTTCCGATGTTGGTGAAACAGGTAAAAATGCGGCGGCGGCTGATGATTTAAAGCAACGTCTTTTATCTGCTGACCTATTTATTAGCGATGATGCAGACCATGAAGAATTAGGACGCTGGATATTTGCTAATCGCAATGAAATTTTGTGTGAACATGCTGATGAATTTGGCGAGGAAACAGCACAATCAATTCGGAATCAGGCATTAGCAAGGGTATATGGTGTTGGCTCACCCATAACCGGAGGATTGCTACAATCTGATCCATTTTTACTGACCTTGCGACTGGCAGATTGTCTCTCTCAAGGAGCCGCAAAAGTAGATGCTCATCAAACTTTGATGACAGGCAAACTGAACCAATCCGCCTATCGAATGGATACTCAGGAAAAGCTCCAGTCAATTGTTTCTGAATGGGAAGATGAATGGTTGAAGCAAAACCTAACATTGGCCCGAACGGGGGCGGTGTTTCATGCAAATCATGGGGCTAATTCAGCCAAAGCAGAAATGAGCTTTATAGGCGGCTTGGGTTTATTGGGGGTTGTCGCTTTGTTTGGCTTTGTATTTGGTCGCATGTCCAATGTGTTTATTGTGGCCAGTCTCATCATATTATCATGTGCATCCGGTTTGGCTGCGACTTTGCTCGTTTTTTCACAAATTCATATGTTGGTGCTTGTTTTTGCGGCTATGCTTGTGGGGGTTGTCGCAGATTATGCTGTTCATGCGATGGCGAGTGGCGTTGGGAATGGATGGCCCGACATGCAACAGCGAAAAACACACCTTTGGCGGCCAATGACTGTATCCATGCTAACAACAGCAGCTGGTTTTACCGGCCTGATGTTTTTAGGTGTGCCAATGTTTCGTCAATTGGCGGTCTTTGCCGTGACGGGTGTTTTTACCGCGTGGGCACTCGTTCTTTTTATCTTTCTTCCCTTTGATAAACCGCCTCACAAAAATGAAGATGCATTGCGTCTGCGCTGGATGCGTGCACTGGCATTATCAATGAAACTATTACCTGTTTCAAAAAATGCGGCATTGCTTGCAAGTATCATTATTCTTTTAAGCAGCATCGGGTTCATTTTTGCCAAACCTTTGGATGATGTACGGCAATATCAGCCACGCAATGAGGAGCTGATGAAGCAAGAGAAACAACTAAATGAGGTGGTCGGGTCTGTATCATCTCAGGTATTTCTTGTTTCGCAGGGAGATGATTTAGAAGAAGCGAAACAAAATGAAGAAGCCTATCTAGATAATCTGTCTGCTCAACTAAAAGAAAAAAGCCCAGAACCAGCATCAAATCTAGCATTGACGCGCTTTGATCCTTCAAATCAAAGGCGAGAAGTCAATCGACAAAAATTGGATGAATTCTTAGAGAAGCCCCTTGGCAAACTTCAGCGTGCACAATTAGGATTGAAGGCAACCCAAGCAATAGAAGATGTAACTGCAGATAAACCATCATGGTTGTCTGATCTATATGTGGAAGCAAACGACAAAGTTTATCTTATCGCACGCCTAAGCGGCGGAATTGACTATCCATCTTCTGAAAATGCGATCGTCGTTGATACTGCAAATGCGTATTCTCATGCGTTTGCATCGTATAGAAAACTTGCCGCGCGTTCGCTCATGATAGCTGTATGTGTGGCTTTGGTTTTCGTCTTTATTGTGTATCGAAAATCAGGCGCTTTAAGTGTTGTGATCGCACCGGCCTGCGCAATGTTGTGTGGTATTTATCTTCCAGCATTATTTGGAATGCCAATAACTTTCTTTTCAATGGCGGGGGCAATGGTGCTGTTTGG
>JGI2924J29684_1077970_pt1 | contig 26660 bp, 26 predicted proteins | sample BenlonsequencITS_FD_29684 | JGI IMG/M metagenome (IMG submission 29684)
GGGCTCGACCTCGAGGACGTCGACGGCGGCGGCGACGGGCCGCGAAACGTCGCGAGCCGGGTCCGACGGCTGGCGACCCAGGCCGACGTCCCCGTTCCGTCGGTGGCCGTCGCCGACCGCCCCGAGCCGGGCTGTCTGACCGTCGGGCGCCAGCGGTCGCCGACGATCGTCCTCACGACGGGGCTGCTCGAGGAGCTCGACGACGACGAACTCGAGGCCGCGCTGGCCCACGAGATCGCCCACGTCGCGAACCGCGATCTGCCGGTCGTCACCGCCGTCGCCGCGACCGTCGCGATCGGCGATCGGCTGCTCGAACGCGAGCGACTGCTCCGGCGCGTCCTCGAGAATACGGTGCTGATTGCCCTCGTCACGGGGATCGGCGTCGTCGTCTTCGCGGTGCCGATCCTGGTCCTCGGCGTCGTCTACCTCGCCGTAAGCGCGGTCGCCCGGACGGTACTGGGTGCGAACGCGATCGTCCTCGGGCTCTTTTCGCGGACCCGCGAGTACGCCGCCGACCGTGGCGCGAGCCGTCTCACCGGGAATCCGGCGGCGCTCGCGAGCGCACTGGAGGCGCTCGGTGAGGGCGCTCGTCCCCGAACGGACGCGCGGGTAGACGCCAGCGCGACTCTCGGGATCGTGCCGCGGTCGCTGGCTCTCGAAGCGACCGCGGACGACGGGACCGACGAGAGCTGGGTCGAGCGATTCTTCCCCTCGGTGTCGTTCGAACTGATCGGGGAGCCGAACCGCTTCGAGCGGGCAGTGATCGGGATCGGCACGCGGATCCACGCCCGACTCCTCGCGCCGGCAGCGGCCGGCGCACGTCGGCTGCTAGGCTGGCGCCCGGCCACGCATCCGCCGGCGACGGCGCGGATCGAACGGCTGCGAACGCTCGAGCGACGCCGGCGCGAGTAAGAGTTGGCTCGGCCGAATCGAACGACTCGACCGGAAACACTTTGGGACCGTTTCGACTCGAGATTGACGGGCCGAATCGCAGTACTGGAGGACGACTCGACCGGAAACGGAGGGGTGCAGGGAACAGAGTGACGGGTCTGGCCCGCGTGGCCTCGCGTATGAATCCAAACGTCGGCGGACTCGATCGCATACTGCGGATCGTCGTCGGAATCGCCCTGCTCGTCGTCGGCTACCGGAACCGCGACCGAACGCTCGGGACGCTGGCGTTCGTCGCCGGCAGCGACGTTTTCGCGACCGCGATCGTCCAGCGCTGTCCCGCCAACGAACTCCTCGGAATCGACACCTGTAGCTAGGTCGTCCGAAACGCCCGGTCGCCGGCGTCGCCCAGCCCGGGCACGATGAACCCGTCCTCGTCGAGGCGATCGTCGATCGAGACCGTCAGCAGGTCGGCCTCGGGATGGGTCTCGTCGACCCGGAGCAGCCCCTCCGGTGCCGAAACTGCCGAGAGAACGATCAGGTTCTCGGGTTCGGGGGAGTTCTCGATGACGTGGTCCAGAACGGTACACATCGTGCTCCCGGTCGCGAGCATCGGGTCGGCGATGATCACCGTATCCTCCTCGGTGATCTCGGGGAGCTTGACGTAGTCGACCGTGATCGGGAACGAGCCGTCGTCCCCGCGACCGGCGTCCTCGTCGCGGCTCGCGCTGATGACGCCCTGGCGGGCACGCGGGAACGCCTTCAGCAGTCCCTCGACGAACGGCGTCGCCGCCCGCAAGACGTTGATGATGACGACGTCGTCGAGTCCTCGGACCCGCTCGCCCATCGTCGGCTCCAGGGGCGTCTCGATCTCGACGTACTCGGTCTCCATTCGGCCGTCGATGATCTCGTAGCCACAGATCCGACCGAGCTTGACAAGCCCCTTCCGGAAGCTGACCTGCTCGGTCTCGACGTCCCGAAGCTGCGAGAGCGTGTGTTTTGCGAGTGCGTGCGTGACCAGATGCGCGTTCTCCCGGTCTTCGATCGTCATTACCTGAATGGGCGGGCGCCGGGATTTTCACGGTGTCGGTCCGTCTCGACGGACGATCGGGGCGTATGCCAGCACCTCACGAGAATGACGATCCCATGCAGCGACGAAACTTATGTCGGTCCAACGCATAGCAGCGCGCAGCCGAATGGAAGAGAGCATCTCGGGATTCAAGGTTCGCGGCGACTGGGGAGACGTCGTCGAGCACGGCGAGCGCATCACGCGTGCGCTGCGAAAGGCCGGCGTACACGATCCCGACCACGACTACGGTGCCAGCTTCGCCCGCGCCTTCGAGGAGTGGGACGAGTGGCGCCCGAAAGCCCACGAAACGCTCGAGCGGGACGTCAGCGAGAAGACGGCCGACCAGGCCAGCGTCGAAGAGGGGAAAGGTGAGCGAGCGGGCAAAGAACCCGACGAGGACATCAAGACCGCCGGCGAGAAGCTGTCGGAGTCGTACGAACACTTAGAGAAAGACGACGCCGACGCCGCAGTCGACGACTGGAAGGAGTCGATCGATTACGTCGCGCGTGCGGCCGACTCCGCGAGCCGCAAGGCGCTCCGGCGGGTCGAGGACACGGTCTACCAGAACGTGATGACCCAGCTCGCGCCGTACTACTTCGACAACGAGCTCATCAGCGCGAACATCCAGCAGTCGACCCGCGGCGAGGGCGAGCAGTTCATCTTCGAGGTCAACGTCAACGACGACGTTCTGAAGGAGGACGTCTCCGGTCAGCTCGCGGAGTTCGAGGACTCGATCGACCGCTGGCACGTCGAGGTCGAGAAAGACACCGAGGCCGCCGAAGCGATCGAGGGCGCCGAGCCGCCGCCGGAGGCCGAGGACAACTCGAAGTCGACGACGAACTAACCCTGCTGTCGGCCCTCGGCCTGGCCGATTCCCGGAACAGCGTAGCGACGTTCGACGCGGTCCATCAGGTTCGTCGCCGACAGCACGATGCCCAGATAGACCAGCGCCAGCAGCGTAAAGATCGGCGTGTACTCGAACGTCGAGGACGCGATCCGGCTGGCCCGGTAGTACAGTTCTGGAACGGTAATGAATCCCGCCAGCGAGGAGTACTTGATCAGGTAGACCAGCTCGTTCGTCCAGGCGGGGATCGCGTACCGCAGCGTCTGGGGGAGCACGACGTGGCGGATCCCCTCCAGTTTGGAGAGCCCGATCGCGCGGGCCGCGGTGAGCTGGCCCTCGTCGACGCTCTCTAAGGCCCCTCGGATGTACTCGGCCTGGTAAGCCGAGCCGTTGATCGTGAAGCCGATGATGGCGATCCAGAACGCGTAGTCGGGGACGAACCCCTGGCCGACGACGGAGGCGTCGTTGAGCCACAGCGCCAGGTACGGCGTGTAGTAGAGCACGAACAGCTGGGCCAAAAGCGGCGTCCCCCGGATCAGCTCGGTGTAGGTCAGCGCGATCCACCGGAACGGGCCGCCGTAGACCCGCAGGACGGCCATCGGCACGGCGATAAAGAAGCCGAGCACGATCGCGACCGTCGTCAGGACGACCGTATACCACGCGCCGGTCGCCAGCGCGGGCGCGATGTCGATCGCCAGCGCGACCCCGTCGACGAGGGTGGCGAGCCAGTCGACGGGGAGTCTAACCGGACCGAGGGCGACGACGGAGCCCTCGAGCGCCGCTGCGGCTTGTTCGAACGGAGCCGGCGAGAGGACGTTCTCGCCCGCTCCGGGACCGATACCCCAGCGGCCGAGCGTCCAGTCGTAGAGCCAGCGCGTGACCAGCCACCCCCAGAAGGCGATCCCGGCGACGACCATCGCCACCCGACCGAGGTCGTCGGTCGACTCGCGGAGTCGGCCGACGTCGATCCCGAGGGCGTCGGCGACGCTCATGCTCGCGCGTGCCCTCCGCGATCGGCGTCTGCGTCGCTACTCATGGCGGATGCTCTCGAAGAACTGCTTCGTTCGTTCGTGCTCGGGGTTCTCGAACAGCGTCTCCGGCGGCCCACGTTCGACGATCTCGCCGTCGGCGAGGAACGTGATCTCGCTTGCGCCCCCGCGGGCGAAACGCATCTCGTGGGTGACAACGACCATCGTCATCCCCTCGGCCACCAGCCCTTGCATCACCTCGAGGACCTCGTTGCTGAGTTCGGGGTCGAGCGCGCTGGTGGGCTCGTCGAACAGCATTACTTCGGGATCCATCGCCAGCGCGCGGGCGATCCCGACGCGCTGTTTCTGGCCGCCCGACAGCTGAGCCGGGTAGGAGTCGGCCTGGTCGGCCAGCCCGACCCGGTCGAGTTCGCTGTCGGCGCGCTGGCGGGCCTCCGCCGCGCTCAGCCCGCGGACCTTCCGCAGCCCGAGCGTGACGTTTTTGCGCGCGGTGAGGTGGGCGAAGAGGTTGATGTCCTGGAACACCATCCCGATCTGCTGGCGGACGGCGTTGGGGTCGGTATCGGGGGCAGTGACCTCCGTCTCCCCGAGGTAGATGTGTCCGCTGTCGACCTCGGTCAGACGGTTGAGACACCGCAACAGCGTGGACTTCCCGCTCCCGCTGGGGCCGACCAGCACCTCGACGTCTCCGCGGTCGATCTCGAGGTCGATCCCCCGGAGCACCTCCTCGTCGCCGTAGGACTTGTGGACGTCCTCGATGCGCAACAGCGGTTCGGTCCCGCGGGCCGACTCGGAGGCGTCGGCGCCGCGTTCACGGACGGTTCCGTCGGTCGTCTTCGAACGATCACTCACGACGATTCACCTGGGATTGCGAAGCGATTGCTCACGTAGTCGAGCGTGCGATTGGTTCCGAACGTCAACACGAAGTAGATCAGGCTGATAAAGAGGATGACCTCGAGTACCGCAGTCGTCTGCTGGGTGAATAGGTCGTGACTGCGTTTGAGCAGCTCGCCGAGCCCGATCGCGAACGCGATCGAGGTGTCTTTCAGGACGATCGTAAACTCGTTTTGAAAGCCCGGGACGCTGCGACGCATCGCCTGGGGGACGATCACGTGACGGATCGCCGATAGGCGGCTCATCCCGATCGAGCGGGCGGCCTCCATCTGTCCCTCGTCGATGCTCCCGAGTGCCCCCCGGAAGATCTGGGACTGGTAGGCCGCGCTCCGGAAGCCGAGCGCGATCGTCGCCGCGATGAAGGCGTCTGGGACGTCCGTCGGCACGGTAAACGGCGTCGGCCCGAGGACGTACTCGATCGAGCGCAGTCCGAACTGGGCGGCGTCGAGGACGATCTCGATGGGCAACACGAAGTACGTGAAGATCATGATGACCAGGATCGGCGTCCCCCGCAGCAGGACGCCGAACTTCCGGACGAACGCCCGCGAGTAGCCGCTCCCGTAGGCCTCGATCGCACCGGCGGGGAAGCCGGCGAGAAAGCCAAGCAGGATGCTGGTCAGCGTGAGGAGGATCGTGACGACGGTCCCCCACAGCAGGTAGTCGCTGTTCCGGTAGACGAACTCCCAGTCCTCCCCGAGATACTGGCCGACCTGCTCCTCGCTAACGGGCAGGAGCTGCCCCGTCGGCAGCGCTGCCGCGAGCTCGGTCAGCGCGACGAGACCTTCCATAGCCGGTCAGACTACTCCCCGAACCACTCCTGGGTAATCTCGTCGTACTCGCTGGATTCCTCGACGGCGGCGATCCCCTCGCTGAGCGCCTCCTGGAGGTCGTCGTCGTCCTGGCGAACTCCGAACCCGTACTCCTCGCCGGTCTCGAACGTGAAGGCGACCTCGACGTCCCGATCGTCGGCGAACGACTCGGCGACCGGTTCGTCGATGACGATCGCGTCTAAGGTGCCCCGCTCTAACTCCTCGACTGCGAGGACGTAGTTGTCATAAGAGGTGTAGTCGACGTCGTCGCCGAGTTCGTCCTCGACGATGCCCTCCCCCGTGGTGCCGGACTGGGCGCCGACCTCGAGCCCCTCGAGGTCCTCGAGTTCGTCGGGATCGACGTCGCCGCCGGACTGGACCAGCACGGACTGGTCGGCGCTGTAGTACGACTCCGTGAACGAGATCGACTCCTCGCGTTCCTCGGTGATCGTCATCGCCGCGGCGATGACGTCGATGTTCTCGTTCTCGAGGGCGGGGATCAGGGAGTCGAACTCGAGCTCCTCCCAGTCGTCTGCCAGCTCGTAGCCGTCGGTCTCGGCGACGACGGCCTCCAGCAGGTCGACGTCGAAGCCGACGAGCTCGCCGTCGACGTTCATCTGGAACGGCTCGAAGCCCGGATTCGTTCCGGCGACGATCGTCTCGAGCTCGCCGTCGTCCGTATCGTCCGCGTCGTCGACGCCATCGTCCGCGTCGTCACCGTTGCCCTCGTCATCATCGCCGGTCTCGGCATCCTCGAGACAGCCGGCCAGCCCGATCGTCGTGGCGACCCCGGCTCCCCCGGCCAGCGTCAGGTACTCCCGCCTGTCGAATCTCCGCTGCTGATCACGCATGGATACGCTTCGATCGGTGGCCAGCCACTTAACATCTAACGGTATCGACGGCGACGCTCGGGGGCGAGGACGGCGAATCCAGGTCGGCACACACTTGTACGGGGTTCGAGTAGTGTTCGACGGATGGTCGAACTGGTGACGGTTGCGACGTTTCTGATCGCCGCAGTCGCCAGTCTGTTTATGGCCTGGGCGATCGGCGCCGGATCGAGTGGATCGACCCCGTTCGCCCCCGCAGTCGGAGCCAACGCGATCTCGGTGATGCGGGCCGGCTTCTTCGTCGGGATTCTCGGGTTCGCAGGGGCGGTGTTGCAGGGAGCGAACGTCTCCGAGGCGGTCGGAACGGAGCTGATCGGCGGCGTGACGCTGTCGCCGGCGGCCGCGACGATTGCCCTGATCATCGCCGCGGGACTGGTTGCGATCGGCGTCTTCGCGGGGTATCCGATCGCGACCGCGTTCACCGTCACGGGTGCCGTCGTCGGCGCCGGGCTCGCGATGGGCGGCGACCCCGCCTGGCCGAAGTACGCCGAAATCGTCACGCTCTGGGTCCTGACGCCGTTCGTCGGCGGGGGGATCGCCTACGCGATCGCGCGAACGCTGCGGGCCGAACCGATCGCCGAGGAGTACCTCATCGTCGCACTGGCGGCCCTGGTCGGAGTTATCGTCGCCAACATCGAGTTCGCCGTCCTTGGACCGCCCGACGGCGGGGCCTCGATCGCCCAGAGCGCGGGGGGCTGGCTTCCGGGGCCCGAACTCGTCGGCGCCGCCGCGGTGACGACGCTTATGGCCGCCGTCTGGGCGCTTGCCATCGGCTTCGATCTCCGGATTGGCCTCGAACGTGGCGAGCGACACTTCCTGCTCATCCTCGGCGCGCTCGTCGCGTTCTCCGCCGGCGGTAGCCAGGTCGGGCTCGCGATCGGCCCGCTGATCCCGCTGTCGGGCGACGTCGGACTGCCGTTGCTCGCCCTGCTCGTCGGCGGCGGATTCGGGCTGTTGCTCGGCTCCTGGACCGGCGCGCCACGGATGATCAAGGCGATCTCGCAGGACTACTCCTCGCTCGGCCCCCGGCGCTCGATCGCCGCGCTGATCCCGTCGTTTGTCATCGCGCAGGTGGCAGTGCTGTTCGGCATCCCCGTCTCGTTCAACGAGATCATCGTCAGCTCGATCATCGGTAGCGGCTACGCCGCCGGCTCCGGTGGCGGCGTCAGCGCGCGCAAGATGGGGTACACCGTCCTCGCCTGGGTCCTCTCGCTTGCGGGATCGATCGTCATCGCGTTCGGGGGCTATCTCGCCGTCGAGGCCGTTCTGCTCTGAGGTGGGTCCCGGCCCACGAGGCACACGCGGGGAGTCGACGGCCCGCCGTGCGCCCGACACCGAACAGCCTTTACACGACCGGCAGCGAGGATCGGGTATGGACGCGTCCGAACCGCTTCAGTGGCGACGGGATCCCGACACCTCCCGTACCGTCCGTCTACTGTGGTCACTCGGCGTCGGGACCTTCTTCGCCGTGAGCATCATCATCGTCTTCTGGCGCCTGTTCGACATGGCCGGACAGATCGGCGGTCAGTCGATCGTCGTCGCCGCGCTGGCCGCCGTGCTCGTCACAGCCGTCGCGTTCGCCCTCTCGAGCAACGCCGATCGACAGTTCGAGCGCATCGCCGATCGACTGCCGATCTCGGTCGATCGGGACGTCTCGCTCGCCCGGCTGAAAGACGCAATTCTGGGGACGACGGCGATGGTCGTCGCCATCGGCTCGCTGATGATCGCCGGTCGGGTCGTCGCCCAGCAGGGGCTGCTGGACGGCATCGGCGCCGGACCGTTTACCGGTCTGGCCGCACTGTCGCTCCCGCTGGCGCTCGTCGCGCTGTTGCTCGCCTCGTTCCTGCGCTCGGTCGGCGCCTACGACCCCGACGAGCGGACGATCTACCTCTACGACCCCGATCAGGCGATCGATCTCGACGTGATCGAGGGGGCGTCGGTCCGGCGGATCGGGGACGTCGCTATCGTCAACTTCGACTACGCACAGCCCGACGGCCGCTACGTCCAGGGCCCCCGACGGGTCGTCCTGCCGCCGCGGGTCGCAAGCGAGGTCGTCGCCGCCGTCGACGCCCGCTAGTTCGCGTCGGTCTCCTCGATTTCGTCGGCCTCGTCGTCAGCGTCCTCGTAGTGGCCGAGTTTCTGCAGCCGCGCTTTCATGATACGGGTGTTCTCGACGGCCTCGACCGTGATCCGGACGCCGTCGAACTCGATCTCCTCGCCCTCCTCGACGAGTCGTCCCGCACGGTTGAAGATGAAGCCGGCGATGGTTTCGAACTCCTCGCCCTCCGGGAGCTCGATCTCGAGGGCCTCGTTAACGTCCTCGATGTTGACCTCGCCCCGGACCAGTACCGTCTCGTCGTCGATCTCCTCGATAGGCTGTTCCTCGCCACCTTCGAGGATCTCGCCGATGATCTCCTCGACCATGTCCTCCATCGTCACCAGCCCCTCGGTGGTGCCAAACTCGTCGATGACGATCGCCATATGCATCCGGTTTTCGCGCATCTCGGTCAGCAGTTCGTCGACGTTTTTCGACTCGGGAACGTGTAAGGTCGGCTGAATGAGGTCGGCGATCTCGAGGTCGTCGGTCTCGGCCTCGCCGTAGTTGAGATCGCGAACGAGATCCCGGATGTGAACGACTCCCTGGACGTTGTCGAGGCTCCCCTCGTAGACCGGTACCCGGGCGTGTCCGCTCTGGATACAGGTCTCGATTGCCTCGTCGATACTGGCGTCTTTCGGAACCGCCGTCATGTCGAGCCGCGGAGTCATCACCTCCTTGACGATTGTCTGGTTGAACCGGAAGATCCGGGTGAGCATCTCGTGTTCTTCTTCCTCCAGAACCCCCTCGCGCTCGCCAGATTCGATCATCTCCTGAATCTCGTCGCGGGTGACGTAGGGCGACTCGATCGCGCCCGTCGAGCCGGTGAGCTTGTTCACCTGCCGGGTCAGATAGTCGAAGAGAGCGATCAGCGGGTACAGCAGATACTCGGTGGCCTTCAGCGGCTTCGAGATCCGAACCGACCACGATTCGGTGTTCTCGACGGCGTAGGACTTGGGAACGCTCTCCCCGAACAGGAGGACGATCGCGGTGACCCCGAGCGTCGAGAGCAAAACGGCCGCAAGGCCGCCGAAGTACAGCCCCAGCAGCGCGGTCGTGATCGAGGTCATCGCGATGTTGACGATGTTGTTCCCGACGAGGATCGTGACGAGCAACCGGTGGGGGTCGTCCTTGAGGGTTTTGACCAGTTCCGCACCCTCGATACCCTCGTCGACCATCCCCTCAAGGCGATGTTTCGACAGGTTGAACATCGCGATCTCCGACGAGGAGAAGAAGCCGGATAGGACGATGAGCACGCTAACGGCGAGAACGCCCAGAATCGTGACTGTCGTCTGATCGAGTTCGAGGCCGACGACTGGAACCTCGTAGACAGCGAGCAACGAAGACAACGCCATGATGTACTGACTTACCACCCGATCGGTTAACCGTTTACCATTCTTCCCACCCCTCCGACGACACGTTTACCCCGTCGGTGACCGAACGAACGGCTATGAGCGAGCAGCCGAGTACCGACGGCGAGCCGACGATCACGTTCTACCGGCTCCAGGCGTGTCCGTTCTGCGAACGCGTCACCCGGTCTCTCAAGGAACACGGACTCGAGTACCGCTCGCGGTTCGTCGAACCGCTTCACTCCCGACGCGACGTCGTCAAGCGTGTCGCCGGCGTTCGGACCGTTCCGGCGATCGTCGATCACAAAACCGGCGTGACGATGGCCGAGAGCGCCAACATCGTCGACTACCTCGAGTCGACCTACGGCGGCGAGGACGTCGACTCGGCGACCCCAGCCGGGGCCGCGGCCGACGCCGGAGGTGAGGACTGATGCCAGAGTTCGACGTCGTCGAACTCGAGCCGACCGATCACATCGAACCCGGCGAGACGGCGCCCGACTTTACCAGACCGCTTGTCACCGACGAGTTCTGGGAGGACCGCTCGCTCGCGGGCCTGGTCGACGGCCGAACCGTCCTCGTGTTCACACCGATGATCGGCTCGTTCGTCGCCAAGTACGTCTGGGACGAGCTGGCCGACCGAGGGTGGCTCGATCGCGACGAGCGGTTCGTCGGCGTGACGGCCTCGACACCCTACGGCGTCTCCCGCTTTCTCGACGAGAACGACCTCCCGGTCGGGATCGTTGCCGACCCCGCAAACGAGGTCGCCGACGACTACGGCCTCGCTCACGACCTCGACGGGATGGCCGGCGTCAGCGAACCCCGCCTCGCGTTCGTCGTCCTCGATGCCGACCGAGCCGTCGAGGCGATCTGGGTCGCCGACGAGTGGCCGGAGTTCCCTAACTACGACGAACTCGAGAGCGAACTCGGACTCGACTGACGGTGCGTTTTTGCCGTCGCCGAGCCGAGTAACTGATATGACCGAACTCGAGGACGCCGCTGCGGCGATCCGGGGCGGCGAGCTGGTCGTCTACCCGACCGAGACCGTCTACGGCCTCGGTGCGAACGCCCTCGATGCCGACGCCGTCGAGCGGGTGTTCGAGACGAAGGGCCGCGATCGATCGAAGCCGATCTCGATGGCCGTCTCGTCGGTACCGTCGGCGCTCGACTACGTGCGCGCGAACTCCCGCGAGCGGGAGTTCATGGCGACGTTTCTACCCGGACCCGTGACCGTCCTCTGTCGGCGCCGCGAGGACGTCCCCGACGAGCTGACCGCAGGGCAGGACCGCGTCGGCATCAGGATCCCCGATCACGCCGTCGCGCTCCGGCTCTGTGAACGGGCCGGAACGCCGATCACCGCAACGAGCGCGAACGAAAGCGGAAGCGGGAGCGTCCGCCGCCTCGACGAGCTCGCGCCGACGATCCGCGACCGCGCCGCAGCCGTTATCGACGGCGGCGAGACGCCGGGGACCGAAAGCACCGTCGTCGACGTCGCGAGCGGAACGATCCACCGGCGGGGTGCGCGGGCCGACGAGATCGAGCGCTGGCTCGAGAGCCACTAGCCGAACCCGAGCAGTGACCGCAGCGTTCGGGTTCTGACGCCACACTCCGGGGCGAACTCGCAGCTTTCGCACTTCGAGCGGTTGTCGGTCCTGGCCGGCGGCCCATCGAGCTCCCGAACCGTCCGCAGCGCTCGGCGGTAGCGGGCCTTCCGGCGGGTCGTCAGCGAAATTTGACGGACCGTTCCGTAGGCGGGGTACTCGAGCCAGGCGTTCTCCACCGACCGTTCGTGCTCCCAGGCCAGCGCCTTCGCGGCTGCGACAGCGTGGACCGACTGGGACTCCCAGACGCCGTACTCCGGCGGTTTTCCCGGGGAGACGAGGACGGGCTCGAGGGGATCCGCGAGGACCTTGTGGACGATCCCCCGACAGTGCCGTCCGGTGGCGAGGACGTCCCTGGCAGCGGGCTCGCGGAGCCGTTCCCAGTGGCCGTCCGCGACGAGTCGCTCCTGTGTGGCGGCGAGTCGGTCGCGGTAGGCCGACGGGGAAACGCCGATCGGTTCGTCCGTGAGCTCGCTGTCAGTCTCGAGCAACGTTTCGTAGCGCCGCTCGAGGTCACGGATCGTCGCGACCTCCGGCGGGGGCTCGCGCTCGTCGGAATCAAGGCGACGCTGGTAGTAACACTTCCGCGGGCAGTAGGCTGCCGTCCGCAGGTCGCTGAACGGAACGTGTGGTCGGGACACGAGCCGTCTGGCCGCTCCCTGGTATAAAAATCTCGACCGATCAGAACTCGACGTCCGTCTCCATCCCCTCCGTTGCGTCCTCGAGGCCGTCCTCGCGGACGTCAGTGGCCATCCGCTCCGAGAGGTCGGCGTCGGCGAGGACGCTGTCGAACTCGTCGCGGTAGCGGTCGTTGGCTGCGCGGGACTCGTCCTGGGCCGCGGCGACTCGACGGTAGCGTTCGATCCGTTCTTCGTCGACACCGTACTCCTCGGCAAGCGTCGCGTCGTTTTCCTCGCGTTCGCGGATCGCGACGAGGTCGACCTCGTCGGCGTCGTTCTCGTCGACGAGATGCAGGGAGAGTCGCGCCTCGAAGACGTCGTCCTCGTCGACGCCGAGTTCGTCGGCGAGGTCGGCGTCCGAACGGCCGTCGTAGAACCCTTCGGCGATCTCGATGTACTCGTCGGTCGAGAACGGTCCCTCGAACCCGTAGCGCTCTTTCATCTGCGTGACGACGCTTTCGAGTCGTTCCCGGTCCGTTCGCTCGTCCTTCTCGAGTGAGCCTCGGTCGTTCTCCTGGGCCTCGGTGACGGTTTCCTCGCCGTCGGTAACGTCGGTGAAGATGTCCCGGAGCTCTTCGGTTTTGTCGTTCATGGGTGGACACTCGCGGGGGGCGGCCATATAAGCCTGTTGGCAGGCCGAGTCGCCGTCACCGGACGCGGAGACCGGAGCTGAGACGATTCGACCGGGCTCAAAGATATCTCCACGATGAACTCAGAATCGGTAGATAATTTACGCAGGACGCCGTCGGGGTGGGATGGACAACACCGTGACAAGAGTTAAGTCACGGCTCCGCACGTAAATGAATATGAAGAATACGAACGTCCTCGCGCAGACGGAGGCGACGAGGGAAACGTACTGGGGGCTCAGTAGCACTGAGTACGCGCTGTTTTATCTCCTGGCGACCGTGACGATCCTCGTCTTCCTCTACGGAGTGTACACACGATTCACGCGGTATACGGCTGGCGACGACGATTCGTTCGCCCGCCTGGACGACCTCGCGAGCCGGATCGTCTCGAGCACGAAGATCGTGCTCTCGAACGAGAAGCAGTTCGACAGGGACCTCTACGGCGGGCTGATGCACGCCTTCATTATGTGGGGCTTTCTGACCCTGCTGATCGCAACGACGATCCTGTTCGTCGACGGCTACTTCTGGGAACCGTTCCAGGGTTCGTTCTGGGTCGGCGACTTCTATCTCGCCTACCAGTTCATGGTCGACGCGATGGGGCTGCTTTTCGTCGTCGGGATCGGGATGGCGATGTACCGCCGATACTGGGTTCGCAACGAGCGGCTCTGGGATCGCCACACCTCCAACGAGGACGACATCTTCATCTGGACGCTGTTTGCCCTCGGCGTCGGCGGCTTCCTGCTCGAGGGGCTGCGCATCTACGCGACAGGGATGCCGGATCACGAGATCGTCAGCTTCGTCGGCTGGGGGCTTGCCTTGCTGTTCCAGACGATCGGTCTGCCGACGATCGCCGGAACGGGGACCGACCCGAACCACGTCACGCTGGCCGTGTTCGGCTTCAACGCCGAAACCTTCCACTGGCTGGCCTGGTGGTCCCACTCGCTGATCGCCTTTTTCTTCATCGCGTGGATCCCCTACGCCAAGCCGTTCCACATGCTTTCGTCGTTCGCGAACGTCGTCACCCGCGACGAGAAGGCCGGCACGCGGCTGCCGAACGTTCCCGCCGATCTGGACGCGACCAACGCCGAGTCCATCGAGGACTTCACCTGGAAGGAGATGCTCGACCAGGACGCCTGCACCAAGTGCGGGCGCTGTTCGGCCGTCTGTCCCGCCAAGGCCTCGGATCGTCCGCTCGATCCCCGCAACGTCATCCTCGATCTCAAAAAGTACCGCGAGCAGCGCGCGGAGGGCGGCGAGGAGCAACCGATCATTGCCGACGGCGGGACCTCGGTGATTGACACCGAGACGATGGAGTCCTGCATGGCCTGTATGGCCTGTATGGACGCCTGCCCGGTCGAGATCGAACACCTCCAGTCGTTTACCCGGCTCAACCGCCAGATGACCGATCAGGGCGACATCGCTCCCAGCATGCAGGACGTCTTCCAGAACGTCATGCAAGACGGCAACACCTTCGGCGACAGCCAGCGCAACCGGGCCGACTGGGCCGACGACCTCGAGTTCGACGTTACCGACGCTCGCGAGGAGGAGGTCGACTACCTCTGGTACGTCGGCGACTACCCCAGCTACGACGAGCGCAACAAGAAGGTCGCCCGCTCGCTGGCGACCATCCTCCAGGAGGCCGACGTCAGCTTCGGCATCCTCTTCGATGACGAGAAGTACGACGGCAACGACATCCGGCGGGTCGGCGAGGAGTTCCTCTACATCGAGCTCGCCGGCCACCACGTCGAGACCTGGGAGGATTGTGCGTTCGACAAGATCGTCTGTACGGACCCCCACTCCTACAACACGTTCAAAAACGAGTATCCGGAACTCGATTTCGAGGAGTTCGCCGACGATCCGATGATGCCGTTCGACTACGAGGACGAGTGGAACGAAGACGGCGAGATCGACGTCCTCCACTGGACCCAGGCCGTCGAGGAGCTCGTCGAGGACGGGAAACTCGATCTCGACGGGACGGAGCTCGACTACACGGTCACCTACCACGACCCCTGTCACCTGGGGCGGTACAACGACGAGTACGAGGCGCCCCGCGAGATCATCACAGCGACTGGCTGTACGCTCGACGAGATGCCCCGTAACCGCGACGACTCGTTCTGTTGTGGCGGGGGCGGCGGTGGGCTCTGGATGGACTTCGAGGAAGATCCCAAACCCAGCGAGGAACGACTCCGGGAGGCCCTCGAGGACACCGACGCCGGCTCGGGGATCGAGAAGTTCGTCGTCGCCTGCCCGATGTGTATGACGATGTACGAGGACGGCCGCAAAACCGGCGGCTTCGAGGACCACATCGAGGTCGTCGACGTCGCCGAGCTGCTCGTCGAGGCGATCGACGCGCGGGAGAAAGCGGGCCTCGAGGTCGCGGCGGACTGATCTCGAGGGTCGTTTGGATAGTGACTACTCCCACGACTGAAGTCGTGGGCTTTCTCCTGTATCTCTGTAATCGAGTTCCGAGGCGTCACCGTTTTGGCGGCATCACCCAGAAGTGAGCGGGTGAACGGAACACTACCCTGATCTCTCCCAAGTAGAGTCGGTTGGATTTCCACTCGACCATCTCGCTGGTGTCTATGAGGGGCGGTCGCTTCACCAGGGTCCGGTACACCCGTCTCACCGCTGTATCGGGTGTTGCGAGGAGGTTCGTTTCCAACCCGACGGCTGATATCGAACAGGTGGGTGTTTCGATGGGCGGACACGCCGGGAATATCTCTGAGATCCGATCTGACCTCGAGATACGCAGTTCTGACCCTTGAGAGCTGTTCTTCCCAGCCGTCTCGTTATGACGGGTTCTCGTCTCTGTCTGCCGGCTTGATTGGTGATCCACTGTCGAGTCCCATCTCGCTGAGTGCGAGTCCGCCCATCACCTCCAGACAGAGGCGATTGGCGAAGTTGGCAGTGATCCCGCCGTTCAGTTCGCTGGTGCTCGTATCGAGTTGTGGTGCGACTTCGACGACGTCGAATCCAAAGGAATCAGCGTCGAACTCCGTCGCCATCGTCCGAACGAGTGCGAACGCTTCACGGGAGGTCAGCCCACCCGTCACCGGAGTTCCGGTTCCCGGTGCATAAGCCGGATCGAGGGCGTCGACGTCGAAACTGAGCCAGACGGCATCCGTTCCGTCCTGTGCTCGTTCAACTGCCTCTGCTGCGATCGCCGTGGTCTCCTGTTGTGCGACCTCGGAAGCGGTGTACCAATTCATCCCAGCCTCACGCATGTCTTCGTAGGCGTCGGGCGGCCAGAACCCCCGGGAACCGATCAACGTGTAATTCTCTCCGTCGACGAGACCGCTCTCGACGAGATTGGTAACGAACGTCGCGTGATCGTATTCGAACCCCTCACCATCACCGGTATCCGCGTGTGCATCGATGTGGATCAGGCCGACGTTCTCGTAGCCGTTTGCCTCGGCCCACCCCTTCACGTTCGGGTAGGTGATCGAATGATCACCACCGAGGACGAACGGACAGATACCGCGCTCGGCTATCGCTTCGATCCGGTCCTCGATCTCGTCCAAACTCGCACGCGTATCCCCGGGGGGTGATCGCAACGTCACCGTTGTCGACGACTTTGAGCGTATCGAACGGATCGACACCGGTTTCGACGTTGAAGTGACAGTATGGTGGCGATGGCTCGGTAAACCCCGCTCGAATCGCCTGCGGACCGTACCGCGCACCCGGCCGAGCCGTCGTTCCGGTGTCTAATGGGGCACCGACGATTGCAATATCCGGATCGGTGTCCTCGAGGCCGTCTACATCCCTCGTTACCGGGAGGTTCCGAAACGACGAAACGTTGGAGAAAATCGGCTTCTCAGCGCTATCGTATGCGTCGCCGTAGAGTTCGCTACCGTCAGTATCGTAGAGGTTGTCAGATGTTTCATCCGTCATGTTTCTATCCACCGGTACGCCGACCGAACACATTATTCCTGTCGAATAGTATACAACTTTTGGTAAGTTTATATACTATTTGTGAGGGCCACTCAAAGTGGGGTCGGCAATCACCAAAGAGATTCGTCGGAAACGATTCGAGAGCACCGAATCCAGCAGCTAGAACGGTTCCAGTTCCTCTGTCGCAGCGTCGCGGTGTCGATCACGGTCGTTCCGGACAGCGACGAAAATGGCCATGTCGATGAAAACCATCGATCGCTGTACAGTACGTCGTCGATTTCGTATTCGGTACTCTCGACGCCCGAATTTACCGTTCCGGAGAGTCACTGATCGATCTCGTCGTCGGGCAACGGCTCGAAACCATCGCGAAACGATTCGATCAGTTCCTCCTTCGACTGGTACGTGTCGGTCAGCTACCCACTCCTAAAGGAATGGGCTTGTCAGTTGACTCTCGTTCTCCCGACACGGGAGTGTCGGACGCTACTTCAGTAGCGTTCACGGTCATCACCCCTGACTGATGCAGACCGAGCGAACCGCCAAAACCGTACCAGTCAGTCCGAGGAGCTGGCCCTCACCGACGTTGCTCCGCTCGAAGTGGCCTCGGCCGACTGCAGTTCCGCCACGTACTCGAGGTAGTTCTCGAAGACGAGCTTCGCCTCGCAGGCCTGTTGGTAGTTCTCGTCGGTGATCTCGGCGAGCACTGCGTCACGCCGTTCGTCCGACAGCCCCTTGCGGTGGACGAGTTCGCGGGCCGTTTTCTGGTCGTACTCGGGGTGGAACTGCACGCCGAAGACCCGGTCCTTGCGGAAGCCGTGGTTGGAGTAGTCGTTCTCGGCGAGCGGTTCGGCGCCGTCGGGCAGCGCCGACACCTCGTCGGCGTGGCTCGTGAAAGCGGTGAACTCGCTCGAGATCCCCTCGAACAGCCGTGACTCCCCGGTGCGTTCGATCTCGCTGTAGCCCACCTCGTAGGCACCCATATCCTCGACGGTCCCACCCAGGACGTCCGCGAGCAGCTGGTGACCCCAACAGATCCCCAGAAACGGGATATCGCGGGCGACGGCCTCCTCGACCCACTCCTTGGTAGCCGCGATCCACTCTTCCTCCCAGTAGACCGACGTTCGAGACCCGGTGACGACGGCCCCATCGAAGCCGAACGTCTCGGGTAGTTCCCCCTCGGTGACGTCGAACTCCGCCAGCGAGGCGTCGAGTTCGCGTCGAAAGTTCCGTGTCGTGTTCGCGTCCTCGTGAGCCGCGTTCAGGACGGCGATACGAAGCTGACTCATCAACACTCTCTGGCGGCTCGGGAGAAAAAGACCTTCTGCTACGGACGGGCGTTGCCGGGACCTCGAACCCACCGCGGAATCGAGTCGTCACGGGTCGGTAGTGCCCTCACGTCCGGCGATAGTTCCCGTCGCCGCTCCGGTGGAACCGCTCGCCGGTGTCGAACCAGCCGTCGACGAACCCCGACTCCATCTCGTCGTCGTCGCGGTCGTCGGCAGGTGTTGCGTACCCGTCGGCGACCACCGGGCCGGAGAGCCACACTCGTCCCGTCGCCTCCCCTTCGAGGACGTCCCCCTCGTCGTCGACCAGTCGCGCGTCGCAGTCGAAGACGGGCGTGCCGACGGCGTCGGCGTCGGTCGGTCCGGACACCCTTCGGCTCGTCGCCGTCGGACACGCCGGGCGGCCGTAGGCCCGCGAGACCGAGACGCCGTGTTCGAGCAGCGTTTCGACGGACTCTTCCTCGACGGCGTGGGCACAGATCGCGCGCTCGAGTGCCGCGAGCGCGGCGGCGTTCTCGTCGGCCGCGAGCTCGCGGATCGGCACCTGTCGACCCGAGACGACCGTCACCTCGCCGTCGTCGATCGCCGTCAGCGTGTCACCGGGGTCGAACGCCCGGTCGAGCAGGAGACGGCCGCCAGCGTACAGCAACGGAAGCGCGGTCCGAAACAGCCCGTCGGCCGTCGAGAGCGGGTCAAGGACGAACCCCGAGTCCTCGCAGGAGAGTCCCCACTCGAGGACGGCGTCGATGCAGTTCCACTCGACGGTCTCCGCAGAGAGAGTCGCGATCGCCGTCCCGCCCTCGCCGTGGACAGCGAGCAGCGGTGTGGCGTCGTCGGCCCGCTCCGTTCCGGCGTCGACGGCCGGCGTGTCGGTTTCTGCGAGCTCCTCGAGGAAGACGGTTCGATCGGACGAGATCGAGCGCATGAGGTCCCGCTGGGCGCGCTCGCCGACGACGACGGCGGGCTCGAGGACGTCGAACGGTCGGGTGACGGTCGCGGGCGTCAGCCGGTGGGAGATCGGGGCGAACGTCGCCCCGAGTCGACGACACGCGAAGAGCAAGGCCAGCGAGGCGACCCGGTTTCGGGTGACCAGACAGACGGTGTCACCGGGATCGACGCCGCGGTCCTCGAGCGCGCCGGCGAGGTGACCCGAAGCCGTCGACAGCTCCTCGTAAGTGACGCGGTCCTCGTGGACGGTTTCGGCCGGCGCGTAGAGGCGGTCCTCGGACGCGTCGACGATCGCCGTTCGGTCCGGGACGCGCTCGGCGCGACGAGCCAGCGAGAGAGTCACGACGGCGTCTTCGACCGCCGACACCGTAGTAGCACGGGGAGACAAGCGCAAGCCTCCGCTCGGCCGTCACCGATCGCCGTCCGAGCGATCCTCGAGAAAGCCCAGCAGCCGATCGTTGACCGTCCGCGAGCGCTCGATCCCGACGAGGTGACCCGCGTCCTCGAGCGGGACGAACTCGCCGCGGGGTAGTCCGGCAGCCAGCTCGCGACCCGCCTCGGGCGAGACGAGTTCGTCGGCGGTGCCGTGGATGACACGTGCGGGCTGGGTCACCTCGACGAGCCAGTCACGGGCGTCGAACCCCTCGAGGGCAACCAATTGCGCTTCCCACCCTTCCCTGGTGGCGTCGCCGTCGGCCCGCCAGTCGACGATCCCCTCGAGGACGTCGGGCTGCCCCTCACGAAAGTCGGCCGAGAGGCCCGCCTCGAGCGAGTCCCGAAGTGCCTCGCGGTCGTCGGGCGAGGCCAGCAGGGGCTCGAGGGCGAACGCCTCACCCCGAGCCGCAGTGCCGAGCACGGACAGCGTCGCGACCCGCGTCGAGTCGCGGGCCGCGGCGAGGGCGACCGCGCCGCCGAGTCCCGCGCCGACGAGGTGAGCATTTCGGGCGTCGACGGCGGCGAGGACTGCCTCGAGGTCCGCGACGAGCGTCGCCAGCTCGTAGGGGCCGGGCGGCGCGTCGGACCGACCGGTCCCCCGGAGATCCCAGACGACGGTCTCGGAGGGCCCGGTCAGCGCGGCGTGTTGCCACCCCCACGACCAGCCCCCGAGGCCGGCCTCGGGGACGAAGACGACGGGGTCGCCCGCGTCCTCGCTCTCGCCCTCGCGGTGGTAGTACAGCGAGACGCCGTCGTTCGAGACGGTGGACATACTCGAGGGATAGCGTTCGCGGCCCAGGACGGTTTCGGTTCCCGAGGACGGACGCGTCAGTTCGCGAGATACGCCTCGGCCGCCGTGGCGAGCGTCTCGCCGGCCTCGAGGACGTCATCCCACGCGATCGTCTCCTCGGGGAAGTGAGCCTGTTCGACGCTCCCGGGGCCGAACAGCACCGTCGGAATCCCGGCCGCGACGTAGTGGCGGCTGTCGGCGCCGTAGGTCACACCCCGAGGATCGGTCCGCTCGTGGCCGCGGGCCGTCATCGCCGACTGCACCGCCCGGACTACCGGTTCGTCGGGCTCGATCTCGGCGGGCTCGAACTGAATCGAGAACCGCTCGCACTCGCAGTCGACGTCGGTCTCGGCGACGGCCTCGGTGATCCGACGATCGACCTCTCGTTCGACCACGTCGACGGTCTCGCCCGGCGCGACCCCGACGCGGATCTCCGCGGTGAGTTCGTCGGCGACCGACGACGCCCAGCGGCCCGCCTCGAGGCGGCCGATACAGATCGGCCACGGGATCGGGAACGCCTCGTACAGCGGGTGGGAGACCAGTTCGGCCCGTTCGGCCTCGAGCTCCTCGAGTGCCTGCCGGACCCGTTCGAACGCCGGCAGCACCGACTCGCCGCGCCAGCGCGTCGCCGCGTGGGCCGATCGCCCCGCGAGCCGGAGCCGCTTCATGAGGCTTCCCTCGGTCGCAACCACCGGCCGACGGTCGGTCGGCTCGCCGACGATTGCCGCGTCCCGCGAGAAGGGGTAGGGGTTCGAACGCGCCGCGGCGGCCGCGCCGATCCCGCCCTCCTCCTCGCCGGCGACGCTCTCGACGACGATCCGCCCGTCGACGTTCGGGTCGACGTCCTCGAGCTGTCGGGCCGCGAAGAGACAGGCTGCCAGTCCACACTTCATGTCGGCCGCGCCGCGGGCCGTGAGCCGACCGTCAGCCCGTCTGGGCTCGAACGGGTCGCCCTCCCAGCCGCTTCCCGCCGGCACGACGTCGACGTGGCCGTTCAGGACGAGCGTTCGCCCCGCGTCGGGGTCCCCGAACTCGAGGACGCCGGCGACGCTTGGCCTGTCGGCGGTCTCGATCTCGGCGGGATCGCTCGGGAAGGATGGATGAGCGGCGAGCGTCTCGGCGTCGGCCTCCCAGCGGTAGGTCTCGAACCCCCACTCCGCGAGCCGTTCGTGGAGCCACTCCTGGGCGGGAGCTTCGTTTCCGGCCGTCGTCTCGAACCGGCAGAGTTCGTCGGCGAACGATCGCAGGTCGGCGTCCCACGCCGTCGCGAAGTCCATGCACGAGGCGAGGGTTCACACCTACAAAATACCGCGTGGCGCGGGGGTGCCCGGAAGCGGGATCAGGCAGACTGCCTGTTCTCCCACCAGCGCTTGACGAACGGCCCGAAGACCAACGCGACGATCAGGATCGAGAGGATAAGGGAGAGCCAGCGGCCGTACTCGAACGGGTTGATGAAGATCATATAGGAGCCGTCCGACAGCTGGAGCGCAGTGTAGAGGTTCTCCTCGGCGATATCGCCCAGCACCACCCCGAGGACGAACGCGATCACCGAGTAGTTGTACCGCACCATGTAGAAGCCGATCACGCCGAAGACGATCACGGTGAGGATGTCAATCGGGTTGATCCGCAGCGCGTAGGTACCCAAAAAGGAGAGGACGACAACCATCGGGATGATGTAGTCCGTGTCGATCTTCGTCAGGTACCCGAGCCGAGTCACCATCGACAGCCCGAACAGCAGAATAACGACGTTGCCGACCAAAAGCGCCAGCAACATCGTGTACGTGAGCGTCAGCTCGCCGCTGGGATCAAACATGCTTGGCCCCGGTCGGAGGTCGTGCATCAACAGTCCGCCGATGAGGACGGCCGTCGAGGAGCTCCCCGGAATACCGAAGGAGATCGCGGGGACGAGCGACCCCGCGACGGTGCCGTTGTTCGAGGCCTCGGAGGCGATGACGCCGATCTCGTTGCCCGAGCCGAAGGAGTCGGGATCGCTCGATGATCGGACTGCCTCGGAGTAGGCGACGAAGTTCGACACCGTCGCACCAGCGCCGGGGATCGCGCCGACGATCATTCCGATATTCGCGGACTTGAACACCGTGATCGGGTGGTTGATCGTCGAGGTGATCCCCTCGGTGATGCCGGCTCTGTCGATCGTGACCTCGCCCTTGGCGATGCCCCCTTCCTGGCCGGCGAGTTTCATCATCTCCGCGATCGCGAACAGCCCGATCAGGACGGCGACGAAGTCGATGCCGTCGTAGAGATACATCGTCTCGCTGTAGCGCTGGTCGAGCGACATCGGCGCGATCCCGACGGTCGTGACCAGCAGTCCGGCCACGCCCGCGAGGATCCCCTTCGCGAATGATCCTCGCGTGACGACGGTGATCATCGCCAGCCCGAGGATCGCCACGAGGAACCGCTCCGGCGTCCCGACCGCAAGTACCATCTCGATCAGCGCCGGCGAGAACAGGATCAACACTGTGATCGTCAGGAGGCCGGCGAGCGCGGAGGCAGTCGCGGAGATAGCCAGCGCCGTCGCCGCCCGCCCTTGCTGTGACATCGGATAGCCGTCGAACATCGTCGCCGCCGAAGAGGACACCCCCGGCGTGTTGATCAGGATCGCGGCGATCGAGCCGCCGTACATCGAGCCGCTGTAGACTCCGACCAGCAGGATGATCGCGTTGGCGGGGTCGAGCGGCAGGGTCAGCGGCAGGATGATCGCCATCCCCAGCGGCGGTCCGAGCCCGGGGAGCCCGCCGACGACGATCCCGATGAGGACGCCGGCAAGCAGCCAGAGCATCGTCTCGAGGGTCAACAGCGCTTCGACCGCGCCGACGAAGGATTCGACGGTCATGCAAGCACCACGCCCCACTGGAGCAGGTCACCGGCGTGGATCCACAGTCCGAGCAGGTCGTCCGGTGCCGGGAGCTCCCACCCGGTGAGCCACCCCTCGGCGATGTCGTCCTGGATCAGGGCATAGAAGAGGTAGGCGCTGGCGAAGCCGAGCACGGTGAGCGCAACGGCTCTGAGGACGTCCATCCGGGCCCAGAGCGCCCATGCGGCGACGAAGATCGGGGTCGCGTACAGCATCCCGATCGTAAACGTCAGCAGCATGTAGCCGATACAGAGCACTCCGGTGACGACCGGACCCTTCGGGTCGTCGATCTCGTAGGTGTACATCCCGGCCGAGTCGCTCTCCGCGTCGCTCGACGGCGCATCGGCGGCGGTCGCTTCGTCGGCGTCGACGGTTGCGGGTTCCTCGACGTCCTCGTCCGGCGTCTCCGTCGCGTCGGCGTCGCCCATCACCTGCATCGGTTCGGCGACGAAAGACTCGAGGGCCTCGCCGAACCGCTCGCGGAACCCGATGACCACGACCAGGAGCACACCGCCCGCGACGAGCGACGCGAGCCCGCCGTCGTCGGCGAGAAACGCGGTGGCACCGTCGTACACGAGGTACGCGCCGAGACCGGCGCCGACCAGCGGGCCGACGACGGTCAGATAGTTCCGGGCGAGCAGGAGGAAGGCCAGGACGGCCGTTCCGCCGGCCATGAGCCGGGGAAACGTCTGGGCGTCCGGCGCGAACTCAGAGGCGCCCTGATACATGTAGACGCCGACGACGAGGAACAACAGCAACAGGACGTGTTCCATCGTCGGCCGCTCGCCGAGCACCGTCTCGAGTGGGTTCCGAACGCGGTCCGCGACCGAGCCTACGGTGTCGTCCTGTTCCATGGCTGATCCCGTCTAACGGCGTGGGTCGCGTCTCGGTCGGCACCGGTTCCGGTACGACGGCGGCCGCGGGAACCGCGAGCAGCGTCGATAACAGTAGATTCGTTCCGTGACATCTCTCTTTTTGCTAGCGTCGAAAGCAACGTAGTCTGCGTCTCGATTCGGGAACCGCTTCGTCGTTCCGGTTCGGCGCCGACTACTCTTCCTCGTCTTCCGCCTCCTCGACCTGCTGCTGGAACTCGTCGAAGCCACCGATCGTGTCGTCGACCTGCGATTCGATCTCGTCGACGCTGCCGACGTACTGGTCCGCCGCGTCGTCCATGTCACCGAACTCGACGATGTTTCCGGTCTCTTCCTCCCACTCCTGGGTGTCCTCGTGCTCGGTCGCCTCCTGGACCGCCTCCATGAGAATTTCGCGTTCCTCCTCGGGAGTGTCCGGCGGCGCGACCTGCACCTGGTAGAACTCCGTGATCCAGGCCAGGCTGTCGCCGTACTCCGTGATCGGATCGATATCCGGGAACGTGTCCGTGAGATCGATGTCCATCAGGTTGACGATGGCGCGTGCCTCGCCGGACTCGACGGCGGAGATCGCGGACGTGTTCGTCGCGATCCCGGCCGGGACCTCGTCGCTCAGGACCGCTTCCTGCACCGGCCCACCGCCGTCGTAGGGGACGATGTTGTCGGCGTTGAGGTCGTACTCGTTCTGGAGCAACAGCGTCACCAGGTGGCTGTCGCTACCGGCTCCCTGGTACGCGAAGCCGCTGATCTCGTCGTCTGCGTAGGCGTCCCGGAGTTCGCCGTACGTCTCGATGTCGTAGCTGTCGTTGATGATGATCGTGTAGCCGAACACCCCCGAGTGGGCGATCGGTTCGAGATCGTCGGGGTGCCAGCCGTCGACATCCTGGGCTCGCCAGGTGAACGACCAGCCTGGCGGGTTGACGGTCCCGAACGTGTAGCCGTCCGGATCCTGATCAACGAGCCACTCGCTTCCGAGCATGCTGCCGGCTCCCTCCCGGTTGTCGATCTCGATCGACTGATCGAGCGGGTCCTCCATCAGCGGTGCCATCTGGCGGGCGTACGTGTCGGTTCCGCCGCCCTCTCCCCACGGAATCATCCAGGTGAGCGACTCTGACGGGAAGTCGTCGTCCCCGTTGCCCTCGTCACCGAGACATCCAGCTAATCCGGTCAATCCCACAGCCCCAACTGCACCCGTTGTCTGGACGAACGTTCGGCGGTCCATGATAACGAAGAGCATGAATCAGAAGTATATAGTAGTTTCGAATCTCTCGAAGGCCGGTCGAGGACGTGTTGAGAAAGCTATGCGACAGAGAGGCAAGTAGGAAGCCCATGTTCCGGCTTATATATCATGGTAGTAATATATTGCTTTCACCAGTGCCAGCCGAGTCGCCCGTACATATATCGTTCGTCCCGCCGACCGTCTCGCATGGACGAACGAACGGCGACGAAGCGAGTCGAGGACGCGATCGCAGACCGGGCAGACGAGCTGCTGGCGCTGCTCGAGGATCTCGTCGCGGCGAAGTCGGTGACGGGACACGAACCGCGGGGACAGGCGGTGATCTGCGAGGCGTTCGACGACCTCGGCCTCGAGGTCGATACCTGGGAGCCACGCGCCGAGGCGCTTGCCGACCACCCCGGTTTCTTCCGGACGTCCTCGTACGAGGAGCACGGCTACGAGGGGCGGGAGAACGCGGTAGCGACTCTCTCGGGAACCGGCGACGGACCCACGCTCGCGCTCTCCGGGCACGTCGACGTCGTTCCCGCCGACCCCGAATCGGCCTGGGAGTCCGACCCCTGGACGTTGCGCCGCGAGGGTGACGAGCTCTACGGCCGCGGCGTCTCCGATATGAAGGGCGGGCTCGCCGCGATGCTCGTCGCCGTCGACGCCCTGCAAGACGAGGACGTCGAACTCGCCGGCGACCTCTACGTTCAGAGCACGATCGAGGAGGAGGCGGGCGGGGTTGGCGGCCTCCTCTCCGTCCTCGAGCGGGGGTACGTTCCCGATGCGGCGATCGTCCCGGAGCCGTTCGGCCTGCCGAACGTCGGCATCGCCAGCGCTGGGGTGATGTTCTTCGACGTCACCGTACCAGGGAAGAAGGCCCACGCCGCCTGGGGTCACCAGGGCGTCAGCGCCTTCGACAAAGCCTGCCTCGTTCGGAAGGCCCTCGAGGAGCTAAACGACGAGCGGCAGGCGGCCATCGACTTCCCGCCCGCCTACGGCGCCGATCCCGACCTCGAGGGCCACGTGACGAACATCAATCTGGGCGTCGTCGAGGGCGGAGATTGGCCCGCCTCGGTGCCCGCAGAGGTGACCCTGAAGGGACGCGTGGGGTGGCCGCCCGGAGAGACCCGTGCCGAGGTTCGCGAGGCGATCGAGGGAGCGATCGCCGACGTCGCCGACGGGGACGAGTGGCTGTCCGAGAACCCGCCGACGGTGGAGTGGACGGGCTGGAACGCGGCACCTCACGAGGTTCCCCGGGACGCCGAGATCGTCGAGATCGTCAAGAACAACGCCGAGTCGATCACCGGCGAGTCGGGAACCTTCGTCGGCGGGAACGCCGCGCTCGACGAGCGGTTCTATCAGCGCTACTACGACGTCCCGGTCGTCACGGCGGGTCCCTACGGGCCGAACCTCCACGGCGTCGACGAGTACACCACCCTCACGTCGCTGGTCGAGACCGCCCAGACGCTCGCGACGTCGGCGATCGACTACTGCGGGCTCGCGAAGTAACTCCCGATAACGTCTCAGGGGTATCATAGAACGGTTCGCATACCCATCTTTGGCTACCCGACGAACGGTACGTACAGCGAACTTTTTTACCGAGGGCATCGGCTGGCGTCTGCGAC
>JGI2924J29684_1077969_pt1 | contig 26633 bp, 26 predicted proteins | sample BenlonsequencITS_FD_29684 | JGI IMG/M metagenome (IMG submission 29684)
AATGGCACACTATTGAGTTCTCAAACAACATACGCACACTAACTTGATCACCTTGCTCGGTGTCTCGTAAGCAGCTTGTTCGACTTTACCCTTATCGTTAATCAGAAAGCAACTTGCGTTAATTCCTGAAGAATTTTGGGAGTCTGTCAGCGTTTCAATTTCCCTTGCTGTGAAGCTCGGTTCGTTGCGCTGACTCGAATTAATCTACACAGCCCCTCTGACAAGCACAAACCCCCAGCTCAATGATGGTTTCGCTGGGGGATGCTTGATGGGAAGGCTTCGTTAGGAAGAAACCCTTTCGATGGTCGCTCCGAGTTTCTGCAGATTTTCCACGAAGTTGGGGTATCCGCGGTCGATGTGGAAAACATCGTGAACTTCGGTCACTCCGTCTGCGCAAAGGGCGGCAAGAACCAGTCCTGCTCCTGCACGGATATCTGAAGACCACACGGAAGTAGAGGAAAGCTGTTCAATTCCTCGGATTACTACGTGGTGCCCATCGACATTCGCGTCAGCGCCCAGGCGAAGCATTTCATCGACGAAGCGGAATCGTGATTCAAAGACATTCTCTGTAATTACTGAAGTTCCATTAGATACTGCGTTGATTCCAATTGCCATGGGTTGCAGATCTGTAGGGAACCCTGGGAACGGGAGGGTTTGGTAGTCGGTTGCCTCAGGCTGCTTATCCATTTGGACGCGGAAGCCGTTTTCGTAGGTTTCCACCTTGGCGCCGGCGATCTTGAGCTTTTCCAATGGAAGGTGCAGATACCTTGGTGCGATTCCGCCAACTGTAATATCGCCACGAGTCATCGCAGCGGCGTATGCCCACGTTCCGGCAACGATGCGGTCGCCGATTACTTCGTGCTGAGTTGGGGTGAGTTTCTCTACGCCTTCGATGGTGATGGTTGGGCTTCCTTCACCTTCAATGTTGGCGCCCATGGATCGAAGCATACGGCAGAGATCAACAATTTCTGGTTCGCGCGCTGCGTTATCTAATACTGTGCGTCCTTCTGCCATGACGGATGCAGTGAGGATGTTTTCGGTGGCGCCGACGGACGGGAAATCCAGGGTGATGTTGGCACCGACGAGCTTTTCAGCTTCTGCAACTACTGCACCGTGGGAAATGCGGGTGGTGGCACCAAGCTTTTCCAGGCCGCTTTGATGCATGTCGAGTGGACGGGATCCAATGGCGTCACCGCCGGGAAGGGATACAACTGCGCGACCACAACGTGCTGTCAATGGACCAAGCACACATACGGATGCACGGAATTGGGTGACTGCTGGGAAGTCAGCATTGGAGCTGAGTTCTGCAGGGGTAGTAATGGTTACGGTTGAGCCGTCGATGGTGACATCGCAGCCAAGACCAACGAGGACGTCGCGCATCAGGGGGACGTCGAGGATTTCGGGGCAATTGGTTAGAGTTGTTGTGCCTTCAGCGAGAAGTGCTGCTGCCATGAGCTTCAAAACGCTGTTTTTTGCGCCGTAAACTTTTACAGCGCCCTGCAGCTGTGCTCCACCAGTGACTAAAAACTTGTCTTTCACGTGCCCCACCTTATCCGTGTTCCCCACCCCTGTGCGTAACGACAGCTAGAATCTCAAGTTATGGCCGTTCATTTAACCAAGATCTATACGCGAACCGGGGACGATGGAACCACGGGGCTCTCAAATTTTGAGCGAGTTCCCAAGGACGATCCCCGCCTTATTGCATACGCCGACTCCGATGAAGCAAACTGTGCGATTGGCCAAGTGCTTGCACTCAGCAGCCCTACGGAAGATATGGCAACCTTATTGCGGACTATTCAAAATGAACTTTTTGATGTGGGCGCAGACTTAGCAACCCCGATTGAGGAGAATCCGAAGTATCCCCCACTTCGAGTTCTTCCGGAATATATCGAACGACTTGAGAAGGAGTGCGATAAATGGAACGAGGATGTGCCGGCGTTGGATTCCTTCATTTTGCCGGGTGGCACGCCAGCAGCGGCACTCTTGCACACCGCAAGGGTAATTACGAGGCGCGCGGAGAGAGCAGCTTGGATAGCGGTGCGGGAATTTCCGAGCACCACCTCTACCTTGCCAGCCCAATACCTGAATCGTCTTAGCGATCTGCTGTTTATTCTTTCCCGTGTTGCCAACAATGGCAATGATGTGAAGTGGGTTCCGGGCGGAAAAAGATGAAAACCACCCTGCGACCGTGATTGAAACGGTGCAGGGTGGCGTCGTAAAGCAAAATCTTTTTAAGGCAGTGCGCCGATCCGGCGTGCTGCGTTGACTGCCTCGTAGCGCGTGTGGGCGCCGAGCTTGCGCATGACCGAGCGCAGGTAGCTCTTGACGGTTTCCGCGCCGATGCCCATCTCTTCAGCAGCTTCGACGTTGGTGTGACCGAGCGCGACACAAGCCAGCACGTCCAACTCACGCGCGGACAGCTTGGTGGTCTGCTTGATGCGGACTGGGGTGACCATCTGATCGCAAAGCTCTTCCAAATCGCGGCGCAGATCCTCATCGGTCACACGATTTGCCAGCATGCGCAGCTTGGAATGAGTGGAACGAACCTGCTCCCACTCCGCCCCATTCATCACGCGGTTAGCTTTGAGGGAACCGCGACCATCAGGAACGCCATTGCGGCGAAGCGCGGAGTTGATCGCCAGGTTTTGTTCCAACGTGCGCGCAGTCATGGTGACTTCTTCAATAACAGTGTCGCCGAGACGCACCGCAGAGTGAACGCCAACATACAAAACGCCACGAATTTCGCGGTGCACGATCACGGGAACTGCGACAATGGAATGAAGGCCCTCATCCTGAATCGCGGAATCCTTCTCATGTGAAATGACATTTGCCCTGGTGTAATCACTCACACCAACCGGACGACGGGTTGCGACGACGCGTCCACCAACGCCCACACCTGGTTCAATGACCAGATTCTGCAGAGCCGGGGTACGCAACCCAACCCACTGAGTAATTTGCAGGCGATTGTCCTGCAACACAGTGGCGAACATGGTGACTGGGATGCCTGTTGCGGTTTTCAGCGATGTCAGCGCCGAACGAATAGCATCTTCGTCATCTTTAATCCGCTGGGTATCCACCTTCAGATTTCCTCCTGCTTTACACCCGTGCTGGTACACCCATAGGGCGCGTCACGAGTAACAATCATTCGACAAGGGTACAGTGTACTTCCCCTTTGGGGGTGAACATAGTCGAGGCGGATCGCCAATATGTTGGCACGGGTGTCCATTTGCCTTGTTTTTCGGGGGTATTTAAATAAGTTCCCCACCCCTCAAGGGCCACCCCCGCCACCCCAACCACCCCCGAAGAGGTAGTTAACCCCCAGTTCACGCCGGTTTTAGAGAAAAACTCAAATCCCTGTCCGGTCAGCCACCCCTCAACACACCCGCTACCCCCATTTGCGGTATTAGCTAAACTCAAGTTTGCTGAAATTAGTGTCATAGAACACCTTTTTCCTTGTGGAAAAAGTGAAATTATTGGACGAAACTGCCAAACCTTTGAGATTTTTCCGACAACGGACTTCTTTAAAAGATGCTTTTCGACGCCGCTCCCCAACCATTAACCCCGCGAGAAATATTCATCGAATAGATGTCGATCTACCTGCAAATACGCTCGGTCTACAAATAATGAACAGAACTGTCTACTTTTCAAACTGCTTTTTGTGTAGACTCAAGTCACAGAGGCCACTTCAAGTAGATGTTTCGTAATTGTTTACAGCGTTTACGCAAGCGGTCGACCAACAAAAACAGCACTTCAATGATTGGAGCACCACCCGACATGGGCAATGTGTACAACAACATCACCGAAACCATCGGCCACACCCCACTGGTAAAGCTGAACAAGCTCACCGAAGGCCTCGACGCAACTGTCCTGGTCAAGCTTGAGTCATTCAACCCAGCAAACTCCGTCAAGGACCGTATCGGTCTGGCCATCGTTGAAGATGCAGAGAAGTCCGGTGCACTGAAGCCAGGCGGCACCATCGTTGAAGCAACCTCCGGCAACACCGGTATCGCACTGGCAATGGTCGGCGCTGCACGCGGATACAACGTTGTTCTCACCATGCCGGAGACCATGTCCAACGAGCGTCGCGTTCTCCTCCGCGCTTACGGTGCAGAGATCGTTCTTACCCCAGGTGCAGCAGGCATGCAGGGTGCAAAGGACAAGGCAGACGAAATCGTCGCTGAACGCGAAAACGCAGTCCTTGCTCGCCAGTTCGAGAACGAGGCAAACCCACGCGTCCACCGCGACACCACCGCGAAGGAAATCCTCGAAGACACCGACGGCAACGTTGATATCTTCGTTGCAAGCTTCGGCACCGGCGGAACCGTCACCGGCGTTGGCCAGGTCCTGAAGGAAAACAACGCAGACGTACAGGTCTACACCGTCGAGCCAGAAGCGTCCCCACTTCTGACCGCTGGCAAGGCTGGTCCACACAAGATCCAGGGCATCGGCGCAAACTTCATCCCCGAGGTCCTGGACCGCAAGGTTCTCGACGACGTGCTGACCGTCTCCAACGAAGACGCAATCGCATTCTCCCGCAAGCTCGCTACCGAAGAGGGCATCCTCGGCGGTATCTCCACCGGCGCAAACATCAAGGCAGCTCTTGACCTTGCAGCAAAGCCAGAGAACGCTGGCAAAACCATCGTCACCGTTGTCACCGACTTCGGCGAGCGCTACGTCTCCACCGTTCTTTACGAAGACATCCGCGACTAATTCTTAGCGACTGTTAACCACTCAAGCTCTTTGCTTGGGTGGTTTTTTCATGTCTCAAGGTCGGGTCGGGTGCGATTCGGGTCGGTTTTGAGTGTCTTTGAGTCCTTTTAAGTCCTTCTTTGCCCGTGAATAATTCTCTGGATAGTTTCCACGTGCAGTTAAGTCACGCTGTTAGACTTGCCTGCATGCTCTCGACAATAAAAATGATCCGTGAAGATCTCGCAAACGCTCGTGAACACGATCCAGCAGCCCGAGGCGATTTAGAAAACGCAGTGGTTTACTCCGGACTCCACGCCATCTGGGCACATCGAGTTGCCAACAGCTGGTGGAAATCCGGTTTCCGCGGCCCCGCCCGCGTATTAGCCCAATTCACCCGATTCCTCACCGGCATTGAAATTCACCCCGGTGCCACCATTGGTCGTCGCTTTTTTATTGACCACGGAATGGGAATCGTCATCGGCGAAACCGCTGAAATCGGCGAAGGCGTCATGCTCTACCACGGCGTCACCCTCGGCGGACAGGTTCTCACCCAAACCAAGCGCCACCCCACGCTCTGCGACAACGTGACAGTCGGCGCGGGCGCAAAAATCTTAGGTCCCATCACCATCGGCGAAGGCTCCGCAATTGGCGCCAATGCAGTTGTCACCAAAGACGTGCCGGCAGAACACATCGCAGTCGGAATTCCTGCGGTAGCACGCCCACGTGGCAAGACAGAGAAGATCAAGCTCGTCGATCCGGACTATTACATTTAAGAACAGTTAGCGCCCTACCTGAAGTTCAGGCAGGGCGCTTTTTTGGGAAGCTCCAGAGTGCGTTTGTTAGCCACGCACTAGGGACCTTTAACCGTCTAAAACCGCCCCTGTGCGCTTCTCAGCACTACCCGTGAGAACCACCCCCCTGTGCCAGCTAGTTCTTTAGATCCTTATACTCAGGGTTCTTCTGAATGAAGCCAGCGACTGCAGAGCAAGCATCATGAATACGGATACCGGACTCACGTGCATCATCCAAAGCAAACTTGATCAATGGCGCAGACAGTCCCTGTCCACGGAATTCAGGCTTAATAACAGTGTGGTTGAAGTTGCGGATATCCGGGCCGTCTAAATAGCTGGCAAATCCAGCTGGCGTTCCATCAACGCTGATAACAAAGCGCTTCTGTCCTTCATTGTGGACAATCTCAATGTTTTTGTTCTCGCTCATGTGCGTTCTCCTCGGTATCTCATCCCGGTGGAATTAACCGGAACTACTCTTCCTTTATACCTTTTGAACACAAAGACACCCTGTTTTATTTCCTAAGAAATAAAACAGGGTGTAGATGGTGGCCAGAGCCGGGATCGAACCGGCGACCTTTCACTTTTCAGGCGAACGCTCTACCGACTGAGCTATCTGGCCAGGGGCTGCTCTACAGTATAGACCAACTCCAGCGACCCTGACGGGACTTGAACCCGCGACCTCCGCCGTGACAGGGCGGCGCGCTAACCAACTGCGCCACAGGGCCTTAAAGCCATGCACTATTCAGTGTTTGTCACACTGTCCTGCGCACAGATGAATACTCTACACAGACCGGGCGATTAGCCACAAATCCGCTGGTCAAAGCTAAGATCTGTGGCCTGTTAGTTACAAAGCTGCAACTACCTCACGCATAAGCTTCGCGGTTTCACTCGGAGTTGTTCCCACGCGAACACCCACGGCCTCCAATGCATGCTTCTTTGCTCGCGCAGTGCCTTCTGAACCTGTCACGATGGCGCCAGCATGCCCCATGGTCTTTCCTTCAGGGGCGGTAAAGCCTGCCACGTAACCCACAACTGGTTTTGTCACGTGCTTAGAAATGAAGTCAGCAGCGCGTTCCTCTGCATCTCCACCGATCTCACCGATCATGACGATTGCCTTGGTCTCAGGATCAGCTTCAAAGGCCTCCAGAGCGTCGATATGGGTTGTACCGATGATTGGGTCACCGCCAATACCAATCGCCGTAGAAATGCCAATATCTGAAAGTTCGTACATCATCTGATAAGTCAGTGTTCCCGACTTTGAGATCAACCCGATCGGGCCGGAACCTGCAATGTTTGCCGGCGTAATTCCCGCAAGAGATTCGCCGGGAGTAATAATGCCTGGGCAGTTAGGGCCAATGATGCGGGTGTGTCCCACCTTCTTGGCATAAGCCCACGCCTCAGAAGCGTCACGCACTGGGATGCCCTCAGTAATAATCACGCACAGTGGGATGTGAGCGTCGATAGCTTCAATGATCGCAGCTTTGGCAAAGGCTGGAGGAACGAAAATTACGGTGACATCCGCACCCGTTTCCTCCATTGCTTCCTTAACAGTGCCAAATACAGGCAACTCAGTGTCATTGATCAAAATGGTTTGCCCAGCTTTGCGGGGGTTGGTGCCACCCACGAGCTTCGCACCAGAGGCTAAAATTCGACGCGCATGCTCTGAACCTTCCGAACCGGTAATGCCCTGAATGATGATGCGGGAATCTGAATTGAGAAAAATAGACATGATTAAACAGGTGCTCCTTAACTAATTAGCGGTTGCGAACTGGCCGTGCTGGGCAAGATTGGCCAAATGGGCAGCGTGATCAGCCGCTGCATCCATACCCTCCACAACGGTGACCAAAGGGTGGTTATATTCCGCGAGGATTCGTCTGCCTTCCACCACGTTGTTGCCATCAAGGCGCACCACAAGAGGCTTCGTTGCTTGATCGCCGAGCACATCCAAAGCTCCAACGATTCCCTTTGCCACCACATCACACGCGGTGATGCCACCAAACACATTCACAAACACACTGCGTACCTGGCTATCCCCAAGGATCACATCGAGACCAGCAGCCATCGATTCAGCTGATGCTCCGCCACCAATGTCTAGGAAGTTCGCGGGGCGCTGCCCACCATGGCGTTCACCAGCTGCAGCCACGATATCCAACGTGGACATCACCAAACCTGCACCATTGCCAATGATGCCCACAGAGCCATCAAGTTTCACGTAGTTCAGATCATTCTTCTTGGCCTTCAGTTCCAAAATGTCCAAGCCACCGGCAGATTCAGCCAACGCACCACGGTTATCATGGCGGAAATCAGCGTTATCATCCAGCGTGATCTTGCCATCAAGCGCAATCACATCGCCGTCATCCGTGAGCACCAACGGGTTCACCTCAACGAGTGTTGCTTCCTCTTCGTAATACACCTGCCAGATCTTGATCAGCACCGGAATGACTTTCTCTGCCACCTCAGTTTCAAAGCCAGCAGCAGTGACAATCTCCCGCGCTTTGTCCTCATCAATACCAGTGAGGGGATCCACTTCCACCTTTGCCAAAGCTTCAGGCTTTTCCTTCGCCAGGATCTCGATCTCCATGCCACCTTCAACAGAGCACATAGCCAGATACGAACGATTCGCGCGATCCAACAAAATGGAGAAATAGTATTCCTCAGCAATGTCAGCGCCCTGCGCCACCATCACCTGATTAACAGTGTGTCCTTTGATATCCATGCCGAGAATCGCATCCGCAGCATCAAAAGCCTGAGCCGACGTCGGTGCCACACGGACGCCACCCGCCTTGCCACGTCCGCCCACCTTGACCTGAGCCTTGACGACGGTCAGTCCGCCGATTTCCTCAGCCGCTTTCCTCGCCGCCTCTGGTGTTGATGCCACAATTCCCTTCAACACTGGCACACCATGGGTTTCAAAGAGGTCCCGTGCTTGGTATTCAAAAAGATCCACTGCCAATTCCATTTCCGGCCCATGCTTAGAGCCTTCTGCGTCTTTAACAAAGTCTTCCCGTAAAAGTAAGTGTTTCAACTCACCAATATGATCGTATTGTGAAGTCTAACACTGTAAACTTTGCAAATTGCAACAAAATTGGATCCGTGGTGCTCAGCCCCCACCCCTTGGGAACTTTTCCGCAGGTTTTCCGGCAACTAGCCGGTCAAAACATGACATCCGTGAGGCTTAACCTGACAGCCCCTAGAGTTCGACTTCTTAACACCGACTTCTCAAAGGCGACTTCACTAGGAAATCCAGGAAAATCCGACTGAAATCGACCACGAGAAGTTGAGCATAAGAAGTCGCTACCGTGAAGTCGTAAGCAAGAAGTCGAACTTAAGAAACCCCCGCTCTTAAGAAACCCGAAACCTGAGACCCCAAAAACACACCAGAAAATAAAAAACAGAGGCTGTACAATTTCTTGAAGAAAAAGTACAACCTCTGTTATCACATTGCTGCGACCCTGACGGGACTTGAACCCGCGACCTCCGCCGTGACAGGGCGGCGCGCTAACCAACTGCGCCACAGGGCCTCATGTGCAGCATTTCACTGCTACTTCCTTTGGGGAAGTAGTACTCCCAACGGGATTCGAACCCGTGTCGCTGCCGTGAAAGGGCAGTGTCCTAGGCCCCTAGACGATGGGAGCTCGTCGCTCTTGGCGACTGGATAAGAATATACGTGACTTTTTTCAAACCGCAAAATCGCGCCCTGACCTGCATGTTTAGAGACATGTTTTGTGAAGGTTTGAAAGCAGTCACGCACATAGGTCCCAAAAGTTAGTTGCAGGTGCCGTCGACGGAGCAGCTTTGGCCGTCAATGACCTCAAATGGGCTGACTGGGTTTTCGGCTGCCCACTCTTCGAAGGCTTTTTCTACGGTGCCGGTGAATACTTCTTCTTGTTGGGCGCCGTTGATGGCGTATTTGCGGTCGAATACAAAGAAGGGCACACCTTGGACGCCGAGTTGGCGGGCTTCGTGGACGTCTTGTTGGACTTCGTTGGTGTACACGTCGGATTCGAGAGCTTCGCGGGCTGCACTGGCATCGAGACCAACCTCTGCAGCAATGGAGACCAGCACATCGAGGTCATCAACGTTCTTGCCGTCTACGAAGTGAGCCTTGAAGAGTTCCTGCGCCACTTCTTGTTGCTTGCCGTGGGCTTTCGCGAAGTGGGTAAGGCGGTGCGCGTTGATGGTGTTGGCCGCGATGGTTTCGTCAGGATTCATTTCAAGTCCGGTGGCTTGTGCCATTGCTTGGACTTGGCCGTTCATTTGGCGGGCCTGCTCGAGGCTCATGCCCTTGGCGTCGGCGAGGTATTCAACGTCGGAACGCAGTGGGTGGGTTTCTAGGCCTGGCATGAGTTCGAAGCTCTTGTATTCCACTTCGATGCGTCCGGCCTGGTCAAAGGTACTTAGGGCGTCGTCGAGGCGCTTTTTGCCGATGTAGCAGAAGGGGCACATGATGTCGCTCCACACTTCGATTTTCATTTTTGCTGGTGCGGAGAATTCAATAGACATAGCTTTAAACGTCCTCGTTTTACGCGTAGTTGGAATAGATTTATTCATATATCCCAACCACATGCGCCCGCTAACTATTCCGCGCGATAACTGATGTGACGGTTTCGAGCATGGTGGTGAAGCCGGGTTCTTCGATGGGAAAATGCCCGCAGTCCTTGAGCATAACCACGTCAGTGGGCGCTTTGAGGCGCGAAAGCGTACGCAGACTGAGCTCAACGGGAGTCAGAAGGTCGTGGTCAGGGTGCATCAGAGTGACGGGAACTGCACCCAGTTTGGCCTTGTGTTGCACATATGACGCGAGGAAACCCCAGGTTATTTTGGATGCTCCGCTAAATTCATCGGCCGCGCACAATTTGCTCAGGGCTGGGCTGCGGCTGATTTTGCTGAAGTTCAACACTCTGGTCACGGGAATTTCGCGGTTGCGCAAGCGGCCTTGGATCAACCGAGTCAGCGGTGAAAACCTGAACAGTGCCCGGCGCGTCGGCTGGTCGGAGGGGTTGAGCAGGCAGGTGGCAATGACGTGTGCGACCAGTCCTGTGCGGTGTGCAGCTTCTGCGCAAAGCAAGCCTCCGGTGCCTGCACCGATCAGGATGAGTGGCCGACCGTCGTCTTCGGAAGAGATGAAAGATTCTAAAAGGCGCAGCCAATCGTCGTAAAGCGGAGTTTTAGGCAGGTCGATCGCGGCGAGGTCCGCGCCCTCAATGGCCGCGACGAGGGGCCAGAGGGCGCCACTATGGGTGCCTAGCCCATGCACCACGATAACGCGGACGGGCGCTTCTCGACGTCTCCTTGCAATGTGAACCCTTTTGTTTTCCCATTCCCAAAAGGTGTGCTCGGGTTCAATCCCCGTACGATGCTTGAGCGGTATGAAGGCCTCGTATGGGTTGGTCATACTCCCAACCTAACAAAAGGTCTTCATTTTTCTCAGCAGCTACTGTGTGTGAGGAAAAGAAAAGTACCCCTGGCTCGGAGCATTCTCCAAAACAGGGGTACTTAAGATGTGGGCCCATTGGGACTCGAACCCAAGACCTGCGGATTAAAAGTCCGTAGCTCTACCAACTGAGCTATAGGCCCAACTCAGACCATATTAGTACATGGCACCGGCCTTATTAAAATCGCCCTCAATTAGCTACCAAACACTAGCCTGACCTGGTCTAATTTAACGCTCAAAACCCAGGTAATAAAAGAAACCGCCGCCTCGAAATGTTGTCGAGGCGGCGGTTTCTAAACCAAGAAAAAACTTATGCCTTCATGGAGCCGTTCTTAGCCAGGTTGATGTGGAAATCAAACGCGGTTGCAAGATCATGAGGGGTCTGCATGTACTTGTTGTCACCGGAGGTTGCGCGAGCGTAGTACTCCTCGAGCAGTGGGCGGTAATCAGGGTGAGCCAGGCCGATCATCTTGGCAACGCGCTCACGTGGAGCCAGACCACGAAGGTCTGCGTAACCGTACTCAGAGATAACAACCATGACATCGTGCTCGGTGTGGTCGATGTGGGATGCGAAAGGAACGATCGCAGAGATTGCGCCGCCCTTTGCCTCTGAAGGGGTGATGAAGCTGGAGATGTAGCCGTTACGGGTGAAGTCGCCGGAGCCGCCGATGCCGTTCATGACGCGGGAGCCAGAAACGTTGGTGGAGTTGACGTTGCCGTAAATGTCAGCCTCGATGAGACCGTTGGTGGCGATCAGGCCAACGCGGCGGATGACCTCTGGGTGGTTAGAGATCTGCTGTGGGCGCAGGATAATGGACTCGCGGTAACGCTTAGCCTCGTTGTTCATCTTCTCTGCGTACTCAGGAGACAGGGAGAAGGAAGTTGCGGATGCAACGGTCATCTTGCCGGCGTCGATGAGGTCCACCATGCCGTCCTGGATAACTTCGGTGTAGGCCTGGATGTTCTCAAACTTGGATTCCAGCAGGCCTGCCATCACCGCGTTTGGCACGTTGCCCACGCCGGACTGCATGATGTAGCCGTCGTAGGACAGGCGACCTGCAGCAACTTCGCTTTCCAGGAAGTCGAGGAAGTTGCCAGCGATCTTCTTAGAGATGTCGTCGACAGGCTTGAATGGTGCGTTGCGGTCTGCGGTGTTGGTCTCAACAACAGCAACAACCTTGTCGGTGTCGAACTCGATGTAGGTCTTACCGATGCGGTCGCCTGGCTTGTTGATTGGCACGGCAATGCGGTTTGGCAGGGCAGGAACAGACCAGATGTCGTGCATACCTTCGAGGTCTTCAGACTGCCAAGAGTTAACCTCGAGGATGACCTTCTCTGCAGCGTTGAGCCACTCAACGTTGTTACCCACGGAGGAAGAAGGGATGATGTAGCCCTCTTCAGTGATGCGGGTGATTTCAATGACAGCTACGTTGAGCTGGCCGAAGAAGCCCTCTTCAACCTGCTGGCCGGAGTGGGACAGGTGGATATCGGAGTATCCCATGGAGCCGGAGTTGATCTTGTTACGCATGATTGGATCAGATGCGTATGGCATGCGCCAGCGGATAGCGTCAGCTTCTGCAAGTACGCCATCGCAGTCAGGGGCGGTCGATGCGCCAGTGAACAGGTCGATTGCGTAGTCGTTGCCTGCACCGTGTGCTTCTTTAGCCCGGTTAGCGATTGCCGTAGGCAGTGCCTTTGGGTAGCCAGCGCCGGTGAAGCCGGAGAAACCAACCTTGTCACCGTGGTTAACAAACTGTGCCGCCTCGTCGGCGGACATGAGCTTGGAGCGCAGCTTTTCTGAAGCAATGCGATCAGACATTGAATACCTCCTCAGGTAATCGGACTTTTTCAAATTTTTCCCGCACTGCTATACCCAAGCAGAACACATAGGTGTGCCACTTCAGCAAGCAGAATGCGACCATTTTAACGTCCGACAAAATTCGTTAACGCAGTTCACACCATTGCTTCAAGGTTCGACCAATCTTTTCAGATAGGTCACTTCAACCGGAAGCATATGATGTACCCCACTTTGATGTTGTGTCCCAAGGATAAACCATCGTGACAGGAAATGCCCGAATACTATCTGTGATAGTGGGATTTCAAGGCCCAGCATTACCCCCAAATTTGCATGCCCCCTGTTTGCAAGCCTCCCAAAGCCCAGGAATAAAGCTCAGACCAACCCTAGAGCCCGCGAAGCTTAACCCAACCCCAGCCCCCAAAAAGTGAAAGCACACCACTTTCCTAGTTGCGCCCTGCTCACAATTTGCTTCAAATATTTTGCCCAACCTGATTCACGGGGGACAATAGTTAGGTGACTTTAAAAATCGGCCCCTTTGACCTTGCCTCCCCTGTGGTTCTAGCCCCCATGGCTGGTGTAACCAACGTTGCTTTCCGCACGCTGTGCCGTGAACAGGAAATGCAACGCACGGGAACAATCTCGGGGCTGTACGTCTGTGAAATGGTGACTGCGCGTGCTCTTGTTGAGCGCAATGAGAAAACCATGCACATGACCACCTTCGCGCCGGATGAAAATCCCCGAAGCTTGCAGCTGTACACGGTTGACCCGAAGTACACCTACGAAGCGGCGAAGATGATCGTTGATGAAAACTTGGCGGATCATATTGATATGAACTTTGGCTGCCCGGTTCCAAAGGTCACGCGCCGGGGTGGCGGTTCTGCGATTCCTTACAAGCGCCGTTTGTTTGAAAACATCGTTTCCGCGGCTGTGAAGGCTACGGAAGGCACGGACATTCCGGTGACGGTGAAGTTCCGCGTTGGTATTGATGATGAGCACCATACTCACTTGGATGCTGGACGCATTGCTGTCGACGCCGGCGCGAAGTCCGTAGCGCTTCACGCCCGCACTGCGGCGCAGCGCTATTCCGGTGAGGCTGATTGGAACGAGATCGCGCGCCTGAAGGAGCATTTGGCAGATACCGGCATCCCAGTTTTGGGCAATGGCGATATTTTCGCGGCATCCGATGCAACGCGCATGATGGAGCAAACTGGCTGCGATGGCGTCGTGGTTGGGCGTGGTTGCCTGGGCAGGCCTTGGCTCTTTGCTGAGCTGTCTGCTGCTGTTCGTGGAGAAGAAATCCCAGAGGAGCCTACCTTCGGCGAAGTTACCCAAATCATCCTGCGCCACGCAGAACTCCTCATGCAGCATGATGGCGAAACCAAGGGGCTGCGCGATCTGCGTAAGCACATGGGTTGGTACCTGCGCGGTTTCCCTGTTGGCGGCGAATTCCGCTCCAATCTGGCCAAGGTTTCCACCTATGTGGAGCTTGAGGATCTCCTAGCACCATGGGCTGACTCCACCGCCAAGGCAGAGGACGCGGAAGGTGCACGAGGTCGACAGGGCGCTCCTGCAAAGGTGGCACTTCCAGATGGCTGGTTGGACGATCCTGAGGATGCCACTGTTCCTAAAGGCGCAGAAATGGAAAACTCCGGAGGGTAGTTAATTTAATACTTACCCCCGCCAATAGTTGGCTATCCCCCATTATTAGGTGATTCAATCTTAAAGGGGTGTTTTAGGCCTGCAGAAATACCATTATCGCCTTATAGTGTTGCCATGCGTACTGCATATAGACAGCAATTGGATGAATTCGCACACAATCTAATCATTTTGTGTGATCTAACTAAGGAGTGCATGGATAAGGCGACTGATGCCCTCCTGCGCACTTCTTTGGCATCGGCAGAAAGCGCTTTAGGCAATGCAGAAAAGCTTGAAGAGCTTCGTACTGGATGCGAGTCTCAAGCCGTCGAACTTTTGGCGCTTGAAACTCCTGTAGCCCGTGATCTTCGCCAGGTTGTCTCCTCCATCTACATCGTCGAGGAAATTACCCGTATGGGTGCTCTGGCAATGCACGTGGCTAATTCCGTGCGCCGCCGTTACCCCGATCCGGTGATCCCGGAGGACATGCGTGGCTATTTCAAGGAGATGGCCCGCCTCGCAGCTGACATGACAGATCATATTCGTCAGATCCTCATTGATCCTGAACCAGATCTTGCCCTAGAGATGGCTAAAAGCGATGACGCGGTGGATGATCTGCATCAGCACATCATGCGTATTCTCACGCTGCGTCCTTGGCCTCACGACACCAAGAGCGCGGTTGATTTGACGCTGCTTTCCCGCTTCTACGAGCGTTACGCCGATCACACGGTAAACGTGGCCGCCCGTATCATTTACCTGTCCACCGGGCTGCACCCGGAGGAGTACATGGAAAAGCGCGAGCAACAAAGGGCCGATGCCGACATGGAGAAGCGCTGGGCCGAGCTGGAGCGGCAGTTCCGCACCAGCGAGTAAAAAGCTGCTTCTCGACGCTAAAAGCCACTACCCACCATCTGAAATTAATCAGGTGGTGGGTAGTGGCTTTAATTCTTCGATTTATCCGAAGCGGCCGGAGATGTAATCTTCGGTTTCCTTCTGATCTGGGTTTTCGAAGATCTTCTTGGTAGGTCCGATTTCAACCAGACGACCTGGCCTACCGGTCGCCTCCAGGGAGTAGAACGCGGTCTGATCGGACACACGTGCAGCCTGCTGCATGTTGTGGGTCACGATGACGATGGTGAACTCTTCCTTCAGCTCGTGGATAAGGTCCTCCACAGCCAGGGTTGAGATTGGGTCAAGCGCGGAGCAAGGCTCGTCCATGAGGAGGATTTCTGGCTCAACCGCGATCGCGCGAGCGATGCACAGACGCTGCTGCTGACCACCGGAGAGGCCGCCGCCTGGCTTGTCCAGACGATCCTTAACCTCTTCCCACAGGTTTGCGCCACGAAGAGACTTCTCAGCAACTTCCTTGAGCTTCTTCTTGTTCTTCTCGCCGGAAAGCTTCAGACCTGCAACCACGTTGTCCTCGATGGACATGGTTGGGAATGGGTTAGCCTTCTGGAAGACCATGCCGATGGTGTTACGGACTGCAACTGGGTCGATCTTGGAGCCGTAGATGTTCTCACCGTCGAGAAGGATCTCGCCCTTGACGTATGCACCTGGGGTGACCTCGTGCATACGATTGATGGAGCGGAGAACTGTGGACTTGCCACAGCCGGATGGTCCGATGAATGCGGTGACAGAGCGTGCAGGAACCTCGAGGTTCACGTTCTGCACTGCGTGGAAATCACCGTAGTAGATGTTGACATCATTGAGCTTGAGCTTCGACATCGCTTTAGATACTCCTGTTGTATTTTCTGAGATTATTATTGCTTGACAGAGAACTTGGCGGAGATGATTCGTGCGCCAATGTTCAGGACAGCGATGATGAGCACCAGGGTGAGGGCTGCGCCCCACAGCTTGTCCAGCGTTGCTGGTGCGGTGCCGGCCTTGTACATATCAAGCATCATCAGTGGAAGGGAAGCCTGCGGACCGCCGAATGGGTTCCAGTTGATGGCCTGGGAGGAACCAACCAAGACCAGAACTGGTGCGGACTCACCCATGACACGAGCGACTGCGAGCATGACGCCGGTGACGATACCGGACAGTGCGGTTGGGAGAACGATCTTTGCGATGGTCTTCCACTTTGGCACGCCCAGTGCGTAGGACGCTTCACGCAGATCCTGAGGAACAACGCGGAGCATTTCTTCGGTGTTTCGGATGATCACTGGAACCATCAAAATCACCAGTGACAGGGACACTGCGAAGCCGGAGCGGTCGAAGCCGAAGAGCACGATCCACAAGGAGTACACGAACAGTGCCGCAACGATGGAAGGAACACCGGTGAGGATGTCAACCATGAAGGTGGTCAAGCGTCCGAGACGGTTACCGTTGGAGTATTCCACCAAGTAGATTGCGGTGAAGATACCGATTGGAATGGAAATCACCGAGGTGACTACCGCCTGCATGAAGGTACCGATCATGGCGTGAGCTGCACCGCCGCCTGGCAGCATCAGCATGACGCCAGCCTGGGAGGTGGACCACCAATCAGCAGTGAGGATCGGAGCGATGCCTCGAGAGATCACGGTCCACAGCACCCAAACCAGTGGCACAGCTGCGATGAGCATCGCACCATAAATGATGACGGTTGCTGCGGTGTTGGTGGTCTTACGGCTGGAGGAGATGTCGGTGAAGGCTGAGCTCTTCTTTAAAGGCTCATCCATGCGCGGAGTAACAACATTGTTAGTCATGATTTTGTCCCCTTCTACTTTCCGCGGTTAACCATGGCGCGAGCGCCAGCGTTGACGATGAAGGTAAGGGCGAACAGCACGAGGCCGGCGGAGATGTACGCGCCTGCGCGGGTGTTGTCGTTGAATTCTGGAGCGGCATTGGCGATGGCCGTTGCGAAGGTGGTACCGCCATCGAAAAGCGAGAAGCGGAACGCCGAGGATGGAGAAACAACCATGTATAGCGCCATGGTCTCACCCAGTGCGCGGCCGAGGCCGAGCATCGCGCCGGAAACGTAGCCGGACATTCCGAATGGGAGAACCGTCAAACGAACGACTTCCCAGCGGGTTGCGCCAAGTGCAAGAGCAGATTCAATGTGGCCCTTTGGAGTCTGTATGAAAACTTCACGTGCGGTTGCTGCGATAACAGGAAGGATCATCACTGCGAGCACGATGCCACCGGTGAGCATGTTACGGCCGGTAGCAAAAGAAGGTGAGTTTTGGTAAGTAGCGAAGAGGAAGAAGCTTCCGCCCCAGCTTTCAATCCAGGTGTAGAAACCGGACAGAGCTGGTCCGAGCACCTGCCAGCCCCAAAGGCCGTAGACGATGGAAGGCACAGCAGCCAGCATGTCCACCATGTAGCCAAGTGGCTTAACCAGGCGCTTTGGTGAGTAGTTGGACAAGAAGATCGCAATACCAAGAGCAATCGGCATGGCGATGATCAGTGCGATGACAGAGATGAGAAGTGTTGCAGCTAGCAGGTTTGGAATACCGAAGTACATTGCATCAATGTCGGTGGTGTTCCAAGCGCCTGAATAAGTGAAGAATCCGCCAATACCTTCAGCATTTCGCATCAAGGCGGGAACAGCACGCCAGATAAGGAACGCCGCAATGGCAATGATTATCGCAGTAATGATTGCTGCAGAAGCGGTGGATAGGACTTCGAAGATGCGATCGCCGGGACGCTTAACGCTTCCGCCACCTTCGGCGACAATCTTCTTTGAAGGCTTGGTCTGAGAGGAGTTCGCATTAACTGCTACAGGATGTGCCTGCACCCTGGTTGCATCCAGGCGTTGCTTCTCCGAGACTGACTCATTAGTGGCCATTGGTGGTTTATTTCCTTAACTGGCGTATTGATAAAAAGCTTGTTAGGAAAATCGGGCGCCCTACCCCCAATTGCTGGGAGAGGGCGCCCGATTCACTTAAAGTGCAACTTCACACTGGTTTCGTGAAGCTACGGCAGCGGTTTATTACTGAATTGCTTCAACTGCTGCAACGAGGCGATCGTAGTGCTCGCCGGTAACTGGGATGTAGCCGAGAGCCTCGAGCTGGTCATCCTGGGAGTCCAGTGCAACGGTCAGGAAGTCCTTGACCTGGTCGCGGGTGGTCTCGTCGTAGCCTGCGGAGCAGACGATTTCGTAGGTGGTGAGGATCAGTGGGTAAGCACCGGCTTCGTTCATTGCGAACATAGCGTCGGTGTCAACAACCATGTTGTGGCCCTCAGTCAGGAAGTCGAGTGCACCAAGTGCAACGCCAACGGACTCAGCGTTGAGTTCAACTGGGCCGGAACCGAAGTCGATGTTTGCAACGCCCAGGCCGGACTGGTTAGCGAAACCAGCTTCAACGTAGGTGATTGCACCCTCGATGTTGGAAGCCTCAGAAGCTACACCGTTGGAGCCCTGCGCACCGGAGCCAACCTCGGTTGGGAACTGCTGGCCTTCGGTCTCCCAGATGTCGGTGGAAGCTCCGAGGAACTTCTGGAAGTTGTCGGAGGTACCGGACTCTTCGGAACGGTACAGAACGGAGATGTCCTGGTCTGGGAGGTCGGTGCCCTCGTTCTGGGAAGCGATTGCTTCGTCGTTCCACTTGGTGATCTCGCCCTTGAAGATCTGAGCGATGATGTTGGTGTCCAGGTTCAGGGTGTCAACGCCAGGCAGGTTGTAAGCAACTGCAACTGGGCCGATAACGAATGGCAGGTGCCATGCTTCGTTGCCGTTGCAACGTGCTTCTGCTTCTGCAGCCTGGTCGTCCTTCATTGCGGAGTCGGAGCCACCGAAAGCAACCTGGCCTGCAGCGAAGTTGGTGCGGCCGGAACCGGAACCTGAAGGGGTGTAAGCCAGAGATGCACCGCTGACAGCCTCGGAGTAACGGATACCAAAGTAGTCCATTGCGGACTGCTGGGAAGATGCACCTTCAGCAACGAGCTGACCGGTAACACCGGAAAGGCCCTCAATGGATGCAGCATCGGAAGAACCGGTGGAAGCTGCAGATGAGGAGGTGGAATCAGACTCATTGGAGTCGGAGCAAGCTACAAGAGCGAAGGAGCCTGCAGTAACTGCGCCCACAAGGGCGATGGAGCGCTTAAGAGTGAGGTTCACGGGGAAGCCTTTCCGGTTTAAGTGAAGACATCGTCTGAGCAGATCCTGTAGGCGGGCTAGTTTCCCTCCGGATTGCTCACGACTTAAAAACCTAAGACCTTGAAATGACTAACTCAGGCTAATTTGGTTAACAACTTATGAACTCTGGGCTATCGTTCGGCAAATTCTGCCACTACCCACATCTCACTCGTAACATTTGGAGACTCTAATCACAAAAATCGGCAATTTTCGACCCCTGCGGAACGAAAATCACCGATTCTTATTATTCTCACAGGTTTTTAGCAAGTCTCTTTTTTACTTTTCGTAAACTACGTGGCTTTCCGCGACAGTGAATCCCAGTTTTTCGTATGCCGCGACTGCCGGAGTGTTGCCAGCTTCCACATAAAGAATCACTTTTCGAGCACCATGAGCCCTCATGTGATGCAGTCCGAGGCGAACAAGCGGATCTCCCAAGCCGCGACCACGGTAGGCTGAAGAAAGGCCAACTACGTAAATCTCTTGTAATTCTGGACTGTGCTGCTTTACCCAGTGGAAGCCAACGATCTCTTCGCCGTCCCAGAGGAATAACACGTCAGAGTCCTTGTACCAATCGGCTTTCTGAGCCTGCGCCAACCGATGAGTTGTCCATCCGCCCTGCTCGGGATGCCAGTCGAATGCTTCGTTGTTGGATTGAAGCCATTTAGCCTCAGCTACTGATTTCTCCACAGGGGCATTCGCCAAACTACTGTGTGTAATTCCATCTGGATCTTTGTATGCTGCAGAGTCATCGAGCGCCCTGTCGGAAATCTCCATCACCAGAAGCTCGCGAGTCTTCTTCATACGCAGGGTGGATGCCAACGCTTGTGCACCTGCTGTATTTCCATGCGCCCAGATTGATGAGGTGGGGGTGGCGTCGATAAGCGCCTTACCGATTCCCTGACGCCTGTGCGCCGGGTGGACAGCCAGTTCCGTGGTTTCCTCATCCGTGGCCGCGAGGCCAACCAGTTTGTCATTGAGCGTGACTATTAAATGGGAGTGACCAAGTCCGGGTTCTGCAAGCCCACGGACAAATTGTTCTGATAAAGCATCCACGCCATCAACTGCGCGAACCTCCTTCAAAAGCAATAGTGCCTGCTCACGGAGGTCACGATCCAGCGCGATTTGAGTGCTTTTAATACGATCGGAAGTATTCATGTCCCCAGGTTAGCCCCAAGTTTGAATCTCTTGCAGGAACGTGGGGTAAAGATATAGATGTGGAAAAATCCAGAAAACGACTTGTGACCATCGCAGCATCGACAATTGGGGCCGTTGCGGTGGCTGGCGGCGCTTTTTGGATCGTTGATGCTTCCATCGCTGCGCACGCGGAACGCAACTTGTCTAAAGCAGTTGCGGAATCCGCAGATCTTGAAAACGACCCGCGAGTATTCCTCGGCAGCTCCATTTACTCCACGGCGTTTTTTACCGGCAAACTCGACTCCGTAAGCATCGACATGCTGGACGTGGAAATCCCCGGCGTCGGCATGGTGAATGCACGCACAGAGGTAGAAAGCGTGGAAGTCTCACGGGATCAAATCCTCTCCGGTGACCTCGACGGCACCACTGCGGAAACCTTCACGCGCACATTACGCATGGACGGCGTCGCAATCGGCGCGCAGCTCGGAATCACCGACCTCGACATCTCCCACCCCATCGACATCTCCCCCTCCGGCGGCATCACCTCAGAAGCGCTCCTGACAGGAACCCCACCAGACATGGAAGACCCGGTCAGTGTGCTGGTCACCCTTCGCCTAGTCGGCTCAGAATTCCAGATGCTGCCGTACGAGCTTATCGACGCACCCTCCGGACTCACCCTCGACGATGTCGCCCCCGACTTCACGTGGAAAATCGACACCCTGCAACTACCCCTCGCAGATCGGGCAATGGCGGTTTACCTATCTGGTGGCTCCGTCCATTTCCAATCTGAAGCCCGCAACGTCCAGCTCACCACCCGCGAACTATCACCACTAGCTGCACCGGAAGAAAACTCCGATGAATCCTAGATGCCAAACGTGCGCACCCGGAGGAAATCACGGACGTGCTTAAACAAATGGACAGCCCAATTCATGATCGGCGGTGTCGGATGCGTCTTCGGCGCATACACTCGCACCGCATCAGTGATTGATTCCAACACCACCTTTGTTGGTTTGCCTTCATACTCACCATCAACTTGGAAACGCTGATCGCTGTCGCACGTGAGCGTTACTTTCTCCGCATCATCAAAAGCAATGGTGCGCTTAGCGATCAACTTCTCCAACTTCCGACCATGCCCCACGCCAATCAGGTGCATCATCGCTGCCACTCCCCCGAATCCTCGCACACTAGTCAAGCCAAAAAGCCCCAGACCTGTGTCAAAAGAATTCTGCGGATTTGTCACCACAGGAAGCGGACCCAAAAAAGTCCACGGATTGGTATTCGAGGCAAGCAGCATTGGCACTTCCTCTTTTTGCAATTTGTGCCCTTTGCTGTCCACCGCCTCCACGGTAATTTTCGGTGGCTTAATCTGAGTTTTCACCCACGCCCGAAGACTCACCTGCAGATACAACAACGGTGAAGCCGCAAAGCCGAAAGATCTCGCCCGTTCGACCCTGGCAATAACATCCGCATCAATACCAAACCCAGCATTAACCGCGAACCAACGAGTCCCCTGATCATCACCCTTCCACGTACCCAAGGTGATAGTTCTGGTGTGGTTCTTCCGAATCAACTCCACCAGGGCATCAGCGGCAGCATACGGGTCAGTGGGGTAACCAAGCGCACGGGCAAACACATTGGCAGACCCCGTTGGCAACACCGCAATCGCCGGCAAATCCTCAAGGTTTCTAAAATCACCTTCCGCCGACCCAAGTAACCCATTTATCACTTCGTTGACGGTGCCGTCCCCACCCGCGGGGATAATCACATCAAAATCATCCACCGTCAAACCCGCAACCATTTCCTCCGCATGGCCTCCATAGTGCGTAAACCTCGCTTCAAGCGACACACCATCAAGCGCCATCAACGCAGGCACCACACGACGGAAAAGTTTCTGCGTCTGCGTGGTCGACTCAGGATTCGCAATCAGAAGAACATGCACGTTATCTAAGAGTAGTGCCAAAACGCTAGTCTTGAGTGTCATGAGCGAAAATTCCACCCCTAATAATCCAGTCGTCCCAGGTGCAGGCGCAGACGGCCCATCACTGTCCGATTCTGCAAGCATCAGCGGATCCGACGCAGTAAACCTCGCTGCCGAACAATCCAAGAGCACCGCTCACCGCAACATCCCAGGCCTAGGTGACCTTCCTATCCCTGACGACACCGCTAACCTCCGCGAAGGCCCCAACCTCCACGACGGACTCCTCGCGCTCCTCCCTCTCGTCGGCGTCTGGCGCGGCGAAGGCCAAGCCGACACCGCAGAAGACGGACAATACGCATTCGGCCAGCAAATCACCTTCGCCCACGACGGTGAAAACTACCTCTCCTTCGAATCCCGCATGTGGAAACTCGACGAAGAAGGAAACCCCACCGGCGTCGACCAGCGCGAATCCGGCTTCTGGCGCATCAATCTCAAAGATGAAATCGAATTCGTCTGCACCCACGCCGGCGGAGTTGTAGAAATCTACTACGGCCAGCCACTCAATGAGCGCGCCTGGCAGCTTGAATCCGCATCTACCATGGTCACCGCCACCGGCCCATCCACCCTTGGACCAGGAAAGCGTCTCTACGGACTGCTTCCAACCAACGAACTCGGCTGGGTTGATGAGCGTCTCGTTGGCGACGCCCTCAAGCCACGCATGTCCGCACAGCTCACCCGCGTGATCGGCTAGTTTTTTCTAGTTCACCGTCACAGGCGACCAACAGGCTCGAATTTTAGGAGCGGTTGGTCGCCTGTTTTGTTTCTTAAGTTCGATACCGCACTAGCGGGTTCACATTTCCAATATCGCAAGCTCAATTTCTCAACTCCAATTTCCGTCCACTTTTGGCGTTTTCCTAGTGGTATCAAATATGCGAAATTGAGTACAAGAAACCGCTGATGCGAAATCGTTAGTGTGAAATCGAACTTAGCGCCCAAAGCACCCAGCAAGTCCCAGCGCCAGCCTCTACCCCAGAGCTTTGGTAATCAGCGCCTTGATTTCTTTTTCATTGTCTGGTTTCCGTAATTTGTGTCCATCGAGCCTGGTCACCCGAACTGGTCCGCGGACGGAGGACACTAGCCACACGCTGTCGGCTCCGAAAAGATCGTCAATGCTTAAGTCTTTTTCTTTACATCGCCATCCTTTTTCGGTTGCGTGTGCAAAGAGTGCTGCTTGGGTGGTTCCGGGGAGAATGTCGCCACCGGGTGAAGGGGTGCGGATTTTGTCGCCTTTGAAACTCACTACGGTGGAGGTGGCGCCTTCTAGAACGCGGTCGCCATCGGTGAAGATCACATCGTCGAATCCGTTTGATTTGGCGTAGCGCAGGGCTGCCATGTTTGCTGCGTAGGCTAGTGTTTTGGCGCCGACTGTCAGCCATGGTGCGGGGGTTCGTTCCACTTTAGATAGCTCGCCTCGGGTGGCTTTTCCGATTCCGGGGAGGCCGGTGTCGATGGAATATCCTCTTGAACTGGTCATGACCGATACACCGTGTTCACGTTGCGCCAGTTTGTCGGAGGAGACTGGGGTGATGGTTAACCATCCTGAGGCCAGCCCCGTGGAGGAACGACCTCGGCTGAGCGTCCAGGTGCATGAGGCCTCGCCTGCGTTGGGGTGGGAGTACCAGGATTCGATGCCCATTTGGGTGGCTTTTTCCCAGTCTTCCAGGATCGGCTCTGGCAGTCCCAATAGTGCTGCCGATGCTTTGAAGCGTTCTCCGTGTCGGCGCACGTTGCAGGCATGTCCGTCGCGGATGAGGAGTGTTTCAAAGATGCCATCGCCTCGGGTTAAGGCTGCATCGTCCCAAAAAACCATTGGTAGGTTGGGGTTTTGTTGCCGGATGGACCCGCCGTAGGGTTCGACAATTAAGATCACCGGCGTCGGTGCAGACTTTATTTGTGGTTCAAGCGCCATAACGCCTGATTATGCACGGTTAAGGCGCATCTCGCTCACTGGTGCTAACCACTTGCGCTTTTGGAAGGAATAACCCTTCCTGTCAGATTGTGGGTACTATCGAAGACGTGGCTAACGAACAAATCGAGGTCGCGAACAACACTGATCAGATTCCTGCAGGATACAAGTCCCCTCTTCTTTCTAGAAGTGGTGCGGCAGAAGCGCAGGGCGCTGCTGCTCAAGCAGGTACTGAAGGTGTCGCGTGGCATTACGGTTCCCCTCTCGTCGAGCAACGCATCTTCGAAACTGGCACGGGCTTAGTTGACCGTTCTAATCGCAAGGTGATCAAAGTCGAAGGGCCTGATGCCCCCACGTTCCTCAATAATATTTTGTCCCAAAAGGTTGATTCCGTTGAAAACGGCTTTACTGCCGGTGCCCTGGATTTGGATGCGCAGGGTCGTATTCAACACACAATGCAGGTAACTGTCGTCGATGGGGTTTTCTACCTCGACACGTCCGCGGCGGAGTTTGATACCCTCATCGGTTTCTTGACCAAGATGATTTTCTGGTCGGAAGTCACCGTCCAGGAAGCCGATCTGGCGATCATCACTCTGCTCGGCCAGGAAATTGCCCTTCCGGACGCGGTCTTTGCCCGTAGGGTCGATTGGAATGGGCCATCGCGTATCGACGTCGCCATCCGGCGTGAAAACCTGGAGGAGGGCGTCGACAAGCTCTTAGAAGCTGGCGCAAAGCTCACCGGTCTCATGGCTTACACGGCCGAGCGCGTGAAGGCGTTGGAGCCCGCTGCGGGCGTGGATTTGGATGATAAGACCATTCCCCATGAAATCCCCCATTGGATTGGCCGTGGCGAACATTTAGGCGCTGTGCATTTGACCAAGGGTTGCTACCGCGGGCAGGAAACTGTCGCGCGCGTTGATAATCTTGGGCGTTCCCCGCGCGTGCTGGTTCTGCTTCATCTTGACGGTTCCGCACCGCTGGATCCTGTGACTGGCGCTGAAATCAAGGCCGGTGCGCGCACCGTTGGTCGTCTGGGCACCGTTGTCCATGACGCCGATTACGGGCCGATCGCTCTCGGGCTGGTTAAGCGCAGCGCTTTGGATAAAGAACTTCACATCGATGATGTCTCTGTAAACGTCGACCGCGATCTGCTTCCTGCGGAGGAAAGTGAACAACGCGGACGCGCAGCGATCAATAAGCTCAAGGGTCTTTAACTAAAACGATTTATAGCGAAATTTAGGCGATTTTTAAACGATACGAAAATCGCCTACTTTGGCATTTTATTTTCATGAACACGCAGGTCAAGGGTTAGTTGCAGAAATTTTCCGAATAACAGGCTATTGTGTCTATCAGGAATACAGTTAATACATCTTGAAAAGCCCATGGGCCATCCGAATTCCCAGGATCGGCCCGCTCACTCCAAGGGGGTCAGGCAATGGGTCGCGGTCGCGCGAAGGCAAAACAGACCAAAGTTGCTCGCCAGTTGAAGTACAGCTCTCCAGACATGGATCTCGATTCGCTGCAGCGGGAGCTGGCTAACCAGTCTCCTAGGCGTTCCTACTCCGATACCCCTGATGATGAGGACCAGTACGCAGAGTATGCGGACTGGGATGAGGACGACACCGACAATCGTGCCTACGGCACAAACTGATTTCGTGTGTCCTTAACTCTTCCGAGTTGAGAACCTCAAACCCATCAATTAGGTGGCTTTGCGACCGTTTCAAGGTGTCACATTCACCTCCAACGGTCCTTATCCCGTTCAACCACTACCGTAGAAGACGGCGCAAGGTTTGACGCGGACAAGTCCCAGGAGTACTTTCCCTCTGTGTTCCCGCACTCCCAGGATTTCAGCCCGTGGCAGATCTAGTGCCGTCTTTTGCGTGCCTGGGGCTGGTGCGAGACTTTAGTTTCCCGGCTCACGCCTGTCGCGGCCAGGATTTAAGCGATCTAGGTGCTCCACTTCGGGGACTTGCAAAAATTCGTCAAAGTATCAAATTTGAAGCCTGAAAGTGGTCGAAAATTTGCGCGGAACTGACTAGATTATGCAAAAATCCGTCCGATTTAGGGCTTCACGTGTCCTACATGGTCGGATTCTTGATCAGGGATCTCACAGGGACAAAATCAGGGCTGTGCATGCACAATTGATGATGTTTTGTAGGCCTCTCTAACGGCTTCAAACCTCGCTTTACATCCAATCCACTCATGAGAC
>JGI2924J29684_1077968_pt1 | contig 26609 bp, 30 predicted proteins | sample BenlonsequencITS_FD_29684 | JGI IMG/M metagenome (IMG submission 29684)
TGCCCTGTTCGTGGTCGGCGACGCGGGGAAGGTGATGAACAAGTCCCGGCCGCTGTCGTACAACCCCTTCGAGAAATCCCACGTCCACGTCGGCGACCCGATCGTGAACGTGATGCTCAAGGAGTTCTCACGGCTCGACGGCGCCTTCGTCATCTCCGATGCGGGCAAGATCGTCTCGGCTTACCGCTACCTCGAACCCTCGGCCGAGGGGGTCGACATTCCGAAGGGGTTAGGCGCCCGCCACATGGCCGGCGGCGCGATCACCCGGGACACGAACGCGATCTCGATCGTGCTCTCGGAGAGCGACGGTCTCGTCCGGGCGTTCAAGGCCGGTGAGATCATCCTGGAGGTCGATCCGGAGGCGTACTAACATGGACTGGCAGACGCTCATCGACGAGCCGGCGGTGATAGCAACGGCGGTGTTGATCCTCGGGGTCGTGATCGGCTACCTGGTCGGCCGACTCAACGAGGAGCTGTTGACGGCCTCGGGTGTCCCCGAAGCCGTCGAGGGGACGCCCTTCGAGCGAACCGCACAGTCGCTCGGTACCTCGACGGTCGAGATCGTCGCCCGGCTGAGCGCGTGGTTCATCTACGGCATCGCCGTCCTGACCGCGATCCACATCGCGCAGCTGCTGGACACCGACGCGTTCTGGCTTCGGGTGACGGAGTTCATCCCGCAGGTATTCGTCGCCGTCCTCGTGATGATCGTCGGCTTCATCGTCGCCGACAAGTCGGAGCTGGTCGTCAGCGAGTACCTCCGCAGCGTCAAGCTCCCCGAGGTAGCGGTCATCCCGAAGGTCGTCAAGTACACCGTCCTCTATGTCGCCCTGATTATCGCGCTTGGACAGATCGGGGTCCACATTCTCGCGCTGTTGATTCTACTCGCCGTTTACGCTGCGGGAGTCGTTCTCGTCGGCACCTACGCGTTTCAGGACTTTCTGGTCTCGAGTGCGGCCGGAATCTACCTGCTTCTCAACCAGCCCTACGGGATCGGTGACCGAATTCGGATCGGCGACCAGACCGGGATCGTCCAGGAGGTCGATCTGTTCGTCACGAAGATCGAGGACGACTCCGAGGAGTACATCGTCCCGAACCGGAAGGTCTTCGAGAATGGGATCGTCCGCGTTCGGGAGTAGGCGGGGGAGGGAGCGTGGTCCTGTCGAGCCCCGAACCACGGTAACGGCGATCGTGTCGCGAGAAGCGGTCCGAACCTCGTCAGTGCCGCGTTCGTTTCGAGACGGCCGTGGGCGGGTCCGCGCCGAGAGCAGTACCTCCAATAGTACTGTAAGCGAAATATCCCGAATTACAAAACACCGTTATCGGTACACACATATTTATTAAACAGCAGGCGAGTTTGGTGTGTAATGTCGAACCACGGTATAATCGACTCCAAGGTCGGGCTCGTCGGCGCGACGGTGCTCATCATCGGCAACGTCATCGGAGTGAGCGCGTTCGTGTTACCGGGGCCGCTGGCCGGCGACGCCGGTCCGGGAGTGCTGATCGCGCTCGGGCTCGCGATGCTCCCGCTCGGGTTCGGGATCCTCATGTCCCTGCAGCTCGGGAGCGCGATCCCGGTCGCCGGCGGCAGCTACGTCTACGCCTCACGACTGGTCGGCCCGTTCTGGGGATTCCTGTTGCCCTGGATCACCATTCCGGGCGTCTGGGCGGGGATGCTGTTCATCGGACTCGGGTTCGCCGAGTACGCCGGCTTCGTCGCCGACACCGTCCCGTTCGTTCCCGCGATCCCCGAGCTGGCTCTGATCTACGGGCTGTTGCTCCCCTTCATCGTGCTAAACGTTCTCGGGATCAAGATGGTCGCGGTCGTCCAGTTTCTAATGGTCTCGCTGATCGTCGTCGGAATGCTCGCGTTTATCGTTCCCGGCGCGTTCGCGATCGACGTCGACAACTACACGCCGCTGTTTCCCTACGGCGGCGGCGAGGTCATCGTCGCGGTCGTCTCGCTGTACTTTCCGCTTCGGGGGTTCCGGCTCGTCGTCGAACTCGGCGAGGAGATGAAAGAACCGGCGAAGAACATCCCCCGCGTGCTGGCGCTGTCGGCCGTCGTCTCGCTTTCGTTGCTCGTCGGCCTCGTCGCCGTCCTCGTCGGGACGACGAACCACGAACTGCTGGGCGGGATGGACGCCGCCGTCGCGCAGGTCTCGATCGAGAACGTCCCGACGGCGCTGACGGCACTTGTCCTCGTCGCCGCCGCGATGGGGGCGCTGACGTCGATCAACATGACCTACACCGCCTACTCGCGGCTGCTGATGCGAGCCGGGCGCGACGACATCATCCCCGGTTCGATCGCCCGGATCCACGATCGGTACGACTCGCCGTACGTCGCCGTTCTCCTGCTGGGCGTGCCGCCGCTGCTCGTCGCGCCGATCTCACCCGGAACGGTCACGCTGTCGGTCGCGCTCTCGCTGACGATCCTGTTCGGACTTGCCGTCTCGGGCGTCGCGCTCTGGCGGCTTCCCGAGGAGTTCCCGGATCGCTACGAGTACTCGCTGTACAGGCTCCCCCCGTGGCTGCTCAAGGTCACGGCCGTCGGCGCGGTCGCCTCGGCGGCGTTTCTCTGGGTGCTGGTCTCGACGCAGCTCCCGGCGATGGTCGCGGTTCTGGTCGGCTGGATGGCGCTTGGCTACGCCTTCTACCGCGCTCGACTGTGGTACTTCGGCGAGCGCGGGATCGACCTCGAGACACGGATGCAACGGCTCCACGAGAACGAGCAGCTCGAACCGGAGGGTTAGTCCTCGAGCGAGAGTCCGGCGTGCCAGCGGTCGACGCCCGCTTCCCGCTTTTTCTCGTCCATCCTCGCGAGCAGGTGGGTCGCGAGCGTCGCGGTCTCCGCGGCTCGGGATTCGCCCTCGGTGCTGAACTCCCCGCCCTGGCGGTCGGCGTACACCGTACAGACCGCGCCCGCACGCAGCCCGTAGACGCTCGCGAGTGTCATGATGGCGCTCGCCTCCATCTCGATGTTCTTGACGTTCGCGGCGGCGAGCTCCTCGATCAGGTCCTCTGAGCCGGCGGCCTCGAACCCCTCGAACCCGGGCCGTCCCTGGCCGGCGTAAAACGAGTCGGCGCTCATCGTGACGCCGGTGTGGTAGTCGTACCCCAGCCGCTCGGCGGCGGCGATCAGCGCGCTGACGACCTCGTGGTCCGCGGCGGCGGGGTAGTCCTCGCGGACGTACTCGTCGCTGGTGCCTTCCTGGCGGAGGCCGCCGGTGGTGATCACGAGGTCGCCGACGTCCATCTCGGGCTGGACGGCACCACAGGAGCCGACGCGGATGAACGTCTCACAGCCGACACGGGCCAGCTCCTCGACGGCGATGGCCGCGGAGGGACTGCCGATCCCCGTCGAGGTGACCGAGATCGGCGTCCCCTCGTAGCTGCCCGTCGCGGTGCGGTACTCGCGGTGGTGAGCCCGGATCTCGTGGTCGTCCCAGTAGTCGACGATGACCTCGAGCCGCTCGGGGTTGCCCGGCAGGAGGACGGTGTCGGCGACGTCCTCGGCGGCGACCTCGAGGTGGTACTGTACGTCCGCGTTCGGATCTTCGCTGTCTCCCGGCATTCGGCTCCGCGGTTCGCGCTCGCGGTGTATATAAATGCCGGGCTCCCGTAGCCCGGGTATGGCAGACGGCACGCTCGCGGACACCTACGTCGCCGCGCTCCAGCACGACCTGGCGGATCTGCCCCCCGAGGCGACCCTGGTCGGCGTCGTCCGGAAACCTGCGCCGTGGTTTTCCGCTGCCGTCGACGAGAACGTCCCCGAACTGGGACCGCCCGCCGACCTCCTCGAGGCGGTCCGAACAGCCGAGGACGATCTCAAGATGCAGGGCCTCTGCGAGGAGGGGGCGCACAACGCCGCCTGGGATCGGGTGGATTTCGGCGAGCGCTACCGCAGCCACCTCGAGGGGTCGGCCGACGCACAAGCCGCCCTCGAAGAGCTCACGGACCGACTCGCCGACGGGGAGTCGCTGGCGCTGGTCTGTTACGAAAACACCGAGAAAAAGCGGTGTCATCGGACGATCCTGCGGGGACGACTCGAGGAATCGTCGTCGCGGTGATCGCGTTTGTCCCCGCGCGTCGAGAACCACCCTGCCGTTTTGCCGCGATTCTTGTGGAAAGGTACCATATATCGTATAATCTGGATGGAAAGACCGCCGTCGTGACCGGGGGCGCGTCCGGGATCGGGAGAACCACCGCACTGCGGTTCGCGAGGGAGGCGCGAACGTCGTCGTCACCGACGTCCTCGCCGAGGAGGGACGAGCGGTCGTCGAGGAGATCGAGTCGGCGGGCGGAGCCGCAACGTTCGTCGAGACCGACGTAACCGACCGGACGCCGTCGAGGCGATGGTTACGGCCGCCGTCGACGCGTACGGGAGTCTCGACAACGCGGGTATCGAAGGCGAGGACGATCCGACCGCCGAGCAGACCGAGGCCAACTAGGACCGGGTCCTCGAGATCAACCGCAAAGGCGTCTGGCTGTGCACGAAGTACGAACTGCAGGAGATGGCCGCCAACGGTGGCGGCGCCGTCGTCAATACGTCCTCGATCGCGGGGCTCTCCGCCGCGGGGGCGGCGCCGTACGCCGCGAGCAAACACGGGGTCGTCGGACTGACACGCGTGGCTGCAACGGAGTATGCCTCGGCCGACGTCCGCGTCAACGCGGTCTGTCCCGGAGTCATCGGGACGGCGATGGTCGAACGGGCGGCCGAGGAGGACCACGAAGAGATCGAGCAGTTCGTCGGAATGCAACCGCTCGGTCGAATGGGACGGCCCGAGCAGGTCGCCAGCGCCATCGTCTGGCTCAGCTCCGACGAGTCCTCGTTCGTTACGGGCACCGCCAACCCCATCGACGGCGGCTTCACGGCGCGGTGACCGGTCGACTCGTCGCTACTCGAGTGTCTCCTGTGTGATCGTGTTCGGCAGCAGCTCCTCGAGGGTGTACTCGGTGACGGCGTCGTCGCCCTCGTCACAGAGCACGACAAGGTCGCCGTCGCAGAACTCCGCGAGCGTCTGGCGACACATCCCGCAGGGCGTGACCCCGTCCCGACGGTCGGAGCTGACCGCGAGCCTGGAGAACTCGCGGTGGCCGTTCTTGACGGCCTCGGCGATCGCGACCTCCTCGGCGTGGAGGCTGTTGCTGTAGTTGGCGTTCTCGAGGTTACAGCCGACGAACACCTCACCGTCCTCGGTCTCGAGAGCGGCGCCGACGCGGTACTCCGAGTAGGGGACGTGAGCATCGGCCTGAATCTCGCGGGCGGCGTCGATCAGCTCGTCCATACGGGCGCTACTGCGAGCGGGTCAAAGAAGGCACCGACCCGCGGGCTCAGTCCTCGTCGCCGTCGTAGGCCTCGCCGGCGGCCTCGGGAAGCCGGGTCTTGCCGACGAAGACGAGGACGACGATCACCGTCACGTACGGCACCGTCCGGATGAGCTCGGTCGGGACGGCGTAACCCAGGTTCTGGAGCTGGATCTGGACCGACTCGAGGCCTGCGAAGAGGAACGAGCCGAACAGCGCGCCGATCGGGTGGTAGTTCGCAAAGAGGTAGGTCGCGATCGCGATGAACCCTCGTCCGCCGATGGCGGTCTCGCCGCTGCCGGCGAAGGTGCCGAGCTGGCCGAGCGCGAAGCCGGCGCCGCCGAGGCCGGCGAACACGCCCGACAGGAGCACGGCGGTGTACCGCACCCGCCGGACGTCGACGCCCGCGGTGTCTAGCGCCTTCGGGTTCTCGCCGCTGGCGACGACCCAGCGGCCGAACGACGTCCGGTTGAGCAGGTACCAGCCCGCGACGGCGGCCCCGAGCATGAGATACACCTGCGGGGGCGTGTCGAACAGCAGGTAGCCGACCACCGGCAGCTCGGAGAGCACTGGGATCGTGACGTTCTCGAAGCGACCGACGCCCGCGGTGTTGGGGCTCTGGAAGACGATCCGTGAAGCGAACGGCGCCAGCCCCAGCGCGATCAGCCAGACCGCGAGACCGGCGATGATCTGGTCGGCCTTGAAATCGATACAGACGATCGCAAAGAGGAGGGCAAAGAGCGTGCTCGTGAGGACGCCGACGGCGAAGCCCCACCAGTGATGAGAGAGCGCCAGCGTCGACTCGCCGGCGCCGAGCCAGAACGTGACGAGGATCGCCGAGAACGCCGAGACGATCAGCAGTCCCTCGATCCCGATGTTGATGACGCCGCTCTTCTCGGCGAAGATACCGCCGATGGCCGCCAGCGCGATCGGGACGGCGAGGCGCAACATCGCGGTGTGGGTGCTCGGGCTGGCCGCGATCGAGAGCAGGGCGCCGGCCCAGGAGTCGGGGAACGCGAGGCCGGCGGCGATCCACAGCGCCGCGAGGACGCCGAGGCCGGCGAGCAGGCTCCGGCGATCGGGTCGGGAGGGAAGCTCAATCATCGACCTCACCTCCGGTCGACCGGGCCGGTTCCGGCTCCTCGACGTCGACGTAGCGTCGCCCGATCATACGGAAGAACTCGGGCATCGCCACGAAGAGGATGATGGTCCCCGAGAGGATGCCGACGAGTTCGGGCGGGACGTCGGTCGCGGTGTTGATCGAGCTCGCGCCGCTGTCGAGGACGCCGAACAGGAACGCCGCGGCGCCGACCCCGAGCGGGTTGTTCCCCGCGAGGATCGAGACGGCGATCCCGTCGAACCCGATGTCGGGGACGTTCTCGAGCCAGCGGCCGTGCTCCATCAGCACCCAGAAGGCGCCGGCGATACCACCCAGCGCCCCCGAGAGAGTCATGCTCGCGACGGTCATGCGCTTCTCGTCGACGCCGCCGTAGGCGGCCGCAGCGGGCTGGACCCCGGTCGTCCGCAGCTCGTAGCCGAAGGCGGTCCGGGCGAGCAGCCAGGCGATCCCGACGATGAGCGCGATTGCGAAGCCCAGCGCGAGCAGCGAGAAGTTCATCCGCGGGCTGAACCCGACCAGCGGCAGGTTCGGGATCTCCGCGTACTCGGGGATGGCCCGGGTCTGGGGGTTGTCACTCGCCGGATCCTGGAACCGCCAGGACAGCAGCGTCGAGGTGACGCCGACGGCAATGAAGTTGAGCATGATCGTCGTGATGACCTCGTTGGCGCCCGCGTAGGCCTTGAGCGCGCCGGGGATCGCCCCGTAGAACCCCCCGCCGACCGCGCCCGCGAGGACGCCGATCGGGACCAACAGGACGGTACCGACGAAGCCGCCGGGGAGGTAGGAGGCGGCGAACAGCACGGTCACCGCGGTCGTCAGCCCGCCGACGACGAGCTGGCCCTGGGTTCCGATGTTGAACAGCCCGGCCCGGAAGGCGACGGCGACCGACAGCCCGGCGAAGATCAACAGCGTGGTCTGGCGAAGCGTCGTCGCGAGGTTGTAGTTGTGCAGCTCCCAGCCGCCCTCGAGGGGGTGTCCCAGCGCGCCGAGGAACAGCTCGTAGTAGACCTGCATCGGGTTGTAACAGAACGTCGCCCCGGCGAGGTCGAGCCCCGCCCGACAGGTCGCGAACGCCCCCGAAACGAACACGAGGACGCCCCCGAGCAGGATCGCCGTCAGCAGCGCCGCGACGCTGATCGCGACGCGTTCGAGCACCGACGCGTGGACGAGTCGCTCGAGCAGCCGTTCGAAGTCCTCGCGCATCAGCGCTCACCTCCGGCGTTGGCGTTGGCGTCGGCGCCGCCTGCCCTCGCGGGCTGTGTCCCCTCGTCCGGTCGCTCCCCGGCCATCAGCAGGCCGAGCTCCTCCTCGGTGACGTCGTCGGGATCCGTGACAGCGACGAACTCGCCCTCGTAGATCACCGCGAGCCGGTCCGACAGCGCCTGCACCTCGTCGAGGTTCGAGGAGACGACCAGCACCGCCTTCCCCTCCCGCCGGAGGTCGAGCAGCCGCTCGTGGATGAACTCGGTCGAGCCGATGTCGACCCCCCGCGTGGGGTGGGTCGCGACCACGAGCTCCGGATCGCGCTCGAGTTCGCGGCCGACGACGAACTTCTGCTGGTTCCCTCCGGAGAACGATTCGGCGTCGGCGTCGGCGGTCGGCGGGCGTACGTCGTAGGTCTCGATGACGTCCTCGGCGTGGTCCCGGACGTCGGCCCAGTCGATGCGTCCGTTCCGGGCGAACCGCGCCGAGCGCTGGCTGCCCAGCACGGCGTTCTCGACGAGATCGAACGGCATGACCAGCCCCTGCTCGTGGCGATCCTCCGGGACGTGGGCCATGCCGCCCTCGATCCGGCGACGGCGAGACCAGTCGGTGACGTCCTCGCCGTCGAAGCGGACCGTTCCGCCGTCCGGCGTTCGTAGCCCCGTGATTGCCTCGATCAGCTCGCTCTGGCCGTTGCCGTCGACGCCCGCGATCCCGACGACCTCGCCGGCCCGAACCTCGAGGTCGATCCCCGAGACGACCTTGACCCCGCGGTCGTCCTCGACGGTGACGTCCGCGGTCGCCAGGACGGGGTCGCCGGTTTTGACGGGATCGCTGTCGGCCTCCAGCAGGACCTCCCGGCCGACCATCAGCTCCGCGAGCTCCTCGCGGGTGGTCTCGGTCGGCTCGACGCTCGCGACGGCCCGTCCGTCACGGAGGACGGTGACGCCGTCGGCGGCGTGTGTCGCCTCGCCGAGCTTGTGGGTGATGAAGATGATCGTCTTCCCGCGCTCGGTCAGGGCCTCGAAGACGCCGTAGAGGTCCTCGACCTCCTGGGGGGTGAGCACGGCCGTCGGCTCGTCGAAGATGAGCACGTCGGCGCCCCGGTACAGCGTCTTCAAGATTTCGACGCGCTGGCGGGCGCCGACGCTCAGCTCGGCGACCGTCGCCGAGGGGTCGACGTCGAAGCCGTACCGATCGCAGAGATCTCGGATCTCGCGGTCGATGCGCGCGCGGTCGACGGCGAGCCCGCCCCACTTCTTGGGCTCGTTGCCAAGCGCGATGTTCTCGGCGACGGTCATCGTCTCGACCAGCATGAAGTGCTGGTGGATCATCCCGACGCCGGCGTCGATCGCGTCCCGGGGCCTGTCGAAGGACCGTTCCTGACCGTCGACGATCACCCGTCCCTCAGTGGGTCCGTAGAGCCCGTAGAGGACGTTCATCAGCGTCGTCTTGCCGGCCCCGTTCTCGCCCAGCAGCGCGTGGACGTTCCCGCGTTCGACCCGGAGGTCGACGTCGTCGTTGGCGACGACGCCGGGGAACCGCTTGGTGATTCCATCGAGGTGAACCGCGAGCTCCTCGTCGGTCCGCACGTCGCTTGCGGCCGCGTCTGTTCCGGTCATCGCTGGCTCATAGCTCCCCCGGGACGTCGATCTCGCCGTCGATGAGCTTCTCGCGGGAGTCCGCGAGCTCGGCCCTGATCTCCTCGGGAATCTCGTCGCCGAGTGACTGCCCGTAGACGACGTCGACGCCGTCGTCCTCGAGGCCGAGCTCCTCGACCTCGCCACCCTCGAACGTTCCCTCGACGGCCGACTCGATCGCGGTAAACACCGCCCGGTCGACCTGTTTGACCATGCTCGCGACGATGACGTCGGCGTAGTCGTCCTCGCTGACCGACTGGTCGTCGTCGACGCCGATCGCGAACCGTCCTTCCGACTGGGCCGCCTGGAAGACGCCGATGCCGGTGCGGCCGGCCGCGTGGAAGACGACGTCTGCGCCCCGATCGTACATCAGGCGTGCGGTCTCCTGGCCGGCCGCGGTGTCGTTGAACTCCCCGACGTAACTCGAGAGGAGTTCGATGTCGGGGTCGACGTACTCGACGCCGGCCGCGAAGCCGGCGTGGAACGACTCGATCAGCGGCGTTTCGGTCCCGCCGACGAAGCCGACCACCGACTCGTCGGGGTTGGTCGAGCCGTCGCCCGCCGAAAACTCCGTCTGGGTCAGCAGGCCGGCGAGGTGGCCGGCCTGAAACGAGCCGCCGGGCTCGTCGAAGACGTAGCTTCGGACGTTGGGCGCCTCGACGACCGAGTCGACGATGATGAACTCCTGGTCGGTGTAGGCCGCGGCGTTCTCGGCGAGGGCTCCCTCCTGTGCGTAGCCGATACAACAGATCAGATCGTACCGCCCCGATTCGGCGAAGTTCCGCTGCGTGCCGTCGAACTCCCCCTCCGACTCGGGCTCGGCCTGATCGAACAGGACGTCGAACTCCTCCTCGGCCCGCATGGCGCCCTGCTGGGCCATGTCGTTGAACGAGTTGTCACCGAGGCCGCCGGAGGCGTAGACCACCCCGACGTTGACGTCCGGATCCCTGCCGGCCTCGTCGAACCCGCTGACGCAGCCGGCCAGTGCGACACAGCCGGTTACCCCGGCCGCGCGCAGAACCTCCCGTCTTTCGCGTGCCATCGTGGTACTGCTAGTCCACGAAGGTGGGTTAAATGGTACGAAATACTGCTCGAGGTTGGACAGTCGTGTATCTACGCTGATCGTTAATTACGTTCGACGACTCTCAGCGGGCCGCTTCGATCGCCGTCTCGATAACGGACCGCCCCTCCGCGACGAGCTCGTCGACCTCGTCGCTCTCGGCGTAGAGCCGAACGTAGGGCTCCGTACCGCTCGGACGGACCAACAACCACGAGGCGTCCGCGAACTCGAGGCGCACGCCGTAGTCGGTGTCGACGCCCGCCTCGGGGAACGCTGCGGGAAGCTCGGACTCGAGCCGGGCCATCGCGTCGGCCTTGAGACGATCGGGGCAGTCGACGCTGACCTTCCGGTAGGGACGCTCCGTGACCGGCTCCCGCAGGCTCGCGACGTCTCCGGCCTCGGCGACGAGCGCGGCGACGACGGCGGCGCTCGCGACGCCGTCGATCCAGCCGCCGAAGGGGACATGGATGTGTTTCCAGGGCTCGGCCGCGAAGACGACCGCGGCGTTCTCGTCCGCCCGCCCGCGTTCCCGAGCGATCCCCTCGTGGAGCGCACCCAGACGGACCCGCTCGACGCGACCGCCGGCCTCCCGAACCCGCTCGTCGATCCGGGCCGAGGCGTTTGGCGTCGTGACGACGACGGGATCGGAGACGTCGCTTCCCGCCGCGTAGTGTTCGGCCGCGACCGCGAGGACGGTGTCCTCGTGGACGACCGAGCCGTCGGGCTCGAGGACGACGAGCCGATCCGCGTCCCCGTCGTGGGCGAGCCCGAGGTCGAACGAGCCTTCGGCGAGGAACTCGCTGAACTCCGTCAGCGTCTCGGGGGTCGGCTTGCTCTCCCGGCCGGAGAAGTGGCCGTCGACGGTGGCGTTGACGCCGACGACATCGGCGCCGAGCGCGTCGAGAACCTGCGGGGTCGCCAGCGCGCCGACGCCGTTCCCGCAGTCGACCGCGATCGACAGCCCCGAGAGCGGGGCCCGGTCGGCGAATCTGGTTCGGACGTAGTCCGCGACGGCGTCGCGGTACTCGCCGAGGACGTCGGCCCGCTCCGAGCGGCCCCACGCCTCCCAGCTGGCGAGTCCGGACTCCTCGGCACTGACCTGTTCGTCGATCAGCGCCTCCGCGTTGCTGTCGTACTCGACGCCGTCGACGAACAGCTTGATCCCGTTGTCGCTGGGCGGGTTGTGGCTCGCGGTGAGCATCACGCCGCGTCGTCCCCGGGACGCGAACGCAAGCGCCGGCGTCGGCACGCGGCCGACCCGACGAACGTCGGCGCCGGCACTCTCGAGGCCGGCCTCCATCGCCGCGGCGAGCGCTGGTCCCGTCTCGCGCCCGTCGCGGCCGACGACGAACGTGGTACCGGGTTCGCCCGCGGCCTGACCGACCGAGAGCGCAAGCGATGGCGATACGTCCTCGACTGGGCCCCGGATCCCCGCGGTCCCGAACAGTGTCATGGTGGGCCGTTCCGCGAGGAGCTACTTATTCGACTCGAACGTGTTACGCCTCGGGGAGGTCGTCGATCAGGACGACGGCCTCACCGTCGACGACGGTCGTGTCGTTGTTCTCGTCTCGGACGACCGTCTCGAGGCGGTACTGGGCGTTGCCCAGGTCCTCGACGATCTCGACGCGGGCCGAAACCCGATCGCCGATCCCGACGGGACCGGCGAACTCGAGATCCTGGGAGAGATAGATCGTCAACCCCGGCAGCCGTGCCAGCGCAGCGCTGATCAGTCCCGAAACGAGCGTGCCGTGGACGATGCGGCCGCCGAAGCGGGTGTCGGCGGCGAACTCCTCGTCGAGGTGGAGCCGGTTCGTGTCGCCGCTGATCTCTGCGAACGCGCGGACGTCCTCGTCGGATAGCTCCTTCTCGAAGGTGACGTTGTCGCCGGGGGCAAGCGCCGTCGGGTCCTCGACGCTGCGTTCGAACGTCCAGTCGGGGTCGGCGAACTCGAGAGAAGGGACCGACGCGTCGGAGTAGTCGTCGCTCGATTCGGTCGAACCCATCGCGGCGACGGCGGCGCGGTTGGCCGCGGTCGCGCTCCGGAGGACCGATCTGGTCGCTGTCGACCAGGCGTTTGCCAGGGCGCCAAAGCCGTTCTCGCCGGCGTTCTGGTGGGACATCTACTTTCGCATAGGGACGAACCCATTATACGTCTTTGGCTACACAATGCGCGGTTATCCGCGGAGACGACGGAGCGGTAACCGACGCTTTCGTCCGACCGCGACGCGGGTTTGGCGGAAAACCACACGAGGGGGCGACGATAGCCCCTAATATGCAACTGAAACCACTCAATGGCACTCGATGGTATGCAGCGGAAACGTTTATCCGTCCGGAGCGTGTTGACTGTATTGATGACGGACGACTCCGACCGATCGCCCTGGTTCCCACCGTCGATGTTCGCCGAGCAGATGCAAAGCGCCGGCGAACAGGTCGCCGAATCCCAGCAGGAGATGCTGAAGCAGTTGCTGGAGGCCGGCTCCGCGAACCCCCTCGAGAGCGCCTCGAGCTTCGGGCCGATGAACATGGGGACGGCGACGTTCAAGGCGCGGGTCCAGAGCGGCGGTCGGATCAGTATTCCCGAACCCGAACGGGAAGCCCTCGACATCGAAGAGGGCGATATCGTCCAGACGATCGTCGTTCCCGTCAAACGCAACCGAGAGGAAAACTCATGACTCAGAACCCACTCACCGCCATGTTCACCGCACAGCGCACCGCCATCGAACAGAGCCAGCAGCTCACCCACGACGCCCTCGAGGCCCAGAAGGCCTCCATCGGCGCCGTCGTCGACGCCGTCGAGTCCTCGAACTCGGCCGTCGAGACCAACGCCGAGTTCACCAAAGGCGCCGTCGAGGCCTACTTCGACGCCGTCGAGGCGTCGCTGCCCGAGGACGGCCTCGACCTCGAGGAGTTCCGCGGACAGTTCGAGGAGAACGTCGACGCGATGACCGAGGCCCAGCAGGAGTCGCTGTCGGCCGTCGCCGAGGCGCTCCGGGAGTCCGAGGCCGCCTACGACGAGTTCGCCGCCAGCTACGCCGAGGTCGTCGACACGAGCTTCGAGGCCGTCCTCGAGGCCCACGAGCAGACCGAGGAGAACGTGTCGGCGATGACCGAGAACGTCGACGCCGTGGCCGAGGAGTTCGACGTTTCGGCGTAACGACCATAGCCTTTTGATCACACGCCCCAATTTTCCCACACAATGACAGACACACCGCCGCAGTCACAGAACTGGAACGCGTTCGCCGAACAGTGGAACGAGCAGTTCCTCGAGGCCTTCGAGAACAACGTCGAGGCCCAGGCCCGATTCGTCGAGAGCTGGGCCGAAACCGTCGGCGAGATGAGCGACGACGCCGAGTTCTCCGACGGCGTCGAGGGTTACGCCCGCGCCTACGAGGCCTGGATGAACGCCTCCCAGCAGATGGTCGAACGGATGAACGACCAGTTCGAGGGCGAGGACGTCGAGATCGAGGAGTTCCGTGACGTCTGGCTCAACACCGCAAACGAGGCGTTCAAGGAGGTCATGTCGACGACCGCCTTCGCGAAGATGACCGGCGAGACCGTCGGCGACGTCCTCGAACTCCAGCAGGAGGCCGACGAGGCCGCCGAGGAGACGCTGCGCTCGCTTGGTTTCCCGACCGAGAGCGACGTCGTCGAGGTCGGCGACCGGCTCGTCGAGCTCGAGCGCCGACAGCACGCCGTCGAGCAGAAACTCGACCGCGTTCTCGACCACCTCGAGGAGCAATGAAGAATCCGTACACGACAGCCCTGGAGATGCAACGGCAGGCCTGGGAGGGTGCCGCCGATCTCGCCGAGAAGACCCAGGTCACACCCGATCGCACCGAAACCCTCGAGAACGTCGCGGTCGGCCAGACGCCAAGCGAGGTCGTCTACGAGGAGAACAAGCTCCAGTTGCTCCACTACGAGCCAAAGACCGAGGAGCAACACGACATCCCGATCCTCATCGTCTACGCGCTGATCAACAAACCCTACATCCTCGATCTCCAGCCCGACCGCTCGGTCGTCCAGACACTGCTCGAGGCTGGCTTCGACGTCTACCTGATCGACTGGGGCGAGCCCTCGAAGCTCGACCGCCAGCTCGGCCTCGACGACTACGTCAACCGCTACATCGACAACTGCGTCGACGAGGTCCGGGAGCGTTCGGGCCAGGACTCGATCAACGTGCTTGGCTACTGCATGGGCGGGACGATGTCGGCCATGTACGCCGCCCAGCACCCCGAGAAGGTCGAGAACCTCGCCCTGATGGCCGCCGGCCTCTGCTTTGCGGGCGAGGGCGGCGTCCTCGAGCTGTGGGGTAGCGAGGACTACTACGACCCCGAGACCGTCACCGAGACCTTCGACAACGTTCCCGCCGAGTTCCTGGACATCGGCTTTGCGCTGATGGATCCGGTCGCGAACAACGTGACGAAGTACGTCCGCTTCTACGACAACATGGAAGACGAGGACTTCGTCGAGAACTTCGGCCGGATGGAGCGGTGGCTCGACGAGGGGATCGACGTCGCGGGGAAGGCCTACGAGGAGTTCATCCGCGACATCTACCAGGAGAACAAGCTCGTCGCGAACGAGCTCGAGCTGGGCGGGGAGGAAGTCGACGTCTCGAACATCGACATGCCCGTATTACAGATCGTCGCGGAGTACGACCACCTCATCCCGCCGGGTGCCTCGAAGCCGTTCAACGAGTCGGTCGCCTCCGACGACACCGAGGTCATGGAGTTCGCGACGGGCCACATCGGGATGTCGGTCTCCTCCCGGAGCCACGCCGAGCTCTGGCCCGACGTCTGTGACTGGTTCGAGGCCCGCTCGACCGTCGAGACCGACGCCGAACCCGAGACGCCCGAACCTGACGAGCCCGACGCCGAACCCGAGACGCCCGAACCTGACGAGCCCGACGCGGGGCTGGCCGGCGACGTCGAGGGCGACGAGACCGGACTCGACGAGTTCTCCGAGGACGCCCTCGAGGAGACGGAGGTCGACGACCTGACCGAACTCGACGGCGTCGGACAGTCCTACGCGAACGACCTCGCCGCGGTCGGGATCACCACCTTCGAGGAGCTCGCCGAGGCCGACGCCGACGAGCTCGCCGAGGAAACCGAGATCGCCGCGGCCCGCCTCGAAGACTGGATCGAGCAGGCCGCCGACCGGTAGCGGCCGTCGACGCGCCGCGAGAACCGGTCATCCGGGCCACCAGGCCGACCGCTTCATCTTTTATTCGACACAGTATTGGATGAAACTCGACAGGTCGTTATATAACAATCGGTGGTGGAGTATAGGGTAACGATGTCCATGGAGGGACGTACCTGTGTCATCACGGGATCGGCGCGTGGGATCGGACGCGGAATCGCGGAACACCTCGGCGAGAAGGGTGCGAACGTCGTCATCAACTACCGGTCGTCGGAGGGGGCCGCACACGAGGCCGTCGAGGCGATCGAGGACGCGGGCGGGCAGGCCGTCACGGCCCAGGCCGACGTCGCGGTCCCCGAGGACGTCGAGCACATGCGCGAGGTCTGTCACGACGCGTTCGGCCCGGCGGACGTACTGGTGAACAACGCCGGCATCACCGCCGACAAGCAGTTCACCGAGATGTCCCGCGCGGAGTGGGATCGCGTGATGGACGTCAACCTCGGCGGGATGTTCAACTGCACCCAGACGTTCTACGACGACATCTGGAACGCCGACGAGGGGCGGCTCATCAACATCTCGAGTGTCGTCGGCAAGCAGGGCAACTTCGGACAGGCCAACTACGCCACCGCGAAAAGCGGGATGTTCGGGTTCACTCGGACGATCGCCCTGGAGTTCGCCCAGGGCAGCTCGACGGCCAACTGCGTCGCCCCCGGGTTCACCCGGACCGACATGGTCGAGGGCGTTCCCGACCACGTCCTCGAACGGATCATCTCGGGGATCCCCCTCGAGCGGCTGGCCGAGGTCGAGGATATCGCCGCCGTCGTTCGCTTCCTGGCGAGCGAGGAGTCCTCGTACATCACGGGCGAGGTAATCGACGTCAACGGCGGGATGGACCTCTAGGCCGTAACACCGTTCTCTCGGGGTACCCACCGGAGCCGTCGCCTTCGAGATCCCATACGTTTGCGTTTCCGCATGCGTTTGCGACTACGTCCTCGCTACTGCGTGACAGAAGCGTCTCTCGGGCGATCCGGATAGCGTACTCGAGTAGCGTCGCGCACCTTCCGGACCCGTAACCAAATTCAGTTACAAGAGAGCGGATTCTCGCGCCATATCGCCATCGAGTAAACTGCTCTCCGAAATCGATTTATATGGAGCGTTCGACGTAGTATCTATGGCGATACATCGGCGCAAAATGCTCGCGGGGGTCGGGGGGAGCGCCACGATCGGCCTCGCCGGCTGCCTCAGCAGCGACGAGGACGCCGGCGACGACGATCCGGAGATCAGCGGGGAAACGCTCACGCTGACGACGACAACGAGCACGTACGACACGGGGCTGCTCGACGAACTCAACGCGCCGTTCGAGGACCGGTACGGGGTCACCGTCGACACCGTCTTCCAGGGAACGGGCGCCGCCCTCGAGACGGGCCGTAGCGGCGACTCCGATGTCGTGATGGTCCACGCCCGGTCGCTCGAGGACGAGTTCATGGAGGACGGCTACGGCGTGAACCGCCGCGATCTCATGTTCAACGACTTCGTCGTCGTCGGTACATCGGACGATCCGGCCGGGATCGGCGGCGGAGACGACGTCGAGGAGGCGTTTGTCGCGATCGCCGAGGAGGGAGCGACGTTCGTCTCCCGGGGCGACGAGTCCGGAACCCACACGAAGGAACTCGAGCTCTGGGAGGCCGCCGGCGTCGACGAGTTCGGCGAGTGGTACCGGGAGGCCGGCCAGGGGATGGGCGAGGTCATCACGCAGGTCGATCAGACCGGCGACTACACGCTCGCCGACCGGGGGACCGTCCTCTCGATGCAGTCAGAGATCGACCTCGAGATCCACGTCGAGGGGCCGATCGAGGGCGGCACGGAGCTGCTTGCGAACCCCTACGGGATCGTCGCCGTCAACCCGGGCGTTCACGACGACGTCGAGTACGATCTGGCGATGGCCTACATCGGCTACCTGACGGGTCCCGAGGGCCAGGAGATCATCGAGGAGTACACCGTCGAGGACGAACAGCTGTTCTTCCCCGAAGCAATCTCGGAAGAGCCCAACTTCCAGCAGTACGTCCCCGAAGACTGGGAGCCCGACGACTGAGCCGGATCGATGCCACTCGACCAAGCGACACACCTCGCACTGCTCGCCGAGTTCCCCTTCGAGTGGAACTACATCCGCAGTATCGTCCGCGTCTCGCTGTACGTGAGCCTCGTCGCCGTGACGCTGAGCACGCTGTGTAGCCTCCCGGTGGCGCTGCTGATCGGTTTCAAGCAGTTCCGTGGCAAGGCGCTTGTCACCTCGATCATCAACACCGGGATGGGGTTCCCGAGCGTCGTCGTCGGCCTCGTCGTCCTGTTTGCGCTCTCGAACGAGGGACCGCTGGGATCGTTCGACCTCGTTTTCACCCCTGAGGCGATGATCATCTCGCAGTTCGTCCTCGCAACGCCGGTGATCACGGGCGTGAGCCTCGCCGCTGTCAGCAGCGTCGAACAGAACGTCCGCGACGCGGCCTACGCGATGGGCGGCACGCGGTTCGACGTCGCCCTCGTCACGATCAAGGAGGCCCGGTACGGCATCGCGACGGCGCTTCTGGCCGGCTTCGGCCGGGCGATCAGCGAGGTCGGCTCCGTGCTCATCGTCGGGGGTAATATCGCCGGCGCGGACGGGGAGTCCTACACTCGGACGCTGACGACCGCGATTCAGCTCGAGGCCCGCCAGGGCCGCTTCGAGACCGCGATGATACTCGGAGCGATCCTCGTCGTCCTCGTCTTGCTCGTCAACGCGATCGTCGTTCGACTGGGAAGCGACGACGGAGGGTACCGATAATGCTCACGGCAAGCGATATCTACCACGGCTACGACGGCGAACCGGTCTTCGAGAACGTCTCGCTTTCGGTCACCCCGGGCGAGGTCGTCGCGATCATCGGCCCGTCGGGCGTCGGCAAGTCGACGCTCCTGCGGCTGCTCGCGCTGTTCGACGCTCCCGACCGGGGAGCCGTCGAGTACGACGGCACCGACGTCTGGACCGTCTCCGAACGGCGACGCCTCGAGCTTCGGCGTCGGATCGGGATGGTCTTCCAGGAGGCGAGCCTGTTCGACGCGAGCGTTCGACGCAACGCCGAGTACGGGCTGCGGGTCCGCGAGTCCTGGACCGACCGCCTTCGCCGCGAGTTCGCCGATCTCGTCGGCCAACGGAACGGCACCGGCGCCGAGATCGAGGCCCTCGAAACCGTCGGCCTGCGCGAGAAGGTCGACCAGGACGCTGCGTCGCTCTCGGGCGGCGAAGCCCAGCGCGTCGCGTTCGCCCGCGCGCTCGCGTACGATCCGGACGTCCTCTTGCTCGACGAGCCGACCTCCGATCTCGATCCGCGAAACACGGCGCTGATCGAGGACGCCGTCCTCAAGGCTCGCGACCGGGAGATCGGCGTGGCGATCGCCACCCACGACATGCACCAGGCCGAGCGGGTTGCGGATCGGGTCGCGGTGCTTCTGGAAAACGACATCATCGAGGTCGGCCCGACCGAGGGCGTCTTCGAGAGTCCGACCGACGATCGGACCCGGAAGTTTATCGACGGGGAACTGATATACTGAGCCGTGACGGCGGCTCACGCCGCCTTTCCAGCCGAAAATGACGATCGAAAAGGAATACAGTACGCAGCTGGCCGCCGACGGCGTCACGATCGATCGACGCGACATCGAGATGCTCGACGCCATCGACCAGTACGGCTCCCTGCAGCGGGCGGCCGACGAGCTCGGGCGCTCGTACGCCTGGCTCCAGCGACGGCTCGTCGAACTCGAGAACGCCGTCGGGGAGCTCACGGAGCGCCGGCGGGGTGGAAGCGGCGGCGGCGGAACGGAGCTCACCGAGACCGCCCACGAGCTGCGTCGCCAGTTCACCCGACACGAGACCGAGCTCGACGGCGTCGCGCAGGCGACGGAGTCGGTCCTTGCGGGGACCGTTCGGGACCGAACCGGCGAGCTGGCGACCGTGGAGACGGCGGTCGGGCCGATCGTGGCACTGGTCCCGGACGGGGCGACCGACGTTCAGGTCACCGTCCGCTCCGACGCGGTCGTGCTGGGGAACCCCGAGGAGTCGCTCCGAGCGGACGAGACGAGCCTCCGAAACCAGTTTACGGGCGTCGTCGAGGAGCTGGAAGCCGGCGAGACGATCACGCGAGTGACGGTTCGGCTCGGCGACGACGCCGAGCTCCAGGCGCTGATCACCAACGCCAGTGCGGAGCGACTCGACGTCGCGGTCGGAGAGCCGATCCGGGCCTCGTTCAAGGCGACCGCGGCCAGAGCGATCCGGATCGATTGAGGGCGACCGAGTCGCCCGACGGCGGCGCTCTCAGCGCCGTCGTTTTTCCTTCTCGAGGACGCGGACGTTCTCGATCCCCGTGTCGGGGTACTGGCCCTCGGCGTCTTTCTCGACGGCCTTGACCATGTCCCAGACGACGTTCAGCCCCGTCGTGACCCCCTCGAGGGCCTCCATCTCGCAGCCGGTCTTCCCAGTGGTCTCGACGGCGACCTCAAGCTCGACCCGATCCTCGCCCAGCTCGAAGGCGGTGTCGACGTTCGTGATCGGAATCTGGTGACACATCGGAATCGTCTCCCAGGTGTGTTTGACCGCCTGGATCGCGCCGACGCGGGCCGTCGCGAGGACGTCGCCTTTCCCGACCGCGTCCTCGCTGATCGCCTCGACGGTCGAGGGCTGCAGGCGGATCTCGCCGACGGCGACCGCCCGGCGCTCGCTGTCGGGTTTGTCGCCGACGTCGACCATCTGGACCTCGCCCTCGTCGGTGGTGTGGGTCAGCTCGTCGGCGCCGGGATCCTCGTCGCTTCGCGGATCCGGGTTCGTCCCCTCGGCGGGAGACGGATCGTCAGACATCGCGATCACCCCACAGGACCGCGGGAAGCTCCTCGAGTAGCTCGGAGGCGAGAAAGCCCTCCTCGTGGCGGTCGGCAAGCCGTTCGCCCGCGAGTCCGTTGACGTGGGCCCCCGCGGCCGCGGCGTCCATCGGCTCGGCGTCCTCGAGCAGGGCAGCGACGATCCCCGCGAGCGTGTCCCCGGTGCCGCCGACCTTCATGCCGACGGTCCCCGAGCGGCTGATCCGGGTCCGTTCGCCGTCGGTGATCACGTCGTTTTCCCCCTTCGCGAGGACGACGTGGCCCAGCTCGGCTGCGAAGGTCTCGATCTCGTCGGCGACGGCCGCCAGGTCGTCGGTGTCGGGTCCGCCCATCCGGGCGAGCTCGCCGCGGTTGGGCGTACAGACCAGCGTCGCGTCGGTCTCGATCTCCGGGACGACCTTGAGGGCGTCGGCGTCGACGACCGCGGGACCCTCGTACTCCACGAGGAACCGCCGCGCGGCCTCGAGCGTCGCGTCGTCGGTACCCAGCCCGGGGCCGATGACGACGACGTTGTCGTACTGGGCCGCGGTCTCGAGGAGGTCCTCGGCGATCTCGGGCGTGAGGATCTCGTTCTCGTAGGGCTGGACGATGAGGTCCTCGGCGTACCCCTGGATCTCACCGGCGACGGCGTCGGGCGCCGCGACGAAAGACAGTTCGGCGCCGGCTCGCAGGGCAGCCTGGGCGGCCAGCGCTGGCGCGCCCGTGTAGGGCCCCCCACCGATCACGTAGGCCCGGCCGTCCCGTCCCTCGGGCTCCGCGAGGGAGACGTCGCCGGGGCCGACGTCCCGCTCGGCCGCGGCGGGGATGCCGATGTCGGCGACCGTGAGTTCGCAATCGAGGTCCGCGAGGCCGGGTTTCGTGTCGTGGAAGGTGACGACTCGGTCGGTCTCGACGGCGTTGTCGGCGACCGCGCCGGCGTCGGCGTCGAACCCCGAGGGGACGTCGACGGCGACGACGGTCGCGTCAGCGGCGTTGATCGCCTCGGCCGCAGTTGCGGCTGGCTCGCGGAGGTCGCCGCTGATGCCGGTACCGAGCATCGCGTCGACGACGACGTCGCAGTCGGGGAGTTCGAACCCGCTCGAGTCCGTGATCTCCCGGGTCTCGTAGCCCGCCTCCTGCAGGGCATCCCAGTTCTCGCGGGCGATCTCGGTGCCGATGCGCTCGGCGCGTCCGAGCAGGAGCGTGGTGACGTCGTAGCGGTCGAGAAAGCGGGCCGCGACGAACGCGTCCCCGCCGTTGTTTCCGCGTCCGGCGACGACGGCGACGCTCGAGCCCGGCTCCGCGGTCTCGCGGACCGCTCGCGCGACCGCGTTGCCGCTGGATTCCATCAGCTGCTTCTGCGAGACGCCAAGCGCCGCGGCGTTCTCGTCGACGGCGGCCATCCGCTCGCCTGTGATCATGGCCGTGCGTTCGCGGGGCGCGCCGTTGAAGATTGCGGACGAAACGCTCAATCAGGTCGGGTCCCAACCCCGGTCGTGAACGTCTTCTGGCTCGACGAGGACTCCCGGCTCGCCGCCCGCTACCACTGTGACGAGCACGTCAACAAGCTGCTGCTCGAGGCCGCGCAGGTCCTGTGTACCGCGGCCCGCGAGAACGGCTACGAGCGGGCGTTTCTCTACGCTCCAACCCACACCGGCCACCCCGTCACCGAGTGGGCGACCGAGTCACGAGCGAACTGGCTACGCCTGCGCGACCACGCCGCGGCGCTCAACGCGGAGTTCGTCGAGCGCTACGAGAAAGACGACGATCACGCCAGCTGGACGGTGATCGAACGGATCGAGCCCGACGAGATCGTCTTTCCCACCGACGAGCCGACGCCGCGCCCGCAGGCGATGCCGGACGAGTACAAACGGCCTGGCGATCCCGTCGCGGCCTACCGGGCGTACTACGCCGGCGAAAAGGCCGAGTGGGCCACCTGGGCTCACACCGAGGAGCCGCCGTGGCTCGAAGCGTCCCTCGACGCCGCGGGCTCGGACGTCCGTACCGAGGACTGATTAGTACCGGATCTCGAACCCGTCCTCGCCCTCGGGCTGCTCGTACTCGACTTCGACGTCCTCGACGTCGGCCGCCGGACTCCCCTCGTGGCAGAACTCGATCATCGACTCGACCGCCGGTTCGGGGCCCTCGAACACCGCCTCGACCCGCCCGTCCTCGAGGTTCTTCACCCAGCCGTCGACGCCTTCCTCACGGGCCGTGTCGCGGGTGGTCGCGCGGTAGTAGACGCCCTGTACGTTGCCGGTGACGAAGACGTGTGCGCGGGTTCGGTCCGTCATGTGCGTGGCGTCGGCGGCGACCGGGAAAAATCCAGCCGTCCGCTCGCGGGACGAAGCGACACCGAAAGAACCCTCCGGCGACAACCTCCCGGCAGATGGGTCCCATCGAACGCATCGAGGACGAGTATCTCGACGTCTCGACGAGCCGTGCGACCGTCCGGGAGCTGCTCGAATTACTGGGCGGGGCGATCCTGTTCGTCCTCGCAGCCTGGGCGCTAACCCGATACCTGCTAGGGGAGACGATCGCGCTGTACGTCGCCGCGGGACTGTCCGTCGTGTTCGTGATCACGATCGTTTCGCAGGCGTACTGGGCGATTACCGGGCGGGAGGATTACGAGCAACGCGAGTAATGAACCGTTGAAAACGTTGTGAACGGAACGCCGGCTTACTCCCGCGTCCGCAGGTGGTGGAAAACGTAGGTCTGGGCGTAGCCCGCGTACTCGCCCCCGAACCGCTCGCGAAGCGCCCGCGAGGTCGCCGCGTACGACCCCCGGTCGCAGTCGGGGTAGTACTCCTCGACCGCCGTCTTGAGCCACGTATCGAGCGGGACGGCCTGGTCGAACCCCAGCGAGAACAGCAACACGCAGTCCGCGACCTTGTCGCCGACGCCGACGAACCGCTTCAGATATTCGCGGGCGTCCTCGTACTCAAGGTCGCGAGCCACCTCGGGGTGGGCCTCGCCGTCGGCGACCATCTCCGCGGTGCGAACGACGTAGGGAGCGCGGTACCCGAGCCCGAGTTCGCGCAGTTCGTCCGCTGTGGCCGCCGCGAGCCGCTCGGGCGTCGGGAACGCGTGGTACGTCCGCCCGTCGAACGCGATCGGCTCGCCGTACTCGCGGGCCAGCGCCGAGACCATGTCGTGGATGCGATCGACCCGCATCTGGGCCGAACAGATAAACGAGATCAGCGTCCCGAACGGCGGATCGTCGATCAGTCGCATCCCGCGGTAGGCCGCGTAAGCCTCGTCTAACAGCGGATCGTCGGGCGCGGCCGCGACGATCGCCTCCAGATCGTCGTCCAGCCGGAGCAGCCGGCGAACGAGCGGTTCGGCAGCGATCGAGGCCTCCCACTCGAGGACGCCGTCCTCGCTCCGAACGCGAACGACGGCGCCGTCGACGACGGTGTAGTACCACGCTTCGGGTGCCGGCTCGCCGCCGTACATCGCTCCGTCGGTTCGCCGCCAGAGGTAGGTCTGTCCGCTCTCGAGGGTGCGGTAGAGATCGAGCCCGCCGGACAGCGCCTCGAGGTCGAGTTCGCCGGAGTGCATCTGTCCCTGCCTTCGAGAGCGACGGCTTGGGGCTTTCGGAGCCGGTTCGTGGATCGCGATCGACGGGTGCTTGGGGCGAACCTTGATACTGTATGCGACGGTACGTTTCCGTATGAACTGCAGGGTTGTCGTCGAGGCTGCCGTTCCGGTGTTCGACGTCGAGACGGAAGACGAGGCGATCCGCATCGCCATCTCGAAGACCGGCGAGATGTTGAACCCTGACCTCAACTACGTCGAGATCAACATGGGCGAGCGAACCTCGCCAGAGGGGGAGGAGCTCCCCCCGGCGTTTATCGCGGCCGACGAGGCGCTGGTCGCGCTCGAACTCGAGATGACCGTTTTCAACGTCGAGCGCGAAGAACACGCCTCCCGAATCGCCCGCAAGGAGATCGGTCAGCGCCTCGAAAACATCCCGCTCGAAGTGATCGAAGTGGAGCTGATCGAGGACGACGAAGACGACGAAGACGACGAGACGGAGTCGACGGAGACGGATTCGGATGGGGGCGAGACAACGCGTGACCAAGACACAGACGACGACGAGATCCTCCCCGAGTTCGAGGACCTCGTCGAGTAACGGGAACCGGTATCTGGTTCGTCGATTGACATCCTCCGCACGGCTAAAGCCGTGGGATTCCTCCGTGGGCGTCACAGCCCGGCACAATGCGGGCTCGCCACCGGCTGTGAACTTGCGGGTTTACTGACCCGGCTTCAGTCCTCGAATCGAGGATTGTAGTGGTCTTGGCTATTCACTCAGCGTAGCCCCTCGCAGTGCGAGGTGGCTCCCACGGGCGTCAAGCACCGTGGACAGTGGGCCGCGCCATCGGCCTGGCCCTCTGATTCCAACCACGATAGGGGGTCGTCGGATGACATGCCAACCATACTGCTGGTTGGGTTGTGAAGGTGTGTGAGTGTTGAGACCCACTCGTAGCCGGCTTGAGCGTGAGCGGGTTCCCCGCAGCAACATGTCGCATGGCTACGTAAAACGCTGCAGTGATTCGTATGACTCTGTCGTTGCAGATTGCGTGGGTGATGCGGGCAGGCTGAGACGCGTGGTTTGTGTCAGCGGTGGCCGCTTCGTCCCACGACTGAAGCCGTGGGCTTTCGCCTGTCCCTCGTGTAACTCGGATTGTTCCGTCCAGTTGTCGTCACTTTAGCTGAATCGACGGACGGAGAACGGTCTTGCCAGTAGAACGTAGCGATCGAAGGAGACGTCCTGACAACTAGTCTGCAGTAGCGGCGACGGCTTCCTGCTCGTCCTCGCGCATGTTCGTCGTGATTCCGCCGGCGAGGGCAAATACGGCGGCCTTGTGGTCGGTCTTGGATTTGTGGATCGATGTCGGTCGGATACCGCGCGACTCGTACTCCTCGAGGTCGATCTGACAGTTGTCCCACTCCGCGCACTGGTTCGATACTTCCGCAAGAAGGCCGTGAAGGTGAATGAGCTCCTGTTTCTTCATAACCATGCATTCCTATCGCTGCAGGGTTATATTATTATCTTGAGTCGCGTTAGCACAGATCTCGACCGAAATCGACCGCCTATCACGTTCGAGACCGGAACGAACGCTGGTATTACTCGCGTGAAACCCCACGAAGGGAGCAGCTACAACGATCGGTTAGCCGCGTAACTATCCGTTTCTGTTCAGTTTCACTCACGTTCTGTCCCGAGTACTAAACATTCATAATTGGACGAATGTACTGCCGAAAAGAGAGTTCGAATGGCGAGTCGGACTCCGGCTAGCCGAGCTGCTTCAGCGTCTGGAGGTCGCGATCGGTTCGCGTGAACTCGGCAGTCCGTCGGGACGCGTGGCAGTTCGGACAGTGGAACATCTCCGTGGAGTTGGGTAGCTCGCCGGGAGAAACCTGCCAATCCTTGGCACACTCGGGACACAACAGTTGAACGGTCGTTTCGTCCATGCTACATCGTTTCACACTAGAGATGAAAAGCTTTGTCGCAGTCTTATTCCGGGTCAGGCGAAGGGGCCGAACCCATGCCGTCAGCTCTTCGGAACGTTCGAAACGAAAGGAAACGCCGAGAACCAGCTCCCAACTGCCGCGTTAGGCGGGTGCTGCCGAATCGGAGGCCTCGAGCAGCTCCTTGTACCGGTTCCGGATCGTAACCTCGGAGATGCTGGCGACCTCGCTGACGTCGTTCTGGGTGACCTTCTCGTTGGTGAGCAGGGCTGCGGCGTACACCGCGGCAGCCGCGAGACCGACTGGCGACTTGCCGCTGTGGACGCCCTCCTCGCGGGCCGAGTCGAGCAGTTCGCGGGCCATGCGCTCGGTCTCGTCGGAGAGATCGAGATCGCTGACGAACCGCGGGACGTAGTGTTCGGGGTCGGCGGGCTTGACCTCCAGTCCCAGCTCCCGGATGATGTACCGGTACGTGCGGGTCAGCTCCATTTTGTCGACTCGCGAGACCGCCGAGATCTCGTCGAGGCTGCGGGGAGTGCCGGCCTGGCGGGCGGCCGCGTACAGCGAGGAGGTGGCGACGCCCTCGATCGAGCGGCCGGGCAGCAGGTCCTCCTCGAGGGCCCGGCGGTAGATCACCGAAGCGGTCTCGCGGACGTTCTCGGGGAGTCCGAGCGCCGAGGCCATGCGGTCGATCTCGCCGAGCGCCTGCTTGAGGTTGCGCTCCTTGGAGTCACGGGTACGGAAGCGCTCGTTCCAGGTGCGCAGCCGCTGCATCTTCTGGCGCTGGCGGCTCGAC
>JGI2924J29684_1077967_pt1 | contig 26579 bp, 24 predicted proteins | sample BenlonsequencITS_FD_29684 | JGI IMG/M metagenome (IMG submission 29684)
TGGGCCGAGCGGCGGCGGGCCTTGTCCCGGTCGTCGCGGCGGCTTTGGCCGCTGCGACGGCGGCGCACGCCCGTGCCGTGTTGTTCGCGATGGGGCGCCGTCCTGCGCCGGGCCAGGCGTTCCAGAACCTTCCAGAGCCGCCGTTGGCCCCGGTCCCCGATGCGCCAGCACGCGCGTCAGGCGCGCGCTCCCCGGCGCAGACGGCCCGGCTCCTCGCCCGGCAACTGCTGTCGGGGCGGCCGGGCCTCGCTGTCCCGGCGATCCGACCGGTGTTCCCAGCGGAGCCGGGCGAACTCGCGGTGACATGGTTCGGGCATGCCAGCGTGCTCGTGGAGATCGACGGCAGACGGGTGCTCACGGACCCGGTGTGGAGCAAGCGTTGCTCGCCGAGCCAACTCGTCGGCCCCGCGCGTTCGCATCCGCCGCCGCTGCCGGTGGAGCAGCTGCCGGAGTTGGACGTCGTGCTGCTGTCCCACGACCATTACGACCATCTCGACGTGGGCACGGTCCGCGCGCTCGCCGAGCGCACCGGCGCATTGTTCGTGGTCCCGGTCGGCGTGGGCGCGCATCTGCGCCACTGGGGCGTCCCGGCCGGCCGGATCCTCGAACGGCATTGGTGGCAAGAGGCGGCAGTCGGCGGCCTCGCCTTCACCTGCGCGCCAGCACGGCACTTCTCCGGGCGGGGGTTGCGGCGCAACACCAGTCTGTGGGCTTCTTGGAGTATCGCCGGGCCCCGGCACAAGGTGTACTTCGGCGGAGATTCCGGCTTCACCCGGTCATTCGAGGAGATCGGCGAGCGTCTTGGCCGCCACGATCTCACTCTGCTCCCGATCGGGGCCTACAGCGACCTGTGGCGTGAGATCCACATGAACCCTCACGAGGCGGTGCGGGCGCACTTCTGCCTCGCGAAGCCGACCGCGCCGATGCTGCCGATCCATTGGGCCACGTTCCGGCTCGCCCCGCACCCCTGGGCCGAACCTGTCGAATGGCTGCTCCGAGAGCGCGAGCGCCACACCGGGCTCCAGGTGCTGCACCCGGCCCCCGGCCAGCGCGTCGACGCGCAACGCCCACACCCGGAAATGTCCCGCTGGTGGGAGCCGGCGCCATAGGGCCCGCCCGGAACTCCTCGACATGCGGCGCGCGCCGTCGCCTTCGCGCCGGAAACCGTCCGGCTCACGCCGTGTTCACGACATCGTCCCATTTCCCCCTCGTGTACTGCGGCGGATAGGGGGCGTCCCGCCATGCGACGCCGAGTTCGGCGAGACGACCGGATTGCTCGACGTCCCACCCGCCTTCGATCCAGTCTGTGCCAGAGACGCGCACAAACAGCGGCTTGCTCTCGGGCCACACCGCGCGCACCGCTTCTGCGGTTTCGATGAGGAATTTCGTCCGTCCGGCGAAGTCGCCGCCATGCTCGTCTGCGCGCTGGTTCGACAGCGGCGAGAGAAACTCGTGCAACAGGGAGCCGTGCGCCGCATGCAGTTCGGCCACGTCAAATCCTGCCTCGTCGGCGCGGCGGGCGGCTTCCACGACGCCTGCTTTGTTCGCGCGATGTCGTCCCCGGTCATCTCGCGGGGCGGGAGGTGGTCTGCGAACGGGATCGGGGACGGCGCGATGGTCTCCCAACCGCCCTGGTCGGGTGCGATGCTCTCTTTCGGGTCGGCGGGGAACTCGCCGTATTGCGATCCTTTGCGACCGGCGTGCGCCAGCTGCACACCGGCTTTCGCGCCTTGGTTGTGCAGAAACGCCACGATCTTCGCCCACGCGTCGCGTTGTTCGTCGTTCCATCTCCCCGCGTCCTGCGGGGAGATGCGACCTTGCGGCGACACTGCCGCGGCCTCCGTCATGACCAGCCCGAAGCCGCCTGCCGCTCGGGCCCCGAGATGCGCGAGATGCCATGTGCGCGGCACGCCGTCCTCGTTGAAGACCGAGTACTGGCACATCGGCGAGAGCCATATGCGGTTGCGGAACGTCACGCCGCGAAGCGTGTAGGGCTGGAGCAGTTTTGGCGCAGTCGGCATACATCTCACAATGCCGATCCCGCCCCGGAATTCCCCGCCGCTCAATCCATCATTCGACGGGCCGCGCGTCCTCTGCTGGCGCTTCGTCCGCCGCTGGCGCGTCCTCGTCCTCGGTCGGCTCGTCCGTCAGCTCAGGGTCGTGCCCAGGCTCCTCAGGAGCAGCCGGCCGGGCTTGCCCCACGCCGCAGGTTCCCGCCCGCACGCCCTTGGCGGCAAGGACTCTGCCGACCGAAGCTTCGACCCTGGCGATGGGGAACGCCCCCGAGGCCACCTCGTGCTCAAGGGTGTCCAGGACAGCGGACACCTGCGAGGTGGACAGCCACAACGCCACATCCGCCCCCGCCTCCAACGCGGCCGCCACCGCGTGCGGCACATCGTACCGGGACGAGACGGCTTTCATACCGGAAAGATCGTCGGTGAACACAAGGCCGTCAAACCCAGCCGCCCCGTAGCCGGAACCCTCCCGGAGCAAACGGTACGTGGCCGGGGACAGGCTTGTCGGCAGACCCGGCTCCGTGAGCCCCGGCACCGTCAGATGCCCGACCATCACTGCCGTCCCAGACCCGAGCCGCCCGACGATCTCACGGAACGGCACCAGGTCGAAGTCTTGCAGATCCGCCAGGTCGGGAGTGGTGACTGAGCCTTGGTGCGAGTCGCCGGAAGCCCGGCCGTGGCCGGGGAAGTGTTTGACCACCGGCAGGACCCCGCCGTCGCGCAGGCCCTGCGCGTACGCCTCGGCGTATTCGGCGGCGGTGTGCGGGTCGCCGCTGAACGAGCGGTCCCCGATGACGGTGTCCGCGTCCCCGGCGAACACGTCCGCGTCGGGCGCGAAGTCGGCTGTGACCCCAAGAGCCCGCAGCTGACGGCCACGGTCGGCGGCGAAGGCGCGCACCTGCTCGGGTGTTTTCGTCTGGGCGAGCGTCCGAGCCGAGGGTGCCTGGCCGATCAGGTCCGGGATGCGGGACACCCGCCCGCCTTCCTCGTCGATGGACACGAGCAGCGGCGCCCCAGCGGATGCGGAGATCTCGCCGATCTGGCCGGAGGAAAGCAGCGCGTGACTGGTCATGCTGCCGATGAACACCCCGCCGACCTGTTCTCGGGCCACCACATCGCGCATGTCCTGCGCCCCGGTCACGCCAGGCATGAGCAGCTGCGCGAGCTTTTGCCGGGTCGTCATCCCGCCGAGCGCGCAGGAGCCGGCAGGGTCGGCGTGGGCAGGCAGCGGCACGAGCGCGGCGGCGGCGAGCGCAGCCGAAGCCGCCAACGCGTGGAACTTGTGGGCCAAAGCGGGCATGAGCAAAACCCTACTCGCCCGTCCCGTGCGAGAAGACAGGCGCAAGGGAAGTCACTTGCGGCTGGTGAGGTAGGTCGCGTTGTTGAACTGGCGCTGCTCGGGCCTCGGCAGGCCCGACGCGTTCAACAGGTCGTCCGTCGTGACCGTCTCCGTCGCCCAATTGTGCTCGGCGAACCATTCGGCCGCGTCGCTGCGGCCCGGTTCACGGTAGAAAAGATTGTCCATGTCAAGGTCCAAGCCGAGCTCTTTGAACCGCTGCGCCGCGTGCGTGTACTGGCTGGTGTCGAGCTCGTGGATGTTTTTGATGTACTCCACCGCAGCCCAGCTGCCCTGGGGCGAGAGCGCGTCGATCCGCTCGTACAGCAGCCTTTCTGACTCGCCCGGCAAATACGGGGTGAGGCCCTCGACGCTCCACGCGCTTGGCTTCGACGGATCGAAGCCATGATCCACCAGTGTCTTCGGCCAGTCGTGGCGCAAATCCACCGGAATCGCGACCCGCGTCGTGGCAGGCGTCGCGCCGAGCCTGCTGAGCGTGGTCGTTTTGAACTCGATCACCTGTGGTTGGTCGAGCTCGTAGACGGTCGTGCCGTCCGGCCAAGACAGGCGGTAGGCGCGCGAGTCCAGGCCGGAGGCGAGGATCACCGCTTGCAGCGCCCCGGCCGCCCCAGCCGCCATGAAGAACTCGTCGAAGAACTTCGTGCGCACCGCCATGGAGTTCGCCATGACCGAGGGGGAGCCGAACTGTTTCTCGTCTTCCTCGCCCACCGTGATCTCGCCAGCTGCGAATTTGCTCCAAAAGTCCACGCCAACGGCCTGGACCAGCGGTTCTGCGAACTGGTCGGTGATAATGGGGTTTTCCGCTTTCGTGGCGATCGCCCGCGCGGCCGCCACCATGACCGCGGTCGCGCCGACGGATTCGGCGATGGACCACGAGTCGTTGTCAGTTCTCGCCATGAGGCCTCCGGTTCTGTTTGTCGCGATCAGCGATTCGCTATCACGAAGTAGCTTTGCGGACGAGCGTCCGCGACACGGGGATCGGGGGTGCGGCCGAGCGCGGCGAGCACTTCCTGGCTCGGGGTGTTCTGCACGGCGAAGCCATGTTCTGCCAGCCAACCGGGCACGTCGAGGCGGTCTTCGCCTTGGAAGACGAGGTCTTCGATGTCGAGATCGAGATCGGGGGCGACAGTCGAGAAGACCCGCCGCTGTAATTGTTGGCGCTCTGCCGTCACGGCGCGCGCGGGCCAGTTCTCCACCGCGATGCGGCTGCCTGGCGCGGCGAGCGAGTCGATTCGCTCGAACAGCAGGCGCTCCGCCTCCGCGGGCAAATACGGCAGGAGCCCCTCGGCGAGCCACGCGACGGGTTCGGCCGGGTCCAGACCAGCTTCGGCCAGTGACTTCGGCCAGTCCTCGCGCAGGTCCACCGGCACGGCGACGCGTCGGGCGGTCGGAACGACGTCCGCCAAGGTCTCTGCTTTGAACGCGAGCACCTGGGGCTGGTCGATCTCGTAGACGGTCGTGCCGTCCGGCCAGGGCAGGCGGTAGGCGCGCGAGTCCAGGCCGGAGGCGAGGATCACCGCTTGCCGCACCCCCGCCTCGGCCGCTTCCTGGAAGAAGCGGTCGAACACTGTGGTCCGAGCCGCCTGGTAGGAGACCAAGGCTTCGACGTAAGCGCTGATGAGCGGATCATCGCCCAGCTCGACCTCGCCGTCGAGCGACCTGACGAAAAAAGGCACCCCGGAGGCCCGCACCAATGTGGCGGCGTGCGGGTCGTTGATAAGCCCGTCTGGTTTCGCGGTCTCATGGGCGCGGGCTGCGGCGACCATGACAGCAGTGACGCCGACGGACTCGGCGATGGACCAGGTGTCGTTGTCGTTTCTTGGCATGATGCTCCTTCGTCGCTCTTGCTGCAGGGTCGCGGTGACCAATGTGGTCGTGCTGAACGTGGTCGCCAGAGCTGTTTGCCCGAGGGCCGGCGAGTCGACCGGGTGGCCGAGCTGCGCCATGTGCTTGGCCGAGGAGACCCCCTGGGCGGCCCAGCCCTCTGCGGTCAGCCGTTCGACCAAGTCGGGTCGCGGCTCGTTATAGATGAGTTCGGCGAAGTTCGAAGACCAGTTCGCGGCGCCGTCGGTGATTTGCGGCGCGAGCCGGCGCACCTCCTGCTGCATCCCTTCGGCGTCCATCGGCTGCATATGCTCGATCCCGGCCCAGCTCCCCGGCGCGGACAGCGAGAGCAACCGCTCCAGCAGGAGAGTCTCCGCTTTCGCGGACAAATACATCAGGAGCCCTTCGACGAGCCACGCGGACGGTTTCGCCGGGGCGAACCCCGCTTTGACCAGAGCCGTCGGCCAGTCCTGGCGCAGGTCGATCGGCACGGTCACTCTGCCCGCTGCCGGGGCGACGCCGATCCCGGCCAGGGTTTGCGTCTTGAAATCGAGCACGTGCGGCTGGTCGAGCTCGAACACCCGGCTGCCCTCGGGGTAGCTGAGCCGGTAGGCCCGCGCGTCCAAACCGGCGGCAAGGATGACGTACTGCCGCACGCCAGCGGCCTCGGCCGCCGCGAAGACCGCGTCGAAAAACTGCGTCCGCGCGCCCTGGTAGCGTTGAAAACTCATGCCGAACCAGCTCGTGCCGAAAGCTTCGAAGACGGGGCCTTCGCCGCGCAAGGCCGCTGCCCATTTCCCGCCTGCGGCGCTCACCAGCAGCTCCGCGAACGGGTCGGTGGCAAGCGGGTCGGCCTTGCGTGCCTCAAAGGCTCGCGCGGTGGCCACAAGCAGCGCGGTCGCCCCGACAGACTCGGTGATCGACCATGTGTCGTCGTCCGTTCTGGCCACTTGCGAGCCCCTTCGAATCAGAATTACTTAGCTCTAGGCAATATATACCCTGGATGTCTGCGTGGAACGGTACCCGTGGAACGAACCAGCCGCCCTGGGAATTCCCCGAGCGGACGGAGCCCAGTTCAGGGATACCGGCCAAGGGCTCCAGACTTTTGCATCACAACCACGAACGGGCCGAACTCCCGGGTGGCGAACGAGCCCGCCGGGAAGAGCCTCGGGTCGAACGCCACGTCTTCGCGAACCACGTTGGGCTGGTTCGGGAAGATGTCGGCCGAAAGCCGCAGGAGGTATTTCCCGTCCGCGCCTCGACGGAAGAGGATCACATCGGGCGCGCGCCACGGCAGCGCGCGCCACGCCGCGAGGAGATCATCGGGATTGGCGAGCTTCGCCCAGGACTTGATCGCTTCGGAACGTTCCTCGAAGTGCGCGAGCGGGTTGGCGTAATGGGGGGTGAGGGCTTGGAAACCCCAGTAAGGATAAATCGCGAGGAACCCGTAATCGCTGGTGAGCACCTCCAGCTGGTCCGGTTTTTTCCCGGTGAACTCGCGAATCGCGTGATCGACGTCCCGGTAGTACTGGCCTTCGTCGGGCGCGCGCCCGTCCCCCCGCCGCCCGTCGCCGTCCGTGTCGGTGTTCGCCACAGTGAACGGCTCGACCATCAGGTTCAGCATGGATTGGGCGTAGGAGACGGCAACGATGGCCGCGAGCCCGGCCGCGATGGCCCGGACGCTGAACCGGCGCCCGCCGACGCCGCGCAGGCGCACGGCGAGGACCCTGGCCCCCAGCAAGAACGCGAGGACGCCCGCGGAGCTCAGCATCGCGAGGAGCGGCACCAGCAACCGGAACGCGAGCAGCGTCGTCCCTTCGAGGGAGAGCAAGAACGACGCGAACGTCACAAGGTACACCGCCACGACCGCGACCCCGAGCGCATGGGCGATGTGGTTGCGGCGGAACCAGCCGATGATCCACAACGTTCCGGTCAGGCAGCACAAACCCGAGATCAACGTCCACGTCATCGGCAGCGACAACGTCGCCCCGTTGCGCATCATGAACCTCGGCGCCATATCGGCGCCCGCCCCATGGCGCAGCACGGCGAGCAGGTACGGCCCCCAACTGACCAATGCGACGGGGACCGAGACAGCGGCCATGGCCGCGAGCCGTTTGGCCACCACGCGCCGGTCCCCGCCCCAGCCCGCGGACAAGGCGAGCAAGAAAACCGCGAACGCCGCATACCCGGCGTACAGCGTGTACGTGAGCGCGGACAGGCCCAGGTACACGCCCGTCCCCCACACGCCTCGGCCACCGCGCCGCAGCGCGCGGTACGCGATGACCAGCACAGCGGGCAGCGGCAGGGCGAGGACCGCTCCGTACGGCTCCGGCGACCCGTGCACGATAACCACCGCGGTCTCGGCCAGCGTCGCGAGCAGGGCGCGGTCCTTGCGCACCAGCTTGGACCACAACACATACGTCCCCGTCGCCGCGACCGCGATGCTCAAAATCGAATACGGCTTGTACGCGGCCCAGCCCGGCCACCCCGCCAGGCTCGCCAGCCGCCCGCCCACCCAAAACCACGCAGGCGGGTAGTACGGCGGCAGCCCGGAGTACGTCATGTCCGCGAGCGCGGGGGAGTCTGTGAACCTCGTCAAATACGACGTGCGGAATTGCGGGTCGATGGTGATCCCGAACAGGAAAAGCCGGGTGGAGCCCAGCGGCAGGGCCAGCGTCGCGGTGACGAAACCAGAGACCGACAGCCACGCGAGCAGCTCCCCGCGCCGCTTGCCTTGGCGCAACCAGAGCGCGGCCTGAAAAGCGACCGCGAGGCAGACGAGCTGCCCTGCGGTGGTGGCGGCGTACGGCACGTACGAGTTGTTGTACGCGGGCCAATGGACCGTGGCCACGGCCTTGAAGCCCACGAGGCTGACCAATGCCGCTGTCGTAAGCGCAAGCACTGGCCGCAGAGCCCGGAGCCGCCCGTCGATCACACTGGAAGTTTACGGAAGATTGCGCGCGGTATGTGCCGGAACGCGAACATCACGAAGCGGAACGGCCACGGGACCCACACGATCTCCTTGCCCGCGCGCATGCCGGCGACTGCCGCCTTTGCCACGTCCTGCGCGTCCACGGTGAGCGGAGCCGGGGGGTGCCCGGCGCTCAATTTGGTGCGCACCTGGCCGGGGCGCACCACGGTGACTTTGCCGCCGTGCTCCGCCAGGGCCTCGCCCAAGCACAGGTAGAAGCCGTCAAAACCGGCTTTGGAGGAGCCGTACACGAAATTGGCCCGCCGGACGCGCTCGCCCGCGACCGTGGACAGCGCGATGACGCGGCCGTGCCCCTGCGTCTTGATCTTCTCGCCGAGCAGCACGCCCACGGACACGGCCGCCGTGTAGTTGACCTGGGCGAGTTCGACCGCTTTTGCCTGGTTCTGCCAGTTCTCCTCGGCGTCGCCGAGCACGGCGAAAGCCACGACGCTCACATCCACGTCGCCCGCCTCGAACACCGCGTCCATGATCTTCGGGTGGCTCGCGAAATCCGTCGCCTCGAAATCCACCACCCGGACCGTCGCATTGTGCCGTTCGAGGCGTTTGGCCGCGGCGGCGCGGGCGGGCGTGTCGCGCGCGGCGATCGTGACCACCAACGGGCCGGAGTCGAGCAGCTCCTCGGCGATGGCGAGCGCGATCTCCGAGGCGCCGCCGAGCAGCAACACGGACTTGGGGACCCCAACAGCGTTCATCATGTCAGACAAGCTCCAATCTTCTGCCGAGATCTGAGGCGAACACCCCGTCCGGGTCCACGTTGCGCCGCACGCCCAGCCATTCGCCGATCCTCGGGTACATCGCGTGGAAAGTCTCCGGGGCCACGCGCGAATCCTTCGCCGTGTAGACCCGGCCGCCGAATTTCAGGATCCGGGCGTCCAGCCCGCTCAAAAACTCGTGCAGCCCCGGCTTGATCGGGAAGTCCACGCAAATGTTCCAACCGGCGATCGGGAAGGACAACGGCGCGTTGTTGCCCGGGCCGAAAAGCTTGAACACGTTCAGGAACGAGACATGCCCGGATTTTTGGATGTCCTGAATGATCCGCTGGAACTCGTCCACCGCCTCCGGCGGGACGATGAACTGGTATTGCAGGAACCCCTTGCTGCCGTAGGCCCGGTTCCACTCCCCGATCATGTCCAGAGGGTGGTAGAACTGCGTCAGGTTCTGCACCTTGCCCCGATAGCTCTTGCCCAGCTTGTACCACACATTGGTCAGCGTCCCGAAAGTGAATTTGTTCGCCAGCCCGTTCGGGAAGACGTCCGGCGCGGTGAAGAACTGCGGCGCGTCGAACGCCAGAGGGTTCTTCTGCAACGCGAGCGGCAACTGGTCCACTGTCGCCAGCGAGCCGCGCGACACCACCGAACGGCCCAGCTTCGGCATCGGAGAAATCGCGTCGAACCACGCCGAAGAATACGTGTAGTTCGCCTCCGAGCCGTCGCTGTGCAACTCGATGGTCTCCGCCAGCGTGGCAGGGGTGTCGCCGTCCGCGATGAAATACGCGGTCTCGGTCGGCGTCATCGCGATCTTCGCGCGCAGCACCACGCCCGTGAGGCCGCAACCGCCGACCGTCGCCCAGAACAGAGCCGAGTCCGGGCCGTCCGGCGTGATCGTTCGGACCTCCCCGGACGCGAGCAGAAGATCCATCGACCGCACATGGTTCCCGAAACTGCCCGCGCTGTGGTGGTTCTTGCCGTGGATGTCGCTGCCGATGGCCCCGCCCACCGTCACCTGGCGCGTGCCCGGCAGCACCGGCACCCACAGCCCCAGCGGCAAGGCCGCTTTCATGAGCAAATCCAGGCTCACGCCGGCGTCCACATCGGCGATCCGGGTTTGAGCGCTGATCGAATGCACCCGGTTCAGGCGCGTCATGTCCAGCACGACCCCGCCGCCGTTCAGCGCGTGGTCGCCATAGGAGCGCCCCAGCCCCCTGGCCAGGACCCCGCGTCGGCTGTGCTTCGGAGCCTCGGCGTTGTGCTTGGCGACGGCGACGACAGCGTCGACCGCTTGCTGCGGGTCGACAACCTGCAGGACATCCGCTTTTGTCGCGGCGGTGCGCGCCCAGCCAGTGAGCAGCCTCGGCGTGGTCGCAAGACCGAAAGGTGTAGACATCAGGATCGAGGCTACTACACCCTGCTTGTCATCCCCTGCTCGTCACCGCCTTGCCCGTCCCGTCCGGCGCCTTGCGCGACCTGTTCGCCAAAAGCCACGTCTTCCGCTAAACTCGAACGTCGCACAGGCCTTGGTAGCCCAACGGTAGAGGCGACGGACTCAAAACCCGTACAGTGTGGGTTCGAATCCCACCCGAGGCACTTCGACGATCGCTGCGGGAATCCTTGCGTGAAAATGATTTCGCGTGGGGATTTCTGCTGTTCTGGGTGAATTCTGGGGTCGTTGCAGCAGTTTCTCGGGGTGTCCCGTCCGTATCCGCCCGAGCCGTCAGCGGGCCAGAGGCCTCAGCAGAAGCAAGGGCGGCTAGGAGGATTCGCCGCAGTTCGCGGACGTGGGTCCAAGGCCCGCCGCCGTCGCCCCGCGGACCTTGTTCCCGGTGTGGCCGTCCTTGCCCGCACGGCCCCGCTGGACGGTCTGCCGCGACCACGGCCCTGCTCCTGATGGGGCGGGCAACGTTCAGATTGTTCCCTCCGCATACGGACGACATAGAGGAAGGCCCTTGCGGAACCTGGGTTTTTCGGTCCCCTGCTCGAGGGCGGCGCGCCATGGCCGCCTCAGAACCGCTCACCGCATTTCTTTCTCTGACATGCGGTATCCGCGCCCTGGTCGTAGTATCGAGAGATGACAAGGCGCAAAGCCGATATCAGGACGTTGCACCATGGCCAGGTCGTGGTCAAGCGGCCGCAGCAGCGGACGGAATGGGCGACGTGGTTCGCGCGCGCCAAGTGCAAGTGCGACCTCACGCAGCAGCGGATCGCCGACCTCACCGGGATCAGCCTGTACCGGCAAGTCCGGTGGGCCGAGGACGGGGACCTGCCCAGTCTCGAAGAGCTGCGGCTCATGGCCGAGGTCACTGGCTCGGAATACGGCGATCTCCTCGTGCTCTGCGGCTACATCGACGAAGCGGACATGGGCAGGCTCGCCCAGCGCGCTTGTCTCGCGTCGATTCCGAGCAACGAGCTGGCCGCCGAGTTTTACCGCAGGGCAGAAGCCGGTCCCGCGGATGCTCTCTCGGAATTGCCTGAGACGGCGCAGGAGCTTTTCGAAGAGCAGGAACCGCAGATCGACCATCGGGAGCTCGCCTCCGTGCGGGTGCGGGGCGGGGAGCTCGTCCTCTGCGCGGAGCACGCTGAGGGGCACGAGCCGCTGGTCCTCTCCAAATTCGTCGCGGACGACGGCGCTCGCACCGATGTGTGGTTCACGCAGGACACCGCCCAGGAAGTGCTCGCGCTGTTCAAGGAGGGGCTGCGGGTCATCGGGAACTGGTACGACCGTCAGGCTTCCTGGCCCGCGTACGGCAGCCAGCGCATCCGCCTGGGCACCGCCACGGCGTTCAGCCGGGACCTGATGATCTACGTCGAGCTCGCCCCGGGCGCGGACCCCCGCATCATCTCCGTCTCCTCGGCCTCGCAGTCTCCGAGCAGTTGCGTGGAGTTCACCCATCAGCCGCTCGCCGAATATGTCGAACGCCTTCGTGAAGGGGTTTCTCTTCTCAAACGGTGGGCTTGACACGGCATAGCTTCTTCTGTCATAGAGTAGGGTGCGTATCGCAATCGCGGCGGCGCCGACAAGGAGCTGCCGTGATCTATTTTGAGAGAGGCGAGAACATTGGGCGAGGGAGCTGCAACCCAAGCTGGGCCACTGAAGGTGTTGGTCGCCGAAGACGAGGCGCTCATCCGCCTCGACCTTGTCGAGATGCTCACAGCAGAGGGCTATGAGGTGGTCGGAGAGGCCGCCGACGGTCAGTCCGCGGTCGACTTGGCCGTCTCGTTGCGCCCCAATTTGGTGATCATGGATGTGAAGATGCCGGTGCGCGACGGCATTGACGCCGCGTGGGAGATCGCCAAGGGCCGGATCGCGCCCGTGGTGATTTTGACCGCATTCAGCCAACGGGAAATGGTGGAGCGCGCGCGGGACGCGGGCGCCTTGGCGTATCTGCTCAAGCCCTTCACCCAGGCGGACCTCGCTCCTGCGATCGAACTCGCGGTGAGCCGGTTCGAGGAACTTGTCGCGCTGGAAAAAGAAGTGCTGACCCTGCATGAACGTCTGGAAGCCCGCAAAATAGTCGACCAGGCCAAGGGCTTGCTCATGGAGACGCACAAGCTCACCGAGGCCCAAGCCTTCAAGTGGCTGCAGCGTTCGGCGATGGACCGCCGCGAGTCGATGAAAGCCGTGGCGGAAACAGTCATCGCAACGCTCAACAACAAGAACCCGGACGGCGCGGAGCCGCTCGCGGAGCTCGGGGAGCAGGCTGCGCGCAAACAGCGGCCGCGCAAACGGTTCCCCGCGGACGCCCCACGCCCTTCGTCCGATCAATAGCTGCGCATAGACTGGCCCAGTGACCTCGGCGAAGCATAAACTCCTCCTGCTCGACGGGCATTCGCTCGCTTTCCGCGCGTTCTACGCTTTGCCGGAGGAGAATTTCCAGACGGCCGCCGGGCAGACGACGAACGCCGTGTACGGCTTCGTCTCGATGCTCATCAATCTGTTGCGCGATGAAGACCCCACGCACCTCGCCGTCGCGTTCGACGTGTCCCGCAAGACCTTCCGCGCCAAGATGTACCCCGAGTACAAGGCGAACCGGTCGAAGTCGCCGGAGTCCTTCCCCGCGCAAGTGGAGCTCATCAAGGAGGTGCTCGGCGCGCTGGGGATCGTGGTGGAGGCCCATGAGGGCTATGAGGCCGACGACGTCATCGCCACGTACGCCACCAAAGCCCAAGAGCAGGGCTACCAGGTGCTCATCATGACGGGAGACCGCGACGCGCTGCAGCTCGTGACCCCGGACGTCACTGTGCTGTACCCGAATCGGGGGGTTTCGGACCTGGTCCGCTACACCCCGGAGCAGGTGCAGGAGAAGTACGGTCTCACGCCCGCGCAATACCCGGACTTCGCGGCGCTGCGCGGCGACCCGAGCGACAACTTGCCCAAGATCCCCGGAGTCGGCGAGAAAACCGCGGCGAGCTGGGTGCGCGCCTACAATTCGCTCGACGAGCTTTTGGAGCGGGCCGACGAGGTGCCCGGGAAAACCGGCCAGGCGTTGCGCGAGCACCTCGACCAGGTGCGGCAGAACCGCCAGCTCACCGAGTTGGTCCGCGATATGCCGTTGGGGCATTCGCTCGCCGAGCTCGAGCGCCGGCAATGGGACCGGGACCAAGTCCACGCGCTCTTCGACCAGTTGGAGTTCCGGGTGCTTCGCGACCGGTTGTTCGCGACGCTCAGCGCCGTGGAGCCAGAGGCCGAAGAAGGTTTTGACATTGCCGGGGAGCTGCTCGCCCCCGGGCAGGTGGGCGCGTGGCTCGACGAGCACGCCAGGACGGGGGAGCGCTGCGGGGTGGCGGTGCACGGCGACGCGGTGCCCTCGGGGGGCGGCGGCACGCCGCTCAAAGACGGCGGACGGGCGTGGCTCATCGCGGTCGCCAGCCCCGACGGGTCCGGGGCGGCGATCAAGACCGAAGCGCTCACTGCGCACGACACGGCGGCGCTCGGGGCGTGGCTGGCCGATCCCGCTGCGCCGAAAGCGTTCCACGAGGCGAAATGGGCGGCGCACGCGCTCAGGGGCCAAGGATTCTCCATCGCCGGGGTCACGACGGACATCGGGCTCGCCGCGTACATCGCCCGTCCGGGGCAGCGCAGCTTCCAGCTTCCCGACCTCGCTGTGCGTTATCTGCGCCGCCAGCTCGGCCCGGACGACAGCGGGCAGAAGCAGCTCTCGCTCCTGGACGCGGAGCAGGATGACAACGCGGAGGCCAACGGCGCGGTCAGTGAGGCGGCCGCCATCCGGGAACTCGGCGAGGCATTGGACGACGTGCTCGCCAAAGCCGGTTCCGCCGACTTGTTGCACACGATGGAACTGCCGCTCACCTTTGTCCTCGGGGCGATGGAGGAAGCCGGGATCGCGGTGGACCAGGACGCGTTGGCCGGTCTGCACGCGGACTTCAGCGCACGGGTGCAACAAGCGGCTGAATCCGCGTACGCGGTGATCGGCAAAGAGATCAACCTTGGCTCGCCCAAGCAGCTGCAAGTGGTGCTCTTCGACGAGCTCGGCATGCCGAAGACGAAGAAGACCAAGACCGGGCACACCACGGACGCGGACGCCTTGCAGTGGCTCTTCGAGCGCACCGAGCACCCGTTCCTCTCGCATCTGCTGGAGCACCGCGACGCGACACGGCTGATGACCACGGCGCAGGGCCTCATCAAGGCGGTCGGCCCCGACGGCCGCATCCACACCACGTTCCGCCAGGATGTGGCGGCCACCGGCCGGTTGTCCTCCACGGACCCCAATTTGCAGAACATTCCCGTCCGCACCGAGGAAGCGCGGCGCATCCGAGGCGTGTTCGTGGTCGGCGAGGGGCACGAGGCCCTGATGACCGCCGACTACTCGCAGATCGAGATGCGGATCATGGCGCACCTCTCCGGGGACGAAGGGCTCATCGAAGCCTTCCGCACCGGCGAGGACCTGCACAATTTCGTCGCCTCGCGCGCGTTCGGCGTGCCGATCGACCAGGTGGGGGCGGAGCTGCGGCGACGGGTGAAGGCAATGAGCTACGGCCTTGCCTACGGCTTGTCCGCCTTCGGCCTCGCCCAGCAGCTCGGCGTCTCAGGCGAAGAGGCCAAAGCCCAAATGGAGGCTTATTTCGCCCGATTCGGCGGGGTCCGCGACTATCTGCGCGAAGTGGTCGAGGAGGCGCGGCGCAAAGGCTACACGGAGACCCTGTTCGGGCGACGGCGCTATCTGCCGGATCTGACGAGCGACAACCAGCAGCAGCGCGCGGTGGCGGAGCGGGCCGCGCTCAACGCCCCGATCCAGGGCAGCGCGGCGGACATCATCAAGGTCGCGATGATCCATGTGGCAGAAGCCCTCGCGGCGCGGAACATGCGCTCGCGGATGCTTTTGCAGGTGCATGACGAGCTGGTGCTCGAAGTCGCGGAGGGCGAGCAGGACGAGCTCGCCGCCCTGGTGGCGGAGCAGATGGGCTCGGCGATCGAGTTGTCGGTCCCCATGGACGTTTCGGTCGGTTTCGGGCCGAACTGGGACTGCGCCGCCCATTAGCGGCTGGGACTGCGCCGCCCATGAGCGGCTGGGACTGCGCCGCCCATGAGCGGGCCCTCGCGCCCGCCGGTCCTGGCCGCGCACAGAAATATGCCCGGCGCAGAAACAGGCCGGGCGCAGAAATAAGGGCGAACACAGAAACAGCACAAACACAGAGAGGGAGGGCGCCCCGCAGGGGCGCCCTCCCTCTCTGTGGGAGGGTTTACTTGCCGCTCAGTTTGTCCTTGATGTTCTCGACGGCGTCCTTGGCCTTGTCGGCCACTTCCTCGGCTGCCTGCTTGATTTTCGAGGAAGCCTGGTCCGCTTTCCCCTCGGCCTTGAGTTTGTCGTCGTCGGTCAAGTCGCCGACGGCCTCTTTGGCCTTGCCGCCGAATTCTTCTGCTTTGTCAGAAAAGCTCATGGCGTTCTCCTTCGCGTTTGAGCGTCGCCCGAACATCTGTCGGGATCTTGTCTATTCTAGCCGATTTGAGCTCGCGATGGTTTTGTCGGGCCTATTCGCTGACGAACGCAGGCCCACGGGTTCAGGATGTGCTCTTGGGAATCATCCGGTCGACAACAAAGCCCATAACGCCCTGGTACCAGGAACCAGTCGCCCGCACGAACAGGTCGAGGAATTTGGCGTCCGGGCCGACGAGCACGCGCGCGCGGCCTTTGCTGACGGCGTTGAGAATAATATTCGCGGCGCGTTCGGGCGAGGTGAGGGCGATCTTATGGAACAGGCGCATCGACCTTGCCCCGTCGTAGTTCTCGTCGAACACGGCGTTGTTGACGATATTGGTTTTGATGCCGCCGGGGTGGACGGTGGTCACCCGCACCGGACGGCGCGCGGCGCGCAGCTCCTGGCGCAGCGACTCAGTGAACCCGCGCACCGCGAACTTCGCCGCGTTGTACGCGGTTTGGCTCGGCACGGAGAAAAGCCCGAAAACGCTCGACACATTCACGATGTGCCCCGCGCCGGATTCGATGAGATGCGGCAGGAACGCCTTGGAGCCGTAGACCACGCCCCAAAAGTCGATGTCGACGACGCGCTCGATGTCCTTGATGGAACTTTTCTCGAAATTCCCCAGAAAAGTGACGCCCGCGTTGTTGTACACCTGGTGCACCACCCCGAAATGCTCCTTGACCTTGTCGGCGTAGAGGAACACCGCTTGCTCCTCCGCGACGTCGAGCCGGTCGGCCTGGACATGCGCGCCTTCGGCTTCAAGCAGGCGCTTGGTCTCGGCAAGCCCATCGGCGTCGACATCGCTGATCGCGAGCTTCGCGCCCCTACGGGCCAATTCCATGCTCAACGCCCGGCCGATGCCTGAAGCCGCGCCGGTGACCACAACCACTTTGCCAGCGAAATAATGCACACGCTCACGGTAACAGGGCAACTGGAGGCGCTTGCGCCCGCGCCGACCGCGCTGCGCGGGGCCGGGCGGGTAGAATCTTCTTTCGCATGGCGCCATAGCTCAGTTGGATAGAGCAAGAGCCTTCTAATCTCTAGGTCGCAGGTTCGAGTCCTGCTGGCGTCACCAGGAAACGCCTGCTCAGGCAGTGTTTCGCCATGCTGGTCCGGCCTGGGAAAATGGAACTTCCCAACAGAAACCCAACAGAAACGATTCGGCTCACCCTATGTTTTTGTCGAGGACGTCGGCCACTTCGCGGCGCAGTTTGTTCCTGCCGTAGTAGACGTTCTGCGTCACAGAGACGTGGGCGTGGCCGAGCTGGTCGGACGCGGCCAGGTCGTCGAATCCGGCCTCTTTGATGCTGGTGGCCGTGGTCTTGCGGTAGGTGTGCGAGGTGACCCATTCCAATCCGAGCGCCACACGGACCCGTCGCCACTGGCGCTGCGTGTTGCAGGGGTCGCGAAGCGCCCCGTTGGCGGCGGGGAAGACGAGCGGCAACAGTTCCGCGTCTTTCTGAATCTTTGTGGCAGAGACGAAGCCGTGCGGAGCTGTGAGGGCCTGGCGCTTTTTGCGCTCAGCGAGCATGGCGACCGCTTTGGGCGGCAGGGCAAAGATCCGCTCATCGCCAGCCTCGCTCTTGGTGAACTCCTCACGAATGAGGCCGACACCGTTGCCGCGCGTCACCTTGCCGCTAAGGGTCAGCGTCTTCTCTTTGAGGTCGATGTCGGACCAGAGCAGTCCGAGCAGTTCCCCGATCCGCAGCCCGGTTCCGGCGAACATCACGAACACGTCTGCCAGGTCGGCGCCCGCCGCGTAGTCCTTCACGGTCGGACAGTAGCCCTTGGGCTTGACCTGCTTGCCGCCCTTAGACACCGGAGGACAAGGCAGTTCGGACTCCCTGAGTTGCCGGATGAGGTCTTGGGACTGCGCCGGTTCCAGCGCTCGCGGGCGCTTGCGCGCTTTGCCCTGCCCTTTGCGGCCCCGCGCGGTCTTCGCGGTGCTGGGCGTGTCTTTGACCGGATTGCGCTCTATCGCCCTACCGGCTATCGCGAGCTCGAACATGCCCGAGAGCACCGACCGGCAGGTGTGCGCCGCGTCGGGTGTGAGAGCGAGCAGGAAGTTGTAGAGGGTCAGCGGGTCGCACTCGTGCAAGCGCACCCCGCCGAGCGCCGCAGTGATCTTCTTCGCGGCGCCGCTGTAGGTGTCGATGGTCCTCACCGAACCGCCCCGCATCGCCAAGGACTCGCGGAACTTCTCCCACAGCTCGGCAACGGTCGTCTCTCTGCTGATCGGCCCGGTGTTCGGCGCCTTGCGGGTGGCGAACCTCGCTTTGAGGTTGTGCTTGGCCTGCGTCTCGGTCGGCCCGACCGCCTCAGCGAGGCGACTCACGCCGTCCCAGTCCCGGTACCGCCCCTTCGCCACCCATTTACCGGGGGCGACCTCGTTCGCGGAGACCTCCCCCCAAGTGCCAAGCGGCTTGATCGGTCTGGGCATGGTGTCTCCAATCCTGATGGGCTGTGTTCGTAGGGGAGGAGCGCGTTCTACAGCGGCTCGTCGTCCATCTCGTTGTCGTACAGGTGAAGCAGGCGCTTCAGGTCCGGGTAGGCTGGCGACAGATGCGTGAACTTGTCACCCATGCGTTTGTGGGCGTATTGGACTTGGACATTTACCGACATGAGCGCGACCATCCACGACTGCGCGATGCTGTAGGCGTCCTGACGATTGGGGTCCGTGTCAGACCCTCCGGCCACCTTCCAATAGCTCTTCTCCACCACTTCGACTTCTGCGATGGCCTCAAGCAGCTCCCACAAGGCGCGGTCGGCTCGGCTGGCCACTCGGTTCAGGTTGTCGAACTTCACGTCCAGTTCGGCGTATTCGTCTGTTGCCGACTCGCCTGTCATCCAAAACACTCCGACCGGCACGCGCAGGATGTGCGCGATCAAGATTGCCTCTTGGTATTTGAGCGAGCGCTGGCCGTTCTCGATCTTGCCGACGATCTGCTGCGTGAATCGTTCCCCACGTGTGTTCACCGCGTCTGCTAGCGCCGACTGAGGCAGGCCGCGCGCTTCGCGCAACTCCTTGATGCGACTCCCGATCATCCGATCGAATGTCATCCCCACCAGGGGCTCGGAGCCTGTTTCTTCGTCCTCTGGCACGACACCGACTGTATCAGCTTTCAATCGGGTTGACAACACGCTATTATCGAGTAGTCGCTATCCGGCGGCTACCAACCCGCATCAGAGCGTCGGTAAGCCTCGCGGCAGCGGGCATCCCGACGACTTAAGGAGAACAATGCCTATCGGCAAGATCGGGGCGACGGACACCGCCCACGAATTCGATGAAATCCTCTCAGCGAAAGAGGCGGCAAAGCTTCTCGGGCTGACGCCTGGAACGCTCCGCTACTACCGCCACAAGGGCCGTGGCCCGAAATCATTCATCTGCGGTCGGCTCACGAAATACAGGAAATCTGAGCTGATCGCGTGGTTACAGGCACAAGAAGCCGCCTCCTCCAAGGGCGGCATCATCGCGTGAAACGGGGGCTGGATGGTCGCGCGCCCTGCTCTGAGATGGTTCTTGGCGGGACGAACTCAGAGGCGGGGGGCGCGGCCGGAAGGCCGGGTTTTGGGTTTTGTCGGCATTCCTACGTACTCCGAAGGGGAGACGCGTTTTGATTGTATCGAAGTTTCCGCGCGCCATAACAGGGGGCGTTGCGCCCCGGTTGAGGGAAGGTGGCGCGGCATGAGCCTGTGGTTCCCCTTGCCGGTGGACGTGTACGAGGAGCTGGGTTTCGCGGGCGTGCCCGCTGCGGCGCAGAACTTGTTCGTGCGGATGGTGATGGCCACCGCGCGTCATGACGGTGATCGGGTTTTGCCGAAGGCCGCGATGAGGTATGTGCGCGAAGGGCGTGAGTCCGGCAGCGAGAAAGCGCACATTCGGCGTCTGATTGGCGCCGGTTTCGTGATCGAGACCGAGGACGGCAAAGGGTGGGCGTTCCCCACGATGGACGAGGCGTTCAGCGTGTTCGAAGCCGCGCAGAGCAGGCGGGACAAGGCCCGCGAGCGGAGGCGCCGTCTGCGTGCCGCCGAGGCGGGAGAGCCCCAAGACGGGCCGGATGTTCGCGCACTAGACAAGACAGAGACCAGACCAGACGGAGACAAGACCTCTCATAGTCGCTTAGGAGGTGGGGGTCCGGGGGAGGAACCTGCTCGCTCTTCGAACTCGCAGCACAACCAAAGAGATGCCCCGGAGAGCGCCGATGAGCACAGAGGGATCGGGTTTCACCCGCAGGCGAGGGAGGATGCTTCGAGAGAGCCGCAGAGCATTGGGGCCGTCATTTCTCGGTTTGCCCCAAGCAAGGGAGGCAGCGAGGTCGCAGTGCCGTTGCCTCGGGACTGGCAGCCCGAGGGCGATTGGGCGATCATGCGCCGCCTCTACCCCGACGCGAACCTGCACGCCGGACTGCGGGCCTTCCATCACAAGCACGACGGACGCGACGACATCAGGCACTCCCTTCATGATTGGGGCAAGACCTGGTGTCAGTCAGTCATGGACGAGATGGACCGCCTTGGGGTGGAACCCGCAATGTCCCTAGAAGAGGCATTGTCAGGTTGATCGCGGCGCCAAACACGGCGTGAGCTCTTGCCGAGGCCGTTCCGGTGCGCTGACGCTTATGCTCGGAGCATGGCCGAAGGCCCCTTAGATGCGGAAAGCCAAGGCGTTCAAGACGGGGGCTGCGGACCCCAAGCGGCTCACCCGTTTCAAGAGCGCACCGCCGCGCTTGCCAGACTGAGGCACATCCAGCACTTCATCCATCGCCCTGGGGGGAGTCCCCCTTGAACAACCCCGGCACCATACCCGGCGCTGTTCCCGGTACCCCCCCGAACGCGCGAAGCCCTTTCGGGCGAGACGGCGAATGCTGGAACCCGTACGGATTCCGAGGCATGATGCGGCCCGTGGGCACATCCCGCCCTGTCAGGGTCCACCCCCCAGGGGGTGCCGGAATCACTGAAGGCGATCATGCCGACCGCTCGGCCAGCCTTCCTCGCGCGGCGCCAGGTTTTCAAAAATCATCCCCCTGCTTGGTTGCGGGTTTCATGGCGTCTGGATATGCTCGACACAAAATAGGCGGCGGTAGCGACGGTTTTGGAGGAATCACATGGGCGGTTCGCTTCGCTCGGACTCGGCGGAGCTTCGCGCCGTGCAGCAGCTCGTGAGCGGCATTGTGGACGAGCTGCGCGCGGAGTCTGACAGGTTGGCGCAGCACGGCGACCAGCTCGCGGAGGGCTGGTTAGGGGCTTCGGCGAAGAAGTTCCGTCCGCCGTGGGATGAGTGGAAGCAGGGCTGCGCAGCGGTGGTGGACGCTTTGGAGGCCGAGTCCGGGCTGTTGGGCGAGTCCGCCGATGACTACGAACAGCAGGAGGGCGCGAACCGCGACAGCCTGTCCCAAGTGGATATGAGGTTCAACTGGTGAGCGGGATGGGCGAAGACTACCGCGTGGACCTCGACCAGCTCTTAGAGCATGTCGAGCGGTGCGAGGAGTTCGACAAGAAAGTCGAGGACTGGCTTGACCAGATCGAGCAGGCCATTACCCGATTGCATGTGAGCTGGTCGGGCGACGCCGCTGCGGCGCAGCGCGATTACCACGACCACTGGGTTCAGGGCGCTCAGGAGATGAAAGACAGTTTGGGCAAGTTGCGTGACCGGGCGCAGACGAACCACGACTCCTACAGCGGCTTGATCGAGCACCAAAGGGGGATGTGGCCGTGAGCGATCATGGCGGCGCGGGAGGCGCTGGCGGGACGCTCGCGTGCAGCCCGGAGGATTGCGCGCAGGGGGCGCAGAGCGCGTCGAAGTTCCGCGACGACCTCGCGGCGGTGGTGACCAGGCTGGCGGGGGTGCTCAAGGGCTGCGGCGGCATGGCCGGGTCTGACTCGGGAGCTGAGAAGTGGGCGCACAACTACGACCCCGCCTGCGGCGGGCGGGGCGGCGCCGAGGGGGCTATGGAAGTGGCGTCCGACATCATCAATGGCGCGGGGATGATGCACGACCTGCTTTACTACACCGGGGCGAACCACAGCAACGCCGACAACCCCGACGCGCCGGTCTACCCGCCAGGCTCCCCGCCGGTCTTCAAAGTGCCAGCCGTCCCGCAGGCGTTCGGCGGCGGTTCAGGGGGCGAGCCTGGTTGGTGGACGTTCATCGCGAAATACGTCGAGGGGGCGGTGTGGCCGAACGGGCATGAGGACAAGCTCAAGGAAGCCGCCGACGCCTATAAAACGGCGGCTGACGGGGCGCGCGCGGCTGAGACGCACATCCCGGAGATCATCTCTCGGGTCAACCAGCAGAACATCCCCGAGGCTGCGACCATCGTCGGGTGGTGCAACAGGCTGCAAAGCGAGGTGAACACGCTCGCGGACACCTTCGCGGAGCTTGGGAAGGCGTGTGAGGAGTACGCGCATCAGATCCATGAGGCGCACGAGAAGATCAAAGACGCGGCCATAGACCTCGCGTGGCAGAGCGTGCTCATCGAAGGCGGCGGCGCGGTGCTGGGCTTTCTCTCAGGCGGGCTGGGCGAAGGCGGCGCGCAAGTCCTGGAGGCGTCGCGGCTCGCGGCCATCGGCAAGCGCATCGCCGAGATCTGTCGGGCATTCGTGGCCGCCGCCGAAGTATCCGGCCTGCCCCTCGTCGCAGAAGTCGGAGCCCTGGCGCGTGTCAGCATGGACTTGCGCCCGCTGCTCACGGCCCGCGCCGTGCTCTACGGCGGGTTCGCAGCCGAAGACGCAGCAGTGGCTGGCGACCTCGCGGACCTCGAAAAAATAATCCAATACCGCAGACCCTACCTGCGGAAAAGCACAAAAGAATTCATTGATGCCAACACCGAGAAGGCAACAGTTGACGGTCAGCCATTCTATAGGAGCGCGACTGATCGTAATGTATATATGCCGCAAGATAAGACGTGGGCGGGCAAGACTGTTGACGGCAAGCCCATTACCTCTCTTGAGAAGGACTCTACCGGCAAGTACTACGTGGACGCAGAGGGACGCAAGTATCCTGTTGACCCGGTGTGGCACTACGGGCATGAGTATGATCGCGAGTGGTGGCGGCTCCAGGAAGAGGCCAGATCAGCTAATCCGCCTTGGACACAGAAGCAGATGAACGACTACGTCAACGACCACCCGGAAATCTTCCGCATTGAAGACGCGCCTGGGAACGTGAGCCACGCGCATGAACGCCCGAGAGAGTGAGAGGTCATGACCCAGAACATCGATCCGCATCACCGCGACCGCGCTGGACGAACGCCACTACATTACGCAGTCGCGGACGGCCCGCGTGATATCAAAAACCCTGTGATGATCAAAGACCCGGCCCAAGCTGACGAGGCGCGCCGCAAAATTACTGAGTACAAGCTGACGAACACGAAACACTTGATCGACGCTGGCGCAGACGTGAACGCCCGTGATCAAGATGGAAGAACCCCGTTGCATAGCGCCGCGCAAAACAGCGATGCAGCGGTGGTGAACCTCTTGCTTGACGCTGGTTCCGAGATCGACGCGGAGAACACCAAGGGGGAAACCCCGCTGTACATCGCGCTTCGAGCTACTTGGAGTTCACCCGAAGTTGTGCGGCTCTTGCGCGACAGAGGGGCAGATGTGCATCACAAGACCGTAGATGGCGATACCCCCCTGAAATATGCTCGCAGCATTGAAGGTGGCGGTAACTTCCTTGAGCGCAAAGCCGTGTTCGCTGATCTGCTTGATGGTTGACCGAAGGTGTCCGTGTGGGTGTGAGCCAGTACGCGAGTCCTCCTTCTGAGCTGGTGCGCCAGCTTCGAGTTCTGCATGTTGAGCTGGCGGCGGTTGTGGGGGATTTGGCGGGGAAGCTCAAACGGTGCGGATGGATGGCTGGGCCGGGTTCTGTGGATCAGGGGTGGGCTGCGGGGTACGACCGGGCGTGCGGTGGGCGTTCGCCGGATTGCGGCGTGGTGGAAGCGGCCTCAGACATTGTTGTCGTGGTCGGCCAATTGCATGATCTGGTGCTTTCGGTGGACGTGTTACACCAGTACCGGGCGTTGGGGCGCACGGATCACCCCGCGTTCCCTCCCGGCTCGGTGGAGGTCTTCAAAGTGCCGAAGATCCCGAGGGCGTACGGCGAGGAGCCGTTGAGGGCGACGTGGGGCGAGCGGGCCATGCTGCGCGTGTCGCGGAAGATGTGGCGGGGGTACGCGCTGAGTAACGCCGCTGCGGCGTGGTCGCAAGCCGCGACGGCATTACGGGCGACGGCGAACCGTGTCCCGCTTGTGCTCGATCTCGTCGCGCAACGCGCATCGCCGGAGCGTGCCGAGATGGCGCGGATGCTCGGTTCGGCGCATGAGGACATGAGGACTGTGGGCGACTGTTTCGAAACGCTTGGAAAGGCGTGCTCGGTGTATCTCGACGCGGCGACGAGCCCGCAATTGCCGCTCGCGGAGCTGGTGCAGATGGCGCACGACTCCACTGCCCTGCTCGACTCCACCTGTGCGCCTGTGTCGGACATCGCGGGGAGGCTGCCCAAGTTGGCGCACGACCTGTTCGGACTGTTCATGATCGAGCCCATGGGCGACTTGCCCGAGCTGAGCGGCGCCTGCGACTGGCTCAACCAGCCCGCGGGCCCCGAAGAGGAAGACGAGGATGCTTTGTGAACACTGCGGAGAACGCGCTTGTCGAGAAGGTGGAAGAGCTGCGCGCGAAGCAGCGGCGGGCGCAGCAGGCGCTTGCCCTCGTGCGGGGCAAGGGCTACGGCTTGAACGCCGCCGTGGTCGTGGAGCTGGACGCGAGGGGCGAAGTGCTGCGCCTGGAAATCGACGAGGCCGCGTCGAAGTACGACATGGCCTCAGTCGCCAGCGCTGTGCGCCGCGCGTTCGCGGACGCCCGCAAGGACGCCGAGAAACAGGTTCGGCAGGCGTTGGGCGAGTTCACGGCAGACACGGAGATGGCCCAGGCTTTGGAAGAGCTGCAATCGCATTTCGGGATCGCCCCGCAGGACGGCCCGTCGAGACCGAACACCGCCGCTGCGCCTGGTCCGGGGGAGGACGACTACGAGCCTCCCGCGTCCTGGCTCGAACGAGCGTGAGCGTTCAGTAACGGCGCCTCAGGTTCGGCGGAAACATGAGATCGGCGGGACTGATGCCGAGCCAGGCAGCGACGGTTTCCACCTCGTCCCCGAGGTGGGGTTGATCCACCCGGTGGCGGTGACGGCGGATTTGCGGCTGGTGGCCGGTCAGCGGCGTTTGGAGGCGGCGCGGTTGTTGGGCTGGCAGACGGTGCCGGTCACCTTCGTGGCCTCCCTGGTGGAGGCTTCGGACTTGTTGCGCGCGGAGGCGGATGAGAACACGCAGCGCAAGCCGTTCACGCCCACCGAGGCCGAGGCGATAGCCAGCGCGATAGAGGCGGCGCTGCGGCCCGTGGCGCAAGAGCGGCGCAAAGAGACTCAGGGCAGGCCGAAAACTGCCGCCGAATCGGCGGCAGTTTTGCCGAAGCAGCCCGAGACTCGGGACATCGCGGCGCAGGCGGTCGGCTACGGGCGCGACACCATCAGCAAGGTCCGCAGGGTCAAGGACTTGGCCGACGACCCCGACCTTGGACAGATGGTGGGCAATTTGCCCACCATCTTCTAAATCGTCGCGGATGGACGCGGCGGGATCTGTGGCGGGTCCGCACCACAGGGTGATGCGCGCGGTAGGACGAACGCATGGCGTTTGGTTGAAGAAAAAAAGACCGGGGAGGGCGTTCGCCTATGCGGCCGAGGTGCGGGCATGGCGGGGGTAGGGGGTACCCCCGTGGGGTCAGGCGGCGTAGTTGTAGACAGTCTGTCGGCTAACCCCGTACTCGCGGGCGAGGCTGGCGACGGGCTCGCCCGCTTTGAGGCGCGCGCGCAGCTCGTCGGCCCTCTCTGTGTCCAGAGCGGCTTTCCTGCCCTTGTATTTGCCGTCGCGCTTGGCGATGGCGATGCCCTCGCGCTGGCGCTCTAGGATCATGGACCGCTCGAACTCCGCGACCGCGCCGAGCATCGACAGCAGCAGGGTGTTCATGGGCGAGTCGTCCCCGGTGAAGGCCAGGCCCTCTTTCACGAACTCGACCCGCACGCCCTTAGCGGTCAGGCCGCGCACGATCCGCCGCAAGTCGTCCAGGCTCCGCGCCAGGCGGTCCATGGAATGCACTAGCAGCACATCGCCCTCGCGGACGTAGCCGAGAACCTGGTCGAGCGAGGGACGGGCGGTGTCTTTGCCGCTGAGCTTGTCGGTGAAAACCTTGTCGAGCTCAACGCCGTCGAGCTGGCGTTCGGTGTTCTGCGCCATAGTGCTCACTCTAACGTATCCGACCCGCTGGCCCATGTTCTCGATTCCTTCGCTCGACGTGTTGATGTCAAAATAGAGTCTAAGATATCGCTAGACACATGTCAAACAATACGATCCACTACTCTATTTAGACACTTCGACCGAAGCCGCGCCGTGCCCAACACGGGTATACCCCAAATGGACACCCGCAAGGGCGACCCCCGTGCCATGGGCGCGTTAAAGCCGTTCGACTTGACCATCGTCGCCTTGGGCGGCTCGAACCGCCAACAAAAACCCAACAGAAACCCGACAAAAACACCCGAATCGGACCCTCGCGTCTCTTCGCGAACAAACGCCACAGGCCAACTCAACGCCAGCTGAGACGGTGTTTTTAAGCGAGTACCCGCGCGAGTCAACGCCCCGAACCTCATAATCTCTAGGTCGCAGGTTCGAGTCCTGCTGGCGTCACCAGGAAAC
>JGI2924J29684_1077966_pt1 | contig 26568 bp, 21 predicted proteins | sample BenlonsequencITS_FD_29684 | JGI IMG/M metagenome (IMG submission 29684)
CCCGGCCCGCTTCGATACCAGCCAGTATATCCGTCAGGCCGCCTACAATGCTATCAGCCTCCTGGTGACTGATAATGCCCACCTTCGCCAGCATTTTGGCATGGGCAATACTGCCGGTAATATCGTATTTATAAAGGCGGCTGTCAAAGGAAATGGAGGAATGAAAATCATCCACCAGCCGGTCCGTCTCCTTTTGAAAGCGCCCGCTCCACAGCTTGGCCAATTAAATCCACCTCTTTATTTAAATGTTGACACCGGTGCGGTTTCATCCACCACTGATGCTTTCATTTTACCAGTATATAATGCTAAAATATTATAACACGGTTGCACCAAAGTTGGAAAAAGTCGAAAAAAAAATCTCAAGCGCAGCTGGTATATTTTACTTTTCGTGTTAATATACTTTTTCTCAACTAAAAATATTAGGCACTTTTTTTTAAAAAATGTTATACTATATCCCCTTTAACCTCTAAATATGTTAAAATAAAAATCAATTAAACAGTTTACTAATAAAGGAGAAGTGTTAATTTTATGGAAAGAGAACTGACGCTGGAATTGGTGCGGGTTACCGAAATGGCCGCCCTGGCTTCCGCGCAGTGGATGGGCAGAGGGCGCAAAAACGAGGCCGACGAAGCCGCCACCAATGCTATGCGCACCATGTTCGATTCAGTATGCGTGAACGGTACCGTAGTCATAGGCGAGGGGGAAATGGACGAGGCACCAATGTTATATATCGGTGAAAAGGTGGGCAACTCCGAGACACCGGAAGTGGATGTGGCGGTGGACCCGCTGGAGGGGACCAATATTCTGGCCAAGGGGCTGCCCAACGCCATGTCGGTGATTGCCATTGCCGATAAGGGCAATTTACTGCATGCTCCGGATATGTATATGGATAAACTGGCCGTGGGCCCGCGGGCCGCCGGCCTGATCAACCTGGACGACCCCATTGAAAAAACATTGGAAACAGTGGCCAGGGTCAATAACAAGCGCATTGTGGACTGCACCGTAATGATCCTTGACCGTCCCCGGCACCAGAAGCTGATTGAAGCTGTACGGGGGGCAGGTGCCCGGGTGCGCCTCATCGGCGACGGTGACGTGGCCGCAGCCCTGGCCACTGCTTTTGACGATACGGGCATTGATATCTGCGCCGGTATCGGCGGCGCCCCCGAGGGTGTAATCGCAGCGGCGGCGCTGAAAGCCATGGGCGGTGATATGCAGGCCCGGCTGATACCTGAGGATGACAGCGAATACCAGCGGTGCCTGAGCATGGGCATTGAAGACCCCAATCGCATTTTAACCATGGACGACCTGGTACGGGGGGACGACGCCATTTTCGCGGCCACCGGCGTAACCGACGGGGAGCTGCTCAAGGGAGTGCGTTTCAGGGGCGGCGAGCTGGCCGAAACTTACTCGCTGGTGATGCGGGCCAAGAGTCGCACAGTGCGCTTTATCAATACAGTACATAATTTAAAATATAAGCCGCATTACTTACTGATTAAAGAAAAATAACAGTCTTTTGTCAGGTGCCAGGCAGGGCTAAGACCCGCCTGGCACTTTATTTTTTCCTGTTTTTGGTTATACAAGTAATTAACATATCCTACAGCTAAGGCGTATTATACATAAAATCACTGTAAGTGTGTGATTAACTGGTTAGTGGTTGGTTTATTAGTGGTTAATAGTTTGTGGTTATGATGATTAGAGGCTATGAAAGGAGGCATTTGGGTGCTTAAAAATGAGGATGTACCGACTAAAACAGGGCAAGAGGATGCTGTCCCTGCTGAACGTTTTGATGCCCAGTCTAAACCACCGGAAAACATTATCAAAAATGACTGCTTTGTAACAGAATCCGTTACCTTCGGACCATGTGACGATTTTGAAGAAAGAACAATCAATTTAGGAAATCTTCCTAATCAAGCAAGGTTTTTAAATGTAAGGGTCTCCCTTACAAATATATGCAGAGGCCGTGAATTAGCAATTGGTGTAATCTTGAGTGATGCTGATACAAGACAGGTTCTGGGTTATAAAGGTAGAGCATTAACAGTTCCCGGAACATCATGCGGCAATGTAACCATAGATGGCTTTTGCTTTGTTATACCTGAAAACACTATATGTTCTTCAAGAAAAGTTCGTATAAAGGTAATAGCACATTATACAGGACTTAATACGAATTCCAACTGTCCCTGCTAGTGTAAATTTAATCGCGTGAATGCTTATGAACAGTACATTTTTACAGTGTACTGTTATTTTATTAACTACCCACCCCAACTAAATCCGCAAGAAAGCACCGGTGCCGGGTGTTGAAAGTTAAAAGTTAGAAGCTTTAAATATAAACCATCTTAGGGGAAATGTAAATTGTATCGGGCAGCAGCCCAATAAATGCTTTTCGCTGCGACACTTCCCGCCCCTCTAAAATCCACACTGACTTTCAGATAGCCTTTTAGTTGACAATAGTTGTTCCATTAAATTACCATTAAGGTAATATCTTTTCAAACAATGTTTCAATCCATGAATGTTTCAATCCATGATTGAATGTGGAGGGAATAAATCATAGATATACTGCGTATGGGTTTAGATGTGGGGTCAACCACGGTCAAGTTAGTCATTATGGACGATGATGACAATATAATTTATAAAAAGTACCGGCGGCATTATGCAGAAACCAAAAGGCACACCACCGATCTGTTAACCGATGCCTTTCAACAGCTGGGCAATACGCCGGTTACAGTAATGGTAACTGGTTCGGCGGGACTGGCCCTCTCCTCCTGGCTGGGCATCGAACATATTCAGGAAGTTATTGCCTGCAGCCAGGCTATTGATCGCTTGATCCCCCAAACAGATGTGGCCATCGAGCTGGGGGGAGAAGATGCCAAAATAACTTTCTTCCGGGGCGGTCTTGACCAAAGGATGAACGGTATCTGTGCCGGGGGAACCGGAGCCTTTATTGACCAGATGGCAACATTACTGGGGACGGATGCCCTGGGTTTAAATGAAATGGCTAAACAGTATACCACCATCTATCCCGTGGCGGCCCGCTGCGGTGTGTTCGCCAAGACTGATATTCAGGTACTTTTAAATGAGGGTGCCCGCAAAGAAGACATTGCAGCTTCCGTGTTTCAAGCGGTGGTCAATCAAACCATCAGTGGACTGGCCTGCGGCAAATCCATCAAGGGTAATGTGGCCTTCCTCGGCGGGCCATTATGGTTTTTATCCGAACTGCGTCAAAGATTTAAAGAAACCCTCAAGCTTAATGACAGCCAGGCCATATTTCCCCAACAGGCTCAGTTTTTTGTTGCCATGGGGGCCGCTTTGTCATCGGGTTCCAGTAATACCGTCACTTTACTAGGTTTAATTGATCAATTAAATAGCATAGATGTCTCTGCTTACCATGAACTTTCCCGGCTGCAGCCTTTATTTAATGATACCCGGGAGTTGGATGATTTCCGCAGGAGACACAATGCTCACCGTATTGATAGGATGGATTTGGACTCCTTTGCCGGAGACTGTTTTTTAGGTCTGGATGCCGGCTCAACAACCACCAAGGTGGCCCTGATAGATGAAAACGGCCGCTTGTTATATTCCCACTATTGTAATAATACCGGCAGTCCCTTGCAATCCGCGCTGGGCATATTAAAAGACCTGTACAGCCGTCTGCCTGCCTCAGCTAAAATTGTCAGCACAGGGGTAACGGGATATGGTGAAGGCCTCTTAAAAGCCGCCCTGCACATTGATGTGGGGGAAGTAGAGACAGTAGCCCACTATACTGCCGCGCAATTTTTCAACCCCGGTGTAGATTTAATACTGGATATCGGCGGCCAGGATATGAAATGCCTCAAGATTAAAAACGGAGTTATCGAGAACATTATGCTCAATGAAGCCTGTTCTTCCGGCTGCGGCTCCTTTATCGAAAGCTTTGCCCGCTCACTGGATGTTTCAGTGCAGGAATTTGCCCGGCTGGCCCTTACCGCAGCCTCCCCGGTGGATTTAGGTTCCCGGTGCACGGTATTTATGAACTCCATGGTCAAACAGGCCCAGAAAGAAGGGGCTACGGTGGGCGATATATCGGCCGGGCTTTCTTACTCGGTTATCAAGAATGCCTTATTCAAGGTCATTAAAATGAGAAACACCCGGGATCTGGGTGATAGAATTGTGGTTCAGGGCGGGACATTTCAAAACGATGCCGTGCTGCGCAGCTTTGAACTCATCACAGGAAAAGATGTGGTCAGAGCAGATATCGCGCCCCTGATGGGAGCTTTTGGGGCGGCTCTCATTGCCCGGGACCGCAGTCAACAGGGCCGGCAAAGCTCTCTTTTATCTAAAGAGCAGCTGGATAAGTTTTCTATCAGCACTAAGCTGAGCCGTTGTGGCGGGTGCGGCAACAACTGTCTTTTAACCATTAATAATTTCCCGGATGGCGGCAGATTTATTTCCGGCAACCGCTGTGAAAAAAACGTCGGCCAGGGAAAAGGCCGGCAGGACATTCCCAATCTTTATGATTACAAGTATAAACGCCTGTTGAGCTATAAGCCTTTGCCTGACAAGGAAGCCCCAAGGGGTACCGTGGGCATTCCCATGGTTTTGAACATGTATGAAAATTATCCTTTCTGGTTTACCTTTTTTACTGATTTGGGATTCAGGGTGGAACTTTCCCCCCGCTCTTCCCGGGCGATTTATGAGCTGGGTACCGAGACCATCCCTTCGGATACCGCCTGTTTTCCGGCCAAACTGGTGCACGGGCATATTGCCTCCCTGATACAACAGGGCATCAAGCTTATTTTTTATCCGTCAATTACCTATGAGCGGCTGGAGCAAAAAGAGGCCAACAACCATTTTAATTGTCCCATGGTTATTTCCTATCCCGAAGTGATTAAAAACAACATGGACATCATTCGGGAGGAAAATGTACAGCTTTTGAACCCTTTTCTCCCTTATGATAATCAAAAGCAGCTCACCACTAGGCTGCACCAATTGTTCAAAGACTGGAAAATTTCCAAAAGGGAAATTGCCCGGGCTGTGCAAAGGGCCTGGCAGGAAGATGAGCTTTTTAAACAGGATATCAGGCAAAAGAGTGCCCAGGTACTGGCTTACCTGAAGGAAACGGGGAAACATGGCATTGTTCTGGCCGGGCGGCCTTATCACCTGGACCCGGAGATTAATCACGGGCTGCCGGAGATTATTAATTCCCTTGGCATGGCCGTCCTTACCGAAGATTCCGTTGCCCACCTGGGGCAAGTTGAACGGCCGCTCCGGGTGATTGACCAGTGGATGTATCATTCCAGGCTGTATGCGGCGGCCAGCTTCGTGACCACCCAATCAAATTTAGACCTGGTTCAGCTTAATTCCTTCGGCTGCGGGCTGGATGCCATCACCGGCGACCAGGCACAGGAGATATTGAATTCGAAGGGTAAAATTTATACCGCCCTTAAAATAGATGAGGGGACCAATCTGGGAGCAGCCAAAATAAGGATTCGCTCCTTGATGGCAGTAATCAACGGGAAGCAAAGGGAGCAGGCCCAAGAAAAGGCTCCCTACTACCGGGACAGAATTGTCTTCACCCAGGAAATGAAACAGACCCATACCATACTGTCACCCCAGATGGCCCCCATGCAGTTTGAATTTCTGCAGGAAGTATTTAAAACCGAAGGCTACAATTTGGAGGTGCTGCCCACGGTAGAGAAGCAGGCGGTGGATGTAGGAATCAAATATGTGAACAACGATGCCTGCTATCCCGCCATAATTGTCATTGGACAACTTTTGAAAGCCCTGCAGTCCGGCAAATATGACCTTAACCATACTTCGGTAATCATCAGCCAGACGGGTGGCGGCTGCCGGGCCACCAACTATATCGGGCTGCTGAGAAAAGCATTAAAAGAGGCCGGGTTTGATAATATACCTGTGTTATCCGCCAACCTTTACGGCGCGGAAAAAAACCCCGGGTTTAAAATAAACGGCAAAATACTGAAGAAGGCCATTAACGCAGTGGTTTATGGTGATTTACTGATGCGGGTACTGCACCGTATCCGGCCCTATGAAAAAATTCCCGGTTCGGCCAATTTGCTTTATGAAAAATGGGTTAAAAAATGTAAAATGCAGATTGCCACAGGGAATAAACAGCAATTTGAAGAAAACCTGCGGGGAATTATTGAAGAGTTTGGCCAAATTAAAATATCTAATGTACCAAAACCCCGCGTAGGTATAGTGGGGGAAATACTGGTTAAATACCACCCCACCGCCAATAACAATCTTGTTAAAATTTTAGAAGATGAAGGCGCAGAAGTAGTTTTGCCCGACCTGTTGGACTTCTTTACCTATAGCGCCTACGATTATATTTTTAAATATCAATATTTAACCGGAAAATTATCGCATTTATTGCTGGGCAAGTACTATATTAACCACATGGAAAGCAGCCGCAAGACAATGGTTGCCCTTTTGGCCAAAAGTAATAAGTTTAGTGCACCCAATTCAATCTACCATAAGGCCGAGCTGGCCAACCGGATCATGTCGCTGGGACACCACTGCGGAGAAGGATGGTTTTTAACCGCGGAGATGATTGATTTGATCAACCACGGGGTCGCCAATATCGTATGCGTGCAGCCTTTCGGCTGCCTGCCCAACCATGTTACCGGTAAAGGAATGATTAAGGAATTAAAGAGAAACTACCCCCAGGCAAACATAACCGCGATAGACTATGATCCCGGGGCCAGTGAAGTCAACCAGCTCAACCGCCTTAAACTGATGCTGTCAGTAGCTTTTAAAAATATGCAGGTAATTAATGATTCTTTTACCACCCATAACCGGCCCAGGATACCGGTTAATAAATTGACCGGTAACAGTTTGCTTTTGCATGATTGATCCGGTGACAACTCAAATTCACCTTGCCATGTAAAGATATACCCACTGTGTCCTACAGTGGGTATATCTTTACTAAACTTTGTAACGTCAACATTTTTAATCTCACGTTCCGTTTTCTTTTAGCCACAACACCAGCCTTCCGAAGTTTCTCGAATTCTTCTGGAGATAGTGGACAAAAAATTGTCTCGAACGGCTTATATTTAACCTGAACCGGTGTTATATTCATATTGTTTTTGGGTATAAAGTTTTGAGATCATGTGGCAGGTGCTAGCTTGTCACATGATCTTTTTTCATTGAAATTTTATTGATTTTCAATGAAAGTTTATTGTTATTCAATAATTATATATTGTATTTCGAAAATCATTGTGTTATTATTCTGTTTGATAAAGTTCTCAGGAGGTCCTTGGCATGCAAAAAAAAGCTCTACACCGCTTTACCAAGCTACTTATTGATTTCATGTTTTACAGCGGTATTCTGGTTTGCGTATTTGTTCCGGTAATTATTTTCAAGCTTATTCCAAGCACCTTTATAGCAGAAAACATTCGCCTACATTTTACAGTTGTATTAATGTTGTCAGGCATCGCAGCGCTATATATTTTATGGATATTGAGATGTATTTTTAAAACACTTTTGAATACTAGCCCCTTTACTCTAAAAAATGTAGACGCTCTAAGGAAAATGGCAGTTGCAGCTTTTGTCATTTCAACATTGTACATAATAAAATGTTTGTTCTGGTTTACACTGGGAACAGGCATAATTGTTATTATCTTTGCCATAGCGGGCTTGTTCTCGCTGGTTCTGGCAGACGTTTTCAAACAGGCGGTACAGTATAAAGAAGAAAATGACTTGACGGTTTAAGGAGTGATGAACTGTGCCGATTATTGTCAATCTCGATGTAATGATGGCAAAAAGAAAGATTGGGCTGTTAGAGCTTGCGGAACTGGTGAACATCACTCCCGCAAATTTATCAATTCTTAAAAACAACAAGGCCAGAGCAATTCGATTTTCCACACTGGAAGAAATCTGCAAGGCGTTAAACTGTCAACCGGGCGATATTCTGGAATATACGGATACGAAGCGTGACGGCAATGAAAAATAATAAAGTACAGAATATTATTTTTTATTTTCTGGCTGTCCTGGTTGGTCTGTGTTTGATATATGAGTTTAAAACCGCACAGGATGCTGTTTTAAGAATATTGCTTTATCCTCACGCCAAAGCGGTGGAGATTTTTTACAACATTCCGCTGGTGTACACAAACGGGATGGGCTATTCATCCATGGACTGGGCATTTACCATTGGCCGGGAGTGTATGGGGTGCCACTTTATTGTTTTAATGTTTACTATGAATGCCTGCATGTTCACAAAACATTTCAAAGGCTTTCACAAGGTGTTGTGGTTTATAACAAGTTTTGTCGGAGCTATCGTGGTCGGGATCTTAATCAGCAGCATCAGAATTATTGGTTCAATACCGTTTGTAGCCCACGAGAAATTTGCACTCCTGCATTCAGGCATAGGTATTTCCCTTTATTTTGCTGCGCTGGCGGCAAGCTATATATCAATTGACAAATTAATCTCGTTAACCGCCGCTAAGACTCCCGCCTCGCATAAGGAAAGGGGACACACCTGCTGAAGCTTGGGTATTTCTCTGGGGACAGGAATGTCCCCAACTAATGGAGTTAAGCGGCGATAAACTCGAAATAAGTGCGACTAAGGTTCAGGTGGGGTCAAAACCCCACCTGAACCAAGTCTTCTTTATTGGGGGAGATAAACATGAAAGCAGTTACTAAACCCGTTTACATATTATTATTTGTGACATTGCCCCAACTGGTGCTGTTAGGTTGCTTTACTTTTGGCACCGGAGGGTTAAATATTGCATCGATGGCTTATTCGGGTGCTGCAGCTCTGCTGTTAATGGGGATATTTTCAATTTACGCGCTCATTAAACGCAGAGAAAACTCCACGGACACAAGGGTATTCACAGCAATTTCAACTGTGTATGCGTTATTTACAGCATTTATGCTGCTGTTTAATGAAGATTTATTCAATATGACGGGTTTTGTCAGCCCACGTCTGGTTTTTGTCATATTATGTATGATTCCTGTTTTGTATGGCATATACGGTACGGCCTTGAACACAATAATCGCTGAAAAGAGTAATGATACGGCCGGTTATGCTGCAGGATTAATTGCAGTTCCACTTATCTGGTTTGTAACGATGAATATTTTCAGCGGCATCAACTTAAACGCCATACTTATGATCTTTATCATAGCAGGCGTTTATACAATAATGCTGTTGTCAGTGAAAACGCTGCTTGTTTGGAGGCAGGAAAGGACTGACCGTGAATTCAACAGCCCATCGACAAAAAGGTATTATATTATTACAACTATTGTATCGCTGCTGCTGCCGTTGGGAGGTCTGGCAATTAATCAGGGCAACGCCGGTTTATGGTCCAGTGATACTTCTGTTGGCATGTTCGGTGATTTTTCAAGCCCCGCTTTCTATATTATTGCAGTGTTAAACGGATTGCTGATGCTGCTTCCCACGGTAAAGGATAAAAAGCTCAGGCTTTTGGCGTTTTATCTCAAGGCGGTTTGTTATACATATATATTGTATTTTTTCATCGTATTCCTGCCTATTCTCCCCCTGGGAATAGTAGGGCTCATTTTTTACGGGTTGGGAATTTTCATTTTTGCACCTGCCTTTGCTGCTATCTGGCAGAGTCGGCATATCATCAAGGAATGGGCTGTTCTGTCAAAGGCATGGGGAACGCCTGGAATAATAATTGTTTTTTGTGCCGGGATCGTCACCCTGCCCGTCTGCATGATATCTACATTCTGGGGTGATAAGGGCAATTTTGAAACTGCCGTGCGGTATTTGGATCATAACAGTGTTGAGATAACCGAACCGGTTGAGGTTGATTTGGCGCGTCTTGAAAGAGCATTAAAAAATATTACGGGCGGCTATGATTTAACAAGGGGTTGGATGGGTTTTGATTCCGGAAACACACCCATAATATCAGCCTTTTACACAAAGCTCATTCTGGATGGAAAGGTCATATCACAGCACAACTTACTGGCACTTGAAAATCTGTTTTTTGACTCGGGGTACAATCTGATTGACGCGAATCTTTCCAATTCGAATATGGTGAATAACCGGGTACGGCTGGCAGATGTGCAAGGCAAAACAGAGTTTGATGAGGAAATAGGAGTGTACAGGTCATGGGTTGATTTGACACTGAAAAATCCTGCAATAGAGGGAAATGGAGAGTATGTAACTACTTTCAAGCTGCCGGAGGGTGCATATATCAGCGACTATTACCTTGATGTCTCCGGAGATAGAAAAGAGGGTATTCTTGCCGACCGCCGGGCTGCCTTGTTTATTTACCGGCAAATTGTAAACACGCGCCGCGACCCGGGACTGCTGCACTATACAGGCAGGAATACTCTGGAGCTCAGAGTCTTTCCATTCAACGGACACGAAGTGAGGCGGACAGGATTTGAAATTCTTCACAATTATCCATTTAATCTTGACTTGGATAACAAGATTATTTCCTTGGGCGGAGACGCAGTACCAAAAGAAATAGCTGTTGATGGAGCAGTTCTGCTTTCGCCTTGGCAAAAAGCCGGTTTAAAGCATGTTACAAGAACACCTGAATACCACTTTGTTGTTGACTGCTCGAAAAACAGCGACATTGCATGGCATACCGGACAAATTGAAGAATATGCAAAGGCCAATAATATCACCCGGGCTGAAGTGATTTTTTCTTCCTATAAAGTTGAATCCCATTCTCTTGCTGATATGAAGCAGGCACAATTTCAAGCTGAATGCGGGTTCAATTTTGATCGGGCGGTAAGAATGATTCTGAGTAAGGAAAGCAACAAAAACTTTCCGGTTATCATAGCAGTATCAGATAATATGCCCGGAGCCGTTTTTCCCGAAAATATCTATCCTCTATCCGGCAGATTTCCCGAAAGTCCTTTCTATTACGCTTTGAATCACGACCCGACTTTAACACCATACTCTTATGAAGACAATAAGGCGGGAAGCAGAGTAAAGAATCCTATTGTGGAGCCTGTCCTTGACTTCAATGGAATCTATGTATCGGACAATGATGAATGGGAATTGGTGCCGGGCAATATGGAATTGGACAGCATTACTTTTTCAAGCAACCGGTATCAGAACGCTGTTCTTCTTGATGCGGCGCAGCAAAGATATTTGTTGAACGGGAAACCAGACCCTTTGGAATTGGTTCGCGCCGGCTTCAGGGCAAGAATTTTGACACCCCAGACAGCATTTATTGTGGTTGAGACACCGGAGCAGGAAAAGGATCTGCTGGATCTGCAAGAGAGAATTCTAAACAATAATGAACAAATCCCCACCGTAACGCTTGATGAGCCGTCGCTTGTATATGCCATTCTCGTTCTGCTGGTAATACTTTTTATTAAAACACGAAAAACATCTTGCCATAACAGCTAGTAACATACCAGAATGGGCGGCCGATTGATACGCCGGCAATTTTCCCCCACCATTTCTATAGACTAATAAGTTTATAAATTATTAACTTTTCCTTGAGCCTGGAAAGAACCTCCTGCCAGACCTGATCCGACCGCTCTGGTCGTGGTTTTGACAGTGCCTGCAAGACGGGTTTGCCGACCGACGGAGAAGCTGTGCAAGTAGAAATCTGCTTAACTATTTTTTTATAACCCTGCTCCAGATCCGTTCGCCGCTGCACGCATCAATATATTGAACCTCACGCCGTTCACCATATTCAGGGGTACAGGGAGTTCGATCCGCTGAGATTGTCGGGCGGTAAATCAATTGATAACCGCAAGAATCATCTTCCTCGCGTTCCCATACCAGTTCCACATCCAAATGTTCCAGATAGATTTTTAACGCCTCTTGTTCAGTAATCCGGGGGTGGAAATTACGCCCGGCCAGCATCGAAATCATTTCAAAAGAGACACCACTGTAAATGCCAATCTCTCCGGTCGCGGTATGCACACTTACCCTTACAATTTCTAAGTATACAGGTATACCGTTAACGTAAACGTCAAAAGCAAAAAATTCCCGGTCCGGACGTTGGCCATCCTCTGGTTCCTTACTTTCTTGAAGTTGGAGATAATGAGGATACTCGGGGAAAACACGCTGTAAAAAATGCAACGCCTTCTCCAAGCATTCATCCCGGCTCAGTGCAAGGTTTCCTGCGCAAGTGTTGTCTTTATACAATTGGCGAAGGCGCCCGGTGCTTTTTTCGACCACGGCTATAATGGAGTTATCAAACAACCATATGTTAGGAAGTCTCTTGCGCCAGTATGCATCAAAGGAACGATCTTCTACGATTGCAACCGGTTGATGCGCATGCTCTTTTTTCTTCCAGACATAGCGAATATCTTCTTCGTCTTCCTTCTCTCGAACCAAGACAAATAAATGAGGATCGACGCCGATCAGTTTTTCGATATTATTTTCCTGTTGCTCTGGTGCCTGTTGCGGAGGTCGTACGGGATGGCTGCGCGGCATCAGATAGTGGTCAGGCTCAAAAAGATCACGACCCGTTATCGCGTTAAAAGAACGGAGGCACGGCACAGGCTCGTAAACAAGGCGGTATTCCAGGTCTTCAACTTCATGCATAGATGGGTAAAGACGCATAATGCACAGCTTCATTCGCAGGTCTTCCACTATTTGCTGTTTAACTGTTTTTACGTCAGTAATAGACGCCGGCCACGCCGGTTTATTTTTGCAACCGTAATGCTTAAAGTCCGTAATGTTCCCACCGCTGTCCACGGTACAGTTGCATCCCGAGAAAGGAAGAGGCAGTCCGCCTGTTTCCTGCCGGTAGCTGATATGCATATGGCGCCGGCCCGCTTCGATGTGAATCCATGTATATTCTCCCCGGAGGTCAGGCAGATGTTGCTTGATAAATTCATCCGCGATTCTTTTTGCTTGATCAGCAGAGGGGATGGCACAATCCGCACCGCTGCAAGCATTATCTTGATTCTTGTCGATTGATAATTTTATCAATTCGCCTGTTTGCAAATCTAAGGTTATTTCGATATTTGCTTCCGGGTGTTGGGGGTCCTCCCAAATAAAGAGCCTTTCATCTGCTATATTGTCTTCAACTACCAAATGGTAATTCTCGGGGATGGAAACAATGGACGACGCTTTTTCCCGGAGTTTGTTGTATATATATTCCATGGTTATCACCTCGCAAAATCCCTGTTCGTATTTTCCAAGTTTTAAATTTTCCAGTTTATAATTTCCTATCCTGAAAATAAGTATTGGAAGTGTCATCCTGAGCGTTAGCGAAGGATCTTGGGCTTAAGATTCTTCGCTACGCTCAGAATGACATGAAGTTCCTGGATTTTCAGCCTCTGATGGTGCCGCCCTTTATTAATTCGACGTTCTAATGCCAGGGTTTGTTCCTAGAGGATAATAAGCCCAGCGGCAGGCAAAGGGCTAAGAATATTAAAAGGCAGCGCTTGGTGAGAACTAATATAGCACGCCTGGTTGGTGTTTTCTATCCATTTTCCTGCTCGGGCAGGCAGTTACTTGGCTGGGTAGCCGGCAGGCCATACAACGGCAGGATAAATAAAAGGCTTATGATAAACAGCATTCCAGCCGCTTCATATATGGCAACCAGAGAAAAGATTTTTTTGAGCAGGCCCGCCATGCCCATTGTGATAACCATGGCCCCGGTAAACAGAGGGCTTAGAATGCCGTTGACCCGGCCAATAAACTGTTGATCAGTGTTTTGCAGCATTATTGTGTTGATGCCTATGGAGATACAGGGGAATACCAGGCCGCTGACAAACTGTCCCGCCAAGGTCAGCCACGTTGTCGTCGATATACCACATATCGCTATACCGATGGCATCGAAGAACAGACCGAAGATAAGCAGTTTTTGCGGTGCTGCTGCTTTGGCGAAAACCGCGGCCAGTCCGCCGCCCATAATCATCCCCAGCCCGTAGACGGTCAGCAGCCATTTTAAAAATTCCTTTTCCAGTCCGAGTCGTTCCGTAACCAGGAACACACCCATCGGCTGGATTAATCCCAGTGCCAGGCCGGCAGCCAAGAAACAGGCCCCAAGCAGCGTGAGCGCTTTCTTGGAGAGCAGGTAACGAATCCCCGCCACCATCTCTTTTAGGAGTGACGCAGGCACTTTGCTTTCCTCCCTGATATCGGCCGGCAACAGCAATAACAGGGCAGCGGCAGACAGCAGGAAAGTGGTTCCCGTTATAGCAATGGCCACATAAATGCCCAGGGTTTGAAATACAAAGGTGCCCAGCACCGGTCCAAAAACCATAAATACTGCAAAAATGGTTTGGTAAAGCGACATGCCGGCCTGTATCTCCCGGGCGGGTAAATGCATTTTAAACAGCTTTAGCCCGGACGGCTGCGAGAATTGAGACAATATCGCCGAAAACAGGGTGGTGAAAAAAACAGTCTGCCAGGAGCCGAAAATCAGCGCCAGCAATACGGCAAATACCGAAACGGCGCTCAAGACATCGCACCAGATCATCGTCCGTTTGGGCCGCCAGCGGTCGGCAAAGGTGCCCCCGATAAACGAGAAGATAAAGATGGGCGCGAACTCGGCAACCGAAACCATTGAAACGGCGAAGGGATCCCCGCCCGTCATTTCCACTACAAACAGCAACACGGAGAAATTGCGTACCCAGATCCCGATTTGTAAAAAGATTTGTGATAACAGGATGCCTTGCACAACGCTATTGCGATATAGGCTGGATGTGGATGCTGCAGACAATAAAAAACCTCCTTATCGGTTATTCCGGACAGGAGACAGAGTAAAACAAAAAGAGCCGGTACTCGCGTACTCAAATGTTCCTTTTGTAATATATAAAAATACACACTAATCCCATCCAGAAAATAATTTCGTATTACGAATGTTTTTTAGGGAATAGGATTAGTCGATCATTAGTTTAGAAGTCACCCTTTCAAGTAAATTTAACCTGACTAACTTGGCGTAAGTCTCCCACTTCTATAAGTGGGAGTACAACACCAACTAAGTCATGCATTTTGCAGTTCTAAAATTCAGGGGGAGTTGAATCTCCCCCTGAATTTTAGAACTTGCTTCAATAGGCTTTAGTGAACTTAATTATTATATGCGCTTTTTTATCCACTGTAAATACTATTGGGTGAAATCTCATGTCTGCGGGTCGTTTTCGGGAAAGCATTTGTTATTAACCAAGATAATTCTCATTATTTTCCCTATTAGGATCAATAACATTAATAAATTGAAGAGTTTTACTGTCTGTTGATATTTCGACTTCTGTTTTCTGTCCTTGTTCATCCGTTACGATGATCCGAACAAATATTTCATGGGCCATATAATTACCTGATTCAGAAAAGGGTTTCCCATATTCAATACTGCTTTCATCAAGGGATGCAGATATATCCTCAAATTCTGCACTAGTTGCTTTAACTCCAGAATGTTTTTCTGAAAACTGTTTGGCTAAGTCTAAGTATTCATTACAATTCTTATACTTTTCTCTTAGCTTTTCAAGATTATATGGTATAGTTGTTTCTTTTTTTTCCCATTCTTTTGATGCAGAAACTCTAGCGCCAGATATAGCTTCTATGACAAAACTGTAAACTGGTGGTGCATCTGAAATTTCACTACCCGTTTCTATAATATCACCTTTCCAATATGCCTTAGCAACTTCAGGATCAACAAAATGGGACATATAGATTGTCTTGCCATTTAGGTCAACCTTAAACATATCCCAAAGATATTGGGCTCCAATTTCAGCTGCTTGGTCTACAGGTAATGCACCAGAGTTTATAGATCGCATAACCTTGTTCTCTAAAATTTTGTAATCAGCTTTAACATAGTCTTCAGCTTTATCAACAATTGTAGTACTAACGTTGTACGTTGTAGAAATGGATTCCTCCTTATCCAATGCCATTGCCATTGCCACATTGTTCGCTCCTGCAAAAACCGTACTACATAACGTAATAGCCATTGCACTTGCTACTACCGTCCTGCAAATATTCTTTTTCTTTGTTCCCATTGTTTGTTTCATAAATAAATCTCCTTTGTAAATTGATTTAGTGATAAACACAAATAGAATATAAATCCATAATATTATTGAGTTATTATGAACTTGTTATAGACTTGTAAAAGTTAATTTTACTATGGTACCAACATTGGGTAATGATTCGATTGAAAGTACAGCATTATGGCAATTAGCTATTTGTTCACAGATAGAAAGTCCAAGTCCTACGCCACCTTTTGCCCGGTTGCGTGATTTATCCACCCGATAAAACGGGTCTGTTACTTTATTGATTTCATTTTGTGGAATACCCCAACCATTATCCTGAACAGATAAAACTCTACAGCCATTTTCAATATAAGCATTCCATACAATAATACCTCCAGGATTACAGGCTTTTATTGCATTATCAGTAAAATTGACAAGCAAACTCTGTAGTAAATCCTTATCTCCATAGGTAGAATCAATATCAATTTTCCATTTAAGTGATATTTGATTTTCAGCCAATTTTGCTGCAAGAGATTTCTGTGAATGTTCAAATAAACTGTTTACATCGACTACTTTCATTTTAATTACCTGATTTCTTAATGTGGCTAGCTCTAAAAGCCGGTTTGATATATTGAGCATGTATTGGCTTTCGGACATAATATAACTGGCAGCAAACATTTTTTCCTCATCGCTAATGGTGGTTTTCTGGATATACTCAGCAAACCCATAAACTGAAGTAAGAGGGGTACGTATCTCATGAGCTAAGTTATCCACAAATTGCTGTTTCTGCTCAAACGCCTCTGCTAATTGGGTAATACGACGTTGAATCTCCTCTGCCATGTTATTGAAACTCTCTGCCATTTCAGCAAGTTCATGACGACCAGACACGATAATACGATTATCATATTGTCCATTAGCAATTTTTCTTGATGCCATAGATACCATATCTAGTGGTTCAAAGACACGATTGAGAATCAATTGAAGGCTTACAGCTAAAATAATAGTAAATATGATGCCAACCAACAATAAAATACGCTGTGTTGTCTGCCATGCTTTTAAATTGCCAGAAATATCGTGAAGATACTGGATGCTAAATCTATTATCTGTTCCCGGCAACTCTCCAACGACCTTAAAATAAACACTATCACCTATATTTTGAAAAGTGGCTTTTCTAATACCGGGCTCAATAGCATAAGATGTTAATTTATTTGAACGTTCTGGTAAATTACTATATATAATTTTTCCTTGGGAAAGTAATTCTAAATACACACCTTGTTTTTGATAATACTCTGCATAGAAATTAAAAAGCTGCTCTATTGCATCGCCTAAGTTCCCTCCCCTGTCAACTATAGCCATGAGATCTTTACCAAAAGATGATGAAATAAAGTAATGTTCATTTATTCCACGCTCCTTTATAATATCCATCTGATTGTTAATAATAAAAACTGAAATAAAAAGTAGACTAGAGAAGAATACTATTAAAAATAAGGCAAAGGTTGCAATAAATGTTCTAAACTTCAATCTAACACCTCAAGTCTATATCCCAATTTGTATACTGTCTTTATGTAATTACCTAAACCTAGTTTTTTTCTTAACTTTGTGATATGAACATCAACCGTTCTTGTGTCACCTTCAAAATCATAACCCCATGCCAGCTCCAATAGCTTATCGCGTGAAAGAGCAATATTACGGTTTCGAATCAAAACCACCAGCAAATCGAACTCTTGCGGTGTAATATCAACCAATTTATTATTAAGAAAGGCTTGTCGACCATCTAAATCTACTCGAACATTATTCAGTACAAAAAACTTTTGCTCCTTATTTGTTCGACGAAGCACAGCTTCAACTCTTGCTTGTAACTCTAACATTTCAAAAGGTTTCACAATATAATCATCAGCACCTAATGTCAGACCCTTAACCCGGTCTGAAAGAGAACTCTTTGATGTAAGAAAGATAACGGGTATGTCCATTTCTTTTACTGTCTCTAAAACTTCATAACCATTCATTTTAGGTAGCATTATATCCAATAATATTAAATCAAAAGTGTATCTTTGTATAATTTCAAGCACACCTTCACCATCGTATACAGATATACACTCATGACCTACTAGTTTTAGATTTCTATTAATTAAAATATTAATAGGCATTTCATCCTCAACAATTAAGATTAATGCCATAAATTCACCCCTTTTCTTTTTCTAAACTTTTTAAGTATAAAATATAGGCGATTCTAGCTAACCTATATCAATATCATATATTACTATAATTGAGTCTCCTACAAAACCAAAAACTCAAAAAAAGAGTATGTCATCGCGACCTCTGCATCCGCTATAATAAAAATTGACCGGGAACATAAGTTAATCAGACAAATATCTAGAGAAACTGCTCTTTCCCGGCAACTATCCGCAAAATACTTTATGGTTCGCTAGAAGAAGCTACACGTTACAAACGTAAAACACCTCCGCCGACACCACTTAAAGAGCAATACGTACCAATCATCAGAGATTGGATAATCGAAAACCTAAATGCCCCCCAAACAACGTTACACCGCTAACCGTATCTTTGAACGCATCCAAGAAGAGGAAGGCTTTACAGGTGGTGAATCAAGGCTTCGGGGATGGGTCAGGGGAAATTGTCAATGGCCATTTAAAGGGGGCGAGTTTTATTTTCCTTTATTTGGCCATTTGTGCGGGTTTTTCGTGACCGTTTATGTGGATTTTATCATGTTGTAAACGTCAATATCAAATGTACCAAAAATGCTAATATTTTTTGTTCCACTTGGCATCAAATACATCTTAAAAATACCAGTAATTAATTTCCAAATATGGTTTTTCTATTTTCCAGTCTGTAGCTTGGACCACGCGGAAGGCGGTGCAATTACCGGCAATGAGATGATTATTCTTGTGCCTATGTCCTTGCGGCTTAAGATTTCGACAGTTCCCCGGTGCCGGTCAATTATCCATTTAGCGATTGACAGTCCAAGACCTGTGCCGCCTGTCTTGCGTGCACGAGAATCATCAGCACGAAAAAATCTATCGAATACATGGGGGATATCCTGGGGAGGAATGCCAATACCGGTGTCCTGGACTACTACTTTTGCATAATCACCGTCACGGCTCGTAGTGACAGATATTGCACCATCATAGGGAGTGTACTTTACACTGTTGTCAATAAATATCCTGATCGCCTGTTTGATCAGCTGTATATCGCCTATAGTATAAACGTTGCTATCAGTCTTTGATTTAAACTCATGATTGGGGTCTATCATAACCGTTTCACGCATTATTTCCGCTACAAGCTCGCTAAGGTTAATTTCCTCCATACTAAGCTGCATCGAATCATTATCACCTCTGGCAAGGAAGAGCAACTGTTCCACCAAGTCCTTCATGTTGTCTGCTTCGCTTTTAATTGCTTCAATGGATTCCTGGAGAGCTTCTTCGTCATTCTTTCCCCATCGGTCCAAGAGATTGGCATATCCCTGGATGACCGCAATAGGCGTACGTAATTCATGGGAAGCATCAGATACAAAGCGTATCTGCGAACGATATGCTTCGTTAATGCGGTCGAGCATACCGTTTATCGCACCTGCTAAATCCTTTAACTCGTTTTGATCTGAGCTGATTGATATTCTCGTGTCCAAATCTGTGGCATTTATTGTATCGATTGTTCCTGTTAAGTCGCGCAGTTGTGCAATGGGCTGAGCGGTTTGGGTTGTATTGATGTTTTTTGCACTTTGAGTTAAATCAGCAATCGGCTGGAGAGCACGTTTCATCGCTTTTGCTCCTTTACCAATGCTGCCGGCAAAAAACAAGAGTTCAAAAATCATTGTTACAAATAAAGCCGGCAAGAATACCGACAGGTAATCTCCTATGTTGTACTCTACGGCATAATATGAGCCCTGATCAGGCAAAGCAACCCAAACCCTGTATTTAATGCCGTCAAGATTTTCCCCAAAGGAATCTGTACCGGGCTCGGTAATAACTTGCCGAATTGCTCCCCGCATATGTTCCGGGAATGGGACATTTAATATCTTGGGCAATTTGACGCCCTCTGGTTTTTCTTCAATAATGTAGTCTTGCTCCGCCATTGTTTTAGCCGCGTTAGCTAAATATGACTCAGCGCGATATCCAAGCACTCCTGCAAAGAGCGAGAGCATAATAATATTGATCCATAAGAAACTCAAAAACACCTGTGATAGATGCCAGGTGTTAAGTTTAAAAACCAGTGAAGAATTAACCTTTTTAGTTTCATTCATCTCTAATCACATACCCCACTCCACGGACGGTGTGAATAAGTTTGATCCCGAAAGGTTCATCAATCTTAGAACGTAAATAACGGACATAAACGTCTATGGTATTTGTATCTCCCGTATAGTCAAAACCCCATACTTTCTCCAGTAAAGTTTCACGGGTTAAAACAATTCCTTTATTTTCAAGGAGAAATTGCAGCAGGCTAAATTCCTTTTTGGTTAACTCTATAGCAACATTGTTTACCGCCGCCAAATGTCGTTCTATATCCAGGGTGAGACCACAAGCGGATAAGCTTTTGACCATCGTTACGTTCACTTTTTTCCGCAATGCGTTACGAATTCGCGCCAGCAGTTCTTCTATGGCAAAAGGTTTGGTCAGATAATCATCCGCGCCGCTATCCAAGCCCGTGACCTTATCCACGGTGGTATCACGGGCAGTCAACATTATAACCGGCATGGAGGAACTTCTGCGAATACGCCGAAGTACCTCCATGCCGTTCAAGCCGGGCAGCATAATGTCCAGGATCACAATGTCAAAGGAGCCGGCCAAAGCCAAATCCAAACCAATTCGGCCGTCGTAAGCTTTTTCCACTTTATATCCTTCGTATAATAGCTCCATCTCAATAAACCGGGCTAGTTTTTCCTCATCTTCAATGAGGAGAATCTTCTCATTCATAAATTCACCTGCATATTTTCTATTGAGATTTACGACCCTCTATAATTTCTTTTTTCAAGTTTTCGGCAGCATCGGCGGCAGTGCCCATTACACGGTTTACATCTGTTTTCTCAAGATCAGGGCCTTTAAATACGTAGCGGTAGCCAAAAAACAAACCAATTACAACAAGTGGAACAATAAACCAAAAAGCAAAGATTAAAAACAGTACGAGAATAGTTACCGGTACGGCAATCACGTATTTGCCATTTCGCCTAACCTCAAATGAGTTTTCATTACCTTTGGAGATTATGTAGCCGCACCATTTAAAAAATTTATTTACTATACCGGTAAATGTTTTACCGTTTTCCGTGTTCTTTTCCCGGCTGGTGCCGAAACTTTCTTTTTCCGGTTCAGCTTGATTCTTTGAATTGTAATAACCGCCGTTTGGTGGCGGCTGAACTTTACCGTTGCGCTCCAAATAGATCAACGCGTCAAGGAGATCGTTACCTGAAGCTTCCAGCGCGGTTTTTGCTTCGTCGTATGTAACGTTTGCCTTTTCTATTAATTTTTCAACTTGTTCAATGGTAGCCATAATAAACCCCTCCAGTAAATCGTTTATGACATGATTATAACCACCAAAGCTTTAATTTTAATGTGAATAAGATTAGAAAGAGATTAAAAAATATAAAAAACCGAATTGTATCTGGAATAGATTCCTACAATTTCAAACCCGGGTCCGTCGTTTGAGGAATCTGCTCTTACCGGACTATCTATGAAGACTGTATTAGAGCTAAAGAAAGAACTGGAAAACTAAAAATAAAAATGAAGCTCAAAAGGTGCTTTCGGCTTGAATGACACATTATCTATTGAACATAAAATTTTTCAGATACCAAGTCGGTACAGGGTGGTTCAAATTATCAAACCAAGAGAGAACATCCCTTGCCTGATTTTTCATTGTGGTAATTTCTTTTTCGCCAAACGGAATTGCCCAATAAATTGACGAGAGAGTATTGCCCCTTACTCAATATCCGGTAAGAAAGGGCTGGTGGAGCATGATTCAGAATTACCAGATCTACTTCATCTGTTTTAAGTAATGATGTTATTATGGCAAGCAATTCTAACTCTTTTTCAAAATAACGGCTAGGGGGAAAGTCACCGTCGACAAGAACCGCCAGGTCAATATCGCTGACGGGAGTCTGTTTTCCCTCCGCGTATGACCCAAAAAGAAAAATGGCTACAATATCCCCGTCAATTCTCATTTTTTCAATCAGCAACGGAATATATTCCATGACGTTATGTTCTATCTTTTTAAAACGATACAAACTCATCACCACGATCTTTTTCTTGAATATGAATACCTTTATTTTACCATAATTCTCAGTACAAAACTTTATATTTGTACTCTCGATGCATATCAGATAAAACCATACTAAGCCAATGGGTGCTTTTCAGCTTTACGATTTGTCCCGCAACATATACCAAAGGTTTGTATCGGTACCAACCACTTTAAAACCATATTGGTTATTTTTCCACTTGTTCTTTTATCATCTTTAACATTTCAATCCGTATCCAACCGCTATAAGGCCTTATAACCGCCCAATATAAACGGAACGAGGATTTTGCCTGTTCCCCCAGGCATAAAATCCTGGTCTCAGTTGACAATGTTACAGTACCATCGGCATTTTGTTCTATGTAAAAATTCCAGGCAACTTTGCCATAACCTGTTTGATTAAAATTAGTAAAATTGGTAACGTTTGATAATTGGATCATATCCGCGGTTAGGTGCCAAAATTTCCCCACCAGTCCTATGACAATCTCCTGATTTTTAATCTCCTCAAGCAGAAAAAAACCTCCATTCTTTATCAATTGCTCAATTGATAACCCTGATGGCTCTTGTTTTTCCGGTTTTCTGTCCGGGCTTAAACGGTAAGGAATGCTTCGCAATGACAGAAGGGGTTTGATAACTTTGGATTTGCTCATGTCTAAATTGTAAATAGCTTCAAATACCTTCTCCGGCGAAGACTGAATAACAATATTGTGCCTTTCATCAAAATCGTATTCAGACAAATAGCAGTTAAGTCTCTGGGTTTCTGTAGGCTCACTTATTTTAGCACTCCTAAAAACCCAGTAAAGGAACACATGAACCAAGAATGCAACGAGAATAAAAGACACAAAAACTTTCAAGTAAATACCTCCTCACTCCAGTTAAATACAGTGCATCTTGGCAGACTACGGCACCTGGACACCTTTAGAATCCCCCGGCATCTGCTTAGCCCCCGGCTTACCATATCTACGCCCGGAGCGGGAAACGGTGTTAAACAGGGTTTTGTATTCTATTGAAAGCTTTTTTCCCACCAATCAGATACAAAAGTCCAATCGAAATGGCAATCACAACTCCCAACGAATGATTTTTTATTTCAGTCTAAATCTATACGGCGTGATTCAACCGGATGCTTCTCATTACAGGCTTTTTTCTCCTCAAACACATGCCCGATCAAACCCCGTAACGCCAGGCGCATTTGCCTTTTAGCTTCTAGCAGTGGCTCCCGCATTTCTTCGGGCAGTTTTTCAAGGACTCTTTTTTCAACCAGCCGGTGAATTTTTTGTAGTTCTTTAACCGGGCAGGCTTCACAGTCTCTGTTTGTCATTTTTTACACCCCCAAACCTTATTTTCAGTGCATCGTCCTCCAGTTTTGCCCCTATTGCGTCCCGTCCCAGAAGTTTACGGGGCAAAAACACATTTCGCTTGTAATCGCCCACCCTGACGGTAAGTTCATCTCCCTTCTGGGACAGTGAGATAGCCCCTTTCTCCACAAAGGGCAGCGCCATTTCCAATACATATCCGTCAACAGTCTGGCTTATCTTCTGTGATTGCCCGTGGAAAAAGAACTGTTCGGGAGGATTTTCTCCAAAACACTCTCTGCCCATTATTTCAAGGGCTTCAAAACCCGTAACTTCCTCCATGAACAACGGCACTGTGAAAATAGGCACCGGGTTGAACTGGTCTTTGATGTACCGGAGGTAGGTATGGTGTATTTCTCCCCATTTTTCGAAATACTGTCCCAGGTTCACCGAAGGCAGCAACCGGTTAACGATCACGGCGTCGGTATTGAAACCATACAAGTTCAAATACATGAAGCTCCTTTCGGCTTCCCTGATGACCATTTTCTCGGGATTTACCACGATCCTGACGGAAGTCACCTCCTGGTCGGTCAACACCTCGTGCATTTCCCTGAGTTGTTGAAACAACTCCGCAATACTGTCCATGGTATCATCACCCGGCAGGGGTACTCCAAACAACGGCTTGGATATGGGGCGGGCTATTTTAAGTAGGAGTTTTTCAACCGGGAATATCTTTTCCAGCCACCACTTAAGGACCTCGGGAAAACTAAGCAACCTGAGGGTTTCGCCCGTGGGGGCGCAGTCAACAATCAAAACATCGTATTTCCCTTCCCTGCAATGGTTAAGGATTTCAAGCATGCTAAACAGTTCTTCCAAACCCGGGAAAACAACCAGTTCCTCCTCAGTAATGTCTTTTATGTTTTGAGATATGAGCAGTGCCGAAAGGTACTCCTGCACCTTACCCCAACTCTTCTCCGCGCTGAACAGGGCGCTTATTTCCTGGGCCCATAAGTTCTCTCGTATTTTGACCGGCTCATCGTTTAATCCCAGGTCAAAAGAATCTCCAAGGCTGTATGCGGCATCCGTGCTGACCACAATTGTTCTTTTTCCCGACGCAGCGGAAGCGATAGCTGTTGCTGCGGCCAAACTGGTCTTGCCGACACCGCCTTTTCCTGTGTAAAGAATAACCCTCATTTTAGCACTCCCCCTAAATTTTAAGCTCGATTATTACGCACATCATAACTTACGATAAATAATTATTTCGTATTACGAAATATATTTAGAAAAAAATTGCATTGCGTAATTCACTTATTATTCTATTTCGATGTTTCTTCTGTATTGGCCCGGTTTTTTATCGGAGTTCGTTTCACTTTTTTGGAATCCCAGAACTACTTTTCGAATTAATTGCACAGCCATATCAAATTCTTCTTTGGTGATTAGACTTCGTATCCTGTTAAGAAAATCATGGAAATGTTTTTTTAAATCCTCAACTAAAGTTTTGCCGTTGTCCGTTAGGGATACGGTCACGACCCTACGATCTTCTTCACTCCTGCCTCTTTTTAACAGTCCTTTTTTAACCAGGCGGTCGACAATCCCGGTGGCTGTACTCATAGGCACAGACATACCCTGGGCCAGGTTGCTCATGGTGACAGTTTGATGCTTCTCGGAGAGCATTAAGGCTAAAAGCTCAAACCTGGATATAGACAGTTCTAAGGTAATGAGCTCTTCAGGTACAACAATCTTCCGAATATTATCCAGTATAAATTCGTATATATCGATATTGCTGCTCAAGAAATAACACCTCGTGGATTTAATTACAGATGACGAATATTTCAGTTAACAAAATATCACGTAAATTATTTTTTGTCAAGAGAAGAGTTTCGAATACGGACTTTTTGAAATCAATTTTAACATTTGCTTCTAAAAATATCTCACTCAGAGACTCAAAATCAAATGTGTTGGTTCCACATGTCGCTTTTGCCTTTCCTTGTTGCTCATAATTAATTTCAATACATCAAATGTGTTGGTTCCACTGTAGTAACTTTTAAATAAAGGAGAGATTTAACTAAATTTCAATACATCAAATGTGTTGGTTCCACTGATCCCCCGCCTTCTAGTCCAACCGGTTTGTATGTATTTCAATACATCAAATGTGTTGGTTCCACATCCATCTTTGGTTATTTCTGCTTCAATTACACCAATTTCAATACATTAAATGTGTTGGTTCCACGATCGTGCCAACTAAAGAGAAAGCGCAGGAATTGCATTTCAATACATCAAATGTGTTGGTTCCACTTAGAGGAAAGAGGCTTTTTGTTTTCTCTGCTCACATTTCAATACATCAAATGTGTTGGTTCCACACACGCCAAAGACTTGGCCGGGCCTGGTGTATTCCTATTTCAATACATCAAATGTGTTGGTTCCACTTCATTCTTTTTTCTTTCTCCTGTTTCCATATCAATATTTCAATACATCAAATGTGTTGGTTCCACTAGTTTGCATATATCGGCGTTCCACCCGCTATTCTATTTCAATACATCAAATGTGTTGGTTCCACCTTACACCCAGCCGAATCAAACGCAACCAGGAAATAAATTTCAATACATCAAATGTGTTGGTTCCACAAATTAAACACTTTAATTTGGGTTAAGGGTAAGATATTTCAATACATCAAATGTGTTGGTTCCACTATTTTATTGATTTCATTGGCCTTCACGTACTCATATTTCAATACATCAAATGTGTTGGTTCCACTTAAAAACCATAGCCAATGAGACTGATCTATCAGTATATAATGGTCCCAGGAAATGCGACACGATTTTGCAGGGGATAAGCGACACCAATCTCGAAGTAAACTGAGAAGTGAAAGGAGCACATCCCCATGCAAAAAAAACAGTGGTCACCAGAGCAAAAATTGCAGATCGTTTTAGAAGCCCTAAAAGAAGAACGCCACATAGGCGAAATTGCCTCGGAATACGGGGTACATGTCAGTGTGATACACCGCTGGAAGAAGGAGCTCTTAGAAGGCGCTGACAAGGTATTCGCCACCTCTAAGAGTGCTAAGGCAGCTGCCCAAGAAAAGCGCAAACAAGAAGAAACCATCGAAAACTTATACGCGCAAGTCGGCCGTCTAACAACACAGTTGGATTGGCTTAAAAAAAAATCTGGCGGTATCTTACCCCGTGAATGAACGAAAAGC
>JGI2924J29684_1077965_pt1 | contig 26559 bp, 27 predicted proteins | sample BenlonsequencITS_FD_29684 | JGI IMG/M metagenome (IMG submission 29684)
CCCGCCTGTAATAGCTAAATTAAGACTTTCCGCAATGGCCTTATAATTTTGTACATCCTCAACACTGTGCTTGGTATGATAAACCTCTACGCCCTGCAGTCCCCTGCTCACCAGGTATTCAATATCAGCGCGATCCAGTTTCAACTGTTTTTTGAAGAATCCGGGATGGGCCAGCACTGCAACTCCACCTGAGTTTCTGATCACCTCTATGGCTTCATCGGGGTTGATCTCATACCTCTCCACGTAAGCCCTGCCGTTTTTCCCTATAAAATCTTCGGTGAAGGCTTCCTTGAGTTCACGGATGTATTTTTTATCCATAAGTACCTGCGCTATATGAGGCCTGCCCACAAAACTGGAGCCGGCCCGGCTTGCTACTTCTTCCCAGGTGACATCCAGTCCCAACTTCCCCAGTTTATCCACCATCTGTATGGCCCGTTCGGTTCTGCAGTCCATAATTTGTTTAAGCTTGTTGAGAAGTACAGCGGAACGCCAGTCTATAAAGTATCCCAATATGTGGACTTCGCCGCCGTTGTACAGCGTGGAAAGCTCCACGCACGGCAGCACCTCGACGCCCTGCTCGCCGCCGGCGGCCAGGGCTTCTTCTATACCGCCCACACTGTCATGGTCGGCAAGGGCTATGCACTGAAAGTCCAATACCTTCCCGAGGGCTACCACCTGAGCGGGATTCAGTTTCCCATCCGAGGTAGTGGAGTGAATGTGCAAGTCGGCAAAACCTGTCAATAAAGACACCTCTTCTTTCTTAACGTCCGTTTACAATGAATTTAACAAACTGCCGCCGGGAAACTATATTTTTTACAAAACAAATTATGATGATACCTCCAATCACCTCCTGCAAAAAATAACGCGGTTCGGTTAATAGATTTAGCCATAGCTGAAGCCAGTTCTCCGGGTTTCCCTTTGGAAATGCCCAACCGTAGGCAGGCCACAGGAAAGTCCCAGGGTAAAGCCATATACCGTCCAAAATATGGTGTACGATACAGCCCCCGGCTACAACCAACATACCAGGCTTGCTGTATTTAGACCAAACGTAGGCAGCCACAACTAAAAGAAAAAGCAAAAAGAGCAGCGTGTGGCTGTATATACGCCCGTTTCCAATGGTTTCCTTAAAAATAATCCCGCCCAAGGGCTTGTCAATAATATCGGGAAGTATCGATCCTATAATAACAAGACGTAAGTCGATCCATTCTGTGATTCCCTTTATACCCTGGTCTTCCATGACTTTCTGGATGCCTTTTGCCATTCCCAGGGTTATTCCAACATGAGCTAACAACAGCATTTTTTAGCCTCTCACTATTTAAACTAAATTTAAACTAAAATTTTTATACGCAACTCCTTCCAATGCCAAAATATTTAAAGCCTATTTCATTAATTAACCTTGGTTGTAATACATTACGCCCATCAATAATGATATGAGGTGATTGAGTATACTTATAAACCTCAAACCAATCTAAATTAACAAATTCATCCCATTCAGTAGTAAGAATTATGGCATTTGCATCATTTACGGTTTCCCATACATTTTTTGTAAAAACCGCCTCTTGATAATAAAAGTTCTTTTCAGTACCATCAACTATGGGATCATACGCTTTAATAGCTGCTCCTTCTCCAATAAGTAAGTTGATTATTTCAATACTCGGAGCTTCTCTGATATCATCCGTATTAGGCTTAAAAGCCAGTCCTAAAACGGCTATTTTTTTCCCAGATAACAAACCCATCTCTCTCCTGAGAATTTGAATTGGAATAAGACGCTGGCGATTATTAACGTTTATAACAGCCTTTAAAAGCTCAAAGCTGTGCCCGTTAATTGTCGATATAAAATCTAAGGCTCTTACATCCTTTGGAAAACATGAACCTCCATAACCAATACCGGCGCGTAAAAAACTGCCACTGATTCTAGGGTCATGAGATATCCCTTGCACAACACCATCAATGTTAGCGCCCGTTAAATCACTTAAATTGGCTATTTCGTTTATAAAACTAATTTTGGTCGCTAAGAACGCATTAGAAGCATATTTAATCATCTCCGCAGTAGTAACATCACTAATAACGATTGGAGCCTTAATATCTTTATATAAATCACTAATGAAGGCAGTTGCCTCCCTGTCATCACCGCCAATTACAATTCGATCGGGATAAAACCAATCCTTTAAAGCTTGTCCTTCCCTCAGAAACTCTGGATTTGATACATATGAATGTTTAAAACTTGCCTTTTCCAGGTACATTTCCTTAATTTTCTTTCCGGTCCCCGGTGGTACGGTTGATTTTACTACAATAGTAAGAGGACTTTTGGCTTTATCCACTACATGTTCTATGGCATTTTTTAACTGGCTCAGATCGGCTGAGCCATTGCTTTGGGATGGTGTTCCAACGGCAATAAAAACTACTTCCGAATCAATGCAACTTATATTTTCTAAAGTATCAAATGCAAGCCTGCCGTTCTTTGTATTTTCCTTAACTAATTCTTCCAGCCCGTGTTCATAAATATACATATTTTCGTTTTGGAGCATTTTTACTTTGTTCATATCTACATCCAAACCAGTAATCTCATGACCGGAATTAGCTAATCCTACAGCTGTTACTAACCCAACGTAACCAAGACCCAATATAATTATTTTCATAACCTCACCCCTATTAATTTCCAAGTAAGACTGAACATGACCATATTTTAATTTCCCGTCAGGAGCAGTATAATGAAATGCAGTTTAATAATTTCAACATTGGATTATAGTTTCCTTAATCCGAGGCATATTAGATAATTTGTTGTTTTAACAGGTATTTCGTTATTTGATCAACTGACTCTTCAATTGTATTTTTATTTGTATTTATTATTATTTCAGGATTATCTGGCTTTTCATACGGTGCCGTTATACCCGTAAATTCAGGTATTTTACCTGCACGGGCCCTTTTATATAAACCTTTTGGATCTCTTTTTTCACATACATCCAAAGGGCACTTGGTGTATATCTCTACAAATTCTCCCCGCTCGACAATTTGTCTGGCAATTTGTCTATCTTCTCGGTAAGGAGAAATAAATGCAGTAATAACCACTATACCGGCATCTACAAAAAGCTTGGCAACTTCGGCTATGCGACGAATATTTTCCCGGCGATCTTCCGGGCTAAAGCTCAAATCCTTATTTAACCCATGTCGTATGTTATCACCGTCAAGTAGATATGTATGTATACCCATTTCGTGCAGCTGACATTCTAACTTATTGGCAATAGTAGATTTACCCGAAGCTGATAAACCGGTAATCCATATAATGCAACTATTATGTTTTTTTAATTTACTTCTATGATTTTTATTTATAGAGGGTAAATGCCACACCACATTTAGTAATTGATTTGCCATTATTCTTCACCTCAATAGCTAGAATTATAACAAAATATATTTTTAATACTTTTATATGCCCATTTTACGATTATTACCAAACTAAGACAGCCCTATCATAACCTCCTTACATTAATATTATTTTCCAATATGACTTCAATACTTATATTAATAAATATATTTACTTTATTATTTTAATCTTTAATTCATTTAATATTATATTATCCTCACTATCAAATCCCATAATATAAATCATTCCAAAATAAATTATTAACATCAAGGATACCATAAATAAATCAACATATAGACTATTAAATTCGGTAAAATGATTAAAAACTAACCATATCACAACACAAAAAAAAGCGGACAATATGGGTTTGAAATAGCTATTTTTATAAGGATGAATTCCGATAAATAGAAAAACTTCTAGTAATCTTAAAATATTAAGAAAAGCCAACGATATTGAAGTTGCCATCGCAACACCAACAACACCAAAATGAAGTACTAAAATATAATTAAGTATTAAGTTCAATATTAACCCTAAAATGCCGTTTATCATTTCAATCTTTTGGAGTCCAGTCATTGTTAACATATAACCAACAGAACCTACACTTGCATTGACAAACTGACCGCATGCTAAAATAACCAAAATACTACCAGCAGAAAAAAAGTCACGACCAAACATATTCATCACTTCATCAGAGAACATAACTATGATTAAAAATAAAGGTAATGTTAACGTAAAAATCCATTTTGTTACCGTTTTAAAAACCAAATTTAATTGATTAAGCGCGTTTTTATTATACAAGTCTGCTATTAAAGGTGAAAAGACTGTATTAAAAGATTGCAGAACAACCGATATTTGAATGGCAACTAGCGCCGCAGCACTATACCTTCCGATATCTTTTGCACTCACAAAATAGCCTAAAACAATTCTATCTATATTGTTTATCAATATTGTTGATAACTCAACTAATAATATAATAAAAGAAAAATTCATTAGCTCCTTATACTTGCAAACCGATTTAATGCCTCCATATATCTCGGGAAACATTCTAATTAACAGCAAAACACTAAAAACTGCAGTAATTATAGTACCAAGAACAAATCCATAAACAGCTCCTATGAGTTTATAACCTAAGATAAAGCTAAATCCTATCAAAATAAAAACAAAAATAGGGTGAAATACTTCTTGTATCGCAACACTGTAGTCTATACGCCGAAAAACCCTCGATATAAATGATATTATAGTTAATAATGCAAAGAAAGGAAGCGCAATTGCAATACCATGCAACACATGAACTAGGCTAGGCTTATTAAATACTTGCATAGCGATGTCATATGAAATTAAATAAAGTGTTATAGCGGTAAATATGCTAAAACCAGTAGAAATTACTAAAGCAAAAAGTATTGTGCCTTTTAGCTTTCCTCTTTCCCCTTCCCCCAAAAAGATAACCCCATAACGTACAACCCCACCTTGCAACCCAAGCATGGAAACCTGACGTAATATTTGTAAAATACTTTGCCCTAAAGCGTACAACCCATAATTTTCGACTCCTAAAATCCTAGTTATTAAAATTTGTGTTATCATACGGACAAACTGCCCCAAAATACGTCCAACAAAGCTTATGCCCCCACCCTTTGCTGTTTCCTTGAGTAATGTGGGAATAAAGTTCTTTTCTGAAGTTTGTCTCAGATCGTTTCTTTTATTTATATCTAAGTCACACATTTTCCAACCCCTAATCAAATTATGCCAAATACCAATATCTTAAGTCTCTCTTAATCAAATCGCTTAATTTATCAATTTCTGGAGCAAATTCAGCTTGAAGTATCTTTCTTATTTTAATATCCATTTCTGGTCGCGGTACATATTTTGTATTGACTTTTTCAATCAATTTACCAAGGCTTTTCCTTACAACATTAGGCAAAATATTTTTGCCTGGAAAAGTGGGATTTTGCAAAATATATCTAATTTTGCTACTACGCACCTTTTTATTAGGATTTATAACTTTAAAATCTATAATAAAATCATTATTAACTTCTAAAAATTTTAAAGTTTTCTTATATACTTCTGCTGTATTTTTTTTAAAATCATCAAAAACAATGATATGTACATTATCTCTACCAAAAGTATTTAAATATCGTTGAACCTGCTCCGTAAACTTAGCAGTTTCTCTGTAACACAACCCTTCAGCAAAATGAGCAGTTTTAGGAATTCCGATCCATTCTTTTCTTAAATTCTCAGCATTAAGTGCCTCACCAAAATCGGTTATATTTTCGTTGCCATTATATAAAAACTGACTGTGTTGGGAATATATCATATCTACTGGGTTTCTAAGCATGATTATAATTTTAGAATTAGGGTCGTATTCTTTAATTTCATTAGCTGCTTTTTTTGAATATAAATACCAGACTGAGGCCTCCCCAACCATTTTTTCATTTGACGCATCCAAAAAATTCTCAAAATACTTATTAACATCTTTAATAAACCATTTTGAATTTAAATCACTTCCCCAAAAGTGCAATTCTTTTTTTTTAGGCATATAAATCTCTGGGTGAACTTTAAGATATTCACACATTGCTGTAGTTCCACACTTTGGTGCTCCTACAATAAAAAAGTTCGGTTTTCTCATTTAAATCACCTGATTTTGTAATTATTTAATAACGATAAAAAAGATTGTATAATTTAGAGTCATACACCCTATTAAAAGTATTCTGAATAGCAAACTGCTCCTGAAAATTACTACTTGCAGGCTTGAAGTTTACATAAGATGAATCAGAAATAACTACCTTAGATTGGCGCTCTGAAGTAGCCACATAATATTGTTTATGGCCAATAACTTTATCTAAAATTAAATGAGGGTTTAATCCACTATAGTAACACCTTTCTAATATCTCTTGAACATCTTCCCCATTCCTGTGTCGGTAATCAATATCTATAAGTCCACGTTGATCAAAGTACAATAACGGCATTACTAGCCTAAAATCCGAAAATATATAAGAATTTATATTTACTTTCTCTCCAGTAAATCTAAGTCCAATAAATTCCTCCCTTGTTAAAGACCTATCTAATTCTTTTGGCTGGATAAAGTAACTTACGATGGTTAGACACATTATTCCAACCATTACAATCCTTGTTATTTTGACTATCCTCTTACTCCCAAGTGTCAAAATACACCCTGAGCTCAAAATCGCAATATAAACCCACCCTTCAAAAAACCGTGCCAAAATGCCAGAAAAACCATCCCATATAAATAAACCAAGACCTACCCCAATAACATGAGCCAGAACAAAATACACAACCATTTTTTCATACCTTAAAACGCTATATTTTTTCTTTTTTCTTACATAAAAATTTAAAAGAAATATAATAACAACAAGGACAAGAAATAAACTAATTAAGATCTGGATATAACCATAAATATTATTTAAAGGTTTATATCCTACAAGATCATCTTCAACACCACTCACAGACCATGGCAAAATAGACGAAAGATCCGCTATCATTTCAGGAAAATATTTTAATAAACGTGTAGACTCATTTAGAAGATGAATATTATAGTAAATACTTATAGATATAAATATTACAATACCAATAACTAAAAGGCTAATATAATAACGATCTTCTTTATTAAATAATAATAAAAATATAACTATAGTCATATATAATATTAAGTAATATGTCCATGTATGATAAAAAAGATAAAAAGGACCAAATAATAAAATTAATACTAATAATTTAAAAACATTTTTTTTCTTTTCATTAAAGTTTACTATTAACAAAACTAAAACCAATAAAAACAACCCACGTGCTACAGAATTACCTCCAGCTCCTGCAATACCTTTACTTAAAACCAAAAAAGCACCAGGTAGCGTAAACATGCTAAATACACATATAATAAGGCAGTTAAAATCGAATTCTTTTTTATTAGATATATATTTATACCAATATAGTGAAATTATGGGGATATATATAAAGGGTAACCATAGAAATAATTGATGCAAAGTTAAGTCATACGGGAAATTAGTATATCCTGATGCCATATTAATAATAGCAGATAATATTTTAGGCAATTCATCTGCATCACCGTAAGTTATCAGGCCAGATTGCCAAGTTAAGCTCTGCTTGGTGTCTTCATATAAAACTCCCTCTTTAAGGATATTATACCGACCATAATCAATTGGAACTCCCCATCTAGTAGGAACAGGAGAATAATTTAAATTATCGTTAATTAAAAATATATTAGTAACAAGTACCAGCAAAATTAAAACAAGTAAGAAATAATATTTTTTCATATATACTCCCGTTTTATAATACATTATTATAAATTTGTAATACTTTTGCAGATACCTTATCCCAAGTATAAAGTTTTGCCACACGGTGAAGTGCTACTTCCTGAAAATAATGTTTTTTACCTTTATCTTTTAATAACGTTATTACAGCTTCGCTTAATGCTCGCGAATCTCTTGGTGGAACGGTTAATCCTGCATCACCTAATACTTCCGGAATAGCTGAAGTATTAGTAGCAATAACGGGTTTTCCGCAAGCCATTGCCTCAGCCATTACCATTCCAAACCCCTCTTGGAGAGAGGGCAATACAAATATATCACAGCTATTATAATACATACTTAATTTATCTTCAGGAACAAAACCTTCAAAAACTACACTATCAGATACATTTAAAGAAATAGCTATTTTTTCAAGATACTCCTGATTTCCTTCCCCCACAATCAACAAAATAGTTTTTCCACATTCAGAAATAATTCCCGGCATCGCCTTAATTAAATATTCTATTCCCTTACGTTGAATCAATGGGCCAACATACAATAGAATATTAGCATAATTATATTTATTTTTTATTAACGCATTATCATTAGGATAAAAACGCTTCACATCAACCCCGTTTGGCACAATAAAAATTTTTTCTTTTGGTATTCCTTTTTTTACCAGGTCTTGAGATGAATACTCTGAAACACTAATAACTGCGTTAGATATTTTAAAAGTTTTTTTCCACATTCTTGCAAGCATCGGTAAAAATAATATTTCTTTTATACTTCTTATTTTTTCTTCATGATGAAAATGCGATATCAATGGTACATTAGAAATGTCTCCAACAAAAGGAGTAAACGCATGAATGATATCTGAATCCTTAAGTATTTCTTTGTAATACCTGTTTACAAGGTAATTAATTGATAAGTAATCAAATGCAAAAATACTCCCAACTCTACCCATAATATCCCTAGCATCCTTTATTCTATATATATCAATGCTTCTATACCTCTCATTTTTTAAAAGGCCCTTGTTCCTAAAAGTAGTTATTACCCGAACATTATGTCCTTTAGCAGCCAAGTTAAGACTTAACTCTTCTATTACTCTTTCAATTCCTGGATTAAAGCCTCTTTGAGGGTATGGGTATACATGCGTCACAAAAGTAATTTTCATATTACAATTACCTACTCTCCATTCAGTAATTCCATATGTCTAAAGGCATTCTTATAAGTTTACTTAATTGTTGATTCTTGCTCCAAAAATACTCTGACATAATATCTATTTCCTCTTTTTCAATTGAGGGAATGCTTTTATGTCCACTCACGAATGTTTTTATCTTTTTATGAACTCCTGGCGAGCACCTATCATATATAAACTTAAGTGCAACACTTGATATCTGATAGTCCATTAATCTATTAATTTTTCTTCCTATCCAACTTACATTATATGATTTATTTTTAACATCACCAACATCTATATCTACTAGTTCATCTAATTCAAGATGCTTGAAACATTCTCTTACCACATTTTCGGGATTTGATTTTAAACTATCAAAAAGTATAAATTTAAAGGACTCTATTGGAAAATACCTGAGCCATATTTTTAATTGGCCATAATAATTACTTATATCCAAATACATCGGGTTATATTTTATAGCTTCTACAAAATTTCTTTTTTCTCTACCATATCTAACATTATGCCAGTATCCAGCATATGTTCTTTCAATTGGATTTCTTAGAATATATATAAATTTTGCATCACTAATTACTGAATGTATCCTTTTAGGCACATCTATTACCTGTTTTCTCGATTGTTTTAAGTTACTACCTTCGCTCAACGCTGCCATAGAATAACTTGTTGAAGCGTCAATACATACATTATTTAAATTTATAAATTTACTTTTATACCAATCTATCCCTTTATAAAAGTTATTTGAAAAGAAGTGTGTTTCCTTGGGTTTAGATACTGAGATATTTGGATGCTGATCAAGTAAATATGCCAATGTGGTTGTCCCAGCTTTTTGTGCTCCTATGAGATAAGCATTAGGAGGAAACGTCATTTATGAACCTCCAATGAATTAAATTTATAATCCTTAAGCTTCATTTAACAAATAATTATAATATTTTAAGAAATAATCTATTGTTTTTTGGGGGTCATATTTATCTAACCTTTCTGGTATGTTAGACTTTAAACGTTCTCTTAAATCCTTATTGCAGCATAACTTATCCAAGCAGTCATACAATGAGTTAAAATCACCTTTTGTAAATTTTAAACCTGCATCTCCAACAATTTCAGGAGGAGCTCCTACATCTGAAACCACACATGGCAAGCCAAAGCTCATTGCTTCTAAAATAGTTCTCCCAAAAGGTTCTTGCCACATCCCAGGGTGAACAAAAATACTTGATTCTTGATAATATTTCCATATTTTTTCATGTTCGATCTTACCAATTAAAGAAACTGTGTCATTTAAAGAAAGGTCCCTAATTAAATCCTCATAATATTTCCTGCAAGGACCATCACCAACAATTATTAAATGGCACTTGGGATTTTTTTTTACTAACTTTGAAAAAGCTAATATTAATACATCTACACCTTTATGCTTACTTAAGCCACCAACATATAATATCTGAAAATATCCCCCTAAATTTGTAACATCTACATTTTTATATGAGCATGAAATCTTTTCAACAAAATTAGAAATAACGCATATTTTACTTGATTCATACCCGCAACTAATATAATTTTTTTTAACTGAATTACTTATTGCAATATAACCATTCAATCTTTTCATCAACCTTATAATTAATGGATATATTAAGGCATAGTATGGGGATAACAGCTTGAATAAAATAGACCTATTTTCAGCCAGACACCTAATACGACGAATTAAATTGCATTTATTCACCTCACCACATAGATAATGTCCAGCAGGACAAACGCCGGCATAATTATTTAAAGTACCTATTAATACAACCTTACCTCCAAGTAATTTATATAAACCAGCACCTGCCATTGCAAATACATTATAAACGTGGCAAACTTCACAACCTTCCTTTTCACATCTCTTGATATCAAATAATATTCTTGGGATTAGTGTTACTGGAGGAGCGTATAGTTCCATTGTACTTAGGCATTTGTGCTTTATCCTGATAACTCTATCATTTACTTTATTGAGTAAGTTATCTGGATACGTAATTAAATATATTTTAATTTTCTTATATAAAAATTGATTAATTAAAAGTCTTAGAGACTCTTCGCTCCCTCCCGTATGAACGTTTTTTGATGATATAGAGCTCAAAAAAGCAATTTTTAGCAATTTTAATCACCCGTTTTTAATAAACAATTTATATTATTAGCATGATTTAATTTAATATAATAGCATTCCAATAAATCTACAATTTTTCCCCAGTCATACTGTTCCGCAAAACTTATACACTGCTCTTTATAAACATTTCCTCCATTAATTATAACTAAAATTTTTTTTGCCAAATCAGCCGGGGTCACAAGAGAAATTAAGCCATTTATTCCCTCAACTATTAAGTCCTTTGCGGCGTTTTGGTTATGATTTACTGTAACAACAGGTATTCCTGATGCATTAGCTTCTAATACAACCATCCCAAAACCTTCCCTGATTGAAGGTAACACAAACACTTTAGCTTGTTTTATTTGGGCAATTAAATCTTCGTATTCATTAATAAAGCCGGACAGCTTTATATTTTCCTCTAATTTTAAATCTTTAATTAAATTAATAATATTATTTTTCTCTGGCCCATCTCCTATTATTAAACATTTAACTTTTGGCCTTATTTTTTTTATTATTTTTATAGCTTCAACTAACAAATGTACACCTTTTTCTTTAATTAACCTACCAGCAAATATCACATCATAAACATCACCCTTCGGGTTAATGTTGGTTATATATTTTAAATCTATTCCATTAGGCATTAATTCAATATCTGACTTTTTAAATGATATTTTTTTTAAATTTGTTATTGTCGATTTAGATACTGCAAGCATGTTTCCAGATGATAAACTGACCATTCGCTCTACAGTAAATCCAAAAAAACCAAGAATACCTAAGTATTCATACCAATACTTATCCCATACTTCATGCCAAGTGATTACAAGTTGACTTCGTTTTACTAAAGAATAAAATTTAGATGTAAATACTGAAAAGTATGGGAAATTTTGAACATCTATAATATCAAACTTATGTTTCATTAAAGGTACTAACAATTTGCTTGCAAAAAATAAAGCCTCATAAATTGATCGACGCCCATTAACAAATAATTGTTGAGGATGGCAAACTCCATGTAACCACATGCCATCCCTATAAATTACACTTTCTTCTTCCCAATACTTCATACAATACCAGTGAACTTCATGACCTTTTGCACTTAATCTTCTTCCTATTTCCCATATCCTTTTTTCTACTCCACCGACATAGTAGGGGTAAACGTTATCATAGACATAAGCAATTTTCATATTTATTACCTATACTTCTCACCCGGGTAAGCCTGGTTTTTCAAGACGTTGAAATAGCAGCGGAAAGAACTTTAAGATTGTCATAAAAATTCGATAGCCGTCTTTTATTCCACTGAGTTTTGCCTTACCAATCCTATCCCTGTAAATGATGTGAATATCCTTGACCCGCAATCCCATTCTGGCAGCTTTTATACAAATTTCCGATTCTATACCAAAACCTTTGGATTCTAGTTGCATGACTTCAAGAAATTTTTTCTTCAATCCATATAGACCTGTTAATGGATCATATCCTTTAAACCCATATATATATCTGATGCTATTTCTAAAAATGGCGTTTCCAATTCGATTAAAAGCCGGAATGTTTTTCTGCCCCATTTTCCGGGACGCCAGTGCCATATCAAACCATTCCAGAGCTTTTGCTATTTCAATTATTCCTTCCGGGGGATAAGTGTTGTCTGCATCAATAAAAATTACGTTTTCCCCCTTGGCTTCTCTAATACCGGTTTTCATTGCTTCGCCTTTACCTGAATTATGAACATGACATACCAATCTGCAGGGAAATTCCTTCGCTTCTTCTCTCGTCCTATCTGTTGAACCATCGTCCACAACAATAACTTCAAAGCTATTATCAATTAAATGAAAAACATCTTTAAGCACTATTGGCAGTCCTGCTTCTTCGTTATACGCAGGTATAATAATGCTATGCTTTATTTCTTCAGAGGTATGGTGCTTTTTGGAATTGGTATTCACAAAACCACTCCTTCTGAGGTTAGGGGTAACCTTAAGATAATTACTCTATATCCGGACTAGTTTTAGCAGTAGTTCAGTATCTTTTTGAATCTGGTCATAAAAAATCTCTCTGCCCAGGGTCTAGCGAAGGATAGTCTGCCTGCCAACCACGATGGATAGTCGATATCACCATACCTGGATATGATACTCTGCCATAAGGGGCGGTTGAAAAAACGGATTAATGTATCCATTTCCTTGTCAGACATATTTAAATAAATATTCCTGTACTCGAGGGCTGTCTGTATTTCGTCTGCCATCTCCCTCTCCCATAACCACTGATATTCCGAAAGGAACTCTGAGGATAGGTTTCCATTGGAGAACGCTTTAGCTGCCACTTTAGCGCAGAGTTTTGCGCCCAATAGCCCAAGATATAAACCTCCCCCTGATATGGGCTTGGTCTGGCAAGCTGCATCCCCTACCAGCAAGGTTCTTTCGCTGTAAATTCTGGGAAACATGCCGATGGGAACAACGCCACCCGTACTGCGGAGAAAATTCATGCCCTTAAAAATTTCGGGATGAGCCTCCACCATTCTATTAAAGTAATATTTGGGATGCTTGTCCCTCCCGCTTACGCCGATCCCCACCCTTGCGCGCTTTTCATCCACCGGTATAACCCAACCGAACCAGCCCGGTGCAATTTCCCTGCCCAGGAATATGTGCACCATATCTTTTTCCGAGCATTTTAGCTCCACTTCGGCTGCACACATACGGATTACTTCATTCGGTGTGGGGATATTGATCCGGCGAGCAACATGGGAGTTGGCCCCGTCGGCACCGATCAGTAAACGAGCTCTGGCTGTAAACTCTCCACCGAAAGATTTAAACTTCACGCTAGTCTCATCAGGAAAAATGTCACCTACCCAAGCCCTTACCCCGGTCATGATTTTCGCACCGGCACCCTCAGCCCTTTGCGACAAGTTACGGTCAAACTCCGAGCGGTCAATTACCAGAGCGTATGCCTCTTTGTCCCTGATAGGAAGCACTTCCCCACCGGGAGAGTGGACAAAAGCACCATGGATTTGGTTGATGATTATAGCGTCCGGCATGGCTGCGATTTTTAAAGTTCTGGGACTGACGAGCCCTGCACACTGCATGGGCTCGCCAATTTTCCGGTGCTCCTCGGCTATCAGAACCCGATATCCTTTTTCAGCAATAATTCGGGCTGTCTCACAGCCCGCCGGGCCTCCACCAATAACTATGACATCATAATCCATACAGAACAGTTTCCTTTCTACACCGGCTTTAAAAAAGTTAGCCTTTTTAAAGAACATTTACGATTTTTACAAAAACAACGGATACAAAAGCCATTGACAATGGAACGATACCAACATTTAAAGCCCTATCCAATGCACCAGGCAGAGTAAACTCCGGAGCGGATGAATTCTCCGAGGCCGCCCCTGCCAGTTCCTTTGCGATAAGGAGCACGATCAAGGTTATCGCGGCAAGCAGGCCGAACCCGGCCGCTGTGGCAGCCGTGCTCACGGCAGTCGTGGTTACAGTGGTTACTGTTGAAATCATTGTTCTTCCCCCCTTTTTTACAATTTATTGCTCTCCGTTATTCATTTACTCTACTGAAACATGAAAACTTATTGTAATAATTTGCTATTTAATTAACAGATTAAATATAAAGACCACTTGTTCATGGTTGGATACGTTTAATTAGTTTCAGCAAATTCTTTCATTGAATCCCTCCCTTCGGAATCCAATAAGAAGATAACAATTATAGCCATTATTGTCTATATTTATTGTCTAAAAGGCGTATTATCTTGTCCCATTCTTACGAAATTTTGTCTGGATATGCATCGGCCAAAAAAAAATAAAAGGCTCACTAAGAACCTTTTATTTGCAAAGCATCTACCAAGCAAGCATAAAATAAAAGCCACTGCATAAATAGCGCCAAAGCAATTAAATCACGCATACCTTACATTTAGATAAATACTAACTAATATGTTGTTGTTAATATAATTTTAAATAGTAATTTAACTTACATTTTTAGCACCATTACAAGTTTATGAAGATAGGCTATTCCATGCTAGGTCAGTGAGCGCTATTGCCACCTCCGGTAACATGAACAGTTCCCTGGTAGACCCAATCTGTATCAGGGTTACTTATATATGCCCGGAGCGTTGTTTTACCCTTGGCTATCCCTGTCAAAGTTTTTGTTGAATCATCAACAGTTGCCACATCAGCATCATCTACTGTCCAGTGTAAAACGTATCCAGCTTGAGAGAAGCCCAGAACCGATAATTTTAATGGTATCGTGTCACCTGCTTTTAGATTAATAACTTTGTCCCACTCTTTCCCGTCTTTCAGAAAGTGGGTTTCTGACCGTACGAATGCTTTCATCAGGGCAATCTCACCGGCATAGCCCGGATCTACTTCGGCGCTGAGAACATCTCTGGCATCAAACAGTTTGTCCATGCTCCATCCTATATCACCAAGTTTGTCCCGGAAAAGACTGTATTGACCGCTAGCAGCTTTCGTCAAGGCATCCCGGGTCCATCTTTCCATAGCAGTACGTATCTGCCCGTAGTCTCCGGAAGTAAGGGCAATTAAACCTGCAACGTCATATGAAATAACGTTGGGCACCTCCCCTTTGGCTGCCAGCAAATAGTTATATAGGTAGTCGATGGTAACATCGTTTCCAAACAGCGCGGTAATCGTGGAAGCCTGCTGTTCCTTAAATTCTTCCATACTTTTTCTTAGATGGCCAGGTTTGGACGAATACTGGACATCCGCAAGATCGCAGACAAAATCGATTATTTTGTCCTTGGCCGCGACCTCTCCGCCCAGCCTGGTTATTACCTGGTCAGTTAATAATATGGCGAAAACATCCGGCCATGGGCCGCTGTTAGGATCTCTGCTCAGATTGGCAAGCTTTGCCTCAACCGAAATCACATCGTTTTCTCCGTTAGGATCTAAGACCAACTGATCATAAACCTTCTCTAATTGTTTTCCCATATCGTTGACCGTATCGGCCTGAGCCTGTGGCGGTGCCAGGCTAAAAGTTACACCAAAAACCATGAGCGCACATAGCATTAATGTAGTTATCCATCTTCTCAATACCATTTCCATCTTTATTACCTCCTTTTAATTCTACTAGCTCTCGTTGCAATAATTTTGGCTTCACCTCCAGAAACATTTTCACAAATTACCAAATTTAAGTTAGCAATATTGAAACTAATTGTCTATATTTATTGCCTATATATAGTAATATCGTGTCTAATTTTTGCGATTAATCATCTGGATTTGCATTGACCCTAAAAAAAAGAAGGGTTCACCTTAGAACCCTTCAACTGCTCTTGAGAACTTTGCTGTTTGTCAATTCTTCAAGTTCCTTAAATTTTTCAACTGTTATTAAAGGCCTATTCTTAGTATTTTCCATAACCAGTTCATAGCTGCTTCTGCTCGCTGGAATAAGTTCCTTGACCATCTTTAAATTTACAATGAACCCACTATGGCTTCTAAAAAATGGATATCCTTCCAATTGCTCTTCAAGAGCAGAGAGTTTGTCATTTGTTTTAATTTGGCCGCCAATAAAATAGATCGTGGTCTTGCGACCTTCCTTAGTAATGTAGATAATGTCATCAAGGTTTAAATAAACAAATTTGCTGTTATTTTTAAATAATAGTTTTCTGCTAACATTTTTATTGAGATTTTTTGAGTCAGCATTTGACCTTTCAGCTAATTTCCCGGATAGAACCAGTCTGATCCTATCCATTGTCTGTCGGACCCGGTTCATTTTAAAGGGCTTGACAAGGTAGTCAAAAGCATAAACATCAATAGCTTCGCCCCTGAATTCGCTGAAGGCCGTGGCAAATATAATAAATGTCCAGGGGTTGATATCAAATATTTCCCGGGCCAGTTCAACACCGTTTTTTCCCGGAAGGTCGATATCCAAAAAAGCCACTTGAGGTGACAATTCTTTAATTAATTTTATTGCCTCCAGCCCATCCCCGGCTTCGCCAATAACGTTTACACCTTCAACTTCTTCAACCACATTCCTGATCACAAAACGCATATCCGGATCATCTTCTGCAATCAAAACAGTTATTTCCATGCGGTATCCTCTCCCCTTTATTCAGATTTCTCTGGGGGAGCCGGCTGATAAAACCAAAAGAAACAGACTGGCTTGATACCGATAGCAGCGACCAAAAGGGCCAAAGTAGCGACGGGTGAAAACATTATTCTTTTAATTCCTTTAACGGTCAGCTTCATTGGTTAAATACCTCCTTTCTATAAATAATTTTGCTAATCCTACTAAAAGGTTATCTAATTGGTGTATGATTTTGTATCCTGGAGGAGAGAAACTAATTGTCTGGATCATGACAGCAATAAAACCCGCCAGAGCAAGGGATGAGTTGACATAATGCACAACAATTATACTGATCCCTAACCATGAACTAAGATAAACTAGTGAAAGAATTTTAAACTTATTTCTTTCGGAAATACTTGTAATCTTTTTATAAGGTACTTCCCCCGGCACCAAAGCTATAACGCAAAGGGAGAATAGTAAATATCCGGTCAGCAGTAAATATACCAGTAAATCGATTGATAAATAACGTCCCAAGTATATTCCCAGCTCTCCAGCCCCAAGATAACTCAAAACTCCCAGGGTAAGGCATCTCCAGTACCCATTGCAATGGGCTCCGCCGCTTAGAAGCCGGTAAATAGCTCCGCAAACCATTGCAAACACCACTTCGGGAAGTATTCCAAGTAAATAGGCCAGACTAATAAGGATAAACCCTTTAATGAGAGCGGCGAAAATAATTTCGAAGCCAAAGCGTAGAGTATCAATTTTATTAGTATCCAACGCCAGTTCCTTAGACAGGTAATTAGCAATTCTTCCGGCCAGTTGATTTAAATTCATTAAATTCCACCTCATTTTTTTAAAGGTATTATAACGGTAAAGGTTGTTACTTCGGTATCGCTGCTAATCTTGATGTCACCCCGGTATTTGCTTACGATATCTTTGACAATTGACAGGCCCAGACCGGAATGCCCTTTTTTAGTAGTAAAACCGACTTTGAATATATCTTCTTTAATTTTGGGGACGATAGGGTCCCCTGTATTGCTTATTATGATTACATAGAGCCCTTGTTCATAAGTTATTTTTACTTTTACCTGCCTGCATGCACCTGTTTTATCTTCTACGGCTCCCAGGGCGTTATCAATCAGGTTTCCAAGCAAGGAGCTTGCTTCATGGGGAGTTAAAGGCAATTCTCTGAGGCTGCATTCCACGGCTATTTCCATTTCTATGTTTTTAGCTTCGGCCAGTCCCATTTTAGTATAGAGAAGGGCGCTAATACTAAAGTTATCAGTTTTTATCAATTCCCCGGTTTGGGATATTTCGCCGAATAACCTGCTTATATAATCCCGCGCTCTCTCATATGCCCCGCCTTCAAGCAGTCCGTAAATAGTCTGCAGCTGGTGGTGGAAATCATGTCTCTGCTTTCTGGAAGAGTTAATCAATTGTTTGATCTGTTTTAAGTTTTCCTCTGCTCTCTTGGCCTCGTAATCTTTTTCCACATGCTGTCCTATTCTTTTGACGGTAACAGTGGACAGTACCGTTAAAATAATAATGAATATTCCAAAGATCCCGTTAAAGATGTTAAAATGCTCTCCCGGGAAAATATCCAACCTAGCAGCCTCAAACGCCATGTTTAAGAGCGCCAGTAATAGTACGGGCAAGAGAACAACTACAAAGATAATAAGATTATGATTATTAACAATATCTGCCTTTAAATCACCTTGAGTTTCTTTTCTTGATAAGTGCCTTAAACGACTATAATCTTGAGAATAACTAATTAAAGAAATATTAAAAACTTTACAGGCTATAATAAATATAATCATGACTATGGCCTGCGGAAGGAAATAAAGAAATCTTATAAAGGAATAATTCCAAACCTCGGTCAGTGAAAAACCTTTGATTTGCAACATGAACTGTATCGCTACCGTTTCTACTGAGCCGTAAAAGATCAGGCCAAATAAAGATGCAAGTATAACTATCCTATATGGCAAGCGGGTAACCAGGCGAATATTTAGAACGAATAAAACTATGCCCAGGATTGAGTGAAGCCCGAAAGGCACCGGCAAAAGCCGGATGATATAAGCAAAACCCGCCTGTAAAGCCCCAATTATAATTAAGTCGCACCACCAAGGCTTAAGTCCTATCAGCAAAAATCCTAGGGCAGCTACCAAGATCGCTTCAGGAAACGAAACCATTAACAGGGATAAGAAAGTCATTGTGTCCAAAAAGGGTTACCTTCCTTATTTCCTTATTTCCTTATTTTACTTATTTTATATTAATTTTTTACTTTTTTGTATTAACTTTTTACTATTTTACTTTATTTTAATTAAAAAATAGCCGACTCCTGCCTACCATGTTTAAAAGTAACATTTTCTTGTTTAAAAGTAACATTTTCCTGTTTATATTTGTTAAAACATATGAAGCGCCAAAAAAACCGCTTCCAGATCACTGGCAGCGGTTTTTTGCTATAGAACAATTTATCTCAAAAGATACGGCCATATAATGTATAAACCAATATTCGTTAACCCGTGAGCCAGTGAGACACCCAAAAGGGATCTAAAAAAGCCAACAGCTATAGAAAAAAGCAGCGCAACGGTAAAAACGAAAATCAGGTCCTCCGGTGTACGGTGGGTAATGTGCAGCACCCCGAATATATAGCTGATATAAATAATGCTGTACCACTTGCCTAATGTTTCCACAGCCGCACGATACATAACCCCACGAAAGATGAATTCTTCCAAAAACCCGGTGCTAACAAGCAGGATCAGCGAAGGAAGCCAAACATACTGAAAGGTGAGCTCCGTTACCAGGGGAGTGGGTTTTAAAATTAGGTACTCCATCAAGCCCAGCGGCAAACCAATAAAGGCCACCAGTAACTGAAGGGGCAGGTTACCCACTGTCAGCCCAATCTCCCGTGGCTTAAAGCCAGCAAATCTCATCACAATAGTGGCGGCAGCAAAAAGTGGAAGACTGATTATTAGATACCAGTACACAAGTGGAATGCCATTTAGAGGCATGGAAAGACTCATGATTCGGATTATTGGAGCCAGGGATAAAGACAGATAGACCAGATTTATTTCTTGCTTATAAGCCAGAGAAGCATGTAAAAGCAGGGCAACCAGCAAAACCACATGACAGGCGATCCCGTACAGCGGGTTGTAATAAGCTGTAATAATCTCCGCGGCAGTGATGACGGCCGCATACAACCAGATAAAAAAATGATCTTGAAAGGAAACAGTACTTTTGATAACGATATCCAATTTTTTGATATGTACCAATATCCTACTCATAAACATCCACCCACAAGTGCAGAGAGCGATAGGGATCGCTCTCGCCGTTTATAAATAGTAAAAACTCCACCTTCATATTTTCCTGGGGCCTGTTGGCGCTAAAGCTAACGGACTCCTCCCTTATTTCTTCATTGTTCAAATCAAAAGGACCCAATCGTTTTTTCAAATACCCGTTCATTCGCACTTCGGCTGTATAGGTTATAGGACAATTTTCGTGGTTAACGATTCCCAGGATAACTTCCTTTTCTTCACCCGCATTCATATCCCGAGGATAACCCTCTGCCTTACCGCCAGAGCCCAAAATGTAAAACTCCGTGAACTTTTCGCCAACCTTTGGTGTGGTCGCGACATAATAAAGGCTTCCTACCGCAAAAATAATGGTTCCCACAAGTACCACCGAGAGAATTTTATCCAGCCTGGAAAGGCTGCCCCATTTGATAGTTTCTAAGTTTAAAGTAACCATAAAACGTTTCTCGGAGGACAGTTTATTTCTTCGGTGGACTGTGATAACAGATAGCAAGATTGTGAAAACCAAAAGCGTCAACAATACAGGGTAAAGCCTTATTCCCCATGGGGTGTAGTTCAGGATGAGGCCCAGAAGCGGAACTATGGCAATGCTTAGACCGAAGCTCAAGGCAACCCGCTCAATGTCGTCAATATCGTCCCTGGCCGGAAACAAAGCCGCTATTAAGGTATACCCGGGGAAAAACAGAACAAAAGGCAACCCCAAAGCAACCCGTACAATTCCGCTCACATCAAAAACAATAAATACTGCCAGGGCAACATAAAGAAATAGTATAAAGGAAAACTCGTTTTTTATCTCTATCCTCAAAAAAATTCAACCCCTTTGAAAAGATTAAAGCGAATAGACGGGGCTATAACAAAATAACAACATTAAAGCCGATTGTCTATATTTATTGTCTAAAAACTGTAAAACCGTGTTTAATTAATACATAATCCCGCCTGGATTTACTCTATAGTCATCACACAAAATTATAAATCAGCGCCATGGTTACGATTCCAACTAACAAGCTATAGAAAAGGCTTCTGGTCTTAATGGCGACCAGCAGCGTGGGTATAAAGGCCCAGATATACCTATTATGAATGCTGATATTAATGTCACCCTCAGGTGCCAATATACTTAAAGCTGTTAAAGCGCCTAAAACTGCCGGGGCTACAAAGGATAACCACCGTTTTAGTGGTTTGGGAAATTCATAGCGCGAAAATAATGCTACCGGTAGGATACGTGGCAAGATTGATACCAGCGAAACGCCGATGATCATGATCCAAATACTAGTCCCGCTCACTGATTAACACCCCCAAACTGGCCGCAATAACCGTCGCAATAATGATATTAAACATATTCCCCATAGTAATAGGTATTAAATAACCTATTAGCAAACAAAACAACGCTGAAGATAAGGCCACAAAAAGGTCTGATTTATTTTTAATCATAAAGACCAATAAACATATATACATTGCCGGCAAAGCAAAATCCAGGCCCAAACGATCCGTATTGCCAATATAACCACCCATTATAGCTCCCAATAGTGTACTAGCGATCCAGCCAATATGTGAGCTTAGATTAAGTCCAGCCATATAGTAAGCGGTGGGCGCATGATCTTGATAGCGGTTCATCGCTACTGCATAAGTTTCATCGGTCAATCCATAGGATAGAAGGCTGCCAATAGCAGTCGGAACTTGCCCCTTGAGGTAGGGCACCAACGATGTCGAAAATAGTAAATACCTTAAATTTAATAGAACATTCGCCATAATAATGGTGAATATTGCCCCTCCCGCTTGCATGACCCCAATGGCGATATATTGCCCGGCTCCTGTAAAACACAGGACCGACATCATCGTAGCCTGAATGATTGTCATGCCTACCTCATTTGCCAGCACCCCGAAGGCAAACCCCAACGGTAAATAGCCCAAAATGATTGGGATTGAGTCATTGATTCCTTGTTTTAGTTCTCGCTTTTGCATATATATCTCCATCCAAAATATAAAGTAGCTGTAGGGTTCACTAAATAGTAAAGTTACAATAAACTCAGGATCATTATTACAAAGGCAATTAAGTCAACGTTTAGACTTTCTGTCTGTGAAACCACTACAAAAGATAAAAACCGCCTAATATAGCGGTTTTTATCTAGTGAAAGTCGTAGTATCCAAACTCATGTTAGCCTATCTGTCCTCAAATACAGCTAAACTGATTGGACGTCCCCTTCCATCTAGTTTCTCCAATCCCCTACTTTATGCCGCTTTATCTCGCCGCTTTTTTCTACTATCCTTTGGGACTTCCCGGATACCAGAATCTTTATCATAATTACTAAAAAGATTTACTATTATATGCTTTTATTAGGAAATAAGCGGAACCACCCCAAAGTAATACCATAGCGATAATCATCATGGTAAGTGCACTACCTGACATTATCTTTTACCCCCTCGATTAAGTAAATTTCATTTTTCCATTTTAATCTGGAAAGTAAGAATCCGCCAACAATAATCACTGCTAGTACAAGCCATCCCATTACCAGCAACGCTTCCTGAGGGTAGCCCTCATATGGTACTTTGATATCACCAACAAGGGTCATAATACCAGTGTAGCCTGCCACCAATGGTGTAATAAATTTAATGGAGAATACCCACCAGGAACCGGCTTTGATTTCTGAAACTGAATTAATATGGTCTTGCAAAGACTTAAGATTAAAGATCCAACCCACCAGCAACACCTGGATCAGACCACCGAATACAATACCAAAGTTATTGGTAAAATGGTCGACAATATCAAGAATATATAATCCGGCACCGGTGGCAATTACTAAGCTACAGATTGCTGCAACACCAGTGTAAACAACTGTAACTTTTTTACGCTTCATATCCAACTTATCCATTAGAGCAGCAATTGCGGCCTCATTGATGGAAATTAAGGAAGTTAAACCTGCCATGGTTAAGGCAAGGAAAAAGAGCATACCAAATAACGGGGCCATCCCCCCCAGGGTGGTAATAGCTGCCGGGAAAGTTACAAAGGCCAACCCTACACCATCACCGGCAACTTCTTGAACCGCCACACCTTGGGAATGAGCCATATGCCCAAGAATGCTAAATACAGCAATACCGGCCAGCAAACTAAAACCACAGTTGGTAAAACATGCTGTAAATGCGTTACCAGTGAGGTCTGATTTCTTTGGTAGGTAACTGGAATAAGTAATCATAATGGCGAAGGCAATACTTAAATCAAAAAAGATCTGACCATAAGCTGCTGTCCAAACTTTAAAATCAAATAACCTGCTAAAATCCGGTTCAAACATAAAGTTTAAGCCCGCTGCAGAACCAGGTAGGGTAGAACCACGTACAGCAATTACTACTACCATTAAGAATAAAACAGGGATAAATATTTTGGCTAATTTTTCAATGCCACCTTTAACACCGGCATAAATAGCTATAAAATTGATGGCCCAAGCTATTGCTAAAGGAATTAATAGTTGAGTTTGTATTCCACCAAGTTCAAAAGGTCCTTCTGTTAAGCCCAGTACATTATTATAGAAAAAGCCACTAGGATCATCAGCATAACCTAAGGAAATTGAATGGTAAAAATAGCTCATAGCCCAGGCAATAACGAGCACATAATAGACTGCGATAAAAAAACATACAATTACTTGCGACCAACCAAGCCACTCAAATTTACGGCTCATTTTCGCAAAGCTTAAAGGTGCTCCACCACGATACTTATGGCCAATGCCAAATTCCAGAATCATAATTGGAATACCAGCAGTCAACAGTGCAAATAAGTAAACAAGAAAGAATATACCACCACCATTATCTGCTACCATATATGGAAACCGCCAGATATTACCTAAACCAACAGCAGAACCCACCGCGGCCAAAATAAAACCCATCCGAGTGCCCCATTGTTCTCGTTGTACTATGTTAATTACCTCCTTTACAACAAATTGGAGTAAATATCAAACACCCCATCTTTAACTAAATATAAATTTCAAGAGTTTGTTAAAAAATTACTTCATAACAAGAGATACTAACTTGTTTTGCCCTCCGAACTAAGCCAGAGGTATGCCAGCGGTCTTAGTCGTTGTTGAAGTAATACGTTCTCGGTTAATATACTAATCCAGTAGTCTATGTTATCTCATGCTCACCATTTCGCCCCCTCTTTTTTTGTATAACATAGTCACCAGTGTTCATCTTACTTCATATTTGAACACTATTCAACACCGCTACAATAGTTTTTTCTTCACTCCTGCGCTTACCCCTGTATGTAGCTTTCCCCACTCTGAGTACTATCAACAGTCCGACTTCCACTACTTCTCTCGTAATATAATTGATCCAGTGGCCATTTAACTCTGACATATTAGCGGTTTTGAGCCATAAAGTCGGTATAAAAGAAGCCCCAACTAAAATTACAAGGACTGCTACAAAGCCAATTGAAACCCTCTTCGTTATTTTCCTCAAAATATTCACCTGCCCTATCCCCAATCAATTTGTTATACAACAAAAGGAATGAACATCTTGGTTGCCTGTATATATTCCCTGTACTCACCGCCAAATTCCAAGAGCATATCTTTCTCTTCTCGTTTGGCAAGGCGCACATACATAACCACCATTACCGGATAAAAAATCAGCATGGGCAAAGTTGCCCATTCAGCCAGCATACCCAGAGATAACAGCAGCAGGCCCGCATACTGGGGGTGGCGGATATATTTATAAACCCCTGTTTTAACAAGAAAGCTGTACCTGTTTCCTTGGACCAATATTTTTTGTAGATGCTGTACCAACCAGTCAGAACCAAGAATAGCGCGACAACTGCACATCCAATGTTGATGTACATCCCCCAAAAACCAATTGAGGAAACCAATGTATGCCCCCATAAGATACCTTCCGGCAGGTTTTTGCCTATAATCCATGAGATTACATACATGCTAAAGGGAATGCCGTGCATCTCGATGGCGAAAGCAATCACAAAAGCCAAATAAGTTCCCGCGGGTTTTTTATCCATTTTTTTATAAAAGGGGATAAACAAAAGCACTACACTGTACACTACAATAAAAAACAACACCCCAAACCAATTGTGAAAATGACTTTGTAACGTCTCCATGGATCAAAGCCTCCCATTTTATTTGGTACGAAAACGAAAAAACAACCTATTTCGTAACCTTGCTATTAAGATAGCAGGGTTACCTTAAATTAGGCTGTTTCTAATCTTAAATCCATCTTAAATTTTTGGCATACGGATAATAAACTCACACCCACAACCTGTTCATCTTCGGCTATTAAAATGTTCAAAAAATCACACTCCGTTATAATGCCTTTTTTATAATTTCTCTTTCTTCATCATTCAAGGTATAAGATCCTGCATATACCTTATATTGTCGTCAACCACCTGTTCGTACCGCTAATACCGCTAAACACCATGGAAATATTTTTCAAAGTAGCTGCGCTACTATATCAACTTTTTTTGCCGATCCAATGCGCAGCCAGCCGATGGGCATAAAAAAGTTAGTACACCCACCGAAAACGGGGATGCACTAACTGGAAATTTTTTGGTGCCGGAGACCGAATATACAACAAGGTAAATTTACTGATTTTTTTTCAATCACCTTATTTTTGGCCAATGAAAGAAACTCCGAAATTATAGCGTTTGCTCTATCTATTTCTTCAATCATCAAGTCGAAATAATTTTTAAATTTTGCGCATTCTTCTTTCTCCCCAAGTAGCTGAAGAAAACCACGAACAGAAGTCATCGGGTTTCTAACTTCATGACCAATACCGGCTGCCATTTCTCCAACCAAATTCAACCTATCTAGACGGGTCATTTCCTTTTCTAACTCTTTGCGTTCTGTGATGTCGATTACGTGCCATAATATATATTTATCACTTTTAATATTAAATGTCACTGCTGATATTAAGACTGTTCGAACTTCACCCTTTTTTGTATATACTTCAGCATCATAGTTACGGACTACACCTCTGTCAACTAATGATTTAATAATACTCGCCCTATATTCTAAATTACACCATATATTTATCTCAAAAGATATATGCCCTATTATTTCTTGACGTTCATAGCCAAAAAACATTAAGAAGCTATCGTTTACATCAATAAATTTTCCTTCTGCAAGTGTACTGATAAGCATCGGGTTGGGACTAACATTGAAAGCTTTGGAAAATAGTTCGTTAGATATTATTTCCGGCAACGACTTACTCTCTTACCCCTTTACCCCTTTACCCCTTTACCCCTTCGGGGCACAAGCGGGGCACAAGTACCCCTACGGGGCACAGGCGGGGCACACAGCAGGGAGAAGCCCAAGTACCATCGGCCTACCCGTTCC
>JGI2924J29684_1077964_pt1 | contig 26557 bp, 24 predicted proteins | sample BenlonsequencITS_FD_29684 | JGI IMG/M metagenome (IMG submission 29684)
AACGACCTATGCCGATTCCAATGGGTACTACCACATTGATTTTAAAGCGGAGAACGTTCGGCATTGGGTGCGAATATGTGCTAGCGGAATTCCTCTGCATCATAATTATTGTAACTCTGTCGACGGAACCCCTGTGGAAAGAGGGACTAAGCAGAAAATTGATCTTTACCTGCCGCCTTATTCTTGGTTAAAACTTCATGTGGAAAATGTGAATTATCAAATAGGTGATGAGCTCCATATTAACTTTAGAAATCAGAAGAAAGTATTTTATGGACCAGCTAATGATACTGCAATTTTTTTTGGGAGTGGAGGGGGGAATACTTTTGTAAAAACTCTTTTTCGTAATAACCAGACTGTAATTAAAAAGAGAGATACCGTATACCTAACTCCATTTGACACAACCTATCACAAATTAGAGTACTGAAATGGCCTATGAAAACGAACTTTTTCATCTTTCTCGGATCAATCGCGATACTTTTTAGTACAGCATGTAATAAAGATAAAAAAGCACTTCCCACCACTGTTGAAGGATATGTCTACAATGGGGTTGAAGGATTTACCTGGAACAAACCAATTGAAGTGATTCTGGTAAAAGAAGTCGCTTCGGGAAGTTGGATCAGTGGAACAGGTGAGGAAATCGTTGCCACTACTTATGCCGATTCCAATGGGTACTACCGTGTTGATTTTAAAGCAGAGAACACCCGGCATTGGGTACGGATATGTGCCAGCGGAATTCCTCTGCATCATAATTATTGTAACTCTGTCGGCGGACCCCCTGTGGAAAGGGGGACTAAGCAGAAAATTGATCTTTACCTGCCGCCTTACTCATGGTTACAGCTTCATGTGGAGAATGTGAATTACCAGCCTTTTGATGTATTATCTCTAAGCTGGGGAAACGGGATTTCCCGCAGTTTTTACGGTCCAGCTAATGATACAGCTCTTTTGTTGGGAGCGGGATTAAAAAGAACATTGATTTTCGCATTAAAAAGAAACAATGTTTGGAGTAATATTTATGACACGGCTTACCTTACTCCATTTGATACAACTTACCATAAGTTGAAGTATTAACAAATATAGAAGCCGGTGTCGTTGCAGCGACACCGGCCATCACTTTTTGAAGTTTAACATAAAAACCTCATGCAATGAGACGCAAAATTACCACTTTTTTAGCTGTGCTATGTTTTGTCACGGCTCAGGCCCAACAACCTGGCCTCGACAGCCTCAAAGCACTTTATGATGACCTCCTTCCTTATGCCTCCAGTGGCATATTGATCGACCGCAACCCGGAATGGATCTTGGCAACCCAGAGTAATTACGACCCAAGACTTCATGAAGGAAATGCCACAGACAGTTGCAACCCACTTATCTTTAAAGATCTATACCGGCTTTTTTATCATGCCACCGGGGATCGCAACCGTTTTAGCGTCCATCCCGACAATTATCAGGATGCCATAGATAGTGCTATTTATGGACAGAAGATGGATTTTACGGATTTTGAACAGGTTATTAATACTGTTCCGCAGGCAGATTTTGTGCTGGGACTTATGCACTTCGAGTATGATTATATCACCCCGATGGCTTATGACAGTGCCTATGTTGTATTTGATAGTACATTAAATAAGTTTCAACTATTGACGGGAGATATTGCTGTTTATGACACTGTTTTTCTCGATACGGCGACCATGTCTACCCATCCGGACAGCATTATTATTGCCGACACCTCCTACTACAATGATCCCTCAATTACTCAGGGCCGGAGTTTTCATAAAAAGACCTTAGTGGCCGGATCACTGCTGAGGGACAACGAGGTTTGTCTTGAAAGTCTGAGCGAACCTGTGAAAATTTACATTGATCCCCGCTTTTTTATCGTCAATAATCCTAATTACACATATCACATCGATTTCGCAGATGGCAACGGGTGGCAGCAAGTTACTGTAGGCCAGGTTGTCAACATCACATACGGGTCATATGGACCAAAATATATTAAATTCCAGATAAGGAATTTGTCAGGCAACCCGATGTATGAGGGGCACATGATGGGAGCTTTTATAAAAGTGAATCACTGTTTGTTGGGAAGCCCCGATGGTAAAATTATCAACCCGGAGACCAACCACTGCCAGGTACCTATGTCCGAAGGCAAAGGCAAACTGGTGGGATTTATGAAATATTCCTATGGAGGAAGTGGAAAGCTACATAAACCCATAATACTTGTCGAAGGACTGGAAACTTCCAGTTATGTCCAGGGTTATCCCGAATACGATAAAGGAAATTACTGGGGGTTTGGTGACTTGAACTGGACTTCCGTTTCCAGTGGTAATTTTGGAAGCGTTGCTCCTCAATTGTCCAAATTACCCATATTCGGAGACTCACTGTTATCGGAAGGATATGATTTGATTTACGTGGATTTTCATTCCAATAGATCCGTTATACAAAAAAATGCCAATGCTTTAATCAGCCTTATTCAGGCGGTAAATGATAGTCTTACTGCAAATGGAAGCCCTGAAAATATTGTGGTTATCGGTGCCAGTATGGGAGGGCTTATCTCAAGGACAGCGGTAAGAAAGATGGAGCTTCATGACTGTTGTCATAACATCAGGCTGCACGGTACCTTTTCCTCACCACACCGTGGAGCTAATATTCCTTTAGGTGTCCAGCACTTTCTATATGAAATGGGAACAACTTACAATATAGCAGGGAAGGGTGATGACGCCAAGGATTCTTATGATCACGTTGTGAACAGCCCGGCAGCCAGACAAATGCTCATTTATCACCGGGAATCCGGTGCCCAACCGGAGCATGAAAATTTTATGGAGTATTTAGATAGTATCGGCCATCCCCAACATTGCCGGAATATTGCATTGACCAATGGAAGTGGAATGGGAATAGGGCAAAGACAGGATAATAACAATCTTTCAAGCTATGGACTGCAGCCAAAGGATTTACTATTAAGTGTTGCTATTAAATTGACCGTTCCTGTAGTTGTTCCGGATGTAACCGTAGTGGCATTTTCTCTTGCAAATATGGCATTCGGTGGTTCTACCTCACAGGGAAATTTCACCTTAATGAATGCCAAGGCTTATGCGGTAGATGATAGTCCTACAGCTGTTTCCAATAGTGAGGTATTTGAAGGTGGAGTATCAACATGGGATAATATCTTGCACCTTATTGCCCATGTTGTGTTGTATGCTACGGGAATGATCGTCATTATCAAAATACTTATTGCTCATGGAATAGTAAAAGCTCAGAATGCGATTTCCATGGCGTGTATGTTATGTCCCCTTATCCACGCTTCTGAAATATTAGCCGTTTACATCACTTCGGGGATCTACTCCGGATTACTCCTATATAGCCAGGACTTGAATCAAGACGCAAATCATCATAATATGGCTAAAGAATATGCTACCGTGGCAACACTTCCCTATGATAATGCGCCCGGAGACTTTAATATTACTCAGCAAACCATAGCTGACCTTAGTGGTGGTTTGGTAAAAGCTGATTTCCCCCATCACAATTTTATCTCCACAGTCAGTGCATTGGATATTGATACCAATGATTTGTTTGTTAATGTTCGTGATGCCATCATTGTTAATCCGGATATTACCCCCTTCGAAGCAGTCTGGTATAATCAAACTGAATTAACACCAGAATTGATAGAAAGCTATAACCAGCGGCATGTGGAAATAACCGATGAACCTGATGGAGGGAATATTGGCTGGACATTGAATATGTTAAGGGAAACAGAAGGACCGGCCACAAAAACCGGAGGCGCCCTGGATGAACTAAATACTTATTTTAATTATGGTTTACCTTATGAGGAACCGGTGGCCCCGGACGGGTTTATTGTTTCCACAACGGTACAGGCTAATGGCAACCTCCGGGTAAATGCGGATAATGTGGTAGGCTTTTTATCTTCCGGGTATCCCGCTCCCGAACAAAGGAGTCATTTCTCCATTACTACCGTTAGTTCAGAATGTGGAGGTAGCTACGTCAAAGTCCAGAACGGAGGTGCATTTACCTTGGGGGATAATAACTATCCTTCTGTAAGCGGTAAGGGAAATTCTACCGATGTCACATTTCTGGAAAATTCTGTTTTGGAAATAGAAAACGGAGGAACTTTGACTATTTATGATTTCAGTACATTGGTAATAGATGAGGGGGCTGAGCTCATCATCCATCCCGGTGCGGTTATTAATCTGGAAGGACAAAATTCGGTATTGGAAATAAAAGGCAAACTGATCCTGAAATCCAATGCGGATTTTGCCCCGTCAGGGAGCGGTTTTGTTCGTTTTGATCAGAACATGACAACCGGAACCGCCAACCAGTTGATTGTTTGTGAAGGAAATAACGAAATGTCGTTTTTGGGTACAGGAAAAAGCAACAAGCGGCTTGAAATTGCCTCCAACACCATATTCACATCTGATCTCGATTATGTACAAATTGAGAATGCAAAGGTAGAACTGGCAGTAGGTGCCTATTTGGGAGTCCATCCTGATTTTAAAAGCTGGCATACCCTGTATACCCGGCTGGGAAATTCCTGGACACACGGAGGACTGAGAGTATACGGCCAACCCCTTATGGATATCAGGTACTGTGATTTCAAATATGGAGATGATGGGCTACTTGCTGTGCTTTCTACCTATGGCAATCCTTTGGACCTGGCTTACTGCACGTTTACAGATTGTGGAAACGGCTTAAAGTCACAAGGAAAACGGGTGAATATCAGGCATAGTACCTTTGACAACAACACGAAAGGTTGGCTGGCACTGGATGTGGATGGTACCTGTGAAACATTTAAAAACGACTTCCAGTACAATTCTACCGGAATAGATTTCCTCGGTCAGCAAGGTTCCGGTCTAAAGTTGTCCCACTCAACCTTTTACTCCAACAGTAACGAAGGAGTTAACCTGCAAGGAACCAGCGCCTGGTCTTTTTGCTGCAACTATGCTTCCAATGGTACCGGAATGGCCATAGATGAATCTGAGGTATGGATGAATAACCATTCGCAGAATACGTTCGATAATGCTCAGGATGTTTACCTGCAATCCGCTGACGGCTTGAACATTAATTATGGCTATAACACATTTGAAGGAACATTCTACATCGAAGGCGAATTTTCCTCAAATGCCGCTTCCTCACTGTATTATGACGCACAAAATGACAAGTACTACCTGGAAGTGAAGAATAACCTGATGCCCGCTGCTGGTACTATTGTTCCGGTAGACATCACAATGGATGGAGATCCTGTGGGCCTAAGGGATTGGGGAACACCGGCGGCATATCCAACTGCCTGTGAGGATATGGAAATTGAGACACCTTCCACAATACCCGATGAACTGGAAACAGAGATTATCATACCGGATGAAGGGGGAAACCGTATCCTTAACGAGGCATTGATCTATGCGGTCGGGTTCATCGAATCTCAGAATATAGAGAACGCAGATGACAACCTGACGGCTATGGAGATACTGAGAACCATCATGAACCATGTGAAGGAAGTGGCTCGATACGGTTCTTCTGAACCCAACAACATTCAGTTACCACTACTAACCACCCAGGAACAGCGTGTCATGGATTTGGCGTTTGACTTTTATATGTTGGCGCTTTCCAACGCTTATAGATTTGAGGTACTGGAACCGAACAGGGCGGAATCCGAGCAACCCGTTCCTATGGAAATTGATTATATCATTGATGAAGCGGAATTTCGGTTGGAATATCAGGCTCCTGATGCATCTGATCCTTACCTGATGGAGTTCCATTATAACCTTGCCCAGTCCCATGCCTTCCGTATTGGCGAGTATTATGACTATGCGCTGAATAAGCTTATTGATGCGCAACAGTGGGCGGAAGGGAGAGAACTGGAAATTGCCGAGTACTGGCAGTGCGTTTATGAAGCAGAAGCCGATCTCATACTGGAGAATATTGATGCGGAACAGTTCCTCGATATGACAATGAACTGTCGCTTGACCGCTCCTGCTTATAAGAAGTCCCCATCTCCACATGGTTCCACAGGTGTTGATGTAGGAGATATTATCTATAGTGAAGGTGATGATAAGGGTGAAATAACCTTAACGCTCCAACCTAATCCAACCCGAAGTTTATCGACATTGTCGATACAGGGAAGTCATCCTGAAATGAATATTCGGGTATACTCTAATACAGGGGCTCTTGTTCATCGTGGCATGATCGAAGAAAATCAAAAAGAGTATCTCTTAAACCTGGATGTTAAACCGGGCGTTTATCATGTTCATATATCATACAGGGGTAAGAATGAAGTAATCAAATGGATCATAGCTAAGTAAAACAGGTAAGGTGGTTTTACTTGAACATTTGGTTCAACAGGAGAAGGTTGCTCAATTGAGCGACCTTCTTTTTATCTGTCCATCCATTCCTTAAACCGTTTGGCTCTTTTTTGGCTCACCACGATAGGTGTATCCGTGGCAGGTTTCAAATACAGGAGCAATTTGCCGTGCTCGCCCAGTTCAAAATGACGGCACGAGGCAAAATGCACCAGAACCTGCCGGTTCACCCGGAAAAAAAGCCGTGGGTCCAACAAATCCTCCAGCTCTTCCAACGAATAGGAAATCAAATAACTCTCCCCGCTGAGGGTCGTTAAAAAGTTATGGCGATTGGACCTTTCTATGTAACTGATCTGTACTACGGGCAAAGGAATGTTTTTAGTCCCTTTTTGCACCAGGATGGTTTGCTTTTTCCCGTTTCCCGCATGCTGCACGGATCGCAGCTTTAAAAAGAAATAATGGCAGACGTAATACAGGTTGAAAATAAAGATCATCGCCATGATCAGCGGCAGGGCATAGGCTACGTAATAGGTGTCCTCAATAATGTTCAACCCGTAAACCTTAAAATAAACGGCCGCCAGGATAAAGTCGATGACCCCGGGCACCATCACCCCCAGGAAAAATTGCAGGCATAAACGGATAATGGGCCGCTGCTGCCAGTCGTAGTATTTGTCCAGGTAAACGGTAGTACGGTAAATGAACTCGATAATGACCAGGGTGATCAAAAGGGAGGAAAAGAATTCCACGTAAAATGCGGGCATAAGAAAATGTTCCCAAAAACCCTCCATGGTGCCATACAGGCTGATAAACAAAGCCCCCATCACTCCAATGATCAGCCGGAAATACAAATCATTATAGCCTACTGCACTATGGGCAGGCCTTGCCGCCGGTAAAAAAGATTGCTTTTCTTCCATTCTCCTTTTACACCCTTCCGAGACACACATTAATGTAAGAATATAGCTACAAATATAAAACATCGTAGGTTTTATCGTTAAATAGTTGATTTTAAATGTATTAATAACCAAACTTTTGATATTATGACTGAACTGAATCCGGAAGGAATGAACCAGGTGATGGGTGAGCTTTATGCCCTCAATGACGAACTGCTATTGGAAGAGGCCCAACAGGTGTGCAGCGATTTCAAAAGCTGGCTGACCAATAAGTTTACCGTCACCGACCAGCAGATGGAATACCTCGATGGTGTACCGGAAAAGGTCCTGTTTATGTGGGGTGCCCAGCTGGCGGCATTGCTGGTGGCGCGAACACAGATCGAGATTTTCGGTCCCCCGCAGACTTTCAGAACCAAGCAAACCGATATGGAAAGCCAGAGTAAGATACGGCATATTCCCGGCCAGCCGCCACAGGTGGAGATGTCCGCTTCCATTGAATTTATCCAGCCCTGAGCCAAGGTACCCGCAGGTGTTTTACCGCGGGTACTTTTGATTTCGCCCTTTTATTTCGGGCAGGGAACACGGTATTTCAGTACCGATTTTTAGTAACTGGAACATTCCCCCATCGCCCAATTCCCCGTTCTTTCTCCCGGAAAAGGTAGTTTTGCTCCACTTCAACGTATGTTTCACGGGCATGGCCCGGGATGAAGCAAACAACGGTGACCTACCGGAATATCCCGGCCATTCCAAAACCAACTATTTGTCATGAGACACCTTTGTCATGAACTCTACCAGGGGTTAAAATCCCAATTACACGAGGTCCATCTGGCACAGCACCCGCCTTTGCGGGAAGCGCAGGAATGTTTCTCCTGTGTGCACACAGCCCTGGATCAATTAAAAGAGAAGTTTGCGGGCTATGATTTTACCCCGCCCGAGGAAATTTACTTTTTCAAGCAGGTAAAACCACGCTTTGTATCGGAGCAGATCTATTACGGGGAGCTCTATTACATGCATTCCACCATTCCGATAGAACCCAAGGAGATCGCCCAACACTTTAAAAGGCAGCTCGCCTTTATCCGCAGTTATTTTCAGCGCCACCACTTTTTGTACACCTACTTCAGGCTGGACCGCAATGACCTGGATGAATACCTCTTCCGGCGCAATGCCCCGAAGGTGCCTTTCCTTCCCGATAAACCCTTCATTCAGCGGGATGCCCCGTTTTCCACCCTGGGAAGCTATCGCTTCTCCCGATTTAAGGCATATTCCCGCCTGAAAGAACATCTCCACCAGCAAATCCGCACCTTAAAAAACCCGGAGACCGCCACAGGAAAAGCCCGACTGAAGTGGACGGCTCCCAAGGTGGCCTTAATTGAGCTTACCTATGCCTTGAAAGCGGCGGGTGTATTCAACAACGGCCAGGCGACCATCCGGGATATTGCCACGGTCGTGGAAAAGGTCTTCCAGCAAGATATGTCGCAATACTACCGCACCTTCCAGGAAATCCGCATCCGCAAATCGGGGCGCACCCATTTTCTAAAGCGCCTTACCCATGCCCTGGAAAAGTGGATGGACAACACCGATCTGGACGGCAAAGGGGAAAAATTCGACTAAAAACACCCTTACCGGAACCCACCTTCGGGTCACAGTGTGAACAATTGTGGCCCGTCTCCCACACTTTTGTCCCCGAACATTTTACCAAAATACTATGATCGAGCACATTTCGTGGGAACAGTTCCTCTTTGCCCTGGCCGCAATGGCTGCCCTGTATTACACCTATGTCGGCCTGCGCTATTACCGCCGTGAGCTGGCCGGGGGCTTTTCAAAGCGGACCGTAAAACCAAAGAAAAAAAGATCTACGGTCATCCAGCTAAGCGAAGAAGAGTTTGACCGGGCCTTTACCGAGCTCAGCAAGCTCACCCTGGACATCTCCGCCATAGTGCCCCGCTGCCGGTCCTCCGAGCAACTGCTGGAAGAATTGCGCCAGCGGCTGGCACACTTTAAAGGACGCCATGTCCCGGCCTTTCAAAAGACCATCCTGAACCATACCCTTCAGATGGCCCGCTCCAACGGGATATCGCTCTCTGAGGAAGCTCTCTCCCACACCATCGAAAACGCCTAAACCTCTTATCATGAAACACAAGTATCTCAAATTCCTGCCCACCCTGGCACTGCTGCTATTGGCCTTTTCCGTATTCGGACAGGACGGCAATGCCGGGATCAATGAAGCGACCAACAAGGTGCGCAGCTACTTCCAGAGCGGTACCAACCTGATGTATGCCATTGGTGCCATAGTCGGGTTGATCGGTGCGGTGAAAGTCTTTAACAAATGGAACAACGGGGAGCCGGACACCGGCAAGGTTGCCGCCGCATGGTTCGGCAGTTGTGTATTCCTGGTAGTGGTAGCCACGGTACTGCAAAGTTTCTTCGGAGTATAACCCTTTCTTGTATGAATGCATTGGAAAAACGCATAGCCGGAATCTTGCCCGAAATAGACATCGCCGGGCACACCTACACCATCGACATAAAGCTCCAGGAGCTCCGCAATAAAAAGGAACCGTGGAAAAACCTGAAGTTTGACCAGATGGTCACCAGTGAAAACGGGGAGAATTATTTGTTTTTCTTCCGTTCCCGGAGACAGGAGCTCTTCTACGCTTCACAGGAAATGACCCACGTCCCCAAAGATGTGGTCATGGTGGAGATCCCCCACGAGCTGCACCTGGACCCGGTGGGCATGGCCCGTAAATACGGGATGGCCGACGATTACTTCCAAAAGGGGTACCCCATGCAGGAAAAAAGGGTAGCCAACATCACTCCCCTGGAGAAGACCGGTCTTCTGGAACACGTCGCCCAAAACCGGCGGCAGCAGAAAACCCAAAACACCAAAGGACAGAAACTATGAATCCCTACACGATCAACAAAGGGATCAATGCGCCCCTGGTCTTTAAAGGGCTCAAAGCCCAGTATATCGCCTATCTCGCCGTGGGGCTGGTGGTACTGCTGGTCCTTTTTGCCGTGGCCTACATGCTGGGCCTCTCCAAATACCTTTGCCTGGGGGGCGCCCTTGTTTTGGGCGGAGCCCTCTTTTACGGGGTCTTTCACTATTCCGGTAAATACGGGCAGCACGGGCTGATGAAGGCCACTGCCTACCGGCAGGTGCCCCAAAGTATCCGCTGCCGCAGCAGAAAACCTTTCTTAACCCTTAAAGACCATACATGATCTTTAGCGACCGCCATATCGACCTGAAGGACAACTTTCCTCTGTTTAAAGTGGAAAAGGATCGCATCATCTCCCGGCAGGGGGACATCACGGCGGCCTTTTCCATCACCCTCCCGGAAATCTTTACCCTTTCCGGTGAAGATTACCTGGCCCTGCACCACACCTGGGTAAAGGCCATCCGCATTTTGCCGGTAAACAGCATCTTCCATAAGCAGGACCGGTTTACCCGGGAAGGGCACCAGGCAACCTTTACTTTGGACCAGTCCTTTCTCTCGCAAAGCAGTGAGCGCTTTTTCCACGAACGTCCCTTTTTGGATCACCGCTGCCATATCTTCATTACCCAGCGCCCCCTGGACAAACCTCTGGGCACCTCGGCAGTGTCCAACCTCTTGCGGTCTTCCCTGGTGCCGCCCGAAGCGGTATCGGAAAAGGCCCGCGAGGACTTTGAGGATACCTTAGGGCAGTTTCGCCAGATCCTTGAAGACGGCGGGATGTCCTTAAAATCTCTTTCCGCTGAGGATATATGCGGCACCTCCCACCGTTCGGGGGTATTGGAAAACTACCTTTTCCTGGAAAACGCCGGAAAACCCCGACTGATGGACATCCGGTTTAAACCGGAGTGGCAGATCGGGGATAAATATGTCCAGCTGTATTCCCTGGCGGATGTGGAAGATTTGCCGGGAAGTGTCCTGCCCGACGGAAGACTGGAAAAATACGCCACCGACAAAACGGACTTTCGTTGTGGCTATGCCGTGCCCGTAGGAGCCATGCTTCCCTGTAACCATATCTATAACCAGTACCTCTTTATCGAGGACCACCAAAAGACCATAAAAAAACTGGAAGCCAAACGCCTTAGGCTGGAAAGCCTGGCGGCCTATTCCCGGGAAAATGCCATCGCCAAAGATGCCACGGCTGCCTTTTTAAATGAAGCGATATCCGAGGGGCGCAAAGCGGTTAAAGCGCATTTTAACCTGATGTTATGGACCACTAAAAGGGAAGAGCTCGCCGAACTGCGCAACAAAGCTTCGGCGGCCCTCTCCAAAATGGATGTGACCCCACGACAGGAAACCGTAGGCACCCCGCAGCTGTTTTGGGCAGGCCTTCCCGGCAACCAGGGCGCTTTCCCCGTCAATGAGACCTTCGATACCTTCATCGGCCCGGCCAGCTGCTTTCTGAACATGGAAACCAACTACCGTTCATCGGTAAGTCCCGTGGGCATACGGCTGGGGGACCGCATTACCGGAAACCCGGTCAATGTGGACATCTCCGACGAGCCCATGAAAAAGGGGTACATCACCAACCGCAACAAATTTATCCTCGGGCCTTCGGGCAGTGGAAAATCTTTCTTTACCAACCACATGGTACGCCACTATTATGAGCAGGGTACCCATGTGGTGCTGGTGGATGTTGGCCATTCCTACCGGGGGCTGTGTGACCTGGTGGACGGATACTACTTTACCTATGAGGAAAACAGCCCCATCCGCTTTAATCCCTTTGTGACACCCGACGGCAAAATGCCCGATACCGAGAAAAAGGAGAGCCTGAAAACCCTCCTTTTGGCCCTGTGGAAAAAAGATGACGAGCCTTTCAAACGCTCCGAATATGTAGCTCTTTCCAATGCGATCACGGGATATTACGAGTATCTGTCGCATTCCAGGGAAGTGACTCCTGGCTTTAATTCCTTTTATGAATACCTCGAACTGGAATTCCGGGATGTCTTAAAACGCGACGGGGTGAAAGACAGGGATTTTGACATCGAGAATTTCATGTATGTACTACGCCCCTACTATGAAGGCGGTGAGTTTGACTACCTTTTGAATGCCACCGAAAACCTGGACCTCTTAAACCAGCGCTTTATTGTCTTTGAGCTGGACAACATCAAGGACCATCCCATCCTGTTCCCGGTGGTGACCATCATTATCATGGAGATCTTCATCGCCAAGATGCGAAAGCTCAAAGGTGTGCGCAAGATGATCCTTGTGGAAGAGGCCTGGAAGGCCATCGCCAAGGAAGGGATGGCCGAGTACCTGAAATATTTGTTTAAGACCGTCCGGAAATTCTATGGGGAGGCCATCGTCGTCACCCAGGAGGTGGAGGACATCATTTCCTCGCCGGTCGTCAAAGAGGCGATCATCAACAATTCGGACTGCAAGATCCTTTTGGACCAGTCCAAGTACCAGAACAAATTCGACCGCATCCAGGAATTATTGGGCCTGACCGAAAAGGAAAAGGCCCTGGCATTGAGCATCAACAAGGCCAATGAACCGGGAAGGCTGTACAAGGAAGTCTTTATCTCCCTGGGCGGGCAGCTCTCCAAGGTGTACCGCACCGAGGTCAGCAAAGCCGAATACCTGGCCTATACCACCGAAGAGAAGGAAAAAATACAGATCGACCGGCTGACCCAAAAATACGGGGACCGCAAAAAAGCCATCGCCGCCCTGGCACGGGAAAACAACTAGCATATGAAACTCAAGAAATACATCTCCATCCTGACCCTTTCCCTGACGTTACTGTTTTCGGTGGCGCCCCACCAACAGGCAGAGGCCATCCCTTTGACGGTGATCCTTCAGGTGATCAAAGCCGGGGTCAAAAAAGTCATCAAAGCCATCGACCTGAAAGTGCAGCGCCTGCAGAACAAAACGATATGGCTGCAAAATGTACAGAAGGTGCTGGAAAATACCCTTTCCAAACTCTCCCTGAAGGAGATCTCCGGCTGGAATGACAAGCAACGGCAGCAATACGATGCGCTGTTCGAAGAACTCTGGAAAGTAAAGAGTGCCCTGGATCAATACCGGCAAGTGAAAGACATTGCCGAAAAACAGGCCCAACTGGTGGAGGAATACCACAGGGTATGGCCGGTGCTCTCTGCCCATGAGGCCTTCAGCCCGGAAGAAAAGCAGGCCATGGCGGCAACCTATTCGGAAATACTTGGGCGAAGCCTGGAAAACCTCGATTACCTCTTGGATGTAATGACGGCCTTTACCGTGCAGATGAACGATGCCGAGCGGCTGCGCATCATCCACGATACCGACCAAAGGGTAACGGAAAACCTCAATGCCCTGCGCAGCTTTAACCGCCGCAATCTCTCCATAGCCGAAAACCGCTCCCGCACGCAGGTCCAACCCCTAAAAAAGCTCTATGAAAAGTAAACACTACATCCTCACCTTAGGCCTTCTGATCCTTGCTGCGCCGTCGTATGGCCAGAACTGGAAAGAGTGGTTCGATCAAAAAAAGACACAAAAGGAATACCTGGTACAACAGATCATCGCCCTTCAAGCCTATATGGAGGTGGCCAAAGATGGCTACCAAATTGTGAAAACCGGATGGCAAACAGTCGAAGATATTACCGGTGGGGAGTTCTCCCTGCACCGGGACTTCTTTGCCCGCCTCGACAGGATGAGCCCTGTCGTATCCCGCTACCATGGATTGTCAAAAGTGCTGGAATACCAGCAATATATCCTCTATGAAGTGGAAAGGGGAAGGACACTGTTTCGGAGAATGCCCCTGAAGCCCGGTCAAAGGCAGGCATTGGAAACCTATTACCGGGAGGTGTTGAGGCAATCCCTTAAAATACTGACGCAAACAGAAAATACCATAAAGCCTTTTTTCTACCAGATGGAAGACGTCGAAAGGCTCCGCATCATAGACCATATGCATAAGGACATCCGCCGGCTGTACCTGCAGGTGAAGCGCCATACTTCAAAGCTCGCCTTCCTGTCCCGGCAGGATGACGGTAGCCAACGATCGTCAAGCACCATAAAATCCCTCTACCATGAAACACCTTAAACACTGGACGTTAGCCCTTGCGCTGGCCCTGGCCTTGCTTATCCCCCGGGCCTCCCGGGCACAGGCACAGGAAGCCGCCCAACTGGCCCTGAACTTTGAAAAGCTCCTGCAGCTGAAAAACATCCTCAACGACATGTATGAGGGATACCGCATTCTCTCCACCGGGTACAACACCGTCAAAGGCATTGCCGAGGGAAACTATAAGCTTCATGAAGCTTTTTTGGACGGGCTCTGGCTCGCCAGCCCCGGAGTGCGAAAATACTATCGCATTGCCGATATTATCCGCTACCAGCAGCATATCCTTCAGGAATATCAAAGCACCTACCGGTCCATTGCGGCAGGCGGGGAATTTTCTGCCGATGAACTGCTGTACCTCTCCGGGGTATATCAGCGGCTCTTTAAGCAAAGCCTGCAAAACCTCGATGAACTGGCCATGATCATCACCTCCGGAAAGCTCAGGATGTCGGACTACGAGCGCATCGAAGCCATTGACAGGGTATATGACAATATGAAGGAGGTATTGGGGATCGTCCGCGACATCAACACGCAGGTAGAGACCCTGGAAAAGCAACGCCGCCAATGGGAACAACAGGCCCAACAATTTAAAGAGATGGTATCGCCATGAAAAAAACCGTTCTTTTGATTTTCGTATTAGGGGTACTCCCGGCCATTTCCCAGGCGCAGGATATTGAAAGCATGCGCCGGGTGCTCGACGGGCTGTATGATGAGATGGTGCCCCTGGCCTCACGCCTTATCACCGTGGCCCGTGCCCTGGCGGGATTTGCCGCCATGTGGTACATCGCCTCCCGCATCTGGGGGCACATCGCCCGGGCAGAGCCCATCGATGTTTACCCATTATTGCGCCCCTTTGCCATCGGGCTGGCCATTATGCTTTTCCCCATGGTGCTCGCCCTGGTCAACGGGCTGATGGACCCCATCGTGGAGGCTACCGCAGAGATGACAGGAAGTACCTATGAGGCCATTGAACGCCACATCGACCAGACCAATGCCCACGATATGAACATCCGCCCGCCGGGAAGCCACACCCAGGACGAGTACACCTACCCGGAAGACAGTGAAGATGTCAGTGCCATGGAACGGCTGGCCACTTCCATCTTTACCCTCAACCTCGGAAACATCGTCCATCAGGTGGTTGCCTGGCTTTTGCAGATCCTCTTCTATGCCGCCGCCCTCTGTATCAATACGCTCAGGACATTCCAGCTTATTGTCCTGTCCATTCTGGGCCCCATTGTCTTTGGACTGTCGGTATTCGATGGCTTTCACCACACCTTAAAAGCGTGGTTCGCCCGCTATATCAACGTGAGCCTCTGGCTGCCCGTCGCCAATATCTTCGGGGCCATCATCGCCCGTATACAGCTCAACATGATGCAGATGGACGCCGATTTTATGTCTTCCATCGGCTACCTGGTCTTTATGGTCATTGCCATTATGGGCTACTTTACCGTGCCCAATGTCGCTTCCTTTATCGTGCAGCCCGGAGGAAGGGATGCCCTGCTCGGAAAGTCCAGCTCCATAGCGAAGCAGGGAGCACAGGCCTCTGCCAAAGCAGCTGCCACCATCGCCAAATCCACCCTTTAGCTTATGTTTAAAAACCTTCAGAACATAGACACCGCCTTTAAGCATATCCGCCTGTTTGCCTTTGGCATTATGGCCGGATCGATCCTGATTGCCGGGTTTATCAGCTTTAAGGCCTTCCGGATGGTGCAATCCACACAGGAAAGGATATATATCCTGGCCGAGGGAAAAGCACTGGAAGCCTTCGCCGCACAGCGGCGGGACAACATCCCCGTGGAAGCCCGGGACCATGTAAAGATGTTCCACCATTACTTCTTCACCTTATCCCCCGACGACCGGCATATCAAAGAGCAGGTAGGCAAAAGCCTTTATATGGCCGACGGATCGGCAAAGGCTGCTTACGATAACTTACGCGAAAGCGGGTACTACACCCGTATGGTATCGGCCAACATCAACCAGACCATACACATGGACAGCATTGCCATAGACACGGATTTTCATCCCTACCGCTTTACTTATTACGGCACGCAGCGCATCATACGCCCCACATCGGTGGTTACCCGAAGACTGGTCACGGAAGGGCGGCTGCGCCACGTGGACCGCAGCGACCGCAATCCCCACGGCTTTTTGATCGAACGCTGGGAAACCCTTAGCAATGAAAACCTGAACGTGGAAAAGCGATGAATACCCTAAAATGGAAAGTATGGAGCAGGTACCTCGCCATTTCCCTGGGGAAACGCCTGAACCGTTACAGTCCGGAGCGTCTGAAGCGGTACCTGGGCATCTTTTGCCTAGTGGGGACCATGGCCACGCTCTTCCTGCTGCATAAGGCATGGAAAGCCCCGAAGGATACCGTGGACTTTCCCGTCAAAGAGTACCCCTTACTGATCGACAGTTTACCGAAGTATAACCCCAAAACCATCATACACCATGAACGATGAAAAATTAAAACGGCAGCGCCGCTTTATGCTGGTGCTGCCATTACTGACCCTGCCCTTTGTCACCCTGGCCTTTTGGGCGCTGGGTGGCGGAAATCCCGGCCGTCCCGTCGAAAAAAACAGCAGCCCGGGACTGAACATGACCCTTCCCGAAGCGGAGCTCAGCGAGGATACCGCCCTGGGAGACAAGATGAGCATGTACCAAAAGGCGGACAAGAAAGCGGCCCTGCGCAAGGAACAAATGCGCCTGGACCCTTTTGCGGAAGAAATTGAACCCCGGGAAAAGCAACAGGAAAATCTTCCCAAAGAAGAAGCTGCTCCGCAAAGCCATCCCTCCCTGGAGGCCATGGAAGCCGAAGTGCAGCAGAAGTTAACCTCCCTGCAAAAAGCGGTGGACCACCCGGCACCGCCCGTGCAAAGGGCATCGGCTGTTCCGATATCCCGACCGGAGCGCCCCTCTCTGGATGCCGACCTGGACCGCCTGGAGCAAATGATGCAAAGTATGTCCGCTCCTGCAGCCCAGGACCCGGAACTGCAGCAAATAGACGGAATGCTCGAAAAGATCCTCGATGTGCAACACCCCGAAAGGGTACGCCAAAAGCTGGAAGCCTACCGTGACCAAAGACAGGGGAAAACCTTTGCGGTCAGCAGGACAAAAAATACCGCTTCGGAAAACGAAATCCCCCTTTCGGAAAGAAAAAGGGTCTCTTCGGAAACCAACCGCTTCTATGGACTCGAAGAATCTCCCTCCAATGCTGTCGGGACGGTAAAGTCCGCTATCCCCGCCATTGTCCATGAAGACCAGGAATTGGTATCGGGGGCAAGCCTTAAAATGGAACTTACCGAAAAAGTCTTTATTGGCGGGATCACCATCCCGGAAGGCACCCTGGTGTTCGGCACCTGCAAGGTCAACGGGGAACGGCTTAACGTGGAAGTTGAAGCCATACGCAACGGGCACACCATCCTCCCGGTAAAGCTCAAAGTCTACGACATGGATGCCCTGCCCGGAATACGGGTGCCGGGAGCCATTACCCGAAAGTCCGCCAAAGAAGGGGCCGGCGATGCCCTGCAGGGTATGCAGACCATGAGCTATGATCCTTCCTGGCAGGCGCAGGCAGCCTCCGCCGGAATGGAGACCGTCAAAGGCCTGTTTTCCAAAAAGGCCAAACTCGTTAAGGTCAAAGTGAAAGCCGGCCACCCTCTTCTTTTGGTCGATCAGAATACTTCTCAACCCTAAAAAACATCATTATGAAAAAGCTGTGTTTATTATCGCTAATAGCCTTGTGCTTTGTCAGCCTGGCCTTCGCCCAGATCCACCCCAAAGCGGTGCTTGCCCCTTACCCGGTAGAAGTAGGATGGGACCAGACTACCGTACTGATCTTTCCGGGAAAGATAAAAAGTGCCGACCGCGGCAACGGGAATGTCCTCGCACAAAAAGACGCCTATGCCGCCAATGTATTGAAGCTAAAGGCGGGCAAACGGGGATTTTCTGAAAGTAACCTTCACGTGGTCACCGACCGGGGGAAGGTCTATCCTTTTACCGTGCGCTACAATCCCAAACCGGACAAGCTCACCATTGACATCGGAAAACAACAGCAGGTGGAAGCGGCGGTGGCTGTGCTTGAAAATACGGACATCGGCCCGGAACAGCTGGAAAGGTTGAGCGGGAAGGTATTTCAGGAAAAAGGCTTTCTGTACCGCTCGGATAAAAACGGGAAAATAAAGCTGCGCCTTGCGGGGATCTACTCCCATAAAGAAGTATTGTTTTTCCTGTTTGAATTGAAAAACCGCAGCCGCATAGCCTATCCCATACAGCAATGGCGCTTTACTGTCCAGGATCGCAAGCAGGTCAAGCGGACCGCCGAGCGCCACGTGGCCCTTACACCTTTATGCATGCATTATGAAAAGGCAAAAGGGATGGACGGAAAAGGTGAAAATCGCCTGGTGGTGGCCTTCCCCCAATTTACCATTGCCGATGCCAAGAAAATGGTGGTACGCCTATTTGAAGAAAACGGTGACCGAAGCCCCGTGCTGTCCATCAAAGGGAAGCACCTGTTGAAGGCAAGGCCCATTATTAACCCTCAAAATCAATAGTCATGGAGCAAAAACAAATAAACGATTTAAAAGACCGGATCAAGTATGCGGGGTTCGGCGAAGAACTTGGTAAAGAACTGGAAACCCAGATCAAGGAAGGAAAGGAAGCCTTTCAACTGCAGCATTCCGCATCCATCGGGGAAAAGAAAATGGACTACAGCCTGAACTTCCGCAAATCGGAAAAGAACGGGCAGTATTATTTCAATTCCTTTGATGCCACGCTTACCAAACCCGACGGGAAAACCCAGTCCCAGACTTTCTATCAAAACCAGAACATCTCCGCAAAGGAAGCCTTTAACCTGTTGGAGTGGCGCTCGGTATACAAAACCTTGTTCAACAAAGACGGGGAGCGCTACAATGCCTGGCTGCAGCTGGACCTTGCCGAAAAGAATGACAAAGGGCTGCACCCCATGCAGCAGTACCATGACAAGTATGGCTTTGAGCTGGAAAAGGCCCTCGGGAAACTCCCCATCGTGGAAATGGAAGGCATGGACCCAAAAGACCGCCTGCTGTATTCCTTAAAAAAAGGAAATCTCCACCAGGTCAGCATCGCCGGAAAAGAAGGGAAGTTCCTGGTGGCCGCCAACCCGAAGTACAAGACCGTGAGCCTGTATGAGCCCAGCGGCAAACGGATCAATCTCAAAGACCTCCGGGAAGAACTGGAAAAGAACCAGGATATAGGCAAGAAAAAAGGAGTGGAAAACAAAAAGGCCCAAAGTCCAAAAAAAAAGACGGTCCGGAAAAAGGGGATCAAAGTCTAAAGATCGATCCCGATGAGAATCCCCTGCTTTCCGGTACGGCTAGAGAGGAGGTTTTTGCAGAGGCCCTGTTTGAAGGGGTCCGGCGGAGAGGGGAGAATTTACCTCCCTCTAAAAGGAAAATCAGGATGTAAGTGTTTTGACTTTTGGTTATAAGAAGTCCCTTCGGGGGCTTTTTTAGTTGGTAATGTCCACTTAGAGTTTTTAGGAATATTACGATATGAATACCGGTTAAAGAGATTTTTTCTGTAATATTTGCTAACTATCTCTTGATAGAAAAATTAAAATAATCCAGCAAAATTAACATCATAAATACCCCAAATAGGGTATTTTTTTTTGTTTTTATTACCGTTAATTTACAAATCAAACTTAACCTTTTATTATGTGGAGTGATAATGATACCGTTATAGACCTTTTAGATTATCAATACCTGATATCAGCAACTGAAAACATAATTTCCAATGATACTTTGCTCCCCTGTACAATAGGTATTTATGGAGACTGGGGAAGTGGAAAATCCAGCCTTATGCGGATGGTTGAAGAATCTTTACGTAGCGATGATAAGATTCTTACTATTAAGTTTAACGGATGGCTGTTTGAAGGATATGAGGACGCCAAGTCTGTTCTCATGGGAACGATCCTTGAAGAAATTGGCGAAAACCGAACGTTAAAAGGAGATGCCAAGAAACTCTTCTCTAAAATGCTCAAACAGGTGGATTATATGAAGGTTGCCAAGAGTCTCGTAAAGCATGGGATAAGTTTTGCTGCTGGAGGACCAGCAGGGTTGGCCATAACAGGAATGGGAGATTTAATTTCTCTGGCACAGAAAATAAATCCACAAGACTATGTTAAGGCAGAGGAGGATACCTCAAAAGAATCGCTTCGAATGAGTATCAGAAAATTTCATGAAGACTTTTCCAAATTACTGCAAGATTTGAAAATTGAGAAACTTGTCATATTTATTGATGACTTGGATCGATGTAATACGGATACTGTTATAGATACATTAGAAGCAATTAAACTATTTCTATATGTCCCAAACTCTGCCTTTGTTATTTGTGCAGACGAAAAAATAATTGAGTACGCTGTACGAAGAAGGTTTCCAGAAATTCCAGGACGTGGTTTAGAGGTTGCAAGTGCTTATCTCGAAAAGTTAATTCAGTTCCCCATCAGGCTTCCAAGACTAAATGAAACAGAATTGGAGACATACATTAACCTCCTTTTTGCCCAACTTTATGTTGAACATACGCATTTTCAAAAAATTTGTAAAGAGGTGATTTATGAAAAGTCCGCAGAAGAACTACAAAGTAAAAAGCTGGATCATGACTATCTAGCTAAGGCATTACCATCTGTCTCAGAGGAGCTTCAAAAAGCTATGCTTCTTACCCGACAGATAACTCCCATTTTAACAGTTGGCTTAGATGGAAACCCTCGCCAATCAAAGAGATTCATGAACATGCTTATGATGCGAATTGGAATGGCTAATTCGAAGAAAATCGAATTGGAAATTCGCATTTTAGCAAAACTCATGTTATTGGAGTACTTTAAAAAGGAAACCTTTATTAAACTGCATGAATATCAAGCTGAACAAGGAGGAAAACCAAAGGAAATCAGACTTTTGGAAGCTCGGTTGATTGCGGATAAAAACAAAAATTCAGAAAACAAGATAGAAACTGTTTCAATAATCCCGGAAGTTGAAATATGGGAGAAAGATGATTGGATCACGCAATGGGTGAATACAGAACCAAAACTGACTGATGTAGACCTAGGGCCATATTTTTATTTTTCGAGAGATCGGCTTAATTCAATGTATAGTACAAAGCAGCAGATGAGTTCTCAAGCCTTGACTGTTTACCATGACCTAGTAAGTGGTAGTGATGTGTATGAGAAAAAGTCGCTTCAGGAGGCCTCAAGCCTCAGTCCTTCAGATTCATCTTCAATATTCGAAGAATTAAAGGAAAAGCTCCTTCAAGAAAGTAATGGCAGTGCCTCGACACAGAACTTTAAATTGCTTTTTGGCTGGACAAATGTTAGAAAGGAATTAACGTCACAACTACTTACTTTCTTAAAGGGAATTCCTCATGAGACTATACCAACATTAGCTGTCACCGAACTTTTAAAAGTTATAAAAGGAACTGCATTTGAAAAAGATGGAACGGATATAATAAAGGAATGGGCCCAAAGTGAATCCAATAAGGATTTAAGTAAGATTGCCTCAAATAGAATAAAACCAAAGAAATAATATGGGAACTTCAAGTTCATTTGGAGGACCAAAAGGGAAATCTCCTCTTCTTCCTCCCTGGGCACCAAATGGTGACTCCCCTGACTCTAACAACAATGATAACGATCCTGAAAAAGGTGATGCACCAAAGAAAGAAAATAATGAAAATGATCTTTCAAAGAATTACTCCGGAGCGAAACGAGCGTTATCCCGCTATATAAATAATGCTACCGGAATTACGGTGAAACATGCCGCAAGATCCTATGTCAGGTCTCTAGGGGGAGCAAAAAAAGCTTCTCGATCATCAAGTGGAGGTAAAAGAGCGATTGCCAATTTAGGAGGCGTTTTAGGAAGTATAGCGAGCAGGGGGCTTGAACAGACATTAACTAACCTTGGTCTTCAAGATTTAATTGGGAAATCTGCTGAAATTGTTTTTGCAGGAATCGTTGATGCTATTGCTCCGGTTGGCACAACCAATGAAGAAGCCGATGCCAGGCAAGCTATTATAGATGCATTGGATAAACTCTATGACAAATTTAAACTTGATGATAATAACATTAACAAATTAGATTCTTTAAGCGAAAGTGATATTAAGGAAGCCATTTTGGATGGGATCAAGGCATATATATATGAACGCTGGTTGCAGGAACTTAGCTTGTGTATTGAAAAGAACAGCATGACACCCAGAGATGCAATTAAGAAAGAGGCAGACATAAAAGAGTATATCTCATCTAGTGTTGAATATGACTTTGTAGATGTGGATGTCTTAAATATAGATTTCTCCCAAGGAAGTGGTAAAGAAACAATCGAAAATATTTTCCAGGAAGCTTATCAAACGTTAGAATCATGAAAACCTTTAATATAATTTTTCGAGACCATAAAGATGACAAGTTCGAAATAACTGAGACGAATAATTCTAAATGCATATATATTCCCTCTGGAAACAATAAAATATCTGATAAAAGCCTACAGGATAATATTAGTTGGCTTATAAAAGAAAAGCATCTAAAACCATCAGATGAGGTTACTGAATTCTTAAATGCCGCAGTATCAGTATACACTGCAGATCAGTTAGTTTCCAGAGATCAACACGGTTTCCAAAACTGGAGCAGGTATCTGAAGCTTTATCTACCTGTTGTTAATCTAGATAAATGGAAACATGCAAAAGAAGATTTTCAAAGTGCTTTAAATTTTCTTACCGGGGACCATTGGGAATTATTTTTAAGGAGGCGCCAATCCGGCCCTCACACGCCGAAAAAATCAGAATCAGATACAAACATTTCAAAAGTATCACTGCTTTCGGGGGGACTGGATTCTTTTATTGGCGTTACGGATTTACTTGCTTCCGGTCATGATATTGCGGTTGTGGGACATCATAAATCTCAAGGCTTTGAGAATATGACCCAAACCCGGATAATAAATTTATTGACGTCGGAATTTAAAGACCGAAAGATTGAGCAATTCTTATTTAATGCACAACCTGTACAGCTAAATAATAAATATGGAAAGGAGCCATCATCCAGATCACGGTCAATCTTGTTTATAGCACTTGGTATTACCGTTGCAAATTCATTTGGAAATGATATTCCTCTTTATATTCCCGAGAATGGTTTAATCTCATTAAATATTCCCTTAACGTTTTCAAGAATTGGGAGTTCGAGTACCAGAACAACCCATCCTCACTTTCTCATGCTGTTAAGGAACGTTCTTGATAATTTGGGAATTGATAACAAGATCATTAACCCTTACCAGTATTGTACTAAGGGAGAAATGATAAGAGATACCAAAGGTCCTGATTTCATAAAGAAACATTTTAATGAGTCGGTTTCTTGCGCCCATCCTAATTCCAAGAATGTAAATGTGAAAAGGAAAAATTCAACAAATCAAAAGAATTGTGGATATTGCACCCCCTGCATCATTAGAAGGGCAGCGTTAAAGTTTGCTGATTTAGATGATGATAAATATTACGTGTACGAGATGAACGAGTCTCAGTTGCCTCACAAAGATGATATTGGCCGTGATTATAGAGCCTTTAAAATGGCAATTGCAAGATTAAAGAAAGACAAACCTAAGCTATCTCTTCATGTACTTCGATCTGGACCGCTACCAAACAAAAAAGATGATCTTTTAAAATATGTAGGAGTATATGAAAGAGGAATGAAAGAAGTAGAAGATCTTATTAAATAGCATAATGATAAATGCCATAGATACGCATTTCCATCTGGATCTTTATCCAAGACCAGCTGATTTATTAGCAGATATCGAAAATAACAGGATTTACGCCATAGCTGTTACCAATACACCCTCTGTTTATCACTTTACCCAAAAGATTTGTGAAAACAAAAAATATGTTCGACCTGCTCTTGGACTTCATCCTGAATTGGCGGAAGAAAGATATCGGGAACTAGGTCAATTTGAAGACCTTTTGAAAACAACCAGGTATATCGGTGAAATAGGTTTAGATCTTATTAATCGTTGTCCAGATTCTTCAAAAACTGCGCAAACTAAAGTTTTCCAAAAAATAATTGACCTATGCGCAACTGAAGGGAATAAAGTATTAACAGTACATTCAAGAGGAAGTGAGTCTGAAGTGATAGAAAGGATAGGTAAAAACTATCCTGGGAAGGTTATACTTCATTGGTATTCTGGGAGTTTGAAAAATATGGAGCTAGCTTTGAGTTATGGTTTTTATTTTTCAGTTAACTCATCTATGTGTAGGTCGAAAAATGGACGAAAAATAATCCAGAGCATTCCTGATTCAAGGCTATTAACCGAGTCTGATGGGCCGTTCATCACCAATAAATCGATGGTAAATTCTCCCCTAAATATAGATCACACAATAGCCCATATCTCTGAAATAGTGAAAAAGCCATCTCAGGAAGTTTCTAAATCTATTTATGAGAACTTTAAAGCTGTCTTAGAATCAAAGAATTTGAGATAAGTGGAATAAATATTTTTCCATTTATCTCAAATGTTTCAGTTGAAATTATTTTGAACCCGAAGTTTCTTGGGCAGCCCCTGCGGGTCAGGCTATCCGCTATATCCCCGGACCTCCGGGGGATGCCGCTACTATCCTTGCTGCGGGATCGTTTTCTTCCTTAAGAATTAAGCTACCATCCACTAAGCGAATGCCTTTCACTCAATTTTTTTCAAAAAACCGGCAAAAAGCGCAGCGAAGATAGGGGCGGTAGTTTTGGATTGCTGCAAATGGGGGCAAAAGGGACGGCATAAACACCTTCCTACCCACATGGCCCTCATTTATTCCGTTTCCTTTGGCCCATGATCCCGCCCCTTTTATCATGCTTTCTTTTTGCCGGTTTTCTTTTGAAAAAATGTGTTTTGCAGCAGTTTTTTCTTTTAGCAGGCAGAAAGAAATGAATTCAAGTTTAACCCTTAAAATGTAAAAATCATGGGACACAACATTCATTTCAACGAAAGCACAGGACGTCACAGCTTTTTCTCCGTGAAGAAGCCCGCATGGCACAAGCTCGGACAGGTGGTGGAAGATTACCCCACCAGTAAAGAGGCCATCCAATTTGCCGGGCTGGATTATAAGGTGGTCAAAACACCCTTGTTTACCACCACCTCCCAAATGGCTGTGGGAGAAGAGGGGCTGAATCATCAGGACCTTTCACTGCCCGTTCATTCCCATTTTGCCACCATGCGGGAAGATAACCATACCGTATTGGGTGTAGTGGGCAAAGATTACAAGGTGGTACAGAATGCCGATGCCTTCGCCTTTTTCGATGCCATCGTCAAGGAAGGCAAAGGGATAAAATATGAAACCGCCGGAGCTCTCGGCAATGGGGAGCGGATCTTCATCACCGCCAAACTGTCCGGCAATATCAGGGTAGGTAAGGACGACCTGATCGACCAGTACATCTTTTTGACCACCTCCCACGATGGAACGGGCAGCATCACTGCCGCCTTTACGCCCGTGCGGATCGTTTGTCAGAACACCTTGAATGCGGCCATGGGCAAACTGTCCCGGGTGGTTAGGATTCGGCACACTTCCGGGGCGAAAGAACGACTGGCGCAGGCACACAAGCTCATGGGTATCGTAACCCAATCAGCACAGGCCATGCTGCAAACCTTTGACCGGTGGGCTAAAGTGAAAATCACCGACAGACAGGTAAAACGCCTCATTCAACAGGCATTGGCACCCAATAAGGAAACACTGGGCAAGTTGCACAGGGGTGAGGTAGAAGACCTTTCAACAAACTTTAAAAATCAATGTGAAGACGCTTTTGCCTATGCCCTTATGAGCGAAGCTCAACAAATGCCAACTACTAAGGGAACCGTGTTTGGGGCATACAACGCCGTCACCGGGTATTTTCAAAATGTGCGGTCCTTTAAATCGGAGGAGGATAAAACCAAATCCATTCTACTGGGCGGTACCGCCCAGATCAAAGGGCAACGGGCATTTAACCTGTGTGGAGAGTTCGTAAAACATGGGGAGGAAGCGTTAAACTGAAGCCGGGCCGGGGCGGTACCCGCCCCGGCTTTTCTTCTCTTTTAATGAAGATGACCTTCTATCTTAATCTCAGGAAAGAAGCAAAGAAAAGACTCATTTATTGATCGGGAAAAAGCGATGTCAAATAAAAGAACGCGATGCTCAAAAAGGTTAAAGGGCATCCTTTCAAATCTCATCATCAATTACGGTACAAAGTTAGGCCCGTTTGCTCGGAGGCGGCACATGAGACTACGGCATAAACACTTGCCCGACGGCTCCGCCCTGCATTTTATTCCGTTTCCTCATGGCCTTGCTCGCAAAGGGCCTGTGGCGGCACCATAATTCATGTTTAACTTAAATCAAGAAGAT
>JGI2924J29684_1077963_pt1 | contig 26459 bp, 23 predicted proteins | sample BenlonsequencITS_FD_29684 | JGI IMG/M metagenome (IMG submission 29684)
CCGCCGCAGTAAGCTCCGAGACGATGGGATTCTCCTGCGAATCCAGGCTTGCAGAAGGAGGAGTAACGACGGAAGAAACGGAAGAAGAGGATGCCGGAACGACGGCCGGAGCTTTCACCGCCGCAGATCCTTCCACGGCAGAAGCCCCGGATTCGCTGCTCGGTTCAGAATCCGCTTCCACGGCAGCCATTGGTTTGGGAATCGCCTTGGGGCGGGGAACTGCCTCAATTTCGGACTCGCTTAGCTTCGGGGTGTCCGGTACGGAAGGAGGAACAGGCTCATCGATACCCTCCAATTGGGAAAAATCATATTCGGAAGAAGCCGGAAGCATGGAGACCGAAATACATTCGGGAAGGGGCGGAGCAGGAGGCTCGGGAAGTGGTAAATCGACCGAATATGACTCATCTTCCCCGCCCGCCGGCCTTAGCAGATCGGAAATCAAGATGGGCGCCGGATCCATTACAGAAGCGTTTATAGGGGCAGTATCCGCCTCCTGCCCCCCGGTGTCGATCCTCAGATCGGTAGACTGCCGCGTAGCGGGACCAGATGCGCACGAGGCAAGGGTCAACAAGAATACAAAGCCCAACCCGAGGGATCGTACGATCACGGCAATGTCCCCAGAAATTGCTCTACCGCCTCATCGCTTTTCTTCTGCAGGGACTCCTGCTCTACCTGACCAGGAGCAACCCAAAAGGGCCTGATTCGCTCATCATCCCAGGTTCCGGAGGATTGGTGGTAAGGAATCAGCTCGACCGTATCAGGGCTTTTCCAGCTTTGGGGCAGAAGCATGGATTCGGGAGCAATCTGCGTTTTCTTCCCTGTCACAGATTGCGGTTGAGGAGAAGTTATCCTACTTCTCTGCGGAGCATGGGCAGAAGAGGCCAGGGCAACGACAATGGTCACCAAAAGAGCGAGAACGGCAACCGAGAGGGTCACCGTAAGATAAATACGAAAGGCCCTACTCTGTAGGAACTCCATCCGGCTCATCGACTTCCTCTTCAACAACATTTCCATCGTCGGCCAGTCTGACGGCGATGATCTTCGAAACACCGGACTCCTCCATGGTTACACCGAGAAGGGTTTTCGCACCGGCGACCGTCTTCTTGTTATGAGTAATAACGATAAACTGGCTCTTGTTACCGAATTCCATCAATACATTGACAAAACGGCCGACGTTCGATTCGTCAAGGGCAGCATCGATCTCATCAAGAATACAAAAAGGAGAAGGTTTCACCATATAGGTGGCGAACAGCAGTCCGACGGCTGTCAGGCTCCTTTCTCCACCGGAAAGCAGGGAGATATTCTCAAGTTTCTTTCCCGGAGGCTGAGCGTATATCTCAATACCGCTGGTAAGAACCTCATTGGGCTCTGTAAGCTGAAGCTCTCCTCTTCCTCCTCCGAAAAGACGGCGAAACATCGAATGAAAGTTTTTCTTTATCTTTTCGTAGGTGTCGAGGAAAAGTTCGGTAGACTCAACCCTGATCTGTTTGGTAATGCGGGTAAGATCCTCTCTGGCCTTGTAGAGATCATCAAGTTGACCATTAAGAAAGTCGTAGCGCTCCTTAACCTCGGAAAACTCCTCAGGGGCCATCAAATTCACCTGGCCCAGGGCTTTGAGCTCCTCTTTGGCCTTGGAAAGCTTATCCCGTAGGTCCTTTGCATCCTCGCGTATTTCGAACATACGAGAGTCATACTCGTTTAAATCCCTTGAATGACGATCACGAAAATTGTCGTAGATATTGCGAACCTCGGCGTTGAGACCGGCAAGATTCACCTGGAGTTGTTCGACCTGACTCTGGATCTTTCCGAGTTGGTCCATCTGCTGTTTGAGGTTATCCTCTTTTTTCAGCAGTTCTTTATTACGGTCGTTGATCCCTGCCTCAAGGTTAGTCAGTTCCTTCTTAAGTTTGGCCTCCTGCTGGTCGAGCTCCACCCGCTCCCTGTCAAGAGCCTTGATCTTGGCACTGTTTTCCTCAATGTTAAGCTTGCAGCGTTGGGCCTCCGCCTCTGCCGCGGCAAGCTGCTTTTCCAGATCGTTCAATTCCCGTTTCAGGCCCGCAAGGCTCTCCTTCATGGCCTCTTTTTGGGTGTCCATCTGGGCACGACTGATGCGAAGCTCCTCCAGGGTACGACGATACTCCTCGATTTTCGAAGAAAGGTTCTTGTTTTCCTCGCGAAGGGCCGCGATTTCTTCCCTCCGGCGGGTCATTTCCGTTCCGGCTTCCTCGATATTACGGTCGATCTCACGTTTTATGGTGATAATTCCCTCGGGCGCAAGAAATTCATCGATAAAGGAAGGAACGGCGCTGCGATAACGGGTAAAAAGCTCAGAAAGCTTTTTCGTCGCCAAGCCGGTGGCCTCAAAAGCATCCCGCACCAGTGAAAGAGTCTTCTGCTTTTCACTCTCGTCAAGCTTAAGGGCATCCTCGACCAACGACTGCTTTCCCTTCAATTGGATCGAGAGAGACTCAATGGTATTGAGAATCTCTTCTTCCATGTCCGCCCGTTCCTGGCGGGAATAACCGGTCTCCTTCAGTTTACTGTCGAGTTGCGTCACAATATCGTCGGTAATTTCCCTGAGTTTGACCTGCAAATCCTCCCGCTGTCTTTCAAGAGAGAGGACCGTTTTCTCATTCTGGGCGATGTGCTTCTCATTTTCACCGATTCTACCGTTGGCAGATTCGATATTCCGGGTAAAGGAGGCTATGTGTTCCTCGATCTCGCCGATACGCTTATCGAACTCAGCCAAGGAGGCCTCCCTGGCACTAATGCCCTCTCCCGTACTTGCAATCTTTTCCCGGATGGAAGATTGGCGTTCTACGGCAGTCTTTGCCTGCTGTTCGAGCTCGGACGAGCGCTCGGTCAATATCTGCCTGCGGCTCTCCCTATTGCTCTTCTCGATATCAATACCGTAAAGCTTTTTCTGAGCCTCTATGAGACTCGACTCCATACTATTAACCTGATCAAGGTTCTCTTCGAGCAGGTTATTGATGGTATCGATGGCGGATCGCAGTTCATCCCGCTTTTGGCTCTTTTCCTTTAACTTTTCCTCTTTCTGATGCTGATCGTCGAGAATTCCCTTTAATTTTAACAGCTGAATATCAAGTTCAAGGTCAAAAATACGTTCTTTCAAATCACGATAGGAAAAAGTCTTTTCCGACTGTACCTTGAGGGTGTCGTAGGAGCGCTTAACCTCCCGAAGGATACCCTCCACCTGACGCATATTTTCTTCGGTCCGTTGGAGCTTCCGTTCGGCCTCCGCGCCCTTGAGTTTATACTTGGTGATGCCAGCAGCCTCTTCAAAGATATAGCGCCGCTCTTCGGGCTTGTTTGAAAGGATCTGATCGATCTTCCCCTGTTCCATGATGGAATAAGATGATTTTCCTATCCCGGTATCGAAGAACAGCTCACGAACCTCACGAAGCTTTACCGGAGCAGAATTGATAAAGTATTCCGATTCACCGGAACGGTGGAGGCGCCGTTTCACCTCGATTTCGGGTATCTCTATGGGAAGGACACCATCATCGTTGCTTAATGTGAGGGTCACCTCAGCAACATTAAGTGCCTTTCGATTTTCCGTCCCGTTGAAGATGACATCTTCCATTTTTTCGGCTCGCAGGGTCTTGGTCGACTGTTCTCCGAGAACCCATTTGATAGAATCCACGACGTTGCTCTTACCGCAACCGTTTGGCCCGAGTAAGGCACTGATACCGTCACGAAATTCGATGACGCTCCTATCGGCAAAGGATTTAAAGCCGAATATTTGAATGCTTTTTAAAAACACCGATGCTCCCGTATACTTAAAGCTTACCTGTTCCTTTTGATACTATACCACGTATACAACTACACTCCAACTATCGTAGTATACCCGGTATGACAACAATTGAATACTGCGGCATCGACGAAGCCGGCAGGGGTCCTCTTGCGGGCCCGGTAACCGCTGCAGCTGTTATTCTACCTGCAGCTTTTCCTGTCGGGCTACTCGACGATTCGAAGAAACTCTCACCGGCCAAACGAAACATCGCCCTGAAGGAGATTCTTTCCTCCTGCAGCTATGGTGTGGGCTGGGTGTGGCCGGAAGAGATCGACAGAATTAATATCCACAACGCCTCTCTCCTTGCCATGAAACGTGCTTTCGAAGCCATAGATCAGAAGGCCCGTACGCTCGTACAAATCGTTCAGGTCGATGGGAAATTTCCTCCGAAACTCGACCACCCGCGAATAGAAGCCATCATCAGGGGCGACCAAACCCACCCCCACATACAAGCGGCCTCAATCCTCGCTAAGGAGGCGCGAGACCGCTGGATGATTCGCTACAGCTGGATCGAACCGGCATGGCACTTTGAACGCCACAAAGGCTACCCAACAAAATTACACAGAGAACTCTGCCGCCAGTACGGCCTGAGTGAGATCCATCGCAAAAGCTTCAGGATTTTTTCTTCATGAAATCGATTGCTTTGTTAAGTTCTCTGGTAAAATCCTCCAGCTCATCGTCGAAAACAATTACCGACTGACGTTCGTACCCACCGATATCGCCATGCTTTTTGCTTTCCACGATATTGAGAAACAGATCACCCTTTCTATTCTCTTTTACATTGAAAAAGTAGGTACGCTTTTCCGTGCTGAACCTGGTTGAAAAGACTTCCCCTCGTAATCCCATAACTCATTCCTTCTCTATATCTGACATGATTTTCTGGTTCGCCGATACTACCGCATCAAAAAAAACCTTTCAAGACACATCACCCCACAATTGTCTAAAAGGGGGGCCTTGACTTTTTTCCTGTTTTCACGTAAAAACATTGCCACAGAGGAATGTAGTATATTCCAATATGCGTCCGTCGTATAATGGCTATTACCTCAGCCTTCCAAGCTGAAGATGTCGGTTCGATTCCGATCGGACGCTCTTTTTAAGTCCTTGCAATGCAAGGACTTTTTTTGTCTTTTATCTTAACGGTGAAAATTGCATAAAGGTGAGTTATGAAGTCTCCAAAGTCTGAGTTTCACTCATCTTTTCTTTTTATGCAGGAATGATATCATAAAATTGCTTCATGTCTTTCTATTTTTACACATGCCACGATCGCACTATTGACATGGAGTAAACTACAACTGCTATTTTTTCTATAGGGAATATAAAGCCTATGATATATCAAGTGGATAGACACGTTTTCAAAACAGGAGTGAATGAGGAATGGAAAAAGCAAAGGTCTATTTTACGGATTTTCGCACGATAGCTTTCGGAGACGGACTTCCCACCAAACTGAAAAAGTTACTAAAACGAGCCGGTATCGGCCAAATCGATATGGATGGCAAGTTTGCAGCCATTAAGATGCATTTCGGAGAGCTGGGAAATATCAGCTACCTCCGCCCCAATTATGCTAAAGCCGTGGTCGACCTCGTGAAGGAGCTTGGCGGTAAGCCCTTTTTGACAGACTGTAACACTATGTACCCCGGTAGTCGAAAAAATGCGATAGAGCATTTGGAATGTGCATGGGAAAACGGATTTACACCTCTGACCGTGGGCTGTCCTGTCCTGATAGGAGACGGGTTAAAAGGGACCGACGATATCGCAGTGCCTGTGTCCGGAGGGGAATATGTAAAAGAAGCCCGAATTGGACGAACCATTATGGACGCCGATGTGTTTATCAGTCTGACCCATTTTAAGGGGCATGAGATGACGGGCTTCGGCGGTACCATCAAAAACATCGGCATGGGCTGCGGCTCCCGTGCAGGAAAAACCGATCAGCACAGCAGTGGTAAGCCACACATCGACCAGGCTCTTTGCCGTGGCTGCCGCAGATGCGAACGGGAGTGCGCCAACAACGGTCTGGAGTTTGATGCGGCCGCAAAAAAGATGCATGTTAATCAGGAACATTGTGTTGGCTGCGGACGCTGTCTGGGTGCATGTAATTTTGATGCCATTGTTTTCAGTGGCGATAATGCCGTTGAACTGTTGAACCGCCGCATGGCCGAATATACAAAGGCAGTGCTTGATGGTCGGCCTAACTTTCACATTTCTTTGGTAGTGGATGTCTCGCCCAACTGTGATTGTCACGGAGAAAATGATGCACCCATTCTGCCCAATTTAGGCATGTTCGCATCCTTTGATCCCCTGGCTCTGGACCAGGCCTGTGCAGATGCCTGTCTGAAAGCTGAACCGCTTCCTGGCAGTCAGCTATCTGAGAATATAGCAAAACCGGGCTTCGTTGATCATCATGATCATTTCATCAACTCCACTCCCGAATCCGAATGGCGTACCTGCTTAGCGCATGCAGAGAAAATCGGCCTGGGCACCCGGGATTATGAGCTTGTTATAATGAAATGAGCAATGCCGTTGACAGCATCAAAGCTGATCGATAGGGATTCGATTTTGGCATACTGGAGATGCTTTTAAAATTGACAAGTACCAGGTAATTTAGGGAGAGAGAATGGGATTCTCTCTCCTCCGACAATGTATGAGTCTACTATTTTCTATTCTTTGTAGAAAGATCAAACCAAACAGCAATAAGCAAGACGAGTCCTTTACAGATCATCTGTATATCTGCAGACATATTCATCAAGCTCATTCCATTATTGATACTAGACATTATTAAGGCACCGAGCAACGCACCGATAATCGTACCTTCGCCCCCAAGGGGATTTGCTCCCCCTATTATCGCAGAGGCAATAACATCAAGTTCAAAGCCTTGGCCGGTGCTTGCTGCGGCAGAGCTCAGCCGAGCGGTAAACACAACCCCTGAGAGACTAGCCAATATTCCCATACTTACAAAAATAGAAAAGTTTACTTTGCGTATATTAATTCCGGAATATCGAGCGGCCTCACGGTTTCCACCGATGGCATAAACATATCTCCCGAATGGTGTCTTCGTTGCTATGAAAGAATAAAGGAGCGCCACAAAAAAAACTAAAATAATAGAATATGGTATGCCACGATACAAGATAAGAAAACCTGAAAAGAAAATAATTGCGATGCTTACCAGCAACTGTTTGATAAACTGTAGTGCACCTGGAAGGGTAATAAGAAGATTACGTTGCTTGCGAAGATAAAAAGAAACTTGGAGTATGTTGTAAAGGAACACGACAACAACTGTTAGATAAAGGGTTGAATCATGTATCCTACAAGCGTTATTTATCTTGGGAAGGTATCCCTGTCCAATGGCGCTAAAACTATCCCAAATTGGAGAAATTGTCTGTCCCTGGGTTATATAGATGAGAATACCACGGAACAACGTCATTCCGGCAAGGGTAACAATAAAGGCAGGGATATTCCGATATGAAATCCAATATCCCTGCCAGGCTCCGATAAGGGCACCGACCAGGAGAGCAGCCAAAATAGCTATGAAGGTAGGCATACCATGGTACACTTGCAAATATGCGGCCACAGCACCCGCAAGGCCTACAACGGACCCGATGGAGAGATCGATATGCCCTGCGACAATGACCAAAACAACTCCCATAGCTGCTATGGCAGTATAGGCCGTCTGCTGGAGCAGATTTGTATAGTTTCTGGCAGTGAAAAAGAGGCCTCCGGTTAGGATAGTAAAAATCAACCAGATTCCTCCGAGTATCAACACCATCATATATTGCTTCAAATTTCGTTCGATCTGCTCTCGAACAAGAAGAAGGACCGAATCAGGCTTTTCCATTTTCAATACCTCCGGTTGCATAAAACATAACTTTTTCAGGGTCAGCTTCTTCATGCCGCAGATCTGCTCTGATTTGTCCTTCGTGGAATACAATGATCCTGTCACTCATTCCAAGAATTTCCGGCAATTCCGAAGAAATCATGATAACCGCCATGCCACGTTCGATGAGGCGATTGATAATTTTGTAAATTTCAAATTTCGCGCCGACATCAATCCCTCGTGTCGGTTCGTCGAGGATTAACACTCTCGGCTCGACCATAATCCATTTAGCTAAGACCAACTTTTGCTGATTGCCTCCACTTAAGTTCATAGCCCGTTGTTCCAAGGATGGAGTTTTGATCGTTAGTTCTTCACAATATTTTCGAGCGGCCTTTTTTTCTTCAAACGAGTCGACTACAAGACCATGACGAGTAAGCCTGCCGAGAACGGCAAGGGTCGAATTTTCTTGCACACTCATGTTTAGTACAAGCCCCAAATTCTTTCGATCTTCCGTGAGGTATACTATTCCTTTGGCAATGCAAGCCTCTGTTGTTAACGGACCGCTGCTGTGGCCGTCTATTTCAATCTCTCCTGTAACAATTCCGTTGTAGGTACCAAAAATACTTGTTGCAAGCTCTGTCCGTCCCGATCCCATAAGACCTGCGATTCCGAGGACTTCTCCGGTAAAGACATCAAGAGAAAGATTGTTGATGATTGTCCGATCCTTCCGTTCACTATGGTAGAGCGTCCAATTTCGCAATGAAAGAATATGATCTCCCCTGTTATGGGGTTCACGAGGAAATCGTTGCTCCATTGGACGCCCGACCATATATTTTATGATGTTTTTTTCCGACCAGAGGTTGACAGTTTTATCATCGTCTACGGTAGACACAATGCTCCTACCATCTCGAAGGATCGTTATCGAATCGGCAATGGATAATACTTCTTCAAGCTTATGACTGATAAAAACGAGGCTCACTCCTTCTTTACTAAGCTCACGTATAATCTCCAAAAGATTTTCACTTTCCTGCTCATTCAGGGCTGCAGTCGGTTCATCCAATATCAAAATTTTTGCCTGCTTGAGCAGAGCCTTTGCTATTTCGATTAACTGCTGCTGCCCAATCCCCAGGTCGATGACATGTGCATCTGGGGAAACATTAATGCCTACACGTTCAAGAACCTTTTGGGCAAGTTTATATTCCTCAATATCGTTTATTCGCAATCCTTTTCTTCTTTCATTTCCAAGAAAAAGATTTTGCCGAACAGTTAGATAGGGAACAAGTGCCAATTCCTGATAAATAACGGCAATCCCATGCTGTTCGCTCTCTTTGATATCGGAAAATTCCACCGGTGTTCCATGAAGCAGAATCGTTCCCGAATAGCTACCTTTTGGATATATACCGCTAAGAACCTTCATCAAAGTAGACTTGCCTGCCCCGTTTTCCCCAACCAAGGCATGAATTTCTCCGGCACGAAGCTTGAAACTTACATTATCAAGCGCAAGAACACCGGGGAACCTCTTGGTAATGTCTTGTAATTCAAGAACTATCTTTGTCTGTTGTTCCTGCATTCACATCTCCTGGTAAAACCAAACGCGGGCCTTGACCCACGTTTGGTTCAAGGAATCGATTTCCTACTCTCCGTATACCTGCGATCGCTCCAGATAACCGCTGTTGATAACTACTTCATCAAGATTATCCTTTGTAATAACAATTGGGGGAATCAGAAGCGCAGGAATCTCGCCTGCGCCGTTGTCAATGGTAGAACCATGGGTATCAGGAGTTTCTCCCTGTGCGATTTTTACTGCAGCATCAATGGCCGCCTTTCCAAGAATTCTGGTATCTTTCAGAACCGACATTGTCTGAGTCCCCGCAACAATGCGCTTCATTGCGGCCACTTCAGCATCTTGTCCTGTAATCACAACTTGGCCGACAAGCCCTTGGGCTTCCAGAGCAACGATTGCCCCACCTGCGGTACCGTCGTTAGGGGCGAGAATGGCATCTACCTTATTATTCGCAGCAGTTAAAGCATTTTCGACAATTGCGAGCGCATTCGCGGGAAGCCAGTTCTCGACCGCTTGTTCGGCAACAACATTGATTTCCCCAGAGTCAACCATCGGCTTTATATACTCCATCGCCCCATTGAAAAAAAGCGTGGCATTATAATCGGTAGGAGCTCCTGCCATAAGAATGTAGTTTCCAGGGCCGACGGTATCGACAAGGAATTTCCCCTGTAAACGGCCTACTTCTTCGGGATCAATTGCCATAAAGAGGGAGATATCAGAAGTGTCCCGAATTAATCTCGCATAGGAAATAACAGGAACACCTTCCGCAACGCTCCTTTTCACAAGACTGGCACTGGCCGAGGCATCATGCGGGGCAAGAATGAGTACATCAACCTGTTGCGCAAGCAAGTTTTCAACCTGAGAAGCCTGCTGGGCCATATCCGCATCGGCAACAGCCATACGTAGATCTATGCCGAGCTCTTCGGCATAGGCTTCCATTGTCTCTTTGTCGCGCACCCAACGAGCCTCTCTCTGCGTCGGAAGAGAGACACCGATGACAATCCCGTCACTCGTTTCCTGGTTTCCTGCTGCAAAAACATTAAGTCCTGTACAGATCATCAACAAAACACTAAGTACCTTGGTTAGCTTTTTCACAATGGCCTCCTATAAAATAGTTATTGAAAAGCAAAAGCTTTCAACGCAATAATTTGATATTGCCCATTTGGGCGTTCACTTTTCTCGAAGCTGCCTGAATGTGTTCATCATCATTAATATCCTTTTGGGAGAAACATCTGCTTGAATATTATGTACAGGAGCAAAGACCCAGCCGCCGCCCGGTGCAAGGGCGTCGAAATTACGCTTGACGTCATCCTGAATTTCTTGGGCGGTTCCCATGGGCAAGACCCGCTGGGTATCGATTCCCCCACCCCAAAAAACAATTTCCTTTCCGAAATCGTGTTTAAGACCTTCGGGTTCCATACCTCGTGCCGTGATATGAATGGGATTCAAAGCGTCAGCTCCCATTTCGATAAAATCGGGAATCAAGGCTCTTACAGCCCCACACGAATGAAATAAAATTTTGATATGAGGTGCTTTTCTCTTTATATGCGAAAAAAGTTCGCTCCAAAGCGGTTTTAGAAGTTTTTTAAACAGAAGCGGTGAAATCAAAAGGGATTCTTGTGTACCATAATCATCCGCTTCCACGGCAATATCAAGGCTGGTTCCCATTTTATCCAGGACAGCATCCCAGAAACGCATTTTTACATCGAAAATTCTATGTAAAAGATATTCCGCCGTTTTGGGTGTCATCATGGCATCAACGAGAAAATTGTCCATGCCGCGTAACTTAGACGCCATCTCCACAAGTCCCGAGCAAACGGAACGCAGCACAGTAACATTTCCGGTCTTTCTGTACGTGACCATTTTTTGTTCGACTTCCGGGAAACGCCAAGACTCGTCTCCCGACGGCATGGAAAGATGACGGATATCATCTATTTCTACTGTAGTTCCTTCAAGAGGTCCTGAAATACGTGAATAGTAAAAATCATGCTTCGGATCAAAACGATAGACAACATCCCATTCATCTTGATATTGCAGGATTCCATTCTTTTTTATATGCGCAGCTTTCCAGTTCGCACTCTCAACAGGAAGAGGAATAGTTGCATAATATTTCGGAAGTCCTCCTCTGAATTCCGTTTCGAAGCGAAGGAGAAGTTCTTCCGAAGGCTCCGCCAATTGTTGAATCATGTCAGATGCCCTGATTGTCTGGTCGTTAAGGTCCATATAATGAATAAGGTCCTTATAAGCATGAAGTGCTATACCGGAGTTATTGGTAGCGCCAAAGTCGATTGGTACAAGGTCAGGTTCTTTAAATGCAAAAACTGCTTTAACGCGTTCTTGTTTTGTCATCGCATACTCCAAAAATAAGTCTACAGCTAAAAATAGTACCATTGATCAAAAAATTTGCAAGTTATTTTTTATAATAAATACACAAAACCGATATGATATAAAAATAAATGCTACCCATACCAATAAATACCATGTATTATGTGTAATAAATCATATAGATAAGGATAATTATTATATGAAATACATTGATGCGATTATCGAAATAGCCCAGAAAATTCAGATCACTCAAAAAGATAGCCTCACTTCAGCTTCAAAGATTTGTGCGGGGGTCATCGCAAAAAAACGTCCAGTATTACTTTTCGGAGCAGGTCACAGTTCGCTCCCCTGCCAGGAAGCCTTTCCCCGAATCGGTTCTATTCCCGGTTTTATCCAGATAACCGAGCCTGTATTCGGCTTCAACGGCTTTGTCACCGGAAAAGGAGGCCAAAAGCAAATGTCTTTTCTTGAGCAGACAGAAGGGTTTGCCGAAGTCATCCTTTCCAACTATGCCTTACAAAAAGGGGATTGCCTCATTATCGTTTCAAACTCGGGCATCAATGCACTTCCCTTGGAGCTCTGTCTCGCTGCGTCACAAAGAGGCGTAACGACAATAAGCCTTTCCTCCTTTCTCCATGCCTCGGCCAATAGACCAAAGCATACGAACATCACACAACGGCTTCATGAACTTTCCGACATTGCCATTGACAATTGTACTCCGGAGGGAGATGCCTTGATTCCAATTTTGGAAACGCACAAATCAGGCGGGAGTTCTACAATTGCAAATATGTTAATCATAAACAGCATTGTTGTGGAAACGACCAGGATCTTGGAAATGGAAGGTTATCATCCGCTGGTCTACCCAAGCCACAATGTTTCGGAATCTGAACACAAGGTGGCTATACTGGAAAAAGCAATCTTTACAGCACATAAGCAGTTTCTTTCATCGCTTTAAGGAGGTAGTAGTATGGATTTTTGGTTGGCAACAGCGAATATGCGGCGAATCGAGACTTGTCTTCGATATGGATTCTTTAAAGGAGTCATTACCAATCCACATGTTGTTTCACTTGAAAACAAAAACAAAGTAGAACTGTTTCGAGATATTATTTCTATCGCAGATATCGCCTATTTCCAACTCAAGGACGGAAGCACAAAAGAAATGCTGGAAGAGGCGGAACGAATGCTTTCTATTAACCCGGAGAAAATTCGAATCAAGGTTCCTGCAAGCCTTGAGGGTATAGAGGTAATTCGAAGGCTTGCTGATCGGAATATCCCTACTATGGCAACAGTGGTTCCTACAAGTTCTTGGATGTTACTGGCTTCCGCAGCCGGTGCGAAACAAATTGCCCCATACTCAGGAATGCTGCAGAAACGCAATATCATGAGTAAAATGGAAGGCGTTATAAAGATGCAGAAAATAATTGACCGACAACAACTTAATATTGAAATTTGTACAGGAATTTATCATGCAACGGAAATTGAAACGTATGCCGAACAGGGCATCAAATCAGGTTTTATTTGGGAAAAAGATGTCGAATCCTTTCTCCGCCAAGATCTCGTCGATGAAGCAATAGAAGCTTTTCATGCCGACTGGCAGAATATTGAAAATTACTGAGTGGAATATATCGGAGCAAGAAAGATGAACTACGGGATAGGCATTGATTTGGGAGGAACGCTCATTAAGGCAGTAGTAATGCAGGAAAATCGGGTGATCCTGAAAAACTATCTGTGGGAGACGAACGATCATTTCGAGAGCCTTCAGCAAGGAGCCCCAATATGGGCACAGCGTATTCGCCAAGGGATAAGCAAAATTAAAAGCGAACAGGGTCGTGATCCATCGTGGATCGGTATTTCATCTCCCGGGCTTGCAGATACAAACAACAAAAGAATTACAGCGATGCCAGGCCGTCTCCTTGGTTTGGAAAACTTAGACTGGGAAGTCTACCTCGATTCTCCCGGGAAAATTTTTGTCCTTAACGACGCACAAGCTGCTCTTTACGGGGAAGTGCAGCTTGGTGCTGCAAAAGGACGAAAAGATGTTATCATGCTCACTCTTGGAACTGGAGTCGGTGGAGCGATTATGCTCGACGGGAAATTATTTCAAGGGAGGTTGGGAAGAGCCGGCCATATTGGGCACCTCAGTGTAAATTACAAAGGAGGCCCCGATATTTGCGGTACTCCCGGTAGTATCGATACTTATATAGGAGATAACTCTATTTCCGAACGAACAGAAGGACGCATTAGCTCGACAAAAATACTCGTCGAGCGTTATCGACAGAATGATCCGTATGCAACTTCGATCTGGCTTGAATCAGTCAGGGCTCTTGCGGCGGCAATTGCTTCACTCATCAATATTCTTGATCCAGAAGCAATTATCATCGGCGGGGGAATTGCAAAGGCTGGTAAGGATTTATTTATACCATTACATAATTTCCTCGATCAGTTTGAATGGAGACCTAACGGCGAACGAGTGTCGCTCATCATACCCAATCTGAAAGATTATGCAGGGGCAATAGGCGCATCCTGTTTTGCAAAGGATAGCCATCAAGGCATGTGATAAGAAATAAGATTGCCTCTATGAATAGGGCGAGTCACAAGCACATAATGAATAGTAGAATTCAGGGTGTTTGATAACCTGCCCTTTATTATATCAACCGACAGGTTTATAAAATCATCCCAGGGAATTGCTATGGTCGCAATATTCATCTGCTCCGATATCGGTGCATCATCAAAACCAATAATGGGAACATGCTTTTTTGTGTGATCATAAATATAACTGACAACGGCAGAAGCCAAACGGTCATTACAACAAAATACCGCATCGACAGGATTGAGAAATAAGACTGAAGCTTGAATATATCCGGGCTCAAAATACCAGCTATCTGCTTTAAACACGCTTGCATCAGGGAAAAGGGAGAGAAAGCCCTGGACTCTAGCAATGCTTCTGAGATCACGATCGGGGCCTGCTATGATCACAGGATCGTGGATCGTCCCCTTTTGCAGGAATAACTCAGCAGCGGTAACTCCTCCCGAAAAATCATCGATAGTAATGCTGTCTACAAAGGTACTGCTGATACCTGGTTTTGGACGCTCATTCAGTAGAAGACAATACTGCCTTCGTGTAGTAATAGCCTCAAGAAGTTGTGGGGTTTCCCACAGGACAGGAAAGAAAGCTGGATCAATATCCAATTTTTCTCCTTGTTCAAGATAAAAGGTCTGAGTAAGAATATCCGCACGCCTCAGCTCCTGAACAATTCCCCTTAGCAAACGATTCCCGAAGCTACCTTTCTGTTGTGCTCTTGACTGAAAAAAAAGCGAAACACCTTTCAGCTTATTTTGAGGACCTGCAATAAAGGCACCAGAGGAAGGGACAAGAGTAAGATACCCCTCTTCTGCCAACTCTTTTGTAATCCGATAGGCGGTCTGATAGCTAACGCCAAACCGCTCTTCGATATATCGATTTGAAAGAAATCGGTCTCCTGGTTTATAATAGTCCGACTGAATACGCTCTATCAGCTTGTTTTTGAGAGATACAACTTTCTTGGTTCTACCTCGAGGCATTGGCTCTATTCTCTCCAAAAAACGAAAAGTGTCCTTTGTATTGAGAATCAGTATCCCATATCACTTATTTAACAGTCAAGTAAGCTCTTGAAAATAGTGTTGCAAACAGTAGATTAGGTGAAGAAGTTACCAAGACTCAAAACACTACACAACTTTAATGTAGTGTTCCGAATCCTGGTGGTATGCATGCCCTTTTGCCGGTAAAATCCTTGTTTTTATGTCGGTGCTTACTTTTTCCCATAGTTTGGCCTTCAATTGACTGCGAGGAAAAGAATTGTGTCCCTTCAATCACCAGGATTCGGAACAGTAGACAACGTTAAAAAAGTCCCCGGCGGGAACCGGGGCACAGCCGAAAAAAAAGATACGGCTCAACGAACCGTTGAGAAAGTGTACCATTATATATTTAAAAATACAATGGTGTTTTATACATTCCACCTCTTTTTAAGGAAAATTCTATCATTTTTCGAGATATTATGTCATTGCTTTCATCCGCGCATATACTTCACTGATACTTCCCTCAAAGGGACCGGGATGCTCCATCTTAATAGAGCAGAGCGCAGCGGCATACCGCAGAGCCTCGGCCGGGTGTGCATCTTCCACACGTCTTGCAAGATAAGCGGCAAAAGTGGTGTCTCCCCGCCCTGTACGGCCGGATAAATTAGAGGGAGTAAATGGAGCCGTATAGATCTTACCATCAACGCATAAAAGGGCCTCACTGTTATGCGTGATGAGGACCTCTTTCGCCCCTTTTCTGTTCAACAAGATAGCAGCCTTCTCTCGATCCTTCTCTCCTGTGAGAATTTCCGCCTCGGCAGCATCCGTTTTTAAAAATCTAATAAAAGGAAGCAAGTCATCAGCGTTTTCCCAGGGTTTGAATAGGAGCCTTTCTCCTTCATTGCAGCGGATAAACCCCTGAACATCCACGGCAAGATCACCCTTTTGAGCCAAGTGGGGGATAAAATCTTCAGGAATCTCTCCTCTTACCAATCCTGCCAAGTGAAAAATTCGGCTTTCGACAGGCGGAAAGGAGGCAATAGAAAACGACGATGCCTGAGCAGCCAAAAGAATCTCACGTCGCTCACGATCAACCGAATCATAATGCAGCGCCATACAGGTTGTTTGAGGCGAATCCTGCCTTGTGACCGCTATCCCATTTTGTCTCATCTCATCAAGCAAGAGATCATCTTGTTCTGCAGCCTTTGTAATAACATGAACATGCTTTCCCGAGCGCAGCGCGGCGGCAGAAGAGAAGTAGACCGCCCCACCCAGACTTTCGGAGCGAACTCCCCCATCAAATACAGTGTCTTTGCAGACATGACCGATCATTGTTATATCGTATAGCATTTTTTTGTCCTTGGAGCACGCAACCGGAGATGCCTTATGTACATCCCGGTTGCGAAGCGAAAAGAATTATTGCAAGGTAAGCCAGAAATTTCGCATATCATCAAGGATCATGTAGTTATAGTTAAGATCCAAGGGCCATAGGTTCAGGGAATTCAGGGGAGGTGTGTCGATAGGAGCAACATCCGTACGTGAAGGCCAGGAACCTCTGACATGAAAGGGTTTAAATCCCTCACCCGTTCCGTCGGCCTCACCCCCTATCCAACGAAGTAGAAGCTTTGCGGCATTCACATGTTCCGATTGATCGGTAATATAGAGATATGCAGGATCAAGCACGCCCAAACGAGGCAACAAATCATTGGCAACATTAATCAGCAGATCATCACCTGCTTTACGCATCTTGCTGGAGGTTGCAATCCCGAAAGGAGGATCACTTTGTCCAGGAGCCCCGACAGCCTCAGTGATATCGGTATCTGACGTCATGATAATCAAATCATTATTGATAAGACGTTTTAAAAATTCATAACCGGCATGTTCCGTTCCGTTTAAAACCAGCTTTTCACCAAACTCTTTTTCATAAGCAGAAGCCATATCATCACTATTCTTTACAAAGGCAATAAACAGCCCCATGATTTCGGAATTTTCTATTGGACTCCTCAGAATAATCTTACCGTTATATTCAGGACGTGTCAGATCCCACCAATTATCAATGGGGCAAGAATCGTACACTTCCGAATTGTAAAAAATTTGCTTCATCTCAAAGTAAGGAACATAGGCGCCTTTTTGGTACTCGGGAAGAGCGCTTTTCATCATATTTTGGGGAATATACTCTTTCAAAAGTCCCATCTTAACGAACTCATTATAAACAGCCCCGTCGGTGTCCTTTATAAAAAGCACGTCTGCAGTATGGATACCGGCATTGTATTCTCTTTGGAACTTTTCCAGGATTTCGGAATTTCTCATATCGTAGACGACGACTTCAACCCCCGGATATTGCGCTTCAAAGCTCTCTTTAACGTCGTTTAGTCGGCTGGACATAGAATAGATCGTAACGGTTTTTTCTTCTTTGGCTTTTTCGTAAAGTTCTTCCACACTTAGTTTGTCATGAAATCCTGAAGTTTCCTCCCAACTTTTCCCATCCGAAATGGAGGCTGTCCCCTCCTCGCTTTTACTATTCGAGCAGGAAGAAAATGCAAACACCAAAAGTAGGATAACTGCCAGAATACCTAATCGTTTTACATGCTTCATCGATTTTCTCCTTTACAAAAAAATTAATCGGAACCGTGTATGTATTGGTTCCGATAGATTCCATCATTGGGCACGCATAATCAAAGTGCCGTTTTCATTTTCATATAAATTCATTCGTTCCTGCTTCATGTGGACCCAGACCGTATCGCCGACATCGAAGCGTTGGGGGCCAACCTCTTTCACCATGAGAAGACTATTTGCCAATTCGAGTTCCAGCAGTGTTTCCGATCCGGCAGGAAGAATAGAAGAAACGCAACATGGGATATATCCGTCTTGCTCATTTTTTTCGATAAGGATATCTTCGGGACGAATAGCAACGGTTACCTCAAGCCCGGAAGATGATTCGGAAACAATGCCTACGGAGTCATTGTCTCGTTCGTCGATATTCTTACATGTAAGGGGCCCGAAACTGCATTGAACAGTTAATTGATTATCCCTTATATCCGCGAGGATACCCGAAAGGAAATTAATCTTCGGATTACCAATAAACTCTGCAACCCGCAATGTAGCAGGGTTATTGTAGATTTCACTTGGTGTATTGCATTGTGTAAGCACCCCTTCAAAATAGACGGCGATCTTGGAAGAAAGGGTAAGCGCTTCGACCTGGTCGTGGGTCACGTAGATGATTGTGGTCTTCAACTCTTTATGCAGTCGCTTTAATTCGGCACGCATGTCTATACGGAGTTTTGCATCCAAATTGGAAAGCGGTTCATCTAAAAGAAGAATTTTAGGTTGGGAAACAATGGCTCGTGCTATGGCAACCCGCTGTTGTTGCCCACCTGATAATTCCGAAGGATAGCGATCGGCGTACTGACCGATTTGCATCCTCTCCAATGCGGACATTACGTTCGTCTTAATCTCGTTTTTGGGAACTTTTTTTACAGTTAGGCCAAAGGCAACATTTTCAAAAACGGTCATATGGGGCCAAAGAGCATAGCTTTGAAAAACAAGGTTGAGATCCCTTTTGGCGGGCGGCTCAAACCTACCACTTTTCGGGTCGGCCACAACCCTGCCATCGATAGACACCGTGCCACTTTGAGGATTCTCCAAGCCGGAAATAACCCGCAGCGTAGTGGTCTTTCCACATCCCGACGGACCAAGAAGGGTCATGAAATCCCCCTCCTCCACTACAAGGTCAACATCCTTCAGGATAAGTGCTTTATCATAGTATTTATTTACCTTATTCAGTTCTATCCGGCTCATATCAACCTCCTATTCCTTGAGAAATGTCCGCTTTACTGACTTTTCTGGCAATGAAATTAACAACGATGATGATAAAAATAATTAATGTTGTAATTGCATCGGAAAACTGCTCAAAACCTGACTCCGTATACGAATAGGTCAAGGTCGTCAGGGTCGAGGTTTCGGGCGTGACTAAAAGCATGATCAATGCCAACTCTTTCATTCCACTAATAAAGATCAATAAAAAGGCACTGAAAATTCCTCCTTTGGCGAGAGGGAGAATCAGCCTTGAAAAAATTTTGTGCCATGGTGTTCCCTCGATCTTTGCGGCCTCTTCAAGTTCACTATTAATTTGCATCATGCTGCTGGTTCCCGATCGAACCGCAAAGGGCAGGTATTTAACAATGCTGATTAGAACGAGCAACGAAAAGGTGCCGTACAGGACAGGCAGAAAGAGCTGCTGTTTGGAAAACATTGAAAGATAGATGGTACTCAACGCAATAGAAGGAATCAGCATAGGGGTAAAAGAAATTTGTTCAATAAACCGACCACTGATTTTCTTGCGTCCCCTTGAGATGATGTATCCCAGAAGAAGGCCGACAACAGTTGCGATTAGAGACGTTATAATAACAAGCTTCATCGTATTGACGAGTGCAAGCCAGATTCTCGGATTATGGAAAATGCCTGCCTCTCCATCGGCTATAGCGGGATTACTCTCCCCAATCCAGAAATGAAGCGTCAAATTGCTCGGACTGTAGACCCCTTTCTTCAACATGAGACTTTGAAGGACCAAAACGACCAGCGGCATAATGACGCCTAAAACGACAAAAAGGAAAACCGCGATGGTAACCAGGGGTTTAAATTTCTTAAGCTTTATAAAATTCCGACGTGTACTCTTTCCGCCAATTGTCGTAAAACTCTTACGTTTTCCAATGGCCTTCTGGTTAAGGTAAACCGTAAAACTGGCAACAAGAATCAATACAATCGACAAAGTAAACGCCTGAGTGGTCATACGGTTACGGATATTGGCATAGATCATGGTCGACAAGGTGTAATAGTTCACCTTCAATCCCAGAAACGCCGGTGCACCGAAAGAGCCTATTGCCTTTGAGAAGGTCAAAATAAACGAGGACAGGATGGCCGGCATGACGAGAGGAAAGGTAATCCTCCGCAAAATGGTACTTCGTTTTGCTCCGGTTATCTCCGCCATCTCTTCAAGGTCCCCTCCGATGGAGGACAACGCCGCAGAAATGAGTAGGAAAGAAAACACAAAATAATGCAGGGACAAAGTAATGACGATTGGAAAAAAACCATACGATATCCAGTTGGGTGGCGCGATCTTGAAGATAGACTGAAACATACCAGGATATCCGCCGATCCTATCGTTTTTAAAGATAATCTGCCAAGACAGAGCCTTACACCACGAGGGAACCATATACGCAACAACGAGAATAAATGAAAAAAAGTTCTTCAAAGGTAGATCAGTACGGGTAACCAGCCATGCCAGGATTCCACCGATGAGGATACCGAAGACAGAGACATTCAGAGAGATGAGCAACGAATTGACCAGGGGTTTATAAAACATTGCCTTACTTATGGTACTGGCAAAAGTCTGTATCCAATAACGTAAGGTAAACGAGCCTTCGGAGAGGCCGGTTTTCATTGCATCACGAAATTGTAGTTGAAACGTATTACTGAGAATCTCCCACAACGGAATGACTACCAAATATAAAAGAACGATAATAGAGACGATGGTAATCAGATTCGGGGGATTCCGCAGGTAATTAAATAATCTGGTTTTATTATAATGCATTTTTTTACTAAATTTCCCCATCGCTGAAATTTCAGAAGAAACCATTACATACCCCCCTTTTTCGGTATAATGTTTTTATTGACGTTGATTGATCTCGTCGATGATCGATGGAATGCTCATGAGGTCCTGGATGATATAATCCGGTCGGCTATCCTCTGAGAGTGTCCCGTCACTGAGCTTTGTAAAATCGGACTGAATTTGAATCGATCCGAACAGGCCTGCATTTTTTGCTCCAAGTACATCTCGAGTTATTGTATCGCCCACAAAGAGTGTTTTTTTCGCATCGGCACCCATCTGATTCAGAATATCCCTGAACAAAAATCCATGAGGCTTACGAATGCCATAGGCGCAGGAAAGTGCGATCTTATCAAAAAAAGAACGGATTCCGTATCGGTCCAGTGATTTATACACCTGCGTGAAGCTGCCAGTATTACTGATGATACCCATCTTGATATCTCGAGAATGTAATTCCTCAAGCATCATGGCGGTGTTTTTCCGGCAACAGCGGTTGATTACTTCTGTTTCCCAGAAATAGGCAAGCTCTTCACAATGATCAAAAATAACATTATCGGGAATCGAAAGCCCTTTCAGAATCCAATCCCTCCATACCATGGCTGGATGAACCTCTATATAGGTTCTCTCCCTAAAACAACGGTATTCGCTATATCGCTCAAGGAGTGTTGTATAAAAGGCATCGCCTCCCTCTGTCGTAATCGACGAGAAAGGAACCTTTAAAATGTTTTCAAAACGTTTTTCAATCATCGAGCCTACAGTAGAGGAATAGGAAATTTCTTCCAGTGTTCCCCCCATATCAAAGAGTACGGTATCTATTTGCATACGGGTTCCTTTGCGATTAAAGCGTCATAACTAATAGCTTTCAAAGCGGTAATAAGTTCGGCATTACAGGAGATACGTTCTGGCAGGAACACCCCGCCGCTTGCCAGATCACCGGGTCTGTGAAAATCAGAACCGGACAAGATAAGCGTACTGTTTTCCGCAGCCGCCTGTGCGGCAAGATTATTTCTTGAATCATGTCGTGGGTTTCCGTTATAGATTTCCAAACCATGGACGATCACTGGATCTACCAACCGACAGCCATCGCGAAAAGGATGAGCCTGATATACCAAAATATCTGCCCTACTCTTAATTGATTCCATAAATACGCTGATCGATGAACGATGAAGATCTACCCACCCCTTCAAGAAGTCACTATCTATTCCATAGACAAGGTAATCGTTATCGTTTTCGGTAAAACGCAGCTCCATTCCCCATAAAACATCCATGTCCAATTCGCCAGCCACTTTGGCAGCTTCCCGGTAGCCTGTCAGGTAGCAATCAATCTTGGCCTCCCAACTCATGTTTCCAAGAGAAGAAACATAATCGTCATGAAAATGGTCGGTAAAAATAATCCCCTGGTAGCCGACACTCTTGTACATCCTAAGAGCATCGGCAGCCCTTACTCGGCCACAACTGCTTACTTCGGTCGTATGAGCATGTGTTTCATATGCATACGATCTTTTCATGTATCTGAACTCCTCCATACTTAAACGTTTAAGTATCTAACAAAAAATTTAAATTCGACAGGTCGATGTCCTGATCCTCAGTTCAGGCTGCAAGACAATCTTGCGATCTTCTGTTACAGGATCATCCTGCAACTTTTTGTGTAATAGCTCGAGAGCCATCTCTCCTGTTTTAAACTTCGGTTGCCAAATGGTAGAAAGTCCTATCATCGGGAGAGATGCAAATGAAATATCATCATAGCCCATAACGGAAACAGCCTCGGGAACCTGTATCCCCGCCTCGGAGAGAGCCTCCATAGCCCCTATTGCCATCAAATCGTTCAAGGCAAAAACAGCCGTAGGAAGTGTTCTCCCCGCAATGATATGGCGTATGGCCGAAACACCACACTGACGTCCCTTTAGACCTTCATTGTTAAAAACGACAAGAGGTTTTAATCCCTTTCTTTTCATTGCCTCCGTATATCCATCGACTCGATCATGTCGTGTTTTCGTATCAAGATCGTCACAGATCATGATGATATCCTTATGTCCGAGCCCCGTTAGATAATCAACGGCGAGCATGGCGCCGTGATAATTATCGATACCTATGGAATTTTGCATTGCGTCGTTGACCTTTCCACCAAAATAGATGATCGGTATCTGTCCCCGAACGACCTGTACAATATGAGAGATATCATTGCTAACAGGACTGACAAGAAGCCCGGCCACCCTATTCTCCATCATCGTCATGATATATTTCTTTTCGCTTTCTATGCTCCGTTTTGTGTCGCCAAGCAAAAGTGTATATCCATACTTCATGGCCGTTTCATTTATCCCCTTATAGATACGAGGATAAATGGGCGTGGATATATCGGGAATTAATACACCAATGGTCTTATTCCCCTTTGTTACCAAATTGCGGGCAATCATATTCGGGGTATAACCCAATTCACGACTGATCCGGATAATTCGCAACCTCGTCGTTTCACCAATATCCGGTTGTCCATTCAAGGCCTTGGACACGGCAGCAGTCGAGACTCCCGCCTCTCTCGCAATATCTTTGATGGTCACTCGCATGACAATCCCTCAACTAAAACGTTTAAGTAATTATAGCATGCATATGTACAGCGGTCAATTTTTTTCGTTCGACTATTTTTCTCGGCCTTTACGAGAAAATCCCATACGCTCCATTCGTTCATATACCATCTCCTCAGTTCCCGAGAATGGGCCCGGGGCCTCCATTTTCATGGAACAGAGGGCGGCGGCATAAGCCGTTGCCCAAGAGGGATCGGAATCAAGTCGTACAGCCATGTAGGCGGCAAAGGTGGTATCACCCCGGCCGGTCCTACCTGACAGATTAGCAGCAGTATAGGGAGCATAACAGAATTCGCCGTTTACCAAAACAAGAACTCCGTCATGATGGGTAATGACGATCTCTTTTGCCCCCATATCGGCAAGGATTCGTGCGGCATCTTTTCTATCAGAGGTTCCGGTTAGTATTTCAGCCTCCATTGCATCCGCCTTAAAGTAGCTGATATGGGGCATGAGCTGATGAGCGTTTTCCCAGTTCTTGAAAAAAAGCGCTCCTTTTTCGTTACACCGAAGAAGGCCTTGGGCATCGACACCGACACTCCCTTTCTTCGCAAGATGCGGAATAATTGCATCAGGTATCTCGCCCCTAAACAAACCTGCCAAATGGAAGATGAGGCTGCCTTCTTCCGGGAGCTCTTCGAGAGAAAAAGAAGAGGCTTTACTTAAAAGCCGAACCTTTCGCCTTTCGCGATCATCGGAAAGATATATATTCTCTATACTGGTTGTATCGGGTGAAGATAACCAGCTAACCTTCACGCCCTCCGCTTCCATACCGCTTAGCGCCGCTCTATCCTTCTCCGAACATTTTGTAATAACATGTATCCGTTTTCCCGAACGAGCAGCAGCGATTGAGGAATAGATGACAGGTCCTCCGATAAATCTTTGCTCATCTTCGGGGTAAATCATGACATCTTTTGAGATATGCCCGATCATTGTTATATCGTATGTCATATTTTTTTCTCCATGATGGCTGCTAAGATCTTTCCAACTCCATCTTCGGTATTGGAAGGAGCAACTATATCGGCAGCGTCTTTCAATTCCTGGCGAGCATTCCCCATGGCAACCCCCAATCCCGCATTACGTATCATCTCCATGTCATTCAAGCCATCGCCAAAACAGGCAATCCGTTTCATATCAATCCCGAGGTAGTCGGCCAAATGCAACAACGAACTTCCTTTGCTCACAGCACTTGGAAGAATTTCAAGGAACGTTAATTCAGATTGCACAAGCCTGGCAGAGGTAGCAGCATCATCAGAGAAGAGGTCACGAAATTCCTTAAACGAACTATTATCACCGATCATCAGAATTTTTGTTATCTCTCTTTCTTTTATCACGTCAACACTGTCGATCAAGGCACAAGTAATTCTATCTCCCTCCTCGTATCGGCGTACATTATCGGACCTCTTCAGGGTATAAGCCTCTCCATTCGAATAAAAAACATAATCAAAGGGGAATTGTGGTAAAAGATCTATGGCCCTATCGACATCACACGTGGTAAGAAAAGAATCGTAGATTGCCGTTTTTGTATCGGGGTGATAAATTCTTGCCCCGTTATATAAAATAATCGGGATATGCATCTCCAATTCTTCATAATAGGGAATCGCCGATTTCTCGATTCTTCCCGTTGCAAAAGAGATCCTTCCTCCACAGCGGCAAAACTCTTTTATCATCTTTTTATTAAATGGGGAAATCTTTTTCTCAGCATCTACCAATGTCCCATCGATGTCACATATTACAAGTGTATACTCAAGCATCCGCTTCCCCATCGTTATTTTTCAGCAAACGTATACCATCGAGATTCACGGCTATGCCGACGACATCCTCTACTTGATATATTTTCTTTTCAAGCGGACAATATGATTCAACTTTGATGATCCTATTTTTGATTTCTATTTCGTATTCGACAAAATTACCGAAGAAAACCGTCTTTCGTACTACTCCTGTAAACTGCCCATCTTCTTTTTCTAATACCCTAATAAATTCGGGCCGAATTACGGCAGTGGCCTCTCCTTTGAAAAAAGAAAAATTCTTTCCCGGAGAGGGTACGGTAATTCTAGCACCAAGAATAACCGACTCAATACCGTCGTCATTTTTTTCCTTTATTTCGCACGGGAGAAAATTAGACTTTCCTATAAACTCTGCAACAAAAAGGGTGGCCGGTTCATTATACAAATCCAAGGGAGTTCCAACCTGAACAATCCTCCCGGCATTCATAAGTACCACTTTATCCGATATGGCCATGGCCTCGGATTGATCGTGCGTAACATACAGGCTGGTTATTCCTAATCGTTTTTGAAGTGCACGAAGCTCATCACGCATATATTCCCTAAGTTTTGCATCAAGGTTTGAAAGAGGCTCATCAAACAGCAGGACCTTGGGCTCAATGACGACCGCCCTCGCTAATGCAACACGTTGCTGTTGTCCCCCGGAGATTTGCGAAGGAAGTCTGTTTTCCATCCCTTTGATTTGCATAAGCTCGATTATCTGATTTGTCCGCTGTGTTATCTCGGCCTCGGGAAGTTTCTTTATCTTCAAACCATAGCGTATATTGTTATATACGGTCATATGAGGAAAAAGTGCATAGCTCTGAAACATCATAGCCATATCACGCTTATTCGGAGGAACCGATTCTATCATTTCATCTCCGAGAAAAAGCTTACCGGAGGTCACACTCTCAAATCCAGCAACCATTCTCAACGTTGTAGTTTTTCCACAACCGGAAGGACCTAAAAGGGTAACAAGCTCGCCGGATTCAATCGAAAGATTAACATTATCAACAGCAATGACCTCTCCTGATCCCCCTATTTGACGAAACTTTTTTGTCACATCTACCAGACGAAGGCTACTGCTCTTTGCCTTAATTGCATCCTCAATTCGGTTTCTCATCTTTCTATTTCCTTACCATAGCGTTTTTTTCGGGATCCATTTTACTTACGAGAAAATTAAGAACATAAATTGCACATGCTATTACGATGATCATTATCACAATGTACGCTGCGGCATCACTGTACTGGCTCACCTCAAAAAGTGAAAAAATCCTGGTCGTGACAACATTCCAACGCGCCGAAACGAGAAAAATAATGGCACTCACCGCCGTCATGGCTCTGACAAACGAATACACCAGCCCGGAAAAGAAGGCTCCCCGAATCAACGGAAGGGTTATGTGGAAAAAGGTATAAAAACTACCAGCGCCCATGTTTATAGAGGCCTCT
>JGI2924J29684_1077961_pt1 | contig 26430 bp, 22 predicted proteins | sample BenlonsequencITS_FD_29684 | JGI IMG/M metagenome (IMG submission 29684)
CCGCGATGGCGATGCTGCCGAGCACCGCCCCCACCATCCGCATCAGACATACCCGATCCACAGTGCGCAGCTCATTGGCGCGCCGTTCTTCCGCGATGGCGTAATGCGGCATGGACTTCAATCCGAAGCGGTGGTGAGAACCGAAGTGAACAACGCCAATCCTGCGTTTCCATGGCCACCGCACCGCCGATCGCCGACGGGCATCAACACGGCCCCCCCCTGGCTCCTGCCCGGGCAAGCACCTGGAACGACCATCCACACAACCCGATGTCGGCGCTCAATCCTCTCATCATAACCTCGCAAGACTTTATCGGCATGCGTCACTTTGATACAATTTATTGACTTGAAATTCATCAAATGACGCTGGATTGAAATCCCTTTCGCCCGCCAGTCCTGATATGCATTTGTGGCCGTCTTCGATGCCACCTAGAATGCGGTCATGATGGCTGCCTCCGCCAGCCACGCCCCTCGACCCGATCGCGTGTCCATACCCCATCCCATTCCCTACCAGGGCAGCAAACGCCGACTCGCCCCGCAGATACAGCGCTGCCTGCCCGCCGGCATTGATCGTTTCTATGAACCTTTCGCCGGCTCGGCGGCCATGTCCTTGTACATGGCACAGCATAAACTGGCGCGCCGGTTCGTCATCGCCGATTGCCTGCCACCGATGATCGAACTCTGGCAGACCATCGTCGAACGGCCCGAACAGATCGCATCCGCCTATGCCAGACTCTGGTCAGGTCAGCAACAGGCGGACGAGAACTACTACTACCGTATCCGGGATCGATACAATCGCCTGCAGGATCCCACTGACCTGCTGTACCTGATCTGCCGCTGCGTGAAGAACTCCATCCGCTTCAATTCGGCGGGACAGTTCACCCAGTCGGTGGATCGAAGACGACTGGGCACGCGTCCCGATGGCATGAGTCGATCCCTGGCCGGGGCTTCCATGCTGCTGCAGGGTCGCAGCGAATTTCGCTGTGGCGACTGGCGAGATACCACGGCCGATGCCTGTGGACAGGATTTCATCTATCTGGATCCGCCGTACATGGGCACCACCATCGGCCGCGACAAACGCTATCGACAGCAGCTTCCGCAAGCTGATCTGGTGACCGGTCTGGAACACTACAACCGGCAAGGCCTGCGCTTCGCCGTCTCGTATGACGGCCTGACCGGCACCCGGGTCTACGGCCCTCCCCTGCCCGTCACGCTCGGACTCCGGCAACTGCTGATCGATGCCGGATGGTCAACCCAGGCCACTCTGCACGGGCGTTCGGAAAGGACGTATGAAAGTCTTTATCTATCCCCCTTCAGCGGCCAGCCTTCCGTACAGGGAGATCGCGGTCACCGTTGCTGCGAGCCAGCATCCCCTTGATGCGACCGCTACGCGGTGGGCGCATGAACCGGTGCCGCCTGACATCCCGGTATGACGACTGCTGCAGTTGGCATCCAGTCATGACGCCCATGGCACCATGTCGCTGTCAACAATAAATGGAGCTGGACATGAAGCCCAAAGTGCTGCTCTTGGTCACGCTGAGCATGCTGACTCTCAGCGCCTGCGATCCCTATCATCACGATCATCGCCACCACCAGGGCTGGCATCAGCAGGGCGGACCTGATCGTGGCCCGGGTCAGAGGCCCGGCGGTCCGGGTGGTCCCGGCGGACCGCCATCCGGAGGGCGCGGCGGCTATTGAGCCACTCCAAGCCTTCCTGCTGCGCGAGCAGAGTCTTGCCTCTGTGTCCGGCCATGACCTCGATGTCATGGCCGGAAGGCCCATGATCGCCCCCCCCTCACTGGCGCAACACGCCAACGACTGCCCCGATCCTCCGGTGATGGCACGGCCCAGGCCGCTCCGGAACTCTGGTTGCGCCGGACCGGCCATGCACGACAAGCGGACCATCCGGCAATTGAGCGCCCGCCCCTGCCCTGGACACAGGTGACAAGGCAGCCGCTGCCTTGCCTCGCAATACACCCCTTGAACAAGCCGCATCGCTCGGAACCGAGCCGGAGACGCGCGACGACGCCGGCATCAGAGGCCGACGTCGTCCGCCATGTCATGCTCAGTATTCGGGCTGCTTGCTGTCCACCGGAATCGAAGTCGGCGTGCCCTTGGTCCCGGAGTAGGTCAGGATCAGCACGGTAGGCACATCTCCACTGATGCCGCGGTGCACATCGTTGACCGACTCGGCAAAGGCCTGGCCGGTGGTGAAGGTCTTCTTCTTGCCGCTCTCTCTGTCCTCGATCGTCAGCTGTCCAGCCAGCACATAGCCGGCGTTGGGGACCGGATGCTTGTGCCAGGGCAGGGCCGTATGTGCAGGGATGGTCAGCTTGATCACGGTCAGCTGCGGCGATGTCGAAGGATAGGCGACATATTTGACGCCGTTCCAGGATGACTCGCTTTTGACCAGGGTGTCGGCATGTGCCGTGGCCACGGTCTGTGCTGACAACGGGGCCGCCAGCAGGCCCGGTACTGCCATGAGCAGGGACAACAACAGGGACTTGCGCATCTGGAACCTCCTTGGATCATGACGCGAAATCAATGCTTGCCCGCAGCATACTCCCGCACACGGTACTCCGCCAAATCATCCATGGCACACGCGCCGAGACGATGGAGGACCATGGACGCCCATGACGTGGCGTGGATTCATACATCCCCTGCCCCGACAGTCAGGTCATCGTGACAAGCTGCGGGACAGCTACAGCCCTTCGACAGCCTGGGCTACTGCTCTGAACAGCGCACGCCCCTTGCTCATGGTCTCCTCCCATTCGGAGGACGGATCTGAATCATAGACGATACCCGCGCCCGCCTGGACATAAAGGCGACCATTCTGGATGACGGCCGTACGGATCGCGATCGCCGTATCAGCATCACCCCACCAGCCGATCCAGCCGATGGCCCCGGCGTAGATGTTGCGTTTGAAGGGCTCCAGTTCCTGGATGATTTCCAGCGCGCGGATCTTGGGAGCGCCGCTCAGAGTGCCTGCCGGAAAAGTCGCTTTCAGCACATCCATGTAATTCAGGCCGGCCTTGAAGTCACCCTGCACCTGGGAAACGATATGCATGACATGGGAATAACGCTCTACGGTGAAGGATTCGCTGACTTCCACCGTACCGGTCTTGCTGATGCGTCCGATATCATTGCGGCCCAGATCGATCAGCATCACATGCTCTGCACGCTCCTTGGGATCGGCCAGCAGTTCGGCTTCCAAAGCCATGTCCTCGGCTTCGTCGCGGCCACGCTTGCGAGTGCCTGCCAACGGTCGAACCATGACCTTGCCGTCCTTCAACCGCGCCAGAATCTCCGGCGACGAGCCGACGATCTGGGTCTCGCCCAGATCCACGAAATACATGTAAGGCGATGGATTGAGCGCGCGCAAGGCCCGATAAACATCCAGAGGTCTGGCATTGAAGCCCACGCTGAGTCGCTGCGAGGGCACGACCTGGAAGATATCGCCCGCCCGGATATGCTCCTTGGCCTTCTCGACCATCGCTTCGAACCCTTCCTTGGTGAAGGATGACTTGAAGTCGCTTTCATCCAGTGCCTTGGCATGAGCCTGCGGCCGGGGCGGATAGCTGGCCCCACCCTGGCGCAGACGATACACCAGCGCGTCAAGACGACGGCATGCATCAGCCCAGGCATGCGGTTGGGACGGATCGGCGTGGACAATCAGGTACAGTCGGCCCTTGAGATTGTCGAATACGGCCAGTTCCTCGGCCAGCATCAGCAGCACATCGGGGGTGCCCAGCTCGTCCTTGCGATCCCATTGCGCCAGCCGGGGCTCGATATAACCGATGGTCTCGAAGCCGAAATAACCGACCAGACCGCCGGAAAAGACCGGCAGCTGCGGCAGGCGCGGCACTTCATACTGCGTGCGCAAGACCTCGATCTCCGCCAGCGGATCATCGAGATGCCGGCGCTCGACCACCTCGCCAGCCACCTCGACCTCCAGCTCATGTCCGCACAGGCGATAGACCTTGCGGGCCGGCAGGCCGATAAACGAATGGCGCCCCCAGGTAGCACCGCCCTCGACGGACTCGAACAGGAAGGTGTAGGGGCCGTCGGCCAGCTTCAGATATACCGAAAGAGGGGTGTCCAGGTCGGAGAAGACCTCCCGCACCACCGGAATACGGGTATAACCTTCAGCGGCCAGCGCATCGAACTCGGCTTTGGAAATCACTTGGGTCTGTTCCGTCTACTTGCTACTCGGCAGTCATTGTGGCACCCCGGCATCACCGCGCAAAGTGCCCTGCCGCCGAAGGGCGGTCTCAATGACCGGAATCACTGCCGGCCAGCCGCGTCCGCGGCAGGCTGCGCAGATGCATGGTGAAGGCCACCCCGCTGCCGTCGGCCAGATTGCGCGCCGTGGCACGGCCGCGATGGAATTCACAGACCAGTTTCACCACATACAGCCCCAGTCCCAGATGCGGGGCCTCGCCCGGTGCGGCATTGTTGCGCTGACTGACCAGAGAGCCGAACAACTGGACCCCCAGCCCTTCGGGCAGCAAGGGCCCGCGATTGGCCACCTCGAGCAGAATCTCGTCTTCGTAGCGACGCAGACTCAGGCGAATCCAGCCGGACTCCGGACTGAAGGACAGCGCGTTGTCAAACAACTTGTCCAATGCCTGCGCGATCAGCTCCGGTGCGCCATGCAGAAATACCGGTACCGGAGGCAGCTGGCATTCCAGCTGTCGCGGCCCGACCAGACCGCGATAGGCCTCGACACAGCCGCCGACCAGCGCCCCCAGCTCGATGTCTTCCAGATCGGTGGAGGCGATGGCCTGCTCGACCCGGCTGGACTCACTCATTGCCCGCACCAGATGGCTGAGCCGGGCCAGACCGTCACGTGCGCGCGAAAGATAGGCCTCGCCTCCTGGCGGCAAGGGGCTGGGCAAAACCAGTTCGAGATTGTCCAGCGAAGACTTGACGATGGCCAGCGGCGTATTCAGTTCGTGTGACAGCTTGGAGGCCAGTGTCCGCAGATAACTGGTATAGCCGTCGATCATGCCGAACAGGGCCTCGAAGCGGCGGGCCAGCTCGCCGATCTCGTCTTCCGATGCCGTCAGCGCGGATGCGCCCAGGGACAGACTGCCGGCATATCGACCGTCATTGAGTTCCACCCGACGGATCGCATGCGACAGGCGCCTGAGCCGCCAGCTGAGCCGCGTCGCGAAGACCAGCAGGATGCCACCGGCCAGGAGCATGGCCGCCAGGCTGCTCAGCAACAGCTCCAGCAAGGCCTTGTTGGCCATCAACGGCATCGCGCTGCTGACCTGCTCGATCAGCAGCACGCTCTGCAGCTTCCCGCCACGCAAGATCGGCACCGCCACCGACAATACCGTGCTGCCTCGAGTCTCCCCATAATGCCAGCGGACGCTGGCACGGCCCTGGGCGATCGCCGCCGGCAAGGGCAGACGTGGCGCGTCCTGCATCCACAGCTCGGCCGGCTCGATGGTGCCGGCCAGCAGGACTTCGTAGATCAAGGTAGCCAGCCAGCCCGGCTCCGCACGCGCCGAACGCAGGGCACCGGTTTCACCCAGCACCCAGCCATCGGCGGAAAGCACTCTGGCCCGGGTCCCGCTGGGCGCCAGTTCGGCCAGCTCGGAAGAAATCGCCGGTGACAGGCGGAATACCGGACGCTCATCCGCCCGCGCGGGATCACCCGGACCATGGCCGCGGTGCAGGCCGATCCCCAGGCCATTCAGCAAGGTGGTCAAGGGCAAGGCCAGCTCGACCTGCCAGTGAGTGCCATCTTCCTGCCATTGTCCGCTGAAGGTCTCCGGCAGCCCTTCCACCGGCGGATCCAGACCCTGCGCCTGCACCGTCCCCGGGGCTGCACTGGCCAGCAGATAACGCCGCCAGCGCGTACCATCGCTCAAAGCCAGAACCAGATGGTCGGCCTGCAACGCCCGGGGATCGTCACTGTCGGCACGAACCCGGCTGGAAACCGGCATCGATACGAACAGATAGGCCTGAGTGCCATTGGCCGCCAGCAAGACCTGTCCGTCACCGCCTGGCGGGTGCTGCTGCCAGGGCGTCAGCGGCGCCCAGTCATCCGCATAACCGTCCACCGTGATCGGATTCAGGCTGGTCTGCAGATACCAACCACGCTCGGCCGTCGGCAAGGGCGAGTCGTCCAGCAACATGCCACGGGCTACTGCCCGTGCCGCCGCGGTCAAGGCCTGGGCCTGGCCCTCGCGAAGCAGGCCCTGCATCTGACGCAGATACAACCAGCCCGTGACCGGCAATACCAGGGTGCACAGGGCCAGCCACAGCAATTTTCGACGCAGACTCATGAATTACCGCCGTGCCGGCACGATCAGCTCCAGCGATAGCCCGCACCGTGCACGGTGTCAATGGCGTTGAAACCCGGATCACTGGCCAGAAATTTCTTGCGGATCCGCTTGATATGGGAGGTGATGGTGGCATCGTCCACCACCAGCTCGGCATCGCGCATCAGCTGATCACGGCTTTTGACGTGCCCGGGTACCCGGGCCAGGGTATGGACCATCCAGAACTCGGTCACCGTCAGGGGAATTTCCTGCCCTTGCCATTGAGCCTGCAGCCGGGCCAGATCCAGCTTCAGCGGACCATGACTGACCAGATGCTCGGCCATGCTCGGAGCCCCCAGCGATTCCAGGCGCCGGAACAGCGCCGCCATCCGGGCAGCCAGTTGATGCAGACTGGTATCCTTGCTGAGATAGTCATCCGCGCCCAGCCGGAGGCCGGAGATCACATCGAAGTCGGAATCCCTTGCCGTCAGAAAGATCAGTGGCAGCGTCGCCGAGCGCGCCCGCAAGGCCCGGCACAATTCAAATCCGCCCTCAGGCTCGTCGCCCAGGCCGATATCGATGATGACCAGCTCGGGCAGCCGGCTGTCGAAGGCCTGCATCGCTTCACGACGACTGCCATAACCGCGGGCGTCATAACCGAAGCGATTCAGGGCCTCGACATAATTGGCCCGGATCAGGGGCTCGTCTTCCACAATGGCGACCACGCGTCCCATGCTTTGAGATCCTTGCAAACAGAAGTGGGCAGGGTGGCGGCAGCGCGGGCCGGATGCAAGCCTCCATCGTCGGATGCCTGCAAATGGCCCGTTTCCGGCCAGCCGCCGGCCATCGACGACGTCCTGAACGGCGGCCATCCACCAGCCGCCGCCCAGGAACTCCTCCGCTGCCGAAAGGTCCCAGTCAAGGACTGACACCGGATCAGTGACAGCTGACCGGATGGGCTGGACGACGAAGGGTCGGGCGCCCTTCCCGTCTTTGCACGGGCGCTCCAGTCAGGCGACCGTGATGCAAGTCTCCTCGCGCGTCCATCAAGGACGTTTGCCCTGATGCAGCCGATGCCTCATCGGTCACGTCAGGGCTTTCTTTTGAGAGACTGGCGAGTGCCATCGCCACAAGTCTATGATCGGGCCATCTTTCTGCCCGGAATGCCTTCCATGTCCCGTCCCATGCATTACCTGCTCTGCGCCGGTCTGTTGCTGCTGAGCCCCGGGCTGAGCCTGGCCACCGACCATGCCTCCGCGGCCGGACCCCGGCCACCGGTCACCGACCGCTCACTGGCCGAAAGCACCTGCGTGATCGGTGAGGAATCCTTTGTGCCCGGCGATTATTACTATTGCCTGGCGGGTCAGAGCTATGGCGAAAAGAACTACGGCCAATCGCGGCGGTTCTTCACCACGGCCGCCGGCTGGGCCAGCAAGCCGGCCCAGTTCATGCTGGGGCTGATGGCCTTCAATGGCGACCAGCAAGCCGTCAATCGCCCGCTGGGGCTGGCCTGGCTGGCCTTGGCGGCGGAGCGCGGCCAGCCCCGCTTCAGCACGGCGCTGGCCGCCGCCAGGGCCAAGGCCAGCGCCGCCGACTGGGCTGCGGCCCAGGCTATTCTGGCCCAGCTGCAGCCAACCTACGGGGATGCCAAGGCCGCTCCTCGCGCCGAGGAACGCTATCGTATGGGCATGCAGAAACTTCGCCAGACCGAGGCGAACGCCGGCTCCTACTGCATGGCCGGCATGGTGCCGATGTCCCAGCTTTCCAATCGCAGCGAAGGCGCCAGCAGCGCCATGGCCAGTCACTGCCCGCCGGTGGAGCAGGTCGTCCAGGCCATCGACCACAGTGCCGGTGAACTGTTCGATGGCTGGAACGGCCATGTCGAGGTCGGTCCGCTGCAGCAGATCAAGGCCCGATCAGGCGGAAACTGATCCCGCCTGCCCTGTCGGCATGGCGGAGCGAGCCCCTTGCCGACCCTGCGTTCAGCCGATGGCCTTGCGCATGCGGCTGATCACCTCGGCATAGTCCTGCGTATTGAAAATCGCCGAACCGGCCACGAAGGTATCGGCACCGGCGGCCGCGATGGCGCCGATATTGTCGGCCGTGACACCGCCGTCCACCTCCAGCCGGATCTCGCGACCCGAGGCATCGATGCGCTGGCGAACCTCGCGGATCTTGCGCAAGGTCCCGGGAATGAATTTCTGGCCGCCAAAGCCCGGATTGACCGACATCAGCAGGATCAGGTCCAGCTTGTCCATCACGTAATCCAGATAACTCAAGGGCGTCGCCGGATTGAACACCAGACCGACCTTGCAACCCAGCTCGTGGATCAGACCGATCGTGCGGTCGATATGCTCGCTGGCCTCGGGGTGAAAGCTGATGCGGCTTGCCCCCGCCTTGGCAAAGGCAGGCACCAGTTCATCCACCGGCTTGATCATCAGATGCACGTCGATCGGCGCGGTGATGCCGTAATCACGCAGTGAAGAGAGCACCATCGGGCCGATGCTGAGATTGGGGACATAGTGGTTGTCCATCACATCGAAATGCACCCAGTCGCCGCCGGCGGCCAGTACCCGGGCGGTATCCTCGCCCAGCCGGGCAAAGTCGGCGGACAGGATCGAGGGTGCGATGACCGCAGCTTGCTTGCTCATGGGACTGGCCTCCGAAGGCTGTGGAAGAAGGTGGCGTCGGGGGCGCGGCTACTTGAAGCCGCGGGAGGACTTGATCCGCTCGTAGGCGGCATTGATTTCACTGGCCCGTGCCTCGGCCCGCCGGCGCAGGTCCGCCGGCAGATCACCGAGCCGGTCCGGGTGATGCTCGGAAATGAGTTTGCGATACGCCCGCTTGATGGCACGATCGTCCGCTGCCCGGTCCACGCCAAGCACCGCGTAGGGGTCAGGCCCCGAAGTGTTGCGTCGCGGCGGCGCGTACTGCCCGCCCGCACCGGCTCCGGGCCGACTGCCCTGACTCTGACCGGTATTCCAGACATAGCCCTTCATGGCCAGCAAGGCCATCAACTCCATCTCGCTGATCCTCAGAGCCTGGGTCAGCTGACGCAGGATATGCATCTTGCCCGCCGAGGGCGAGCCTTCGGCCAGCACCGTGTCAATGACCATGTCCATCACGGTAAAGGCATGATCACGGCGCCCTCCCACCCACTGCTGCAGGGACTGGATGGCCGGCAGCACATTGAATTCAGGCTGCTTGCCCTGGTTGAACGCGCCGATCGCCAGCCGGCGCTGCTCGGGATCCAGCCCGAAGCGCCCCATCATGCGTTCGGCGATGGCGATTTCAGCTTCGGAAACCCGCCCATCCACCTTGGCGATGGCCCCGACCAGCGTGAACAGCGGAACCACGAACCCATCCCCTGGTGGCGTCGGGCGGCGGCGCTGGCGCTGCTGACGGCTGGAATCGAAAAGCAGGCCGATCAAGGCGCCGATCACCGCGCCCTGGGGACCATGGGCCAGCAACATGCCGACCAGGGCAAAGAGCAAGGTCATTCCGTATTTCATGGTTTGTCCTTGGCCGTTGCCGGCGTCTGCTGGCTGTACCAGTGGGCCAGCTGATCCAGTTCCGCCTCGCTGATCGGCCCGATCGCGGCACGCATCAGCGGAATCGCCCTGCGCCCGTCACGGTATTCACGCAAGGCCAGCCGCAGATAATCTTCGCGCTGGCCGGCCAGATTCGGCGCACCAGCCGCCTGCCCCATGCCGGCTTCACCGTGACAGGCCGCGCACAGCCCCAGCCGCGCCGGCCTGGGTCCGGCATCATTCTGGGCCATGATCTGGGCGGACCAGAGAAAAAGTCCGACGATAAGGATCCTGGATCGCATCGCACCAACTATGGGGTCTAAAAGGGGATGATTCTAGCCTGCGCGGACACCTCATGGCGCAGCCGGCGACGCGTTCCTGTCGCCGCCTCCGGCTTCGTGCCGCCGCACGCCCCGTCATCCCGCGACGGGAGGACGACAAGCATGCGCCAGACGAAACGCGAAGCGGATGACGCCCCCGGCCTCGGAAAGGGTGCCAGCTCCCGCAGCGGGGCTGGCACCGTGCCGGCGGCGGCATGTCCATCCGGGACGGCCAAGGCCTATAATCAGCGATTGTACGCCCTGCCGGAGCCTGCTGTGCCGACCACTCTTTCCCATTCGGACCTGCCCGGACTTGATCTGCTGCACAGCGGAAAAGTTCGTGATGTCTATGCCCTGGACGCCGACCGGCTGCTGATGGTCGCCACCGACCGCCTCTCGGCTTTTGACGTGATCCTGCCCGATCCGATCCCCGGCAAGGGTGAAATGCTGACCCAGATGTCGAATTTCTGGTTCGCCAAGACGGCCCATATCCTCCCCAATCATCTGCTGGACGTGCCGCTGGACGAGGTGCTGCCCTCGACGGTGGATGCCATCCTGTACCGCCGTCGCAGCGTGGTGGCCCGTCGCCTGAAGCCGATTCCGGTGGAAGCCATCGTACGCGGTCATCTGATCGGAAGCGGCTGGAAGGACTATCAGGCCACCGGCACGCTGTGCGGTCTGCAACTGCCAGCCGGCCTGCGCCAGGCCGAACAGCTGCCGGAACCGATCTTCACGCCATCGAGCAAGGCCGCCGTCGGCGACCACGACGAGAACGTAAGCTTCGATGCCGTGGTCGCCGCGGTGGGTCCGGATCTGGCCGAACAGGTGCGGGCCGCGTCGCTGGCCATCTATGCCTGGGCCGCCCGCTACGCCGCCGAGCGCGGCATCATCATCGCCGACACCAAGTTCGAATTCGGCACCGATGCCGATGGCAAGCTCTACATCATGGACGAGATGCTGACGCCGGACTCCTCGCGATTCTGGCCACAGGACGAATACCGGGTCGGCATCAGCCCGCCAAGCTACGACAAGCAGTTCGTCCGCGACTATCTGGAAACGCTGGACTGGAACAAGACGGCTCCGGGCCCCCATGTGCCTGCCGAAATCATCGCCGGCACCTCGGCCAAATATGCCGAGGCCCTGCTGAAGCTCACCGGCATCCGGCTGGATTGAACGTGGTCTTGCCCGCCTGGCTGGCACTGGCCATCGCCATTGCCGCCGAGGTCATCGGCACCAGCTGCCTCAAGGCATGCCAGGGCTTCACCCAGCCCTGGCCCAGTCTGGGAGCGGTGCTGGCCTACGCGCTGACCTTCTATTGCCTCAGCCTTGCCCTGAAGACCATTCCGATCGGAGTGGCCTATGCCATCTGGTCAGGCGCAGGCACCATCCTGCTGGCCGTGATCGGCCTGCTGGTATTCCGGCAGAAACCCGACCTCGCCGCGCTGATCGGCATGAGTCTGATCATCGCCGGCGTACTGGTGATCCACTTGGGTTCACACTCCGAAACGTCCTGACGCTCCTGGGCTCAGACCAGGGCAGGCATCGAAAACGCGCCGCCGGCGGCCACCCGGCATCAATGATGCGGCGTCGATGGCGGGCCGGGATCATGACGGTGATGATGGTGCAGATAATCACCGGCCAACTTGATCAGAGGCGCCGCGATCAGCATGGCGCCGCTGGCGAACACGCTCTGGGTCACCAGGTAGTGGTTGTTGAAGGTGGCGCTGAGGCGCTGGGTGGACTGGGAAAGAGACTTGAACATGGCGGCATCACTTAACGTGCCGCATATGATGAACTTACGGGTTTACTAAATCCAGTGAATTGTTTGAATCGCGTTAATTGACAGCATCGATCGTTCAGCTTGGAAGCTCTGGTGTTCAGACTCGATCAGGTCACCTGGACGCAAAGCAACCATATTTGGCACCCAGTCCAGCCTTCTCCGCCTATGGCGATCCGACCCGGACCGCGAGCGCCCCGCCTTCCCCATCCCCGATCGGCCTGCCGCGCACAGTCCGGTCGCATGAAGATGCGTTGATCCGTATTTACTTCACGCTGCAATTCTGAAACATTTGAAGCGGGGCATGTGATCAACCCGGGGGGGGAGACACATGAAATCAGGGGAAACGAAGCGCCGTGTCCACGGCACTTCCAAGGGGAAAATCCATGAAGATGCAGAATCAGCGTCTGACGACAGCCGTACGCATTACCTTGTCGCTGGGCGCAATGGCCGCCAGCAGCCTTGTCCTGGCGCAGCAGGTTCCGGCCGGGAGCGAGCCGGCAGCGGCCAAGGCGCCGGCAAAACCGGCCAAGGCCCAAAAGAACGAAGCCAAGTCGATGCAGGCGGTACAGGTTACCGGATCGCTGATCAGACGTGTGGACACCGAAACGGCCAGCCCGGTAGTCAGCCTGGATGCCGGCGCGATTGCCAATACTGGCAAACCCACGCTGGGGCAGGTCTTGCAACAACTCTCCAGCGTATCCGGCAATGCCGCCAACACCTCCAACAACAGCAATGGCGGCGGCGGTGCCAGCCCGACCCTGGAAGGTGGCGATGGCGCCGCACGCATCTCCCTGCGCGGTTTGGGTACCAGCCGAACCCTGGTGCTGATCGACGGCCAGCGGATGGCCAATGCCGATCTGAACATGATCCCTGAGAACATGATCCAGCGGGTCGACGTGCTGGCCGAAGGCGCTTCCACCGTCTATGGATCCGACGCCATCGGCGGGGTCGTCAATTTCATCCTGAAAAAGGACTACAAGGGCGCCGAAATCAGTGCCAATGGCGGTGTCTCGGGCCACAATGACGGCAACCGGAGGGGCTTCAGCCTGACCGCCGGCAACAGCGGCGACAAGGGCAGCATCGTCTTTGGCCTGAACTACAACAAGTACGATCCGGTGCTGGCCAGTGCCCGCGGTTATTCCCGGCAGCAGCTTTATCTGTCCGATGGCGTGCCGACCCCTCAAGGTTCCAGCACCATTCCCACCGGGCGTATCCAGGTCGGCGCCGCACTGGCCGGTCGCTACGGATGTTCCGTCAACTCGTCCGGCGTCGGTTTGCTTACCTTGGCATCCGGCGACGGCAGCAGCCTGGATGACTACCGCTGCCGCACTTCGTCGGATGTCTACAACTACAACGCCTACAACTACATCCAGACCTCGCAGGAGCGCCTCGGCAGCTTCCTGCTGGGCAACTACAAGATCACCGACAAGCTGAGCTTCTTCGGCGACGTGTTCTACACGCATACCTCTTCCAGCGGGCAGGATGCGCCGGCACCGACCGGCGTCGGAGACGGCTGGACACTCGCTGCCGACAATCCGTCCAATCCCTTCGGTCAGACCTTCAGCTCCGGCGCCGTGGCCGGGGATGCCAATTCCGGCTACGGTCTCAATACGCGACTGACCGGTCTGGGCTCGCGCCTGCATACTTTCAGTACTGACAATCTGCAGCTGAACACCGGTTTTCGAGGAGCCTATGGCGACAGCAGCTGGACCTGGGACGCGATGGTCGACTACGGCTATTCCAACCGTACCCAGCACAATTACAACGAAGTCAATATCGACAAGTTCCAGCAAGCCATCGACAGCGGCGTGAATATCTTCGACCAGGCCAACCCTTCGGTGGCCGCGGCCTTGCGCGCAGGTCTGGATACCCCGGTCTACAAGCTGGTGCAGGATATGAAGCAGGTCCAGTTCGACAGCACCGGCGAGCTGTGGGATCTGCCGGCCGGAGCCATCCAGCTGTCAGCCGGCGCCCTGTATCGCCAGCAATCCATGGTCTACAACGTCAGTCGGGATGCCATCCTCAATACCGCGACAAGCACCTGCTCGGTCCTGCAGGAAGCCTGCGGATCGCCCGGTCGCGGCAGTTTCAATGTCAAGGAACTCTATGTCGAAAGCCTGATACCGCTGCTGTCCGAGATCCCCGGCGCCTACGCGCTGAATCTCGACATCGGCGTACGCAGCTCCCAATACAGCACGACCGGCACCACCACCAACAAGAAGATCGCCCTGGAATGGCGACCGATACCGGACCTGCTGGCGCGAGGCACGATCTCGCAGGTATTCCGCGCCCCGAACCTGGATGAGCTCTATGACGGCCAGACCATCGCCGGCCCCAATCTCAACGATCCCTGCGTCGGACTGAGCGCCAGCCAGGTCGCCGCGCACCCCAAGGCCTGTGCCGGCGTGCCGGCCGGCTGGAGCGGCAATCCCAATATCCAGGTCGGCGCCTTCTATTCCGGCTCCAAGGCGGTGGGAGGTGATCTGAAACCCGAGCATGGCAAGTCCATCGATCTGGGCCTGGTCTACGATCCCAGCTGGCTGCCCGGCATGTCGGCCTCAGTGGATTTCTGGCATATCTATCTGAGCAACCTGCTGACCGCGATCACCGCCCAGACGGTCGCCAACTCCTGTTTCAGCAACGAAAGCAGCCCCTACTGCAGCTATATCCACCGCTACGATGCCAGCAGCAAACAGGCCGGCAACATCTACTACATCAATACCCCGGTGGTGAATCTGGGCAACCTCGATACTTCAGGTATCGACTACGCAATGAACTACCGGATTCCGCATTTCAATCTGGGGGGCTTCAACCCGGGCAATTTCACCGCCTCGCTCAACGCCACCTATACCGCCAGCTACAAGAACGATGCCACTCCCGGCATGGCTGGCTCGGGCACCGTCAACTATGCCGGGACCTACACCCAGCAGTTCGGCAATATCGCCCGCTGGCGCTCCAGCCTGACCTTGAACTGGACCCGCGGCAACTGGAGCGCCCAGTGGCAGAGCCGCTACATCAACCATGCCACCAATCTCGATGCCGACTCCGTCACCGGTGCCAGTGCGCCGCTGGCCTCGATTCTGTACAACTCGATTCAACTGGGCTACGAGGTCAAACCCATCCATACCCGCTTCGATATCGGCATCGACAATCTGAGCAACAAGATACCGCCACTGGTATATCAGAACAGTGCCGACTACAACGTCGACACCTCGACCTATGACACCTTGGGCCGCTATTTCTGGGCCCGTGCCACGATGAAGTTCCTGTAAAGACCGAGGTCGGCATCACAAGACCGGGGCAGCCATGGCTTGCCCCGGTCTTTCCGTTTCATCGACGAGCAAGTGCACCATGATGGATGCTTTATCCGAAATCCGGGAACGACTGATTGCCGACATGTTCCAGGCCTACGAGGCCCGGGCCATGAGTACCGTGATCGAGCTGGGTAGCCATGCACGGCAAAAGGGTCTGGCCAGCGAGCGCTCGGAGTGGCTTCTGGCCGTGGCCCAGCAAAGTCTGGGCAGGCTGGACGAGGCCAAGACCAGTTTCCGCCAGCTGGTCTTGCGCTGGCCCGGTCGTGCCAGCCACTGGAACAACCTGGGTGTGGTGGCTCGCCAGACAGGCGATGACAGTGGCGCAGAGGAGGCTTTCATACGTGCCCTGCAACTGCTGCCCGATGACTGGGAGCTGCACTACAATCTTGGCCTGCTGTATCTGCAGCAACGGCGACTGCTGGACGCCCGCAAGCATCTGCTGCTGGCCAGCGATGCCGCACAAGGCGATATCGAAGTCCGGCTGCAGGCCGCCCATGCCTGCCACTTGAGCGGAGATACCGCCCAGCAAACCCGTCTGCTGGGCGATGCCGAAGCATGGCCGCCATTGGCCGTGGAGCCGGCCCTGCTGCTGGCCTCGATGCTGGGCGCCCAGGGCCGCCAGACGGCAGCGCTTGCCACTCTGGACAAGGCCATGCAGCAGGAGCCCGATGCTCACGGGTCGAACTGGCTTCGACTGCTGATCCAGCGCGCGGCGCTGCTCGAACGTGGCAATGCCATGACGCCGGCCCGCCATCATCTGCAGCAGATCCGCAGCATCCACGAGATGAGCATCCAGCCATTCACATCGGCACTGGAACTCGAGCTGGCCCAGCTGGAAGCCGCCATGGCCGTGCGCGACCAGGACTGGCCGGGCGCCATCCTTCATTACCGGAAGGCGGCCGGACTCGAACAGGACCCTGCCGCGCTCGCCTCGATCCGGTTCGGTCTGGCACGTGCCCTTGATCGTCTGGGGCAGACCAGGGAAGCACTGGTCGAGGCCAGGCAGGCCCACGTCGCCCAGGCGGAATTGGCTGCCGCGCTGGTACCCGACCTGCTGCAACCCGGCGCCTCTCCCTTGCTGCTGGCCCATGACCGGACCGCCAGCGAAGATTTTCGCCAATGGCGCCCCGCCCCTCCTGCCGTACAGGCCAGCCCGGTCTTCATCGTCGGCTTTCCGCGCTCGGGTACCACCTTGCTGGAACAGATGCTGGATGCCCATCCCGACTACCAGTCCATGGACGAGCAACCCTTCATCCATGAGCTGAGCGTCCGGATGACCGCCGTGGGCCAACCCTATCCCGAGGCACTGGGAGATATGACGGCGGAAGATATCCAGCAACTGCGGGCCGTCTACTGGTCGCTGGTCGGTGGTTGCGCCCGACTCGGGAGCAGGCAGCGACTGGTGGACAAGAATCCGCTGAACATGCTGGCCCTGCCTATGATCATGCGGCTGTTCCCTGATGCCCGTATCGTCCTCTGCCTGCGCCATCCGCTGGATGTCTTGCTGAGCTGCTATCTGCAGAGCTTCCGTTCACCGGCCTTCATGCTGATGTGTTCGGACATCCGGCGTCTGGCAAACGCGTACCGGCAGGCATTTGAGCAATGGCACGATCAGCTGGCGGTATTCACTCCACGGGTCATGAACTGGCGCTATGAAACCGTGATCCGCGATTTTCCGGGCCAATGCCAGGCCCTGGCCGATTTTCTGCAGATGAGCGATGCCTCGCCACTGGCCGATTTCGCCGACCATGCGCAGCGCAAAGGCTTTATCAGCACCCCGAGCTATGCCCAGGTGACGGAAGGCATCTACCAGCGCGGCATCGGTCGCTGGCAAGCTTGCCGCGAGCTGTTCGAGCCGGTGATCGAGGAACTGGCGCCGCTGATGAGACGCCTGGGCTACAGCTTCTGATCCGGCAGAGGCAGCCACACGCGCTGCCCCTGCCGGGGCAGCACGAAGTTCACGCCCAGATCATTGCCCTGCCGCAGCTCGTCCCGGATCAGACGCCGCGTATCGTGGTCCAGGCGCAGATCCGGCTTGATATGACCGATCACCACGGTCAGACCCGCCAGCGGCCGCGGACCACCGACCTCCCCCGCCAGCCGGTGCAACTCGCTCAGCAGCCAGCGAGGTGTCAGATGGCCGTAGAGATGCTGGTCATCCACGCCATCGGGATAGGAGACTTCGATCACCATGCCGGTCAGCCGCCGCTCCCGCACCAGGGGCGCCAGGGCGGCCCAAATCCGCGCCAGACACTGGCTGGCCTGCGGCTGATCGGGACCGGTGTCCCCAAAATAGGCAAAGGCAGCCGGTCCTCGGCGCAGCAACAGCATCGATGATCGCATCCGGTCATGCTGCAGCTCGAAAATCTGCCCCTGCAGCTCGCTGCCGGCCACGGCAAACGTGGTGCCGGGCAGGTGCGGCTGAAAACGGTAGCGCGCGAGTGCCGGCGGCGTACCGCGATCGGCAAAGTTCGGCCAGGCCGACCAGTTGAAGTAATGGCGGCTCAAGGCATCCAGGGTCACCGGCAGGCCATAGATCGGCTTGGCAAGGTCATCAGTGGAAGCAATCACCAGTCCGGCCACATGATCCAGATGCGGATGGCTGATAAACCACCCACTGATGCCTTCCCTGAACAGCAGGCCCTGACGGGTCCAGCCCCGGGTCGCCGGCCATGGAAAATCATCAAACGCGTGCTGTTTCAGCCCGGCGGCAATCCCGGGCAATACCGTGCCGGCATCCAGGCCCAGATAATGTCGATCGCCCGGTGCACGCAGCAGCCAGGCGCTGAGGTCGCCATCGGTCAGCCCACCGGCCACGCCCAGCGCGATCAACTCGAAGCCCTGCTTCGCTGTCGACATCGGTGCCGCCGATACCGGCAGGCACAAGGCCAGCAGCAGCGCCGGCAACCATCGACGATGACGAGGGCCTGCATGATCTGCGGCCGACTGCCTGAAAAACCTCGTCATCTCATCAGCTCCTTTCGCCAGCACGACGCAACCACAGATAATAAACCGGGACCCCCAAGGCAATGATCAGCAGGCTCATGCCTGCATCTGCCGGCGAATGCAGAGCCGTGGCCACAATCACGCCCAGCACCACGCTGACAAACAGCAGGGGCAGCCAGGGATAGCCCGGCACCCGGTATGGCGACGGTTGATCCCTGAAGTGGCGGCGGTACCAGAACAAGGTGGCGATGCCGAACGCATGAGCCAGCCATTCACCGACCGTGGTGTAATCGAGCAGCCGCTCGAAACTGCCGCTCAAGGTCAGCACGATGGCCCACAGCCCCAGTGCCAGCAAGGCGATGCGAGGCACACGGGCATGCCCGGCAAGCTGGCCGGCCGCCCTGAAGAACACGCCATCGGCACTCATCGTCTGGATCACCCGTGCGCCTCCGGCAATGGCGATATTGCAATAGCCGAAGGTCGAGCAGGCGATCCCCCAGGCTATCCAGCTGCCGCCCTGAGGTCCCAGCAGCCGGCGCAAGGTATCCGCTGCCGGCGCGGTACTGGACGCCAGACCGGCATGGCCCAGCCCGGTCAGGTAAGCCAGATTCACCAGCAGATAGCAGACCACCACCGTCCCCATGCCGATCATCAGCGCACGCGGCAAGGTCTGCTGCGGCGCTTTCACCTCGCCGGCCAGATCGTTGAGGTAATGAAAGCCGCCATAGGCGAACAGCACCGGCAGCAACGCGCCAATCAGAGCCGCCGAGCCGGCAGGATGGACAGGATCCGTCGCCAGAACCAGCCCCCAGTCGCCGCCAGCCAGAATCAAGCCAGCCACCACTACCAGACTTACCGCTGCCAGCTTCAGCACGGTGAACAGATTCTGGACCCAGGCCCCCGAGCGGATCCCGCCCAGATTGATGCCGACCAGGAAGCCAATGGCACCAATGGCTACCGGCCGCGACCAGTGATGCGGCAGCCCGGCGGCACTGCAGAAATAATCGGCAAAGGTGGTGGCCACCGCCGCTACGCTGCCAGGGTAGTTGATCAAGGCCATGGTCCAGCCGAACAGAAAGGCCGGCAACCGGCCAAAGGCCTCGCGAAGATAGATATAGGTACCTCCCACCTGCGGCCTTCTGGCCCCCAGTTCGGCGTAGCACAGTACGCCGGTCAGAGTCAGCAGGCCGCCGATCAGCCAGAGCAGCAGCTGCTCCAGTCCCGACCCTGTCAGTTTGGCTACCGAGGCGGGGGTCCGGAAAATTCCGGAGCCGATCACGCCGCCGATCACGATCATTACCGCATCCCACGTTCCGAGGCGACGCAGATACTCTGGTTGAATGGCTGATTTCATCGGCGCACCTTGCCATGGCTGATGATCGGGAACCAGTACCCGCCTTCCGGCCATCATCGCCGGCATCGAAACAATCCGCGCCTCGGGCAGCAGCTGGACAGTGCCGGATCGGATCGGCTACCGTGATGCCATGCCCTTGAGGGCCTGATGCAGCACGATCTGCAGCTGACCGGAGACCCCCGACGCAACGCCGCGCCGTGTCGCCACGCCGCTCTCCGGCCTGGATTCGATCCACTCAAGGTTCTGCATCTTCCATGGCGCGGCCCATCATGATTGAAGGATTCGCATGACTGCCACCCACCTATCCCCCCATGTCGAAGCACCTGTACGTGCCGTGATCTTCGATATGGATGGCCTGTTGCTCGACTCCGAGACCCTGGCCATGGACTCGCTGGTCTCCGCCGGCCAGGCCCTGGGCTACGACATCCCCTACAGTTTCTGCCGTCGCATGATCGGCATTCCGGCTGACGTCTGCCGGGAAATGGTGTTTTCCACCTATGGCCGGGACTTTCCACTGCAGCAGTTTTTCGAAGTGCACGAAGTGCATCTGCGGGAACTGGTGGACAGCGGCAAACTCGGACTGAAGGCCGGCGTGATCGAACTGCTGGATTATCTGGACAGGCACCGGATTCCACGCGCGATCGCCACCTCGTCCAGCCGGGTGCGGACCGACCACCATCTGGCCCTGGTCGGCTTGCTGCAGCGTTTCGACCATATCGTCACTCGTGACGACGTGAGCCGAGGCAAGCCCGACCCCGAGCCCTATCTGACCGCGGCCGCCAAGCTTGGCGTGACACCCGCCGATTGCCTGGCGCTGGAAGACTCCTACAATGGCGTACGCGCCGCGCATGCGGCGGCGATCCGGGTGATCATGGTGCCTGATCTGCTGGAGCCCATCGAGGAAATGCATGAGAAGGCCTTGCACATCGTCGACGACCTGCATCGAGTGATCGCCTTTCTGGACGAGCACATCGAGGCCTGAGCCGGATGATCAGGTTCCGGCAAGCCATCGGCCTGCCGGAACCTGCCGGCGGCCGGGCTCAATCGGCCAGCATGTCGGCCATCAGTTCGTGGATGGCGCCGGCCTGCAGCCGGCCCAGCATCAAGGCCAGCCGATCGAGCTGCAAAGGTTCAAGCGGCGGGCCGAAAATGTCTTCCTGGGCGGTGAAACGACGGGCCAGTACCTCGGGCCGGCCCTGGCATGCCACATGCAATGCCTGCAACCTGGACAGATGGGGATCCTGCGGCTTGATGCCGTAGCGCACCTCCGCATCCGGTGCCTGCCAGCTGATCCAGCAGGCAATGGCAAGCAGGGCGATATCCACCGTGCGTCCCGCCTGCACATTCTCCCGCAGCGGCGTCATGATCCGGGTCGCCAGCTTGATCGATCCATTGCGACCGATGCGGCTGACCTCGTGGCGAATCGCCGGATTGCGCAAGCGAGCCATCAACCGATCGACGTCACTGACCAGCTCCGCCGAAGACAGTTCCAGACCGATGCTCTGTTCATCAAGCATGAAGCGGCGGGCCAGCGCTCCCAGACGCTCGTCGCGCGAGGCCGCCGCGATGGTTCCATATCCGGCCACGGCGCCGGCATAGGCCAGCAGCATATGCGTACCGTTCAGCAGCCTCAGCTTGGCCAGCTCGAAAGGCTCCACCTTGCTGACGAAACGCGCGCCGGCATGATCCCAGCGCGGCCGTTCACCCTCGAAGTTCTCGATGACCCAGGCCAGAAAGGGTTCGGCCGAAATCGGTGCCAGATCACTGAGACCCAGCAGTCCGGCCGCCTCGGCGATATCGGCCGGGCGCGTGGCGGGCACGATGCGGTCAACCATGGTCGAAGGAAACTGCACATGCTCGCCGATCCATGCGGCCAGCTTGTCGTCGCGCAAGGCCGCAAAGTCGATGACGGCCTGGCGCAGGGTCTGGCCATTGCTCGAAACATTGTCGCAGCTGATGATGACCGGCGGAACACCGCCTCGACGCCGGATCAGATCAAGCCCTCTTGCCAGATTACCCACGGCACTTTTTGGACGTCTGGAAGACTCAAGATCATGGACCACATGCGGGTGATCGACATTCAGCCGATCGCTGGACGGTTCCAGCGTGTAGCCGTTGGCGGTGACCGTCAAAGTCACCAGTCGAATGGCTGGGTTGGCCATCCGTTCGGGAAGTCCCAATGGATCACCGGGAGCATGGATGATTTCGCCAAGCGAGCCGATGACCTCGCTGCGGGTACCATCCGCATCGCGCTCCATGACCGTGTAGAGCCCCCCTTGAGGGCGCAGCAGTTCGGGCGTGGTCGGTCTGTGCATGCTGGCCGATGCGATGCCCCAGCGCAGTCCCTGTGCCCCTTCCAGCTCGATGGCCCGCTGCGTCACCACGGCCTGATGGCCGCGATGGAAAGCACCGCAACCGAAATGCAATATCCCGCAAGTCAGCTCGGCGGGGTTGAACCCGGGGCGTTTGACCGTCGCGGGGATCAAGTCCAGACGGCGACGGTTCAATCGTTCAAGTGCCCCGGCAGACTTCGCTGCCATCGGGGTTCGGATGTCCTTCATCAGATAGACGCCTCCTGTAGGTAAACCATGCCGGCGCAATGAAACGGATCGCAAGACTCGGATCGCGTGCCATCCCTGTGCAGCCGGACATTGAAGTTGCCCACCGCCTCAGGTCGTGACCGGCCGACAACACACATGGAAACCTTGAAAACGCGCGTGTTGCGGGCCAGCCTCCAATCATGCGGCAGACCTCACTCAAGGACGGCAAACAATGCCGTCCTGCGATCAAGCATACCCTATGGCGCAAAATTCCGTCGGTTCCTCCCGAAGCCGCATCACCGAACGCAGCGGACACCGCCCCCCTCTGCCGCAGCACACGCGTGACTGTCGCCCGGGCCGTGGTGCGTGCCCGGTAACCGGACAGGCTAGCTGCAAGCAGTCATCCGCCATCAGCCTGAGCTCTCTTTCGAGGGCGTTCCGTCCTCGAAAGAGCCGCCCTGCCATCCCCTGGGTCGGTGCTCGTACTACACTGTCCGTCACCGCCTCAATCCACGTTGCTGTCAACCCAGAAACCATGATGCGCAAGGTGCTACACATCGATATGGACGCTTTTTACGCGTCGGTGGAGCAACGCGACAATCCATCGCTTCGCGGCAGACCCGTCGTGGTTGCCTGGAAGGGGCCTCGCTCGGTGGTCTGTGCGGCCAGCTATGAGGCGCGGCGCTTCGGTATCCACTCGGCCATGCCCGCGATGCGGGCCGAACGACTGTGCCCGACGGCGGTTTTCGTGCCACCGGACTTCGCCCGCTACAAGCGGGTTTCCGGCCAGGTACAGGAAATCTTCAACCGGCATACCGATCTGGTGGAGCCGCTGTCTCTGGATGAGGCCTATCTGGATGTGACAACCAATACGCTGGCCCTGCCCTCGGCCACTCAGGTGGCCCGGATGATCCGTGCCGCCATCCATGAGGAAACCGGTCTCACCGCCTCTGCCGGGGTGGCACCCAACAAGTTCCTGGCCAAGATCGCTTCCGACTGGAACAAGCCTGATGGCTTGTATGTGATCCGTCCTTCTCGGGTCTTGGAATTTCTGTCCGGACTGCCGGTAGGCAAGTTGCCGGGCGTGGGCAAGGTAATGGAATCACGACTGCGGGACCTGGGCATCCAGCGCGTCGATCAGTTGCGGGAACGGACCGTCGATCAGCTCGAGCGAAGCTTCGGCCGCTGGGGGCTGCGCCTGCATCAGCTGTCGATGGGCATTGATGAATCGGCCGTCATGCCCCACCGGGTCCGCAAACAGATCTCCACCGAAGACACCTTTCCTGATGACCGGCGGCTGGACCAGCTGGATACTCCCGTCCGGCAACTGGCTGAACGGGCCTGGAGCACTGCCGTCAGGCAAGCCATGTCCCACCCGCACACCATCGTGCTGAAACTGAAGACCCATGACTTCATCAATCTGAGCCGCAGCCAGACCCTGCCTTCGCCACCACGCTCGGCAGCCGACATCATCGAAGTGGCGAAGATGCTGATGAACCGTGTCACTCTGCCCGCCGACACACGATATCGGCTGGTAGGCATCGGGCTGACAGGCTTCAAATCGCCACACCCCGATATGCGGCAAGGCGATCTGTTCGCGACAGTATCTAGCGCAGAGCTCATAACGGCAGGGGTTCCGCCTACCTGAGCCTCGCCCCGCACGCTCCCCGGGCCACCATATCTGCTGGCCGGTATCCGCGGACTTCAGGTACCATGAGATTTTAGCCTGTGCCACGATCGTTCCTCGTGGCTACCTGGAGCAATGGTAAACGACACATCCTTGCTGACGCCTGTCATGGGCGACCCGGCGACCATCGCCGCTCCCATGTATCGTCTGCTGACAGTACGTGGAGCCGGTCTTGTCGAACATTCCAGACGTACAGGCCGTCTCGCGCGTCTGCTGGGACAGCACCACGAGATGACAGCTGACCAGCTTGCCGAACTGCAGCTGGCCGGCGAAATGCATGACGTGGGCAAGATCGACATCCCCGATTCCATCCTGCTGAAACCGGCTCGTCTGGATGCCGATGAATGGCAGCAGATGCAAGCCCACTCCGCCATGGGTGAGCATCGTCTGGTCGCCATGGGCATGGATCCCGCCAGCCCGATCGTCCACGCTGTCAGGCATCACCATGAAGCCTATGACGGCAGTGGCTATCCCGACGGACTGGCCGGCGAAAACATCCCTCTCTATGCCCGCATCATCAGCATCGCCGACAGCTATGACGCCATCGCCAGCGCACGCTCGTATCATCGGGCGCGCAGCCATGCTGAAATCCTCGACATCATGAGACGCCAGCAGCACCACTATGATCCGGTATTGCTGAAAAAATTCTTCGGCCTGATGCACTTCAGGACTCCGGACAACATCGCCGCCAGCGCTGCCGACACCTCGGATCAGCCAAACTGACCAGACGGGCTCCCATGCCCTTCGATCCACCCTGTCGCAGGCCTTGATGCCTGGTCTGTAGGGTGGCGACTCCAGACAAATCCGGCCATCCCTGAATAGAAACGCCACGGAAGTCCGTGGCGTTCATGACAGCGGATCAGACCCGGAAGCCGTCCGGGCCCGTGGTCACTTCCGCCTGGGGATATACAGGTCGGTGATGGTACCCTCATAGACCTCGGCCGCCATGCCCACCGACTCGCCCAGGGTCGGATGCGGATGTACGGTCAAGGCGATATCCGCTGCCTCGGCCCCCATCTCGATCGCCAGTGCCAGCTCGCTGATCAGATCTCCGGCATGCGGGCCGACAATGCCGGCACCGACGACGCGATGAGTCGTCTCGTCGAACAACAGCTTGGTAAAGCCTTCGGTACGGTCGATGCCGATGGCACGGCCGCTGGCTGCCCATGGGAACTTGCCGACACCGATTTTCAGCCCCTTTTCGGCCGCTTCCCGTTCGGTGACGCCGACCCAGGCGATCTCGGGATTGGTAAAGGCCACCGATGGAATCACCCGTGCGTCGAAGTGGCTCTTCTGTCCCGCCGCCACCTGGGCAGCGACATGCGCCTCGTGGGTCGCCTTGTGGGCCAGCATCGGCTGGCCGACGATATCGCCGATGGCGAAGATATGCGGCACATTGGTGCGCTGCTGGGTATCGACCTCGATGAAACCGCGATCACTTACGGCTACGCCGGCCTGTTCGGCACCGATCAGCTTGCCGTTGGGACTTCGTCCCACCGCCACCAGCACCCGGTCATAGACCGTCTCGGCCGGAAGGCTGTCGCCTTCGAAAACCACCTCGATGCCATCCTTGCCGGCCTTGGCCTCGACCACCCTGGTTTTCAGGTGAATGCCCTTCAGTTGCTTCTTGAGGCGCTGCTGCAAGGGTTTGATCAGATCGGCATCGGCCGCGGGAATCAGCTGCGGGGCAAATTCCACCACGGTCACCTCACTGCCCAGGGCACTGTAGACCGTCGCCATTTCCAGACCGATGATGCCGCCGCCAACGACCAGCAGCTTGCCCGGAACGTCCTTCAGTTCCAGCGCACCGGTGGAATCGATGATGCGCGGATCGTCCCAGGGAAAGGCCGGCAGTTTCACCGACTGGCTGCCGGCGGCGATGATGGCCTGCTCGAAACGAATCAGCTTGCGGCCATCCTTGCCCTCGACCTCAAGCTCGTGCGGCGAGACGAACTGGCCGACGCCGGTGACCGTCCGCACTTTGCGGGCCTTGGCCATGCCCGCCAGGCCTCCGGTCAGCTTTTTGACCACGGCCGACTTGAAGCCGCGCAGCTTGTCCAGATCAATCTGCGGCGCGCCGAAGCTGACCCCATGGGCCGCCATCGCCGCGGCTTCGTCAATGACCTCGGCCGCATGCAGCAGAGCCTTGGAGGGAATGCAGCCCACATTCAGACAGACCCCGCCCAAGCTGTCATAGCGCTCGACCAGGATGGTGTCCAGGCCCAGGTCGGCTGCGCGGAAAGCCGCGCTGTAGCCACCCGGTCCGGACCCGAGTACCAGCAGGGCACACTCCAGGTCAGGCTGACGACCGGAGCTCGACCCCGCCGTCGGGGCAGCCGGCCGGGGCTGAGCCGGGGCAGGCGTCGATGGCGCGGATTTCTCCACAGGCGGAGTCACGGCGGCCTCGACAACCTCCAGCACGGCGATCACGCTGCCCGCATTGACGTTGTCACCGACTTTCACGCTCAGCGACTTGATCACTCCGGCAGCGCTGGAAGGGATTTCCATCGTCGCCTTGTCCGACTCCAGCGTGATCAGGCCCTGGTCCTTGGCCACGGTATCACCTGCAGCGACCAGTACCTCGATGACCGGCACATCATGATTGCCCCCGATATCGGGGACTTTGACTTCGATTGACTGACTCATCCGTCGTTCTCCTTTACAGCAGCAAGCGGCGGATGTCGCCC
>JGI2924J29684_1077959_pt1 | contig 26428 bp, 28 predicted proteins | sample BenlonsequencITS_FD_29684 | JGI IMG/M metagenome (IMG submission 29684)
AATCAGGCTGCTGAAAATATTAAACAATGTATGTGCGTTGGCCACCTGACGGGGCAGGGTATCCGCGGTGTAAGCTACCAGTGCGGAAAAAGGGTGCAGCAAAGGCAAAAATAATAGTGCGCCCAGCACATTCAACAACACGTGCGCAGTGGCCACCTGCTGGCCTGCCCGGGATCCGCCCAGGCTGGCCAGCACGGCGGTGATGCAAGTTCCTATATTATTGCCCAGCACTATGGCCACTGCAGTGGGTAGTGCGATGAGATGCTGCTGAGAAAGCAGCATGGCTATTCCAGTGGCGGCTGCGCTGCTGTGCAACAGGGCGGATGCTAACGCACCGGTTAGCACGGCCATTACCGGACTGTACTGAAGTGATAAAAGTGCTTCGAAAAACCAAGGCGCTTGTTGTAGCGGGGCCAGTGCATTGGCCATTAATTGTAGACCCGCAAATACCAGCCCAAAACCGCAGAGGGAACGGCCCAACTGTCCTGCCGGCCTGTTGCCTAAAAGCGCCCAAAACACGATACCTAAGGCGGCTGCGGGTGCAGCCAGATGAAACAAATTAAAGGAAAGCAACTGTACAGTTATACAAGTACCTACGTTAGCTCCCAGCAATATCCCTATGGCTTGGGCCAGGTTCATCAGACCGGCGTTGACAAAGCCGATGGTAATTACCGACATAGCGGTGCTGCTCTGTGCCAGTATGGTAAATACCAGTCCAGTCAGGGCGGCCTTTAACGGTGTGGCGGTTAAAGTTGCCAGGGCCTGGCGCATTTTCTCCCTTGACAGGTTCTCCAGCCCTTCTTTCATTATTTGCATACCCCACAGCAGCATAATAAGTCCAGTGATTACTCCAGCGAGGATTAGCAATATCCGTCCTCCTTGAATTGAGCATATACTACTTGTTTATGGTCATGGGAACAGGGATATGACTTAAATCATAATTGTTGACATACGTTCATATTGACAGGGAGGTGCGATATTTTATATACTACTTATATAGAAGAAACTTTTGGTGGTGGTTCAATGCGCGGGGTAATTGGGGAAGTGGAGGAAAAACTGCGCGCCCACGAGTATAAGATGACTCCCAAGCGCGAACATGTTCTTTGCGTGCTGCTGGAAAACAAGGATAAGCACCTTAGTGCCGAAGAAGTGTATAACCTGGTGAAAAAAAAGGTCCCTGATGTTGGATTGGCTACGGTTTATCGCACGTTGGAGCTTTTTTCCAACTTCGATATCATACAAAGCATGGATTTTGGAGACGGTCGCAAACGTTATGAGTTTAGTACGGAAGATAAAGATGGACACAGACATCACCATCTTATTTGTGTAAAATGTGGCAAAATTATAGAGATGAATGAAGATTTACTGGAGGATTTGGAAGAGCGGGTTACCGATACTTATGATTTTACCATTACTGACCATGAGCTGAAAATTTTTGGCAAATGCCGTGAATGTGCACTTAAGATGAAGAAGCCATAACGCCTAAGTGGATCTTGATGATCGCTGTATAGTTAGTTGGTGTCTTCGCGCCTGTGCCACTGAAATTGTTATTTGAATTGCATGCCGCGATGCGGCACAATTATGAATGGAAAACAGCCAGTAGCCGGCGCAAATTTATTTTTCATATAAAGAGGGGTGTAAAACCTGTCTGAGAGGGAATTAAAGATTAAGGAGTTGGAAGCGCAAATCGCCGACTTGAAAAAGAGGTTTCCAGCTCATTCTATTAAGCCTGTTATGGTTGAACGGTTGGAAGAGTTGGAAGAAGAGTTGTGCCGGTTGCAACGTGAAGAATAGCACACCATACCATCGCCTTTTCATACAATGGTAGTAACTTGAGATGAGGCGGTGGTTTTTTATGTCTACAAGGCCGATGGTGGGGCTGGCTTTGGGCGGCGGGGCTATCCGGGGCATGGCTCATATTGGGGTGCTGAAAGTTTTAAAAAAAGCAGGCATACCCATTGACATGGTGGCGGGAACAAGTTCCGGCAGCATTGTGGCTGCTATGTATGCATCGGGATACAGCCCGGAGCATATAGAGGAAATAGCCATGGAATTGCGTTCCCAAAATATTTTTGAACATGGAACCATGCTTTTAAATTTGCTGTTAATAGCAGGGGATATTATATTCCGTATATTGCACCTTCCCTACCCGGTACGCAGTCCGATGGGATTAATGCAGGGTAACAAACTAAAGGCACTGCTTCACAAGTTTTTGGGTCAGAACCGTTTGTTTGGACAAACCGAAATTCCACTGGGTATTACAGCTGTGGATGCCCGGGATGGTACGCTTGTTGTGTTTGTCGAAGGTGATCCCGTTGCTAACCCAGTACAGCCTTTAATAGTTGAATCGCCGAACAGTGCAGCGGGCAGTATATCTGTAGATGTGCGAACAGTGGTTCCACCCGAGGACGTGTTCATCAAAGGCCAGCCGGTGGCTCTGGCTGCACGGGCCAGTTCCGCCGTGCCGGGAATTTTTGAACCAATACGGGTGAATGATCGCCTGCTGGTGGACGGAGGTGTCCGTGAAAATGTGCCCGCTTATATACTGCGCTGCATGGGAGCTGATTTCGTTATTGCCGTGGATGTGGGATACAGCGGTCGTCGTGTGGACGGAATAAGCAATATAATTAAACTTTTAGCTAATAGTTTTGAAATTGTAATTTCCGAAGGGATTAATCTAAAACTGGAACGTTATGCTAATGTAGTGATACGGCCGTTGATTAATGCGGATCCCTGGGATATTAAGCACACCAGGTATTTCATTAAGCAGGGGGAACTGGCGGCGCTTAAAAGTCTGGATGAAATTAAGCGAAAGCTATATAATTAAGTTTACCGATTTAACACATAAAAACCAAGTGATATTATGTCAGGTATTTAGAAGGCCTTTAATTATCTTTGCATGATTATACTAAAAAACTTTGGTGGAGGGATTTTTGTTGACAACCGCATTGAAATTTTTACCCCGGGGATTGGCTACCGGTATTGGCAGTATGCCTTTTGGGGAGCCCGGTCCTGCGTTGCAGCTAATCAAGCAGAATATGCCAAATATTCCCCACTGGCCACAATTGCCCCGGCGGAGTGGGAACGAGGGGTTTGTACACCAGTTTCTTGACCCCCTGGTTAGGATGGGCCTGTTGGAAAAAAGAGGGGATAAAGTGGTGTTTCCGGTGGATAACCGGGACTGGCCCAACCGGTTAACCGAGTTTTATTCTATCTATTTGGCTGCTGAATCTGGGGATGATGAAGCTCTCAAAACATTTGCTTTTCCCCCGGCATCTGCCTCGGGCTTTTATGCTTTTATGGAGGACATGCAGGCTGGTGGCACTGGTACAGCCCGCTATTTGAAAGGTCACCTGGCTGGGCCGCTGACTATTGGATTTCAGCTAAAGGATGAACGGGGCCGGTTGGCTTACTATGAAGACCAGCTGCGGGATGTGCTGGTTAAAACGCTGGCCATGCATGCCCGCTGGCAGGCGGCTGAATTGGCTAAAACAGGCTTGCCGGCGATTATTTTCGTTGACGAGCCCGGGGTGCGGGTGTATGGCAGCAGCAGTTACATCACCGTTACCCGTGAAATGGTAATTAGTGACTTAAAAGCGGTTTTTGCTGGTATACACATAGCCGGCGGACTGGCCGGGGTGCACTCCTGTGACGCCATTGATTGGTCGGTGTTGTACGAAGCTAATCTGGAGATAGTCAATTTGGACGCTTACCAGTTCGGTGAATCACTACTTCCCTACGTGAATGAAATGAACAAATATATGGAGCAAGGCGGTGCAATAGCCTGGGGTATCGTACCCACGCTGGATAAAGCTTTTGATGAAGATTCTGATACGCTGCTGGCCAGGTTGGAAAAACTATGGGCTGAGCTTGAACAGCGTGGCATGGATCGGGCGACACTGCTGCGGCAAAGCCTGATAACCCCGGCCTGCGGCACAGGACTTTTGGAGCCTGCACTGGCGGAGCGGATTTATTTGCTGACCAGGGAGGTTTCAGAGAAAGTTATGGAAATGGCGGCTGCTACATGATAAGGGATAGGTTTGCGAACATGCCGATAAGACATTATCCGGCTTTTGAGGGACGATCCAAATAATTTAGCGGCCAGCAACAGTCACATATTTTAAAGAAGATACAGAAATCCTGCATTAAGTTTGCGGGATTTCTGCCTATATGAACAAATAGAACATAAATTAATAATAGAAAGTGAGGCGGTGGCTATGCTTTTGCCGGATTATCATATACATACTGCCCGCTGCGGGCATGCCACGGGGGAAATGTGGGAATACGTTGAAAAGGCCTTGGAATTAGGTCTGCCGGAAATGGGTTTTGCTGATCACATTCCCATGTATTGGTTGAATGATCGCGACCGGGATCCAGGAATTGCCATGACTTTGGAAAGCCTGGCAGAATATGTGGCGGAAGTGGAACGACTGCGGGTAGCTTATCCTGGTATCCCCATAAGACTGGGCATTGAGGCTGACTACGTGCCCGGCTTTGAGATGGAGCTTCAAAAAATACTGGACCGATATCCGTTTGATTACGTGCTGGGGTCGGTGCATTACATAGATGGATGGGGGTTTGATAACCCGGCTTATTTGGATCAATATAAGTACATAAATATAGACGACTTGTTCTCCCGATACTTCGGTTTGGTATGGCAGGCTGCCCGGAGCGGGCTTTTTCATGTAATGGCCCACCCGGACCTGATTAAAAAATTCGGTTACCGGCCACAGGGTAACCTGCAGGAGGTATATGACAAAACTGCCCGCATATTTGCCGAGGCAGGAGTTGGTGTAGAGATTAATACTGCTGGATTAAGAGTACCCGCAAAGGAAATATACCCGGCAATAGGCCTGCTGCAGGCATGTCGAAATTATGCCGTACCAGTAACCACGGGCTCTGATGCCCATGAGCCCGGGCAGGTGGGGTATGCATTCGATAGTGTTCGGCAACTTTTGCGGGAAGTTGGTTATGCGGATGTGGTATTTCGGTCAGGTAATAAAGTCAACTTTTGGACTTTTTAGCTTAGCTAGAACAATACACCTACATGCGATCGTCTTACGAGTACCATTTTCTCATTAAAATTAATTGTAAATATGGTATAAGATAGTTTATTTACAACCAGAAGCTTACAGCTCTGGTTTAATTTATTTGTGCGGGAAAATTTTCGGCCAGGAGTTAGAAACCTTGAAGGAGATTTTAAAAAGATATAGAATGAATAAGTAGTGGTACAAAGTGGGGTAAAGTGGTTTTTAAATGTAGCACAGTGGGGTGCCCGGCATGTTTTTGGGTGAATACCAGCATACTATAGATGCTAAAGGAAGGCTTATTGTGCCTGCCCGCTTCCGCGAAGGCCTGGGCGATAAATTCATCATTACCAAGGGTTTGGACGGCTGTCTGTTCGCATACCCTCCGCAAGAATGGTCTGCATTGGAACAAAAAATGCGTTCCCTGCCCTTTACTCGAGCTGATGCTCGGGCCTTCGTTAGATTTTTCTTTGCCGGTGCTGCTGAGTGCGAATTGGATAAACAGGGAAGAGTATTAATACCGGCCAACCTCAGAGAGTACGCCGGACTGGAGAAAGAAGTGGTGGTGGTTGGTATATCCAGCCGGGTAGAGGTTTGGGCCAAGGATCGCTGGGAAGAATATAATACAAAATCTGCTTCGTCGGTAGAAGAAATTGCCGAAAAGATTGTAGATTTTGATCTCGGCATTTAAATAAATTAAGGTGATTGATTTGCATACTGAGGATTACAATTTACCTTTCAGGCACATACCCATTATGGTGGGTGAAGTGTTGACAGGATTAAACCCCGGTGCAGCAGGGGTTTTTGTTGACTGCACTGTAGGCGGGGGTGGGCACGCCTGTGCCTTATTGAAGTCCACCGGTTCCGGAGTGCATTTGGTGGGACTGGACCAGGACGCAGATGCACTGGCGGCGGCGGGTGAAAAATTGTCCCCTTTTACAGGGCGGTATATTTTGGTTCGATCAAATTTTAAAGAAATACCACGGGTACTGGAGGAGTTGGGACTGGATACTGTGGATGGTTTTCTGTTTGACCTGGGGGTAAGTTCTTATCAGCTGGACAACCCTGGTCGAGGGTTTAGTTATATGCATGATGCGCCGCTGGATATGCGTATGGATACCGCCGGTCCGGTCACAGCCAGGGATTTGGTGAATGAGTTGTCCGAGCAGGAACTGGCCTCTATTATCAAACGTTATGGAGAAGAACGTTGGGCGTCGAAAATAGCTGCTTATATTATTAAATCCAGAAAACACAATGAGATTTCCACCACCGGGGATTTGGTGGAGATAATCAAAAAAGCCATTCCCGCCCGGGCCCGGCGAGAGGGACCGCACCCAGCCAAGCGTACCTTTCAGGCACTGCGCATTGCGGTAAATAATGAGCTGGATATTCTAACCGGTGCTTTACAGGCGGCCGTGGAACGGCTTAAACCAGGCGGCAGGCTTTGTGTAATTACCTTCCATTCACTGGAGGATCGCATTGCCAAGGAAACGTTTAAAGAACTGGCTCAGCCGTGTAAGTGTCCGCCACAGTTTCCAGTATGTGTATGTGGCCAAAAGCCTCAAATTAAACTAGTAACTAGGCGGCCAATAACCCCATCCAGTGAAGAATTGAATGAAAACCCCCGTGCCCGCAGCGCCAAGCTGCGGGTTGTGGAAAAAATAGGCTCTGTTCTAAACAGCCGGGAGGGTGAATAAGTTTTGATAGTAGCCAGGGAAAAGGCGGAATACTATGGTTTACCGGAGATGCCGGTTCAAAACAAGCATATGCGCAGGCGTCAGGCAGTGCGCGGGCTACTCAGAAAGGAGCGGCTGTCCTTAACGGGATTGGTGTTGCTTTGTTTTTGCTGTTGTGCAATTATTGCCTTTTATTATGCCCAGGTGCTGATCACTGGTTACCAAATTAGTACGGCGGAAAAGGAACTAACCCGGCTGCGTGTTGAGAGCCATGATTTATATGCAAAGGTTAATCAATTGACCAGTTTGGAGAATATTGAGGCCATAGCGGTGCACAAGCTGGGCATGGTTAAACCACAAAATGATCGTATTGTGGTTATACAGCAAGTAAATCCGGTGCAGCAGCAAACGGATATTGCCATCAATGACGACGATGCCGGAAAAACACTAGCTGTTATCCCGGATCGCCCTGAGGAAAAACAGCGGGAACAAAATTGGCTTATTAGAACTTTTGCCGATATGGTTGGCAGGTTGGGGGCCAGTATCCAAACTGGTTAAGTTACGCTAAATTGGGGGTCTAGCTAATGTACGGAACCAATATGCGTATGCGCAAAAGGTTGACCTGGGTGTTTCTTATAGCCAGTGTATTGTTTTTGGTATTGATGAGCAGGCTGGCTTGGGTGCAATTTGTCCACGGGCACGAATTGCAAAAAAAGGCGTTGGAAGTGCGTACGAGGGATATCCCGGTGGAAGCCAAGCGGGGTACTATTATGGATCGCAATGGCAATGAATTGGTAACTAGTATTAGCGTGGATTCCATCTATGCCACGCCCGGTCAGGTGAAGAATCCACAGGAAACTGCTGAAAAGCTGGCTCCCCTATTGGGTATGGATGTAGATAAGCTGTACACTAGCTTGTCTAAAAAGTCCGCCTTTGAATGGATAAAGCGAAAAGTGGATAATGAGATATCCCAAAAAGTCAGAGAGCTGAATCTCCCGGGCATTGGTTTTGTGGAAGAGAGCAAGCGTTATTACATGCATCCTTCTTTGGCACCTCACGTATTGGGGTTTACCGGTACGGACAATCAAGGGCTAATTGGCATAGAAAAAAGCTATGATGCTCAATTGCGTGGTCAGCCAGGACGTATTGTTACCGAGTATGATGCTGCTGGACGTAAAGTGCCGGAAGCCATTCACCAATACATACCTCCCAAGCCCGGATATGATCTTGTGCTGACCATTGATGAAACCATCCAATATTTTGTGGAGAGAGAGCTGGACAAGGTGGTGGCCCAGTATAATCCCAAGCTGGCCATGGTCATTGTTATGGATCCGGAAACGGGTGGTATTTTGGCCATGGGTAACCGGCCCACCTTTAATCCTAATCAATGGACCGAGGAACCTCGGGAAGTCTGGGATAAGAACCCCGCTATATGGTATAACTACGAACCCGGCTCAACATTTAAAATTGTAACGGCCGCTTCAGCCCTGGAGGAGGGAACAGTGCATGTTGGGGATAGCTTCTATGACCCGGGGTTTATTAAGGTTGCCGATCGCAATATACGCTGCTGGAAGGCAGGTGGTCACGGCACCCAGACTTTTGCCGAGGTGGTGCAAAATTCCTGTAATCCGGGTTTTATAGAAGTGGGTCTTGACTTGGGTAAGGATAACTTTTACAAATATATCAAGGCCTTTGGTTTCGGGTCACCCCTGGGTATCAACTTGCCTGGCGAGGCAAGTGGGATAACCATTTCGCAAAAAAAAGCCACTAATCTTAATATAGCCACCATGTCCATCGGGCAATCCATTGCAGTAACACCAATTCAGTTAATTTCTGCTGCTGCGACGGTGGCCAATGACGGAATGCTGATGAAACCGCAACTAGTCAAGGAATTACGGTATAACGGTAAAACTGTAGATAAAATTGAACCTGAAAAAGTACGACAGGTCGTTTCAAAGGAGACCTCGCTCCAGTTACGGAGTCTGCTGGAAAGCGTGGTGGCCGAAGGCACAGGTAGCAATGCCTTTGTGGAGGGCTACCGGGTAGGTGGTAAAACCGGCACTGCCCAGGTGGTGGGTGAAAAAGGTGGTTATGTGAGCGGGCGGTATGTGGCATCCTTTGCCGGTATGGCACCCGTTGATGACCCCAAAATGGTTATGCTGGTAGTAATCGCTGAGCCCCAGGGCGGCTCGTATTATGGTGGGGTGGTGGCGGCCCCTGTATTTCAAGCTATTGCACGGGATACTTTGCGCTATATGGGGCTTCCCGAAATACCCGGTCAGAAAAAGCCCAAGCAACCCTGGGAAGTTGAGACTCCCATTGCTGATGTTACAGTGCCCAATGTGGTTAACTATCCTACTGATGAGGCCATTAAGGCTCTTAAAGCCGCTGGTCTGCAATGCCAGACCAGCGGGGAGGGCAACATTGTACACGAGCAGACCCCCGGTGCCGGGGCCCGGGTTAAAAACGGCACCAGCGTGATATTAAAGCTGCAGCCCGCCAAGCAAAATGGTAAGGATGGAGAATTGGTTACAGTACCCAGTTTGCAAGGTTTGACTATTAAGGAGGCGGGAAATTTACTGGAGGAGATCGGTTTGCGCCTGGTGCCTGAAGGCAGTGGTCTAGCTGTGGAGCAAAGCGTTAAGCCGGGCACCAAGGTAACCGGTGGAACATCCGTGAAGGTTAAATTTACGCCGCCCGGTCAGGATGACGATAATCAAACGCCATCCGGGGGATCTAGCGCTGCCGAGGAAAAAAACAATATAATCAATCCGTATGGAGGTTAATATTAAATTTATCTAAAACATCTATAATTTTGAGTCATAACCCAGTCATGAAGATGGATTTTCAATTATAATAGGTCCCTTGAATGGCTGATACTTGACCAACTAATATATAAATTATCCGCCGGGCGGTTGCTTAACCGTCCCGGCGGAAGTGTTTTCGGGCATTATTAGGATAAATATTCTAATAATGGAAATAATCAATAATAAACTAAGGGGGATTATGGGTGTTATTATCAAACCTGTTGGCGGGACTGCCGTTGTTTGACGTATCGCTGCTTAAGGACCTGCAGGTGCGGGGCGTAGCCTATGATTCACGGCAGGTGGAGCGGGATTTTATATTTATTGCCGTCAAGGGTTTTAAAACAGACGGCCACCTATATGTGCCCAGTGCCGTGAAGCGGGGCGCCTGCGCTGTGGTGCTGCAAGAAAAGGTACCTGTTCCCGGTGGAGTATCTTGGGCGCTGGCGGTGGACACCCGTAAAATCTTAGCCCAGATAGCGGCCCGTTACTATAAATATCCAGCCAGGAAAATGAAAATGGTGGGGGTGACGGGTACTAATGGTAAGACCACTACTACCAACCTGATTAATGCCATCTATCGCGAGCACGGTTTGAAAACAGGTTTAATCGGCACCATACATAATTGCATCGGGGATCGTGTATTGCCGGTGGCACATACCACCCCGGAATCAGCTGACCTGCAACGGCTGCTGGCGGAAATGGCCGGTGAGGGGGTGAACGCTGTGACTATGGAGGTCAGTTCCCACGCGCTGGTACTTCACCGGGTGGGGGAATGTGCATTTGACATTGCGGTGTTTACCAACCTGACCCAGGACCATCTGGATTTTCACGGGGATATGCAGCAGTATTTGGAAGCTAAAGCTTTGTTGTTTGCCGGGCTAGGGCAGGATGATCATAAACCAGGTCGTAAGTGTGCCGTGGTTAACGCGGACGACCCGGCCGCAGAGCGCATTATCAAAGCCTGCCGGGTACCTGTGATCACTTACGGGTTGTATAGTGACGCTGACATTAAGGCACGAGATGTGCTGGTTACGGCCAGGGGAGTAGCATTTCAAACACTGGCTGGTGGCGAGAAGGTTAACTTGCAACTGCGTTTAACCGGTAAGTTTAATGTATATAACGCCCTGGCGGCGGTGGCTGCCGGGGTTGCGGACAATATACCGCTGTCCACTATAAAAGGTGCGCTGGAGCGGGTGTCCGGAGTGCCAGGCCGCTTTGAACTGGTAGACCGGGGGCAGCCATTTGCCGTGGTGGTGGATTACGCGCATACTCCGGATGGTTTGGAAAACGTGCTATCCACCGCTCGGGAAATCACTGCGGGGAGGTTGATAACAGTTTTCGGCTGTGGGGGAGACCGGGACCGGGCCAAGCGCCCCTTGATGGGCAAAATTGCCGCTGGAATGAGTGACCTGGCGGTGGTAACCTCTGACAACCCTCGCTCCGAGGATCCAATGGCTATTATTAAAGATATACTGGCCGGTGTTCGCCAGGTGGATGGTGCCCGCTATACGGTTGTCCCCGACCGTCGGGAAGCTATCAGGCAAGCTATTCGCGATGCCGCCTCCGGCGATGTGGTACTCATTGCGGGCAAAGGCCATGAAGATTACCAAATAATTGGCAACCAGCGTTTGCACTTCGATGATCGTGAAGAAGCCTTTAATGCTTTGGGGTCAGGCTTAAACTTTATTAAACTTACTTAATAATGTTTAGAGGTCAAGTTTAAACTGCTAAACTAACTTAAAAAAATCAACCAAATTAAATATACTAATTTAACTACTTAAATCTTTATATACTAAGTTTTTGTGTCATCATCTAAATATGAGCTGTTTTTATATACAACACATATTGAAAAAATTAAATAAGTTCAAGGTTTTTTGCGGGAATAAAACAGGGTGCATCTTTATGTTTATGATGGAGATAGAAAACCTTGATCTGGGGGTGCATATCGGTAATTGGCCTCATGTGTTTAGCGATGTTGATTCCGGTTTTTGCTTAAGGAGGTATTCTTTAAGGTGAAGACTATGACAGTAGGTGAGGTGTACCGGGCCATTGGCGGTAGATTGCTACAGGGCGATGAGAATATGACGGTATCCCGGGTTTGCACCGACACTAGGCAAATTGCCCCCGGGGATTTATTTTTTGCTCTACGGGGAGAAAATTTTGATGCACATGATTTTGTAGACCAGGCCATAGCCGGTGGGGCCGGTGCGCTGGTAGTAAGCCGGGACGTAGATGTGCAGCCCCGGGTGCCCTTAATCAGGGTTGGGGATACACTGGCGGGGTTGCAGGCCCTGGCGGCATATCACCGCCGGCAGTTCGCCGTGCCTGTAGTAGGCATCACGGGAAGCAGTGGCAAAACCACCATCAAGGATATGGTGGCTTCAGTGCTGCAAACCCGTTGGTCGGTTCTAAAAACCAGGGGCAATTTTAATAATGAAATTGGCCTGCCCCTGACGTTACTTGAATTCTCGCCGGATCACGGGGCTGCAGTTGTGGAGATGGCTATGCGGGGCCCCGGGGAAATCAATGCCCTGTGTCAGATAGCACGGCCAACTTGCGCCGTCATAACCAATATCGGTACTGCTCATTTGGAGAGATTGGGTTCTCTTGAAAACATCGCCCGGGCCAAGGGGGAACTGCTGGAGCATATTTCGGCGGATGGGTTCGCTCTGTTGCCCGGAGACAGCCACCTGGCAAGAGAGCAGGCGCGGCGCTGCCATGGCCAGGTTTTGTTCTTTGGCCTGGAACCAGGCATGGATATTTATGCCCGAGAGGTGCGCCGGGAAGGGTCCGGTAATCGCTTTACTGCGGTAATGGGTGATACCCTTCATGAGATATACCTGCCTTTACCGGGAAAACACAATGTGCAAAATGCCCTGGCGGCCTTTGGTGTAGGCATTATGTTGGGTCTTACCCCTGAACAGGCGGCTGCTGGGTTGTCTCTGGTAACTCTTTCTGGGATGCGTTTGGATATTGTGGATGCGACGATCAATGGTAAAACGATAACTATAGTAAATGATGTGTACAACGCTAATCCTGATTCTGCTTGTGCCGCCTTGCAGTCCTTAGAGGAAATTGCTGCGGGTACCAGGCGGTCAGTGGCGGTGCTGGGTGATATGCTGGAACTGGGCAGCGGAGCGGTAGAAGGACACCGGCGAGTAGGTGCTGCGGCGGTGCGGCATCACGTGGCGCAGTTGGTCACAGTGGGGAAACTTTCCTTGGAGACGGCTCATGGAGCGCAGATGGAAGGCGGTGTACCGGATGGTATAATGTGCTGTCAAAACAAGGATGAGGCACTGGATATGCTGTGGGACGTATTGAAGCCTGGTGACGTGGTTTTGGTCAAAGGTTCCCGCAGCATGCGTATGGAGGAAATTATCAAAGGTTTGTTGAAAGACTAATTGGTATTTGGGAGAGAAGAATTAATCAGGGGAGTAGTACAAATGAATATAGTCTTAGATTCAAATATAATACGGGCATTTGCGATAGCCCTGGTGGTTACCCTGACCCTGGGGCCGTTCTTTATCCCGCTGCTGCGCCGGCTCAAATTCGGCCAAAATATCCGCAGCGACGGGCCGTCCCGGCACCTTGCCAAAGCTGGTACGCCCACCATGGGCGGGGTGATTTTCATTATTGGTGTGCTGGCTGCAGGGTTGATTACTGGCTGGAATTACTTGGATGCCCTGGTGGTGTTGGGTATTACCTTTGGTTTTGGTTTAATTGGATTCATAGATGATTTTATTAAGGTGGCCCTGAAGCGGTCTTTGGGATTGCGAGCCAGGGAAAAACTACTGGGCCAGATTTTACTGGCCGTACTGCTGGGAGTGCTGGCTATTACAGTGCTGGAGCGTGACACCACAGTTGCTGTACCGTTCAGCAGCCTGTTGCCAGGCTCTAATGTGGGGTTGGATTTAGGCACCTGGCTTTATGTTGCTTTTGTCGTGCTGGTGGTGGTGGGTACGAGCAATGCCGTAAACCTCACCGATGGCCTGGATGGCTTGGCGGCCGGCGTGACGGTGGTTGCCGCTTCTACCTTTATATTAATAGGGGCGCTGTCGGGTCGGCCGGGGGTGGCCCTGGCCATGGCGGCACTAGCTGGCGGGTGCTTGGGTTTTTTATTTTATAACCGGCACCCTGCCCGGGTTTTTATGGGTGACACGGGATCGTTGGCCCTGGGCGGTGCCCTGGGAGCAGCGGCGGTGATTACCGGTGCTGAGCTTTCTTTGTTGATTATCGGGGGTGTTTATGTGCTGGAAGCCCTTTCGGTAATGCTGCAAGTGTTTTCATTTCAAATATTTGGTCGACGCATCTTTCGCATGAGCCCACTGCACCATCATTTTGAGCTGGGCGGTTGGAGCGAACAGCGGGTAGTACGTACCTTCTGGCTGGCGTCAATACTTTTTGCAGCGCTGGGACTCTACGGCTTTGGTGCCGGGTGTTGAAAGATTGAAAGTTGAAGTGGGAAGAAGGTATTCTTTTGAACATTAAGGATAAAAAAGTTTTGGTGGTAGGGGCAGGTAAAAGCGGTATTTCAGTATCTCGATTTCTGCTGCGCAAGGGCGCTATGGTGTTGCTCACCGATAACCGGGAAAAGGATAAATTAGGCGGTGCTCTGGACGAATTGCTGGAGGCCGGTATGCAGGCCGAGCTGGGGAGTTATCCTGATGTGCGGGGCGATACCTTCGATATGGTGGTGGTCAGCCCCGGTGTTCCTCCGAGTGTGCCCCCGTTGGTCTCAGCCAGACAATACGGTATCCCGGTGCTTGGTGAACTGGAGCTGGCTTATCGCTTTGCCAGTGCCCCCATGGTGGCCATTACGGGCACCAACGGTAAGACTACCACCACTACGCTGGTGGGTGAAATATTTCGGATGGCAGGCCTGCGCACCCTGGTGGGGGGAAATATCGGGCTGCCCCTGGTGGATGTAGTGGAAGATTACGGCCCGAAAGATATAATTATCGCTGAAGTATCCAGTTTCCAACTGGAAACGGCTAATCATTTCAAACCCCGGGTAGCGGTGGTGCTTAATATTACCCCTGATCATTTGGACCGCCATGGTAGCATGGAAGGTTATATCGAAGCCAAGGCCCGTATCTTTGCCCGGCAGGGTCCGGAGGATTTTACTGTGTTAAATTATGACGACCCGGGAACAAGAGCGCTGGCTGGTGCTACTTCAGGTAAAGTAATATTTTTCAGCCGCAAGCATAATTTAGAAGAAGGAGTTCTTGTCCGCGGGGATATGATTGCAGTGCGCCATAAAGGTATTGATACTGATATTATACCGCCCCGTGAGGTGGCTATCCCCGGAGTACATAACCTGGAAAATGCCCTGGCCGCCGTTGCGGCCGCCTTTGCGCTGGGGGTGAGGCCCGAGGTACTGGCCCGTATCCTGCGTTCCTTTCCAGGGGTGGCGCACCGGCTGGAAACTGTGGCCCAAAAGGACGGAGTACTCTTTGTCAACGATTCCAAGGGAACTAACCCCGACGCAAGTATCAAGGCTCTCAAAGCCTTTGACCGGCCCATCGTGCTCTTAGCCGGAGGCCGTAACAAAGGTAGTGATTTTAGCGAGTTTGCCCGCTTGATTAAACAAAAAGTTCGGGTGCTGGTGGTGTTGGGTGAGTGCGCGGGTGAAGTCGAGCGGGCTGCCCGGGCGGCGGGCTGTAATAATGTGTTGAAGGCACCCGGCTTTCGCGAAGCGGTACTTATGGCGCACGCTTCAGCTAAGCCCGGGGATGTGGTGCTGTTGTCGCCGGCTTGTGCTAGTTGGGATATGTTTAATAACTTCGAGGAACGGGGAGATCTGTTCAGGGAAATAGTACTTAACCTGTAGGGAGGTTATGGCATGCGTACGCGCAAGGGGGCACCGGATTTTATATTATTTTTAACCGTGCTGATATTACTAAGTATCGGCCTGGTGATGGTGTTCAGCGCCAGCGCATACTTTGCCGGTGACCCGGAAGGGCCGTTTGGCGACCCCTTTCATTTTTTTAAACGACAATTATTTGGTGCAGCATTGGGAATTGGCGTCATGCTGCTGATGATGAATTACGACTATCAACGGTTGAGACGCTGGGTGGGGCCTATGCTGATAGCTGCCTTTGTTATGCTGGTTATGGTGCTGGTGCCGGGTATCGGTATGGAAGTCCTTGGTGCCAGGCGCTGGATAGACTTGGGTTTTATTAGTTTTCAACCCTCCGAACTGGTTAAAATATTTATTATCATCTTCACGGCCTATGGCTTAGCCCAGAAGAAAGACCGTATTCAAAACTTAAGTACCGGATTATTTCCTTTTTTGGCGGTAACCGGCCTTGCTGCTCTGTTAATATTGGCCCAGCCGGACCTGGGCACGGCGGCTACACTTTGTGGTACAATTTTTATCATGCTATTCACTGCCGGTGCCCGGGGTGGACACTTGACGACGCTGGCGGGTTTGGGTGCTGTCGGGGTAGCTGCGGCTATTTATTTTGAGCCGTACAGGATGCGAAGATTTACAGCTTTTTTAGATCCCGAGGCCGACCCCACCGGGGCGGGCTGGAATATTTTAAATGCTCTGATGTCTCTGGCTTCAGGGGGATTGCTGGGTATGGGATTGGGACAGGGGCGGCACTCTAAATTTTTGTTCCTGCCCGAACGCCATACTGACTTCATCTTCGCTGCAATAGGCGAAGAGCTGGGTTTCATCGGAGGCTGCCTGGTTATACTGTTGTTTGTTTTACTGGTATGGAGAGGTTTTCGGGTGGCCATTACCTGTCCGGATACCTTCGGTAGTCTGCTGGCCGCCGGTCTGGTTTCCGGTATAGCGCTGCAGGCCTTTATCAATATCGGTGTGGTGACGGGATCTTTACCTGTTACTGGTATTACCCTGCCCTTTGTCAGCTTTGGTTCCACATCCTTAATTTTTTCACTCATGGGTGTGGGTATTATACTAAATATATCTAAGTACAGTTCCCGCAAGTAAAGGGGTGAAACGTTTGCGATTCATTATAAGCGGTGGCGGCACCGGAGGCCATATATACCCGGCGCTGGCCATTGCGGGCGGTCTCAAACAGCGTTATCCAGGCTGTGCTGTTATGTATATCGGTACTAACCGGGGACTGGAGTCTGACATTGTGCCCAGGGCTGGTTATGAGTTCCATGCCGTTCGGGCGGTGGGCATCAAGCGGAGCCTTTCCTGGCATAACTTAAAAGTACCCTGGGAGGCCTGGTCCGGCTACCGGGAGGCCCGGCGGCTGGTCCGCAATTTTGCTCCCCAGGCGGTTGTGGGCACTGGCGGTTATGTATGCGGCCCAGTGGTACTGGCTGCCGCCAGGATGAAAGTCCCCACCTTGATTCATGAACAAAACGCTTTGCCTGGTATTACCAACCGAATTTTGTCCAGGGTGGTCAACCGGGTGGCTGTTACCTTTGAAGATGCTTTGACCTTTTTCCCTGGCCGAGCTCCTGTGTGCATTACCGGGCTACCCGTGCGTGCTGAAATTATTTCCGCTGAGCGGGAACGGGCCAGGGAAAAGTTTGGGGTGCAGCCAGGCGAGCTGCTGGTGCTTTCCTTTGGTGGCAGTCAGGGAGCCCGCACTTTGAACCGGGCTGTGGCCCAGTCACTAAAGTACCTGGCGAGTATACCGGAGCTGCGCTTGCTGCATATTACCGGCAGTGGGCAGTATGACCAGTTTATGGACATGCTGCAAGGTGAAGGTCAGGGAAATGATTTGCCCGATAATGTTACTGTGGTTTCATACATGTATGATATGCCCGAAGCCATGGCAGCGGCCGATCTGGTGGTGAGCAGGGCCGGTGCTGCCACTTTGGCTGAAATCACTGTGCGTGGTTTGCCTGCCTTGCTGGTGCCATTTCCCTATGCCACCGGCAATCACCAAGAGCATAATGCCCGGGCACTGGTATCCCGGGGGGCGGCGGAGATGGTTCTAGATGCGGATTTTACGGGCGGCGAGCTTGTGGAAAGAATTAAACAGCTGCTGGCTAACCGCAGCCTGTTAACAAAAATGGCCGAGGCCAGCCGCAGATTAGGCAGACCCCATGCCTTGGACGATATTATTGACATTGTTCAGGAAATAATTTAGATAAATCAGCTGGTTATTCATATTGAACCGGTTTATGACAATGCGGATTATAACCGGAATAACAGCTGTATCAACATAACTTATACTCCAACAAAATTGGACAGGCCCGGGAGTTGGCATGCGTTGGCTGTGGCATGTAACACCTTGTTTATATAAAGCATAATATAAGGTATCTTTCTCTCCCGACTGCCGTATATGCGCCATTGGGTGCGGGAAGGAGCTGATTAGCGGGTGCAGGATATTCCAGATAAAATTCATTTTATAGGTATTGGCGGTGCCGGAATGAGTGGGCTGGCCAGGGTATTATTGGATTTGAGCTATGATGTTCGGGGTTCGGATATCAATAGCACACCGGTAACCGAGCGGCTAAAGGCCCAGGGAGCCACCATATACAAGGGACACGCAGGTGCCAATGTTGGCGATGCTGCACTAGTTGTATATTCTACGGCCATTAGTGATGAAAATCAGGAAATCCAGGCTGCTAGAGAAAAGGGTGTGCCGGTGATCCATAGAGCAGATTTGCTTGGTCTTTTAATGAGACGGCAAAAAGGTTTGGCTGTGGCTGGTGCGCACGGTAAAACAACTACTTCAGCTATGCTGGCACTGGTATTGGAAAAATGCCAACAGGATCCCACTATATTAATCGGAGGTGAATTGACTGATATTGGCGGCAACGCCAAACTTGGACGGGGTGCGTTCCTGGTGGCGGAGGCAGACGAAAGTGACCGGTCTTTTTTAAAACTGCGACCGCATCTGGCGGTGGTCACCAATATTGAAGACGATCACCTTGACCATTATGGTTCAGTGGAGGAAATTATTTACGCTTTTCGGCAATTTATAAAAAAAATACCCGCTAACGGTACAGCTGTATTATGTTTTGATGACGGGCAGGTCAGAGCCATGGCTAAAGAATGTGCAGGGCGGCTGGTTACTTATGCCCTGGATAACCCGTCTGCTGATTATACTATGCGGGATGTAAGGGTGGATGCGGGAAGATCCACGGGAGAGGTATATTTTAAAGGGCAGCATTTGGGACAGCTGGTGCTGGCGGTACCTGGCCGCCATAACCTGGCAAATGCGCTGGCGGTGGTGGCGGTATGCTGTGACATTGGTTTGTCCTTCAGCGAAGTGGTTGAGTGCTTGAAGTGTTTTAAGGGGGCCGGCAGGCGATACCAGTTACTGGGCCGGGAAAAGGGAATAACCGTGATTGATGACTACGCGCACCACCCCACTGAAATTGCTGCCACGCTGCGGGCAGCCCGGCAGGTGCACCCCGGCAGGGTTATCGCTGTGTTTCAACCGCACCGGTACACCAGAACCAAATTACTGTATAATCGATTCGGATCTTGTTTTGGTGATGCCGATTTGGTCATTATTAACGACATATATAGTGCCGGAGAAAAACCTATCGCCGGTGTATCAGCCCAACTAATCGTGGACGCTGTGTATGATCACAAAGGAGAACGACCGATCAAATTGCCCTCCGGAGGGGATACCGTTGATTACCTGGCAGGGATGCTGCAAGAAGGTGATCTTGTGCTAACTATGGGTGCGGGGGATGTGTGGAAAACCGGTATAGCACTGGTGAATAGATTAAAGGAGAGTATATAGTTGACAAATTCGGTACTCCACGCACAATTACAGCGAAGTATTAAGGGCCAGGTTTGCTTTAGCGAGCCCATGAGCAAATATACCAGCTGGCGTATCGGGGGGCCTGCTGACCTGCTGGTAAAGCCCAGGGATGAGGAAGATTTGCGCCAGGCGCTGGTATATGCACAGCATCATGCTCTGCCCGTTACCATCATTGGCAACGGTACCAACTTACTGGTTGCAGATCGCGGTATCCGGGGTATGGTAATTAAAATAGGACCGGGTCTTGCAAACATTGAAATTCACAATCACATAATCCGCGCCGGTGCCGGTGCACCGTTGCCATTATTGGCCAGAAAAGCTATGCAGGCCGGGTTGGCCGGGTTTGAATTCCTGGCCGGCATACCCGGTTCAGTGGGCGGGGCATTGGTGATGAATGCGGGGGCCAACGGCTGTGCCGTAGGGGAGTTGGTCAGGCAGGTGATTGTTTGTGACTATGCCGGTAATAGTTTAATTTTTGAGGCTGATGAACTGACCTTCGCATACCGCCAAAGTTGTCTGGCCCGGAGAAATATTATTGTGGCAGGTGTGGTTTTGGAAGGAAAGCCTGACCGGGTGGAGGAAATTAAGGAAAGGATGGAACTTTACCTGGCCCGGCGCAGACAGACTCAGCCATTGGAATACCCCAATGCCGGCAGTGTTTTTAAAAACCCGCCCGGTGATTCTGCGGGGCGGCTGATTGAACTGGCAGGTTGTAAGGAAATACGGGTGGGGAATATACAGGTATCCCCCCGCCATGCTAATTTTTTTGTCAACCTCGGCGGTGGTACCGCCGGTGAAGTATTGGAGATAGTACAGCGGGTACAAAACATGGTGGAAGAAAAATGTGGTGTTAAACTTGTACTGGAGGTGCAGAAGCTGGGAGATTTTTAGCGGAGGTGACAAATAATTGCAAAGGTTTATGATCACGGGTGGCAATCGTCTGTCTGGCACTGTTAAGGTTAGCGGTTCTAAAAATGCTACACTGCCCATAATGGCAGCCAGCCTGCTGCTGGATGGAAAGTGCACCATCAGGGGCGTGCCCCGCTTGCGTGATGTGGCGGTAATGCGCGAGTTGTTGATTTATCTTGGGGCCAGCGTGGTTTGGGAAAAGGACGTTATGCATATTGATACCCAGGGTGTTGGTTACCAGGATGTATCAGAGGAATTAATGCGGCGTATGCGGGCTTCCAATTTGGTGCTTGGACCATTAATTAGTAGATATAAATATGCTAGAATTTCCTACCCCGGGGGCTGCGATATAGGGTCACGCCCTATGAACTTTCATTTAAAAGGACTACAGACTATGGGGGTGAGCATCAAGGAGAAGTTCGGTTATATTACCGCCGAAGCAAAGAAGCTTAAGGGCAGTGAAATATATCTGGATATGCCCAGCGTGGGAGCCACGGAAAACCTGATAATGGCTGCGGTGCTAGCCAAAGGAACGACGGTGATTCGCAATGCCGCTCGTGAGCCGGAGATAGTGGATTTACAAAATTTTTTAAACTGCCTGGGAGCTCAGGTTAAGGGTGCGGGTACGGATACCATTAAAATAACCGGTGTTAATGGGCTAAACGGGGCGGAATACACTGTAATACCAGACCGTATTGAGGCAGGTACCCATATGGTAGCAGCCGCCATTACTCGGGGGGATGTACTGGTAACCAATGTCATCCCGGAACACCTGGAGCCTGTAATCAATAAATTGCGGGAAGCGGGCGTGTACGTGGAGGTGAAAGATGACCAGGTTCGGGTGGCGATGGATAAAAAACCCCTGGCAGTAGATATAAAAACCATGCCATATCCGGGGTTTCCCACTGACATGCAGCCGCAGTTCATGGCATTTATGACGCTGGCTGAAGGAACCAGTGTGATCAGTGAAACCATCTTTGAGAACCGCTATAAGCATGTCATGGAATTTCGCCGGATGGGTGCGGATATTCGTTTGGAGGGTCATACAGCGGTGGTTAGGGGGGTGCCGGGCCTGTCAGGTGCCTGTGTAGAGGCCACCGATTTGCGGGCCGGTGCAGCGCTGGTGCTGGCTGCGATGGCGGGAGAAAATGGCACGGTGCTGGACCAGGTAGAGCATATCGATCGCGGCTATGAAAGGTTGGAGAATAAATACAATGCCCTGGGGGCAAGGATTATTCGAGTGCACAGTTAATGTGGACTCTTTTTTGGTTTTATGGGGGACAAGCGCGAAATTTAGCGGGGGAAATGCAGTCATATCAATGGCAGGCGGGTTCGCCAATGTTAGTATTTACGAAGTAACTTTTTAAGTTTACTACACGCAATAAAAATAACCCGGTTATTAGCCGTATTAAAGCATCTCCAATAGTTCTTCAATGGTAAGGCCCGCCTGGTTAAGAATGCTTTTCAATGTCTTAGGTTTAAGCGTTTTATTACCATGCACGGGTACTGTTACTAGCAATCCGCCGCCTGATGGCTCAAGGTAATGGTGACTACCCCGAACGTGCACTAACCTAAAGCCAGCCCTAATAAGCGCGGCTATAACATCTTTGCCGGACGCGCGAGGAATACGCGGTGTCATCATCAAAGCGACACCTCAACCTCACCATAGAATAATTGTATATCCTTTTCAGGAAGTGGGCGTCCCTGGAGCTTTAAAGCCTCAAGGTAGCCTCTAATGGCTTCCTGGATGTTCTCTAAAGCCTCCTGAATGGTATCCCCCTCAGTGATACACCCCGGTAAGGCCGGAACGGTGACTGTATAACCCCCGTCATTATCATCCCACTCCAGAATAACCTTAAACCTATGCTTTTGCATTAGCAGAGCCCTCCCCTTCTTTGTCGGGTATGTACTCCAGTAAATCACCAGGCCTTATGCCGTATTCATTGCAGATAGCATTAATGGCATTACGGTCAATTTTTTGAAAGGTATCATCAAACATAGATTTAACGGTAGCCCTATTTAACCCTGTTCTTCTAGCTAAGTCTGCTATGTTCCTTTCTTTGTGATTTGCCATTATCTCTGCTAATTTGCATACAATCATTCCCATCACCCCTGATGCTATTATAATAACCGTACTATCAATCTGTCAATCACGGTAACAAAATGTTAAAAGAAATATCATAATGCTATTGACTTTAGGAGGTAATTAAATTAGACAATATTAGTGGGCGGGAGGTATTGATATGGATAGTATGAGGTATGCCCGTGAGGCAAAGGAATTTTATAAATTAGGCCGGGAGGCTCACAATAACCCTATATGGCTTAGATTAATAGAGTTAAGTATAAAGCATGGTGTCTCTGCCTACATACGGCCATTTAATGGCGAAGTTAAAACCGTGCATGACTACCAGGCTGCCGGTCGCCTTAAAATGTATAATGATGGAAATTGGGCCACTTGATTAGTAATACACTGGCGAGTTATGTTACACTTATCTTGCTCTGTGGTTAAGATAATTTGTGTATATTTATTCTTGCTATTGGTAAAATTATTTTCAGTAAATATCGGGAGGCGATCAAATCTGATTAACACAAATGATAAAGCGGAATTGCAAAACTGCATTAACAATGCCAAGAGCGTAATCGGAGAGATTAAATCTGCTATAAACCGAATCAATGATCAACAGGAAAGGCAAGAGTTGCAAAAACTATCCAACAAAGCGGATACTTTACTGGATGAGGCAAATCAAAGATTCAATAAAATTATGTAAAACCATGTTCATACCCATATATAAATAGAGACCTATAAGGCGTATCAGAGATTTTGTTTAATGATCAAAGTAAACACCCCTACCTGTAATTACTTAAAAGGTGGGGGGTGTTTATTATCAAACTAAATATCAATTTCGAAGTGAAAGTGCAATAATAATAAAGCTGTCAACAAATTAATCAAGCAAATAATGATTTGTTTGCGGGCCACTACCCCGTTGCTGATAATATTAATAAACTTCATTAAGAACATTAATATGAAAACTAACCCCAACAGAGCGCAGGCAATAGATGTAAACACTTCCATATATATCACCTCTGTTAATTATATGGGCCTTGGATACAAAAAATGCTTTGTGTTGGGGTGAGTTCATGTATAGAATGTTCTTTTATAAGCTTTAAAGAAAGGAAGCCATTTACGCTTCCTTTCTTGAACTCTCAGTTACTTAATGCGGTTGGGGTTGTGTTGAAACAGATCAATGGAGCCTAAAATTATATGCGCCAATCCAAAGCCTGTTACACCCCAGCCGACCATAGGGTTTACATTGCGCAGGGCCAAACCTGTGGTGGTAACTGCTGCGCCTAAAACAGCGGGTATCAAGCCTTCGCGTGCCACCGTCATCCCCCCTGTTGGATTATTGAGAGTTCGACATTATTGTGTGGTTATAACCAATCTTTATACCTGTTAATTACGAGAAAGTAAAACCCCGGCGAATAAAGCCGGGGTTCTTTAGATGACTAACTTAGCCTTAGTTGGCAGGAATCAGGGTTTTCACCGGATTCGCAAACATAAATGACTTCCATTGCATCAGCGGCCACTTGTTTGCCGGGGTTGTGGCTTTGTGCCATATCCAATGCTTCGTCTAAATTATTGGCGGTAATTTCGTTACATTTCATGCCTGGTCCCCGCACTGTAAATTTATCCATAATTATCACCTCCACTAAGATTTTGTCCAAGGAAGGCATATATATTACATTACTATTTAAACGCGCAAGGTATAAGGGCAAAGAGACATAATAGTCAATGAAAAAGTTGTATAGTAAAAGGGGTTAATAAATTTTTATAGAACAATTTATTAAAGCTGCTCGTTATGTGTTTTGAATAAAATAAGCTGGTTTAAAGCGACACCTACCGGGAGTGATGGAGGTGAAGGAACCGTTTGTCCGGAGGCTCAGCTCCTAGTTTGGCCTAATTGTCAAAATAAAAAAGGAAACGGTGCCAGATAATGGTGAATTGTCGGAAGTGCAAACACTTTTACATAACCTGGGATGCCAGGTTTCCCAATGGTTGTAAGAGTTATGGAATAAGAAGCAAATATAACCCGGCTTTTGAAGTTTTAAGAGTTACAGGGAAAGGGTGTCTATGTTTCCACGAGAAGAAGATTAAACGTATTATACGCACTAATAATTAACCGTTGTTTATAATTGGTTGGTACTTAATTGATACTTTCTCTTGGACAAGGTTACTGAGGTATTTTATAATTAATATATTGAACTATTTTTGCGAAAAGAGATTGCTTAAAGCTTATTTGCTTAATTAGTTTAGTCTTGTAATGAGCTTTAGGAGAGGCCATTTCGTGTGAAAGGGACGGGACGATTATGGTGGCAGGCCCGGTGCACGCAGTGCGTAAAAAGAAAAAAATTATTTTTTGGCAAAGCTTTTTTTTTATATTCATCGTATTTATGGTAGGCTATGTTTTACTGCAATCCCCTATTTTTACAATAGCTAAAATAACCGTTCAGGGAAATAATAAGATAACTGCGGGAGAAATTGTGCAAGTATCGGGAATTGTAACAGGTTTGAATATTTTCAAGGCTGATTTACAAACCGCTTCCAATAAGGTAAAGGTTTTACCAATGGTTAAGGAAGTAAACATTGTAAGAGAATTTCCGGACACTGTGCTTATTAAAGTTATAGAGCGGGTACCCGTAGTGCTTGTTGTGGCGGATGGGCAATTCGTAGAACTGGATGCCGATGGCTATTACCTGCGCAAGGGCAGTGCCGCTACCACAGGGTTGCCGGTGGTTACCGGTGTAGAGGTGCAGGCCGTGGGGCCGGGTAAAATAGTACAGGGAAAAGGATTGGATGTTGCCCTGCAGGTGGTTCAGGAATTGACCGTTCCACTGCGGAACATCCTTTCCGAGGTACATGTTAATAATGTGGGCCTCGTAACGTTGTATACATTAGATGGCATAGAGTGCCGGCTTGGTATGCCAGAAAATGTAGGCACTAAAGGCGATTATTTTTTGCAAGTGATAGAGGAATTGCAAGAGGGAGATAAGAATATTGAGTATGTTGATTTCTCAAGTAACTCGCCGGTTGTGATGTACAAAGATTAACGACAGGTAATTTTGGGGGAATTGGCATGAAAATAAAATCATATTACTGGATAATGGTGCTGGTCGGGTTGGTTATGGGGTTTATACTGGCGGTACAATTCCGGGTCACTCAGGATATTGCCGAAAGCGCGCCGGATCTGGACAGGCCCATAGCGCTGGCCCAGGAGGTGGAAAAAGCTCGGACATCCAGGGATCAGTTGCAGGCCAGGGTTGATGAACTGCGGGTTAAACTGGACGATGCGGTAACCGCTCCGGAATTATCCAGGTTAAAGGAAGATCTGGATAAAGCACGCCAGGAAGCAGGTATGAAGGAAGTGCAGGGGGCCGGTGTGGAGGTGACGCTCAATGATAGCAATAAAGTACTGCAACCGGGGGAAAATCCCAACTTTTACGTACTGCACGACGGGGATGTGCTGCGCGTATTAAATGAACTAAAAGCAGCCGGGGCGGAGGCTATCTCCCTCAACGGGCAGCGAATTATCTCCACCACTGAGGTGCGCTGCATCGGACCCACCATTTTAGTGAATAAAAATCAGCGTCTCAGTCCGCCGTTTATTATTTCTGCCATAGGCAATCCGGATACACTGGTCAATTCGTTAAAAATGAAAAATGGAGTAGTTGATTACCTGCAGTTTTGGGGTATTCAGGTGGATGTTAAAAAAGTGGACAAGTTAATCGTACCTGCATATACGGGCGGTCTAGTATTCGATTATGCTAAATTGAAGGTTTAATACGGGAGGTGGTTTGCCTGTGCCCCTAAAAAATAGTATGTATGCTTCCATTATGTTGGTCGCGGCGGTGCTTGGGTTGATGCTGGCCTCGCAGTTTCGTGCGGTTAACCGCCCATCAAATGGCATATCCATTGACCGCGCCCAGGAGCTAACGGCGGAACTAAAGCAAATTAACGACGAAAAGGAAGACTTAGCTAAAGAAATAAGTGACTTGACTTTTAAGTTAAACCAGGTCGACCGGGGACAAGCCGAGGCTATCAGTGCCCTTCAGAGTGAGCTGAACAAAGTGCGCATGAGCGCGGGGCTGGTTACGGTAAGCGGTCCCGGAATTGAATTAGTACTGGATAAGCCCGACACAGATGATGCCCAGGTATTGCCTGAGCTGATGATAATCCAGGACGAGGATTTGTTAAGCGCAGTTAATGAACTGTGGGGCGCCGGGGCGGAGGCCATCTCCATTAA